>Ga0272448_1000236_pt1 | contig 85429 bp, 86 predicted proteins | sample YNPCB0191_FD_202220 | JGI IMG/M metagenome (GOLD analysis project Ga0272448, IMG submission 202220) | Hot spring sediment microbial communities from Yellowstone National Park, WY, United States - YNP-CB-019-1 | ecosystem: Environmental > Aquatic > Thermal springs > Hot (42-90C) > Sediment...
AGGCATGACAAAGTGAGGTTAACTGCAGTCACGACTCATTAGAAACTGAACTCTAACCTAGTCCTCACACAATTACTAAGCTGAGAGATTGAACAATGCCTGGCTAGGGTACAATGGTAGCCCGGGAGAGATTCGAACTCTCGTCGGCGGGTCCAAAGCCCGCTATGCTTGTCCGCTACACCACCGGGCTTCTGTTAGCAAAGTCTTTCAGTTAACTCTTTCTTAAGTGATTTTTGATTAAAACTTTCCTATCCTTGCGGACTTTAAGCATTATTTCTCTGGATTTCTCGATAACCTGTTTTGCTTCATGTTTGTCTATGTCGGTTAACCCAAAGAAGTTTGTTATGTGTTCATAGTTTTTCGGGTTTTTTTCTTCAAGACTTTTCAGAGAGCGCATTATGGTTGAGTAGTCAACTTTAACTTTTTCAATTAGAGATTTCAGCCAGACATAGTTTTCAACAAGATCAATAAGCACACTACGGAGATAGTGTGTTGTTTCAGCAAGTTTTTCGTTTTCAATCAGAGAGCTTGCACGTAATATTATGCCATTAAGAAAAACTGGAGACAAATAGTAATTCAGCTTGGTCCTAACCTTGAAGTGTGCAGATTCCAAAACTGGAAGATTTTGTAAGACTGACGCTCTTGTTTCGTCCCATATAAGCTTGAAAACACGCATCTTTTCTTTGACGCTTTCGTTATCCAATTTATTTAGCTTTGATGTTTCCATGTACTCTCTAAACGAATCGGACATTTTCAGTTTCGACGCTGAACTTTCTAATCGCTCTATAAATCGGCTGTTCGAGAAGGGTTCAAGAGCGATTTCAATAAAAACTTTCAAAATATTTTCTAAGGCTACGATGGCGAAAAAATAAGCGCTTTCGAAATCTTCTCTGGAGAAGGCTGAGGTTGCACGGCTCAAGTATATGTCTGAATCTACGATGTGGGTTTCTGTTCGAATGTCAACGCGTTCTGCTGAATTGTAGAATTTGGTCATCAAAAGTTTAGTGTTTGTCAAGGACCAATCTCTATCATAGAGGATTTGCATCTCGTAGAGTTTTTGGTCTATTTCTGGAGGAATTGGACCATGAATCCACTGTTTTGGAACGTGGTCTAAGTCTATAAGTAAACCGGCAGCATCGATTCTTTCTACATATTCGTAATTGAAGTTGCTTTTGTCAAGAATTAATAAGTCAACATCGCTTGACGCTGAGGCTTCGCCTCGGCTCCAACTTCCAAACAAGCCTATACCATAAATGTTTTCTCTAACCCGCATTTCAGCAACAGTTTTCTCCAGCGTTCTTCGTATTTTTTCTGGAAGCTTCAACACGTAAACCACTCTCTTTCCTTTATAGTTAGTAGTTTGTGTAAGTATTCAAAATTTGTGAGCTGGATACTCCTAAAAGAACCGTAAACTTTATATATTAAAACATTTCATCTGAATAGGCACGCGGGGCCGGATGTGCTGTTTTCTGTTCCCGAAACCTTTGATGAGGAACCCGAAAAAGTGACGGTTCTCCAGCAGTATTGGAGTGAATAAAAATGAGTAAGAAAGAAGGTGGAGCCCGTCAACGTCTAGTTGACAAATGCCCAGAATGCGGAAGCTCAAACCTCGTTCACGACTATGATACCGGCGAGACTGTCTGCGGCGACTGCGGACTTGTCTTGTATGAGCAGATGATGGATAAAGGACCGGAATGGCGCGCTTTCACACAAGAAGAGAAAGCCTCAAGAAGTCGTGTTGGAGTGCCAACATCATACTCGGTGCATGATAAAGGCTTGTCAACTGCCATAAGCCAAGTTGACCGTGACGCTTTCGGAAGAAAACTTCCATTGTCAACACGCTTGCAAATGTGGCGCCTAAGGAAATGGCAGATACGCTCAAGAGTGCATTCTTCAGTCGACAGAAACCTTGCGCAAGCAATGGCTGAGCTTGACCGCTTATCAGACAAAGTTTACATTCCACCGCCAATAAAGGAGAAGGCTGCGGTTATTTATCGCAAAGCCTTAGACAAGGGCTTGGTCCGTGGAAGGTCAATTGCTGCAATTGCTGCAGCTGCGCTTTATGCTGCTTGTCGTGGAAGTGGAACACCAAGAACTCTTCGAGAAATCGCTGAGGCAAGCTTAGTTGATAAGAAAGATGTTGCGCGTTGTTATAGGCTGTTGCTTCGTGAACTTGATGTGCAAATGCCAATCGCAGACCCGCTAACGTACATTTCGAAAATCGCTGAAAGAACGGGAATTTCAGGTAAAACCCAAGGAATTGCCATACAGATTCTCAGAGATGCGAGAAAGAGGCGTGCTGCTGCAGGGAAAGACCCTATGGGTTTGGCTGCGGCGGCTTTATACATTGCTTGCTTGCAGAATAACGAGAAGAAAACACAGAAGGACATTGCTGAGGCTGCAGGTGTCACGGAGGTTACTGTTAGAAACAGGTATAAAACTTTGAAGAAACAGCTTAATTTAGAACTCCCCGACTAAGCGATAATGTTCGGTTAACCCTCTTCTTCTTTTTCAAGTTCCATAACTAAAATGCCAACATATCCACAATCATCGCACACATATTTTCTAGGAGTTAACCAGTAATCAAGACTGCTTGACAAATGGATTTTTGGGCTTCCGCATCTTGGACAAAAAATCTTCGCAGGTTTCCTACGCTTCAGTGTTCCAAATACCTCTCGTAGATTCTGCAACAGTTTCAAATTGGGCTTGCTCCTTTACTATGCAGCAGCTACTGCAATTCTATGTTTTCTGCGGGATATCCAAGCTTTAGGAGATATTGGTGAACTTTTTCGCGGTGGTCTCCCTGCAGCATTATCTGACCATTCTTTGCCGTTCCACCACACGCACAATGACTCTTTAGCTTCTGCGCCAAACTTGCCAAATTCGAGTTCTTATCGTTTATACCATCCACTATGGTTGTTGGTTTGCCAAATTTGCGTGTTTCAAGCCGTATGCGGATTCTTTGTTGTTCCTTCTCGATTTCACTGCAAACGCACAAGTCTTTGGGAAGCCCGCATGTCGGACAGATTTCAGCCATGATGCTCAACCCTAACAATTAACGTGGGAGTATATAAGATTTTCAAATCAATCCTCTATAATTAGGATACACTTCAAACATTTTTCAGCAAGGCTTTAATCCATTCAGCCTCTTCATAATGCCTTATGAAGGCGCTCGTGTTAGGCTGCGGAAACATAGGCTCCATCGCCGCAGAAGACCTGGCAAAAAGCCTAAGCTCAATTGAAGTTGTCGTAGCCGATAAAGACGAAAACAGAGCCAGAAAAGTCGCAGAAAGAATAGACAGAAAAAACGTCTCGTGGATTCAAATAGACGCGGCAAACCAAAACAAATTAACCAGCTCTTTGAAAGGCTTCGACATCGTAGCAGGATTTTTGCCAGCAACACTGGGCTACCGCTTGGCTGAAGCATGCATAGACGCCAAAAGCGATTTAGTTGATGTATCCTTCATGAAAGAAAACCCCTTAACACTGAATAACAAAGCCGCAAAAGCTGGCGTAACCATCATTCCAGACTGCGGACTTGCCCCCGGAATAAGCAACATCCTCGTAGGAAACGCCGTGGAAAAACTCGACAAAGCCAAAAGCATACATATACTAGTTGGCGGACTCCCAGAAAAACCCGTTCCACCCTTAGGCTATACGATAACTTGGTCGCCTGAAAGCCTCATTGACGAATACACAAGAAAAGCCAGAATTGTTAGAAATGGCAAGATTATGGAAGTTGAGGCTCTAAGCGGATTGGAACAAATTGAATTTCCAAACGTTGGAAAACTTGAAGCGTTCTACACTGACGGACTTAGAAATTTGTTGGACACCATAAAAGACGTAGAGGAAATGTGGGAGAAAACGCTTAGATATCCCGGGCATGCGGAAAAAATCAATTTGTTGCGGACGTTAGGCTTCTTTGAAGAAGAACCAGTTGACATTGAAGGCGTCCGGTTGTCGCCGAGAAAACTTACGGCTAAGCTGTTTCAACTGAAACTTTGGAAACCAGAAATCGGAGACGTTGTGGCTTTGAAAGTGGAGGTTTCCGGCGTGAAAGGAGGCAAACAGGTGAGCCGCATTTACTATTTGGTTGACCGTTATGATTCTGTTCGTAACGTGACGGCGATGGCGAGAACAACAGCCTATCCTGCTTCGATAATTGCGCAATTGATGCTCAAAGGCGCTGTAAAGCAGAAAGGCGTAATTCCTCCGGAATTGTTAGGAATGAGCGAGGATGTTTTTCGGGAATTCTTGGGTGAGTTAGAGAGCAGAGGAATACGGATAAAAGAGGAGACAGCTTAAGTTCACGAATTAAACAGCGTATTTCTGGAAACTTTATATTGAAATTAGCGCAATTTTGGGTTGACCAAACATGGTTATCACTAAGATAAGGAAGAGAGACGGAAGAATTGTTGATTTCGACGCTGGAAGAATCAAAAACGCCGTTCACAAAGCGTTTGTTGCGGTTGAGCTTAAAGACGGCGAAAGAGCTGAAAGCATCACGAGAGAAGTTGTTAGTCTTTTAGAGGGGAAGTTTAAGGAGCAGATTCCTTCTGTGGAAGATGCTCAAGACTTTGTTGTTGAGGTTTTGAGAAAGAGAGGTTATGAAAAAGTCGCGTTAGAGTATGAGGCTTACAGAAAGAAGAAGGAAGAGATAAGAGCGTTAAGAGAAGAGTTTAGGATAGAGCCAAAACTGACAGTTAACGCATTAGAAGTTTTGAATAGAAGATACCTTTTGAAAGACGTAACAGAAAAAATTGTGGAAACTCCATCGCAGATGTTTGGCAGAATCGCACGAGCCATTGCTAAGGTTGACAGAAAATATGGCGAAAATCCTAAGGAAAGCGAGAAAATCTTCTATGAAATGATGACTAGATTGGAGTTTATTCCCAATTCGCCGACACTTTTCAATGCGGGAACAAAACTGGGTCAGCTTTCAGCGTGTTTCGTTTTACCAGTTGAAGACTCTTTGGAAGGCATCTTCACCGCGGTGAAAAACACGGCTTTGATTGAGAAAAGCGGTGGTGGAGTAGGCTTTGACTTTTCAAGGCTGCGACCGAAAGGCGACATTGTCATGTCAACGAAGGGAGTCGCTTCTGGTCCCGTGAGTTTTATGCGCGTTTTTGACATGGCGACTGAAGTGATAAAGGCTGGAGGAAAACGTAGAGGCGCTATGATGGGAATTTTGAGAGTAGACCATCCCGATATATTGGAATTTATAACTTCCAAGCAGAAACCCGGATTTCTTTCGAATTTTAACATTTCAGTTGCGGTTACTGACGATTTCATGAAAACATTAGAGGGAGACGGTGAATACTGGCTTGTTAATCCTCGAAACAAGGAGAAAACTGCGAAGCTTAAAGCCGGAAATGTTTGGGATTTGATGGTTAAGTCTGCTTGGGCAAGCGGCGACCCCGGAGTCATTTTTATTGATGAAATTAACAGGCATAATCCAACGCCAGAAGTTGGAAGGATAGAGTCAACTAATCCTTGCGGTGAACAGCCGTTGTTGCCATATGAATCTTGCAATTTGGGTTCCATAAATCTCTCAAGAATGGTTGATGATGGAAAGATTAACTGGGAAAAATTGAGAGAGACCATAAGGAATGCTGTTCATTTCCTCGACAATGTTGTAGACGCAAATAAATATCCATTAAAAGAGACTGCAAAGATAACTAGAGCCAACAGGAAAATTGGCTTAGGCGTTATGGGTTTTGCGGACATGCTTATAAAACTGAAAATTCCATACAATTCCACTGAAGCCTTGGAACTGGCTGAACGACTAATGAGATTTATTGAAGAGGAGGCTCACAAGAAATCCCAAGAGATTGCTGAGAAAAGAGGGTCATTCCCCAACTTTGAAAAAAGCATATGGAAAAACAAGTATAAAGCGTTCAGAAACGCCACAGTAACAACCATAGCTCCCACGGGAAGCATAAGCATAATAGCCGGTTGTTCTTCGGGAATCGAACCCATATTTGCAATCTCTTTCATAAGGAATGTTTTGAGCGGGACAAGACTCTTCGAAACTAATCCACTGTTTGAGACAATAGCAAAAGAAAGAGGATTCTACGACGCGAAGCTACTCGAAGAAATCGCAAAAACAGGCTCTGTTCAAAAAATTGACAGGGTCCCAGAAGACGTTAAGAAACTCTTTGTAACAGCGTTAGACATAGAACCCGAATGGCACGTAAGGATGCAAGCTGCTTTCCAGAAATACACTGACAACGCAGTTTCAAAAACCGTCAACTTGCCAGCCACCGCCACCGTTGAAGATGTCAGAAAAGTGTATGATTTAGCTTGGAAACTGAAATGTAAAGGAGTTACAGTGTTTCGTTACGGAAGCAAACCAGAACAAGTTCTCTACATAGGCGAAATAAAAACTCCGGAAGGAAAATTCATTTCAGCAGAGTCAGAATACGCTGGAGGTTGCCCAACCCAGACTTGCCCGTTTCCAAGCTAAAGAATTAAAATTCATTAGCCTGCAAGAAACTTTAAGACAAGTTTAACGGAAACTTTGAAAGAGGATGAGATGCGTGAGCCCAAAGTTGGATTTTGTATGCGAAGAAGACATGAGCATGTTCACGGACTTGTATGAATTAACAATGTGTGCAAGTTACTTCGACAACAAAAAATTTGAACCCGCCACCTTCGACCTCTTCATAAGGAGGCTGCCTCCAAATCGCGCCTATTTTCTATTTACTGGTTTAGAACAAGTTCTGCTTTATCTTGAAAAAGTAAGATTCAACGAAGAACAGATTGGCTTTTTGAAAAAACAAGGGTTTAAGGACGACTTTCTCAATTACCTTAGAAAATTCAAGTTTACAGGCGAAGTGTGGGCTGTCCCAGAAGGCACCGTGGTTTTTCCAAACGAGCCACTAATTAGGGTTACCGCGCCCATAATAGAGGCTCAATTAATAGAGACTTTCATTCTCAACACAGTCAACCTGCAAACAACAATAGCCACAAAGGCTTCAAGAGTCGTTAACGCAGCTCAGGGTAGACCAATCATCGAGTTTGGTTTAAGGAGAGAGCATGGAACAGATGCGGGAATGAAGGTGGCGAGAAGCAGCTACATAGCAGGTTGCAGCGGCACTTCAAACGTTCTCGCTGGCATGAGATATGGAATTCCAATTTTTGGCACTATGGCGCATTCGTTTGTCATGTTGTTTGATAAAGAAATAGATTCTTTCAGAGCTTTCACGAGAACTTTTCCAGATAAATCCACGCTTCTGATTGACACTTTTGACGACATAAAAGGTGCAGAAAAGGCGATTATCGTTGCGAAAGAACTTGAAGCGAAAGGATTCAAACTTCGCGCAGTGAGGCTGGACAGCGGAGACCTGGTGGAAATAAGCAAGAAGGTTAGACAAATTTTAGACAAGAACGGCTTGAAGTATGTGAACATTTTCGCAAGCGGAGACTTAGACGAGTACAGAATAGAAGAGCTGTTGAGAAAAGGCGCAAAGATTGACGCGTTCGGTGTTGGAACTAAAATGGGAACTTCAGCAGACAAACCATACGTGGACATCATCTACAAACTATGCGAGAAGATGAATGAAAACGGAGAATTTTCGCCCATAATGAAATTGAGCAAAGGCAAAATCACACTTCCTGGGAAAAAACAGGTTTTCCGGCTTAAAGACGCTGGAGTTAACTTTATGAAAGACATAATCGCCTTGCATGACGAAAAAATAGATGGAGAACCGCTTCTCGCAAAAGTTATGGAGAACGGCAAAATAGTTTGCAGTCTCCCATCTTTGGATGAGATAAGAAAAAGAGCCATGGAAAACGTTTCAAAGCTTCCATGGAAGTATAAGAAACTGAAAAGGGCTCCACGTTATCCCGTCATGCTTAGTCCTAAGCTGAAAAGGTTAATGAGAGAGTTAATGAAGCGAATAAAGAAAGAGGAAGTTGTTTAACTCTTAACTCGCGGTAACGGCTAGAAGGAGGTTTATGAAGCCGACTTCTATTATGGCTGCGATGAAGAATATGCCGTAAATATAGGCTAGGTCTTTGATGGTCATTGTGCGGCTTAACGTTTTCTTTAGGGTCAAGTATATGCCATAGCCTTCAATGATGCCCATTGGTGTGCTTACTAATAAGATTAAAGGCAAGTCCTCAACGTATACTCTACCGTAGATGAGAATGGCTCCGCGCAGAATGCTTAAAAAGAGAATCATTATGGTGAAGGCTATTGCGAAGGTTTTAGGATGTTCAATCACGATTCGCCCATGCTTTTCTCTCTTAAAAAAGTCCAAGAGAACTAGGTTAACATAGAACGTCATTCCAAGCAGAATCAACGATACTACGAGGATGTTGTGAACGAAAAGCATGAGAACCGCTAAGAGTTGGTTGCGCGTAATGTCGCCGACTATGTTGAAGAAAAACAGATTTTCATAGTATGAAAGCGCTAAAAAACCTAAGAAGGCTAGTCCTAGGAGCGCCGTAGTCTTTATTGCATCCAATGAGATTAAACACTCCTAAGAAACCAAGAAAAATGAAAGAGTAATTCCAATATCTTTTCTATTATACCGAAAATTAAAGCAACAAATATGGCAACTACCAAGAAGATTATCATAGCCAACAAGCCAACAGCAATTGCTCCTAACCATCCTGTCTCGTAGAACCTCTTAATTAAAAGCAACCACACAAAAATGTTAAGGATTAATGGGATGAATGGATAAGGAATAAACATAACGAAAATCATTGACAAAACGGTTCCAAGAAGAGAAATTAGAAAAGCATCAGTAAAACGGGCCCTTTTTCCACCTACAACAATTAATCCAGCTACGTAAAGAAAACAAGCCATGACAAAAAACTGAACAAAAAAAAGTGTTAATGGAAAAATTACGCGAAATTGCTGGGGGATAAGTTCCCACCAGCGACGCCATCCGTCCATTAAGAACGTGAGAATTAAAACTCTCAACAAATGTGTAACTGTCATCTAAACCACTTAATGTCTAGTCCTATTAATCGGACAAGATAAAAGTTTTATGAAGTAGGCGACTAGATTTTTTCTCGTTTTACTTCGAAAAGCACGGTTCCGCCGTCCGTGTGGGGTTTTCCCGGGTCTAAGCATTGAAAATAGCCTCTTTCGCCTTCTTCTTTCGCTAAGCCCAACAGTTTAAAACTTATTCCGTGGCTTAAGGGAACAATCATGGAAAGTATGCAGCCTAAAGCGTGAATGCAAAGATTGTCAGTTTCCTTAACAACTATTCTGGGCGAATCTACAACTATTCGTTCTCCAACCTTATAGACTGGACAGTTTCCACGCACACTCTTAACGGTAATAACCAAACGGTACTTACCAGCTTCGAACATAACTTTCACCCCGCCATATCAATATGCTTATTAGCATGAGTTATGAAGTTTTGGGAAACGCCAAAATTGCAAACACTTAAAAGTTATTGCGAAAGGGATATTTGATAATTGAGGAAAAAAGGTGCGAAAACAATGCAGAATCGTCCAGCCATAGTTGCCGCTGGAAGAACCAAATTCGGAGAACACTACGAGAAAGAACCAGAAAAACTAATTGAAGAAGCATGGCTTAAGGCATCGGTAGAAGCCGACATAGAACGCAAAGACCTAGAAGCTTGCTACCTCTCAGATTACTTCCTCCCAATAACAAACAAACTCGGACTCGAAGAAGGATTCCTTTCAGAACTCACAGAACTACATGTGCCCATGGAAGTAACCCGCTCCTTTGGCTCCGCACTTTCCAACGCCTGCAACGCCATTCAAGCCGGAAAATACAATGTGGTTCTCGTCGGCGGCATAGAAAAAATGACTGACCGCTGGGACAAAATCCGAGACGACCTCATGCTTCTCGAAGACCCATGGAGTTACTATGCGGGATGCACGCCAGAAGCAAACCACGAGCTAATGCTTCGAGCTTACATGAAAGAATATGGAATAACGGGCGATGACGCTGAAAAACTAAACATCGCCCTAGCACAAATTTCAGTCAAGAACCATCTACACGGAACAAAAAACGAGTATGCACAGTACCAACGAAAAATAACTGTTGAGCAAGTCATAAACGCCAGAAAAGAAGCACGGAAGCCCTTGGGACTTTATGATTACGCGCCAATCTCAGATGGCGCCGCAATCATCATCCTCACAAGCGAGGACGTTGCCAAAAAATTCACGGACAAACCAGTCCACGTTCTTGGCTCGTCTTCAGCAACGGATTACCTAACTTTTCCGGCAAGAGAGGATTTGACGCATTTCCTTGTAAGCGAAATTGCAATGAAAAATGCTTTGAAAACGGCTGGAGTGAATCTTTGGGATATACAAATTGTGGAGCTTTATGACCAGTCCACGGTTATGGAAATGGTCTCGCTTGAGGATTTGGGGTTCTGTGAACGTGGAAAAGCATGGAGAAGCATTTACGAGAGCTGTCAAGATTATAAGGGCTATTATGAGATTGAGGGAAGGAAAGTTTTTGTGAACATGAATGGCGGCTTAAAGGCAGATGGAAACCCGCTTGGCGCCACAGGCGGCGCCCAAGTTTTTGAAGTTGTTAGACAGCTGAGAGGCGAAGCTGGCGAACGGCAAGTCAAAAGTGACAAAGAACTTAAGTATGGCTGCGTGCTGGAGCTTGAGGGTTTCGGCACTAAAGGCTACGTGTATATTTTGGGGAGGGATTAGTAAATGAGTAGCGAACCCATAGAGAGAAGAGTTTCTTATCTTGGAGATAGACTTAGGGGAAGACGTTGCCAAATATGCGGAAAAGAGTATTTTGAGTTTAGGGACTATTGTGGAGACTGCGGAAGAAAAAGCTTCGGAAAAATGGCTGACATAGACCTTTTCTATGAGAAGGGCAAACTTGAAATATGCACACTCGTCAACGAGCCTACGAACAAGTTCATAAAGCTTGGAAGTTACGTTTACGGAATAGTCTCGTTTCATGATAGGAGAATACGTGTTCCGGGAAGACTGACAGACCGCATGATAGGGCTAGGAGAAGAAATTGATTTTTCGGTTTTGGAAGGAAGAGAGGTTGTTCCGAGATTTAGGAGGCGTTATTCAGTGGACAGAAGCGACGTCATTCCAACAATTTCTTTGGCTTTCACCTTCGCAGATGAGTACTATCCCTACCAAGAATACACGGTGGCAAAACCTAACAAAGAATATGACAACCCGGGAATAGTGGGCTATGGAGTTTACACGTCAAGGTTTAGGATAAAGGAAGGAAACATTGAACGTTCAGTGCCGTTCATTGATGAAGATTCTATAACTGCTGCGGTTGAAGCTGGAAAAACAGCGCTAATACATTCAGGCGTTGACAGTGCGCTTGTTGGCAAAATTTACGTGGGTTCTGAATCTAACCCTTACGCCGTCAAACCCATCGCTTCCAAAGTTGCGCAAGTGTTAAAACTGGGAGAGGAATGCGAAGACCTACAAGGAGTTGATGCTGTAGACACGGAGTTTGCATGCAAAGCTGCAACGAGCATGTTTAAGGATGCGGCTTCGCTTGTGAGTTATCCAAAATCGAACATCCAATATGCTATGACGATAGGCACAGACAATTCTCAAGCAGCACCGAGAGACTGCCCCGGCGGCGAGTTAGACCTTTTTGTCGGCTTTGGTGCTTGCGCTTACATTTTTGGAAGGCATGATGTCATAGCCGAAATCGAAGGGTGGTACTCATGCACTTCGGACACGCCAGATTTTTGGCGAAGAGATGGCGAGCCGTTTCCTATGCATGGCGGAAGATTCACTGGAGACCCAGCTTACTTTAAACATATCAGAAAAGCAGCAAAGAAGCTTATGGAACGGCTTAACTTGCAAATCGGAGACATTGACTATTTCGTTGCTCACCAGCCGAACGTTCAGTTTCCAGTGAGAATTGCAAAAGAGCTTGGATTTAAAGAAGAACAGTATTTGCCTTCATTGCAAGTGGCAAAATTCGGCAACACGTACTCTGGCTCTTCGCCGGTTGGGTTGGCTGCAGTCTTGGACATTGCTAAACCAGAAGAACGCATTTTAATCGCGAGTTATGGTTCTGGTGCTGGAAGTGACGCTTACTCGCTTGTCACTACGAGTCAAATATTGGAAAAACGCAAACGGCAAAAATTGACAGTTAAGTATCAGGCGGAAAATCCATTCTTGGAATATGTGGATTACACAACGTACAGAAGATTGAAACATGGAATGTAAGCAAGCTTTAATAATGGTAAAATAACAACTTACCAGCGGAGTCTAAACTAAATGTCCGCCAAGGAAGTACTTAGAGTCATATATGCACCGCATAAAGCGTTCAAGGAGATAATCCAAAAGCCCGGATACAAAGGGCCACTGATAATTATGGGATTATTTGTGTTGTCTTTTGCACTGTTTTATTACGTTCTTTCTTCTAGAGTTTACTACGACCAAACAGCACCGCAATTGTCATCGTCAGAGTTGGATAAATGGACAGAAAATGCTACTCTTTGGAGTTCAAATGCAAATGCGATTGTATCAGAAAATAGCGCAGACTATATTAAAGGTAGCTACTATGGAAATAAGAGTATTCAGTTCTCTTTGGAAAATGACACTCAAATTTCTATGGAATTAAAAATTCCAACATCCTTAAACTGCCTAGGCGCTGACGGCTATGCGAACGTATCCTTTAGAATGAAAATAGTCGAACCGGAAACTAAGCCTTCTAACTTAAGCATTTATTTATTCTCGGCGAACACTGCTGATAAATATTTTTACTATTCGTTAGCAGATAACATTGCTGAAACGGGTATCTGGAACAACAAAACTATTCCACTGAGCGAATTTACAGAGGTTAATAATGCCGATTGGAGCGACATCACTGGTTTAGAACTTAATCTGACATGGACTAATAATGAGAATATCACTGTTCTGGTTGATGGAATTTTCTTTCATGGCGTTTATAAGTCCGCGCTTGAATTGAACGGAAGCGGGATATTAGTTAATTCCGTAATAAGCGGATTCATGCAGTTCACTATACAATGGACTATACTCGGCATCTTTTTGTATCTACTTTCAAAATTATTTAAAGCACAGCCAATCTGGAAAACTATGCTTACAATATCTGGATTTGCGCTGATAACTTTTTTTATACAAAATTTAATTCTCACCGGAGTAGTCCTTGCTTATCCAGAAACGCATTTTCCTCTTGAAACCTTAGGTGGAGTCTCTGGGGAGGGATGGACGGTTGACGCTCAAAATTTTCAATCCATTTTAATTATTCGGTATGATATTTTAGATAGGATAGTGTATTATGTTTGGATTGTAGCTTTATGCACTATTGCGCTTCGCTTAATGTTTACGTTTTCATGGACGAAAAGTATTTCTATTTCAGTTCTAAGCAGCCTAATTAGTATGTTAGCATTTCGTCTTATAATATATGGAACGGTTTGGCTCTAGTTTAAACTTAGCAGTTGACAACGGAATCTGATGATGTCAACAAGATAAAGTTAAATAGTTGAGCAAAATTTTTGAGTCTGCGTTGATAAGCATGAAAGCTCTGCTTGAAGCTCATGATATCAAGAAAGCTTATCGAATGGGCAAATTGCTTGTTCCAGCTTTGCGTGGAGTAAGTTTTGAAGCCAAAGAAGGCGAATTTTTAACAATTTTCGGACCTTCTGGCAGTGGAAAATCAACTCTTCTACACTTGATTGGAGGTTTAGACCGTCCGGACGAAGGAGAAATTATCATTGATGGCTTTAACATTCTCGAGATGAGTGGCGACAAGTTAGCTGAGCTTCGTTTGACCAAGATAGGTTTTGTTTTCCAATTTTTCAATCTACTACCAAGATTAACTGCGTTGAGAAATGTAGAATTGCCGCTAACGATTGCTGGCGTGCCAGAGAAGGAAGCAATGGAAAGAGCAAAGGAGATGCTAACGCTTGTGGGTCTTGAGACCCGCATAAACCATAAACCAACAGAACTAAGCGGCGGAGAGCAACAGCGAGTAGCAATTGCACGGGCTTTGATAAATAATCCAAAAATTGTGCTAGCCGACGAGCCAACAGGTAACCTTGACACGAAAACAGGTTGGGAAATAGTCCAACTAATGAAAAAACTGAATGAAGAGAAAGGACAAACGTTCATTGTTGTCACTCATGACCCACATATTGCAGAAACCGCTGACCGCATAATACACATAAAAGACGGTTTAATCGAAGCAATAAAAGAAGCGCCCAGAGGGAACAAACCATGAGACTAAGCAGAATTTTAGCAATGGCATGGGAAAACATGACCCAGCGAAAACTACGCACATCACTAACCACTTTAGGCGTCGTGATAGGCATAACAGCAATAATCAGTTTAGCTTCCTTAGGCGAAGGATTCAGACTTGGCGTAAAAGAACGCATGGAACAAGGATTCGAACTTAACGTTCTAATAGTAATTCCCGGAAGCTTCACATCAGGACTGGGAAGCTTTACACCACAAGATGTTGCAAACATTCGAGAAAACGTTACAGGCGTGGAAATTGTAACTCCAATAATAACGTTGCCACAGGCAAAATTAAATAACACACAAACAAACGAAGGCCTAAACGCCATAACAGTAGGCGCAGTGAATTTCTCAGAAATGAGCCAAATCTTCCCAGACCGCTTTATCCCATTGACAGGAGAATTACCAAGCCAAGAAGAAAATGACACGGTTGTTTTGGGATTCAGAACTTGCTATCTGAATGATGTGACACCGGTTGTCAATGTAGGCGAAAATGTAACTTTGCAAATTGACGACTCTGTACCAATAAATAAAACTCTTCAAGTTGCCGCGATACTAAACAAAGGCGGAACTTCTGGAATTACAAATTTTGATTACTGGGCATTTATACCATTAAATGCAGTACCCGCTCCAATTAATGAAAAATACAACATAATCTTAGTCAAAGTTTCCGACCCCGAAAAATCAGAACAAATCGCGAAAGACATAGAAAATACTTTTGAAAATCCCTATTCCATAAGCATACTTGTACCAATAGCTTTCATGCGTCAAGTAGACCGTATTCTAAATTTTGTTCAACTGTTTTTGATGGCTATAGCTTCAATTTCATTGCTTGTCGCAGGGATAGGCATAATGAACATCATGACGGTTTCAGTGATGGAGCGAACCCGCGAAATCGGAATTTTGAAGGCTATTGGAGCGAAAAGCCGAACAGTACTAGGTATGTTTCTCGCTGAAGCTGTGCTGATAGGAATAATAGGTGGCTTGATAGGCATGTTTACTGGATATGGTGTTTCCTACGGGTTAGCTTATGTGCTGTCAAGTTTTATGCAGCCACAACAACAGCAAGACACAATTTTCAGAACACCCGAAACTCATGGAATGAACATAAACCCGGTTTTTTCACCAGAATGGACAATAACAGCCTTTGTTTTTGCAATAATAGTATGCATAATTTTCGGTTTATACCCTGCCAGAAAAGCAGCCAAACTAAACCCCGTTGAAGCTTTACGTTATGAATAAAAACTTAGCAAAATTTATATGGTTGAAGGACTTTTCTGCATGTAACTGGCCAACAACCAAAAACTCAAGTGACCATCACAAAGGCATGTGAGTTTTAGGGTGAAAGGCTGGTTCCGCGATAAGGACGAAAACGTAACATGCCAAGAAGGCTACCAGAAAAAACAAAAAATGCGCCAAGAAAACCGAGAAGATTTGGAAGTCAAAGAAGGTTCCGTCCAAGCAGACCGCTCTTTTCGATGGCGCCTGTCAAAGAAAACCAAGAAATAGAAGTTGTCATCGATGACATTGGAAGCAGAGGCGACGGAGTAGCCAGAATACAGAACTTCTTGATTTTTGTTCCAAACAGCAAAATAGGCGAACGCGTTAAAGTCATAATTCGCTCGGTACATGAAAAATTCGCAGTCGCGGAAAGAATAGCTTAGACGGAGGACGAAATTGAAAATAAAAGAATTGCGAAACGGCATGAAAAACGTCAGTGTAGAAGCCAAGGTAACAGAAAAATCAGACCCACGCGAAGTCCTATCAAGATTCAAAGACGAAACATACAAAGTCGCAACAGCAATAATCGCAGACGAAACAGGCACAATAAAACTGACACTATGGAACGAACAAATCAACCAAGTAAACGTCAACGACACAGTCAAAGTTGAAAACGGCTACATAACAAGCTTCAGAGGAGAAATCCAGCTGAACATAGGGAAATACGGAAAACTAACAGTTGAATAATCATGAATCAAATTCTTATTAACGCAATGAGAGGTGAAACTGAATGAGTGAAAGAAGAAGCTTCGGCCAGAGAAGAGGAGGATTCAGAGGAAGAAGCGGAGGAAGCAGATTCCCGCCGAAACCAGTAGAAATTGGAAAGGAATACGACGTTGACATACAGGAAACAAGCAGACGCGGCGAAGGAATAGCACGAATTCAAGGCTTAGTGACTTTCATACCCAACACCAAACCAGGCGACCATGTGAAGATAAAAATAACAAGGATAAGCAGAAGATTCGCAGAAGCCGAAGTCGTTGGCAAAGGAGAAGCAGAAGCAGAGGCCGAGAAGGAAGAAGAGTAGCCGAAAAATCTAATTTAAAAGAAAGACGTTTCTTTTTGAAGCCTCTTCAAGTACATTTTTTTATTTGTGGCATTCATTTCTTTTTGAAGAAAAGCCAGTTTTTCTGGTCTTTAAACCTCACTAGCACATATACGCCTTTTAGTTTGTTGCCGTTGATTTCCACGATGAGTTTGTCTTCCTTGCGGTCTATCAGCTTGTAGGTGCCTCTGTCCCAGATTTCCACCGTGCCCGCGCCATACTCGCCTTCTGGAATTGTGCCTTCAAAATTTGCATATTCGACTGGATGGTCTTCCACTTGGACGGCTAGTCTCCGAACGCCAACCGTGAGAGGCGGCTCTTTTGGCACTGCCCAACTTTTCAGTACTCCATCCATTTCTAGGCGTAGGTCGTAATGCAAATGCGTCGCAGCATGCTTCTGAACAACGTAAACGTTTCCCTCACTCATTTTTACTTCACCTTTCGGTTCGCTTGTTCTATGGAAACTTCGTTTTCGCTGATATTCTTTTAGGCTCATTTCCTGCTCAATCTCTACCGAGCGATACGTTCACTAGTTAAATTTAGTTTTAAGAAGTTTTTAACTCTTCAAAGAACTGCTCTAATATTGCTGCAGATGAACCAGTTTCTTCGCTGATTTTCTGCTTTGCAGGCGGATTGCTAAGGTAGAAGGGTATTCTTTGAGCTAGGCGTTCTTGGAAGGTTGGCACAAGTTCGTTTTGGTAGAAGATGCCCAGTGGAATCTTGTCGCCCCATTCTTGAGCCTTTTCAAGGGCAACCATTTTCTTTTTGAAATCTTCATTAGACTCATGCACAACTGGGTCATAACCAATCTCGTCCAGCTTGTAAAGCCTTGAGCTTGGTTTTCCAGTTTTCGAGTTTATTCTGTCCATGCCGGCATACCAGTCTTTAGTGTTTATGTTGTTGTATGTGGGACACGGTTGCAGAATATCCACAAAGGCTAGCCCCTTGTGCTGAATCGCACGTTTTATTATGTCTTTCAAGTGTTTTGTGTCGTAAGCGTACGCTCTAGCAACGAAGGTGTAGCCAGTCATAACCGCCAAAGCAATTGGGTTTACGCCTTCGTTTATGTTTGGTTTGGAAAGAGACTTTGTTTTCAAGCCTAACCTTAATGTTGGAGAGGCTTGTCCTTTAGTTAATCCGTAAACGCCGTTATCATGCATTAAGTAAGTCATGTCAACATTTCTCCTTCCAGCGTTCACAAAATGTCCAGCGCCTATGCCCAATCCATCGCCGTCTCCTCCCACTGCTATTACTTCCAATTCCGGATTCGCTAATTTGATTCCTTGGGCGAAGGGGAAGGTTCTACCGTGAAGCGTGTGAACTCCGTAGGCTTTTATGAAATGCGGCGGTTTGCCCGAGCAGCCAATTCCAGAAACCATCACAATACGATGCGGCTCTAGTCCAAGTTCGGCGAAAGCCATTTGCATGGCAGCGAGTATGCCAAAGTTTCCGCAGCCCGGACACCAGTCGACAAAGACGTCTGTTTTGAAATCTGACATTTTAAGAGCCATAGGTTAACACCTGCCTTTTCGGAGCTTGATTAAGCATGATACGCTTCAACGCCGTATACACTTCAGTGGTTGTCATTGGTCGTCCGTTATACTTTAAAATGTGAAAGCTTATTGAAATCCCTGTTTTTTCTGTTATTATTCCTCCAAGCTGTCCAGAATAATTCATCTCAACATCAATGACTTTCTCAGCGTTTTTTAATGTGCCGGCAATGTACTCTTTTGGAAGCGGATGCACCATACGAATTTGCAGGAAACCTAAGCTGAAGCCTTCTTTTGATAATGTGTCAAGCGCTTCGAGAATCGCGCCTTTCGGAGTGCCCCAACTGACAATCATGTTTTTCGCGTTTTTGTCTCCGAAAAACTTGGCTTTCTCTTCGGTAGGCACTTCCTTTTCGATTGTTTCGAGCTTTTTCATTCTTTTTTCCACCATCATTGTCCTATTAGCGGATTCCTCGCTTATGTGTCCAAACTCGTTATGTTCGTCGCCCGTGTACCAGTGTACACCGTTTTTTGTTCCCAGAAAAACTCTTGGAGAAACGCCGTTTTCTGTGAAACTAAACCGCTTGTACTCTGCTCCTTGAAGGCTTGTTTCATTGAGAATGGCGCCTCGCTCAATCTTAAATTGGTTAGAGTCAAAGATTGGATACGTTTGGGAGCTATTACCAAGCGCCTTATCAATCAAATGAATAACTGGCAACTGATACCTTTCAGCGTAATTAAACGCAATTGCAGCATCATAAAAACATTCGCGAATGTCACCTGACGCAAGCACTATCCGCGGAAATTCACCGTGGCCAGCATGAATGGCAAAGCGCAAGTCATCTTGTCCATGCCGCGTTGGCAAACCCGTTGAAGGAGCACCTCGCTGATAATATGTGATGACCACGGGCACTTCGTTGTTTCCAGCCCAAGCTAAACCTTCAACCATGAGCGAAAAACCAGGACCAGACGTGGACGTCGCCGCTCTGGCGCCAGTTAAAGCTGCTCCAGAAGCCATGTTCACCGCTGCAATTTCGTCTTCAGTCTGAATAACAACTACTGCGCCTTTTCCGCCATCAGTTTTTGTTTGAATGATTTCGTGAGCCTCTAAATATTCACTTTCGTCTGCGGCAGGGGTTATAGGATAATAAGTTTGGATTCTGCAACCGCCTAAAACTTTGCCAAGCGCAACAGCTTGGTTTCCAGAAAGGAAAATTCGTTTTTCTGTTGTCTCGGTCTTTTCGAGTTTATGTTCGAAACTGTTGCCAAAGGTTTGTTTGGCATAGTTGTAGGCTTTTCTGAAGGCTAGAATGTTCATGTTAACGATTTTGGGTTTTTCTGCAAAAATCGATGCGATTGCCTTCTCACCAAGAGCTGCGTCATAATCCAACAAGCCGAAGGAAATGCCAAGCGTCAAAACGTTTATCATCCGAGTAACCTTGCTCAACTGTTCTATACCCAATTCTGCTGCAACTTCTTTCAGCAAATCCATGTAAGGAATGCGAAAAACATGGACACCCGCTCTTTCTGCTTCGGAAAGTAGGTCGCTTAAACTGTCACTCCAGCCTTTTTTCTCCAGAAACTGCCTAAACTCCTTTTTAAACTCGTGAGGCAAAGTAGGTATGCTGAATATTTTGATGTTAACTTGGTCTTTGTCAACGATTATTCCGCCGCCAGACACTACTTCGTTTATGTGTCTGACAACGGTTTCTGCGTCAAATGCTGCAAGCAAGTCTACATCATTCACATTCGCCGAGACTTCACGGGTTGAAACTCTTAAATGAAAATAACTATGCAGACCCTTAATGTTTGAGTGATACTCTCTTCTTCCATAAACATACAAGCCGCCGTAACCGCACGCTCTTCCAAAAATGTTCGCAGCCGAATCCACGCCGCTTCCTTGCGGTCCACCTGCCATCCAGTTAAGCTCTTCTTTTACCATTTTACATTTCACCAACCTGAATTCGCTTAGACCAAAAAAGGGTTAGTTTTTTATCCGCCTGTTGCTTTGTCGACGCCTATGCTGCATTCGCAGTCGGTAGATTCGCCGCAGTAGGGGCACACGCATTTGCATTCGTCAATTGTATTGCCACATCTTTCGCATATGGGTTCCATTTCTTCTGATTCCATTTACTGATTCCCATTTAGTATATCATTTTTTGTAAAATTAAAACTTGTGTAAAAACATGTAAGAAGCTAAAGAGTGGATAAAAAAGGTGGGGTATTTCTGGTTTTACTTTAAGTCTTCAAAAAGTGTCGTGAAGGTGTCGTGGTGTTCTTCTTCATCTTTCAAAATGTTCATGAAAAGTATTTCGGTTGTTTGGTCTTTCTCTTTGCGGGCTTGCTCGATTATTTTCTTATAAAGTGCTATCGCGTTTTCTTCGTCCTTTATGTCGCGTTGTATCATCTGCTTAAGTGTTTTACCCACAACTATTTCAGTCGGCTTCGTTGTCGGTATTTCACCCAAATAGTACAATCTTTCAGCAATGGCTTCAGCATGCTTCATCTCGGTTATCGCTATCTTCTTCAACTCGTCCTGCACCGCGAAACCTTTAACACCGCCCCATTGAACGTGCTGCCACATGTACTGAATCGCAACTTGCAGCTCTCTTGCTATGCCGTCATTCAGCAATTTCAACAATTCTTTAGAAGCCAATTTTCTTTCACCTTATTTTGACGTATTGAATTACCGTTTTTGTTGTTCTTATTATATTAAATTTTCTTAAGTCACGTGAAAAAGACTGAAAAATTAAACGTTTGCAAGAATAATAAAGGAAATTAGTGCACATGCAATTCAGAGATTGAAGAAACAACAACATCTGCTAATTGCTCAAGCTTTTCTTTAGGAGTAAACCCAGTCAAAACTCCTATACACGCCTTCAGCTTCGCGTTTCTACCCATCTGCATGTCCGACAAGGAATCTCCAACAATAACGGTGGCACTCGGCTTAATCTCCGTCTTTTTTAAGATTTCAAGCACCATGTCCGGCGAAGGCTTCCCATTAACCACATCATCACTTCCAACCATTGCGTCAAAAAAATGGGCTATTTTCAAGGTTTTAAAAGATTCTACAGTTCGCCTATGAGTGTCTGTTGACGCAATTGCAAGTTTCAAGCCACCTTGCTTTAACCGCTTAAGAGTCTCCGCTACACCTTCTAAAAGAACTGACCCATAAGGGGACTGCATTGAATCGTCAGCCTCATCATAAACCCTCTGGGCTAACTGCTTAGCTTCACTCCACGAATAGCCATTCAAATAAAAAGCTGCAGCCACAATCAAAATCTCTTCACGTCTAGGCGCAGTTCCCAAAGGTCCACTGTGGTCTATTTTGCCATTTTTCAAGTCTACGCCGACAATTTTCTCCCACAACTCAGAAACATTCTTTCCTACACATTTTTGGACGGCGTTTTTGCGTGCCTTAGCCAACTCAAGCAACAACAAATGCTGATTAACAAGGGTGCCGTTTTTATCAAAAATCACCAATTCACATTCTATTGTTTGGTTTTTTGCAATTAACGTTACCATGTGATACTCTCCATACTTCTTTATTCCCTTCTGAAGTGAAGATTATGGCAGAATCATCAAGAAAACTATTTATCCTTTAACCCGCCATGCATGAAACATGTCTGATGAAAATTCACTCGGGTTAGTAACTTATTGCGGCTTATACTGCGGGCTATGCGCTCAACACATGCGCATACCACTTCAGGCAAATCAACTGCAACAAACTCTGCAAGAAGAAGGCTACGAAGATTTTTACCAATACTTTCCAGAAATGAAAAACTTCTTTCCACAATTCTCGCAATTTCTAGAAAAACTCGCAAAATTCAATTGCACATGCAGATCGGGTAAAGGTGGACCTCCAAATTGCGAAATCCGCAAATGCGTCCAACAAAGGGGCATCAATGTTTGTCCACAATGCAGAGAGTACCCATGTGAACGCATTCAGAAGTTGGCAGAACATTACCCGACCCTCATTCAAGACGGAAAACGCTTGCAGAAAATAGGCATGCAGAAATGGATAGATGAACAAGAACAAAGAGTCAAACGCAGTATAAGCTATTCTGACTTGAAAGCCAAGTAGCTTTTTCAGATTAGGATTGGAACGCTTCGGCGACGGTTTGCGCCCACTTCTTTGTTTTCTCCAGTTCTCCCTCTTTCAGTTGCATTTGATTCATCTTGCCTTCAACGTAAGCAATCAACGGAGCTGTTACCAGTCTAAAGCCTAATTTTTTAAGTTTGTCTTCTATGCCCTTTACTGCACTCCCACTGAGTCTTGATTGAATTTGCGTGTCAAAAGCAGTTGCCAACTTACCAGAAAAATCTTCGTGAGGCAGGCTTTCAAGGAATTTTCTCATATCGTTCGAAGCTCTAAAGGCCATTGTAGGCGCGCCGGCAATCAAACAATCATAATTCTTTAAAATGGCTATGGTGGCATCCTTTACATAGAAAGAGTCAACTTCGATTCCCTTTTCCTTAAGCACTCCGCCGATTGTTTCGGCAACCTTCTCCGTTAACCTCGTAGGAGAAACTGTATCGTAAACAATTAAAACTTTCATTCAAGTCAACCCCACTTCAACCTTAAAAGCGTATGCTACTTTTAAACATTCTCAAAACTCGACAAAACCTATGAGCATGCAAAGCGCAAGTGTATAATATCAACAATACTGAGCGAAGAAGAGTCCCGAACAGCGTCCAAAGAAACAGAAGCCCTAGGCTTTGGTAGTGGTGGGGTCGCTGGGATTTGAACCCAGGACCGCCAGCGCCCCAGGCTGGTATCCTAGTCCAAGCTAGACGACGACCCCAATCCACCCGACAAATACCCAAAAACGAAGAACTCATTATTAACACATTAATCTTTCTCAAAGCAAACGCCAGAAAAGAAAGCACAATAAAAGAAACATCATACAGACTAAAAAGACTAAGCGAACACGCAGACCTAAACAACCCCGAACAAGTAAAAACCGCAATCGCAAACCTCACAAGCGGAGACCGAGAAAACTACGTAAAAGCCTACGCCCGACTATGCACCGCAAACCAAATCCAATGGACACAACCATACTATCACACAGAAAGAAAAATCCCCACAAAAGAGAATATAACGAAAATAATCACAGCATCCAAGAAATACGCACCAATCTTTAAAACACTACTAGAAACGGGACTAATGCCCTACGAACTCTTACAAGTAACAAAAACAGACATAGACCTAGAACGTGGAATACTAAACGCACGTGGATACAAAGGTCACGCATCAAGAACCTTTAAACTAACACAAGAAAACACCGCCATGCTAAAAGCCTACTTCTGCAAATACGACAAATTCCCCGACGCAATATGGATAAGAAAAATGTGGATAAAACACCGCAACAAAACAGCCACCAAACTACAAGACCCCACCCTAAAAAACATAAGACTCTACGACCTAAGACACTACTACACCACCATGCTATACGCAAAAACAAGAGACATACTTCTAGTAAAACAGCAATTAGGTCATAAAAAACTTGAAACAACCATGATATACGTGCAACTTGTGAATACACTCTTCAACGAAAGCGAAGATTATATTTGTAAAACAGCCACCACAATCGAACAAGCCACCCAACTAATAGAACATGGTTTTGAATACGTAACCGAACTAGACGGAACAAAACTATTCAGAAAACGCAAATAATTCGCAAATATCTTTTTTTTCTAACGATCAGAAACCAATTTCTCGAAAAACCTTTTTTACGCACGAGATAAAGCTTTACCTCAGAAACAAACTTTTTCAATAAGTGCAACTCTCCGCGTTCAAGAAGGGAAGAACTTATATTCGAGAACTATAATCCATAATTGGGGATAAAGGACGGAGGCAAAAAGATATATAAATTCCATCCGTTCAGTCTTACTTGACGTGTTCTTGAAAGCGGTTCTTACTTGGTTCATACACAAGTTGTTGGACTTTGTTGTTCGGTCACTCAGATACCTCCTGAAAATCAGTTTGAGGGAAGGCAACTCAATAGGTCGACTAGGTCTTTCCCTTATGATATTTACAGGGAGTCTAATGGGGCTACACCCTTCAGAAGTCAAATGTATTGTAGAGCGACGAATGAAGTTTGGATGGAAGGGCGGTTTTCTTGCTCTGAGGGACATTTACACTTATTCATTTCGCAACGTTGAGGCAAACTGAATACTCTAGTAATCTTGCTACAAACTAATCGTGTAACATGCATAGTAGACTTTACGCTTTTCCTAAACGAATTAGAAAAGAACTGTGAGGCTTTCGCCTCACCATGCCCACGTTCCGCACAATGCCGATACCCTCACAACCGCACATTATCAAGTAGCTAAAGTCACAGAAAACAGAAGAATTTTAAAATCACTCTTAACAATACTATTCGGTTCAACATATTTGAAGAACCAACAACAAAACCTATTCCTATGAAAGTAAAGCGTCAAGTTTACAAAAGAGCAAAAGGAAAATGTGAGAAATGTAGAATAAAGCCCAAGATGAGTGAAGGAGATTTTCACCACATCAGAGACGCAAAAGTTATTCCAAGAGCCTCAAGTGTCCGTTTCCTTTGTCCGCTCTGTCATAGAAAGTATGGTCATAAACGCACTGTCAGAAAAGTTAATGCTGAGACGTTTTGGGAGACAAAAGAAGTAAGAACTATTCCAAGAGAAGTTGTGAAGGCCAGAAGGAAAAAGCCAAAGGTTAAGAGAAAGGCAATTCGAGATTTTTGGGGAAACATAATCGGTTACAGAAAAGTCAGAAAATCCAAAAGAAAGAAAAAAAACTAACCGCAATTTCCTCTTGCATTTACTGAGGGAACTCGATTTACAAAAGTTTTATCTTAATGATTGAATCAAATAGATATTAGGAGAAAGAGAATTTGCAGAAGAGACTGACTTGTGTAATACTGATAGCGATTATGATGTGCACGTTGATTCCAATATTTGGTTTTCCAACGACCAGAGCACAGAGTGGAATGCTTAAAGTCGATATTGTTGATTCTGTTACGGGTGAGAAGCTAAATGGGATCAACGTTCAAGCAGTATGGGGTTCAGCTTCAGAAACCTACCACTCACATGGTGCGTTCTCGTACTATGGATATGTCTATTTTGAGCTAGGTGTAAACTACAGCGGGGATGTCAATCTTTCCGCTTGGGACAATGGTAGAAGATACCTTTCCAAAGATAAATTGGTTCATGTAACTTTCAGAGAATGGATTAACACGACTGCACAAACAGAAATTAAGCTTGATAGAGTAACCCCTCTACAAAAATCCTATTCTGGAACTTACATAAAGTCACTAATCAAAGACAGAGAGGTTGTCTATTATGATGAGTCTGCTTACATAGTTTTAGACCTAAGAAGCCCATACTACGACAACCATCTAAGCGTCAGCGTCCCAAGCGACATGGCATCACTTGTTGACATATATGGAGCTGGATACATATCACGACTTCCTTTTGAAGGAAACGTGACAGTTCGAATCCATAACAGCGGATATTCGCATTTTGAAAAAAGTGGCATATTCAATCTTATTTTATGGGTCGATGCGGGTTTTGATACGCTCGATTTGGAAACAGTTCAATTCACGTTGACTCTCAAGCCTTCTTGGGGATATGAAAACTGTAAGCTTAAAGTCAGAGCCATCGATGCTCAGAGTAAAGGAAATCTGAATTTTATTGGCATAGAGGCTTGGTGGGGTTCATCCTTCAACAAATATGAATACCAACCTACTTTAAATGAAGGAACTGCCACATTTGACTTGGGAGCATATCCGAGTGGAAGTGTCCGACTGCGTTTATTCGATAGTAGTGGACAGTATGTAACTCAGTTTAATGAGGTGACTGTGATAGAGAATCCAACAAGCGTGACGTTTGAGCTTCAAAGAGCGGCACAAGACGCACAAGACGGACAAGACCAGACTAAGCCTATACCTTTTGATTTGTGGATTGCAGTCGCCTTAATTGCTGTCGGGTGCGTAGTTACCGTAAGCATAGTAGTCTTCAGAAAAAGAAGACCAACGACAAAGAAATGAAAGACCTTAGAATTTCGGACAAAGCATTCTAAGCCAAAGCCGAAAATCGACAGAGGGGGCATGGCATACTCTGGTTTTCTTGGTCTAAAACTGTGGAGAACTCACTTTTAGGCTTATTTTCTGCTTTAAGCTGAATTTCAAGCTCTTTTGTTAACGAATTCTGTTTAAGTACGTGCGATTTGGCGTTCTTAATCTTGATAATGAACAATCTAGTGAATACATCGTAGACCTATGTTGGTGCTTAGAAGACGAATACGAAAGGGCTTATTGGATGGAACTGGCTTTAGAATCTGAGCTTTCAAGCCAAGATATTGATTCCATTAAATATGATTTCTGGAAGCTAACTGATATAAAAGCCTACACAAAAGTAGGAATTTTCGCTCCTAAACTGCGAGATAGACAAAAAGTTTTAGAAGAACTCGTAGCCCTTGTAGCGCATCATGGGACCAGAGCTCCTACAGAAAAATATCTAGTTATACCTATTCTATATCGCGGTAAGGCAGAAGAGGAAACACAGAGAATCGAAATTGCAGGCTATGAGGTCAATCATTTAGGTGACTTGAAGCTGATTGGTTCAAAGCGTTTTCCTGCAAAGCTCAGTTAGATGAGATACTAGATAAAAAAAATGGACGTTCAAAGCAACAGGCGGCTAAGAAAAGTAGAATTTATATAAAAAGCTTAATGATTATTTTTACAAACCGATATTTAAATCATATCAAACCATCCTTTTTTCTCACCACCTCCTTTTTCCTAAGGACAAAGAAGAAAAAAATTTCTCTTGAAAATTTTAGCATACCCACGCAAATTGAAAGAACCTTTTGGAAAGGTTCTCTCAAACTCTCTCCCAATCCGCACATTTCTTAAAGATAAAGATTTGGTTTTTCTTTCCCCTAGAAAAACTCCATTCTTTCCCCTAGAATGTCCCGAAAAAGCACCGACTCTTTTTCGGCAAATCTTTATTCTTTTGCTTCACATTCGTTCAGCACCAGAAATGTGCAATGCAAGTAAACGACGACGACGGCAAATTTCCCATAAAAAGCGAGGAAATTTGCATGATAGAAAATCAAAAAATGTGCAACTGCAAAGCCATGAAAATGACTTTCTACACGCAAACAACACCCATACGAAACGGGGGGGAGAACAACATGCATTTCACATTCGTAGACAAACGAACAATGGTGAAGAAAAAGAAAAAGAAAATCTACAAAAGACGACAAGCCTATCTCACTTCAAGACCACTACTTGAAACCCTAAACATAGAGGCAAGAAAATGCCAAACCCTAGAACAATTCATAACCCAAGACTGGAAAGAAGAATTATGGAACGCAATCGAACACGAAGGGGGTGAAAAAACATGACAGAAGAAAAAACACAAGAAAAAGAATTACTTAGCCCTATAGTGAATTCTAATAATATTAAGGCTGGTATCCTAGTCCAAGCTAGACGACGACCCCACTGGTCTCGTGAATGGTAAAATTGTTAAGGGATTATTAAAGCTTAAAAGTTTGTTAATCTATCTTTTGGGTCGTGGTTTGGGGCGATGGCGCAGAAAGATGGGTTCATGGGTGGTTTTTTGGTTTTGGGTTTTGTCGTTTTTATTGCTGGTTTTTTGGTTGGAATGTTGGCTATTATGGTTATGCCTGTGAGTGCGGATACAACTTTGCTGGGACTATTGTTTTTTGTTCTTGGGTTTGTTGTTGGGATTTTGGCAGTTGGTCTGATATGGCTCGTGTTTAAACGTAGAAAATTCGCAGCGAAGGCTTAGCTTGATTGTTTCTTGTTTTCTTTGGTTTCTTTGATGGGTTTTGTGGAAATTTCACGGATTAATGGCTCTTTTCTGCCGCCTTCTATCTCAATTTCAGCGTTTGGATATTTCTGTTGAAGTTGTCTTCGGAGCGCGTCGGCGTCTGCGTCTTTTCCGATTTTGGCGTGGACTTTTGTTCCTTCGGGTGTTTGTGTGACGCTTATGGAGTAGCCGCTTTCTGGAAATTCGTTGAAGAAGCTTTCTGTTTCTTCGAAGATTGAGTCTCCGAATAGTTCGTCTATTATGCTTCTTTTGCGTTTCATGCGGGAAGACATGCGGGCGCTTCCCTCCAAAATGAAAAACTAAAGTTCGGGTTTAAAAATTTTAATTAGTAAGTTCTTGTAGCAGTGTAGTTGTTTAGGTGAGATGAATGAAGGGTAAGGTTGTTGTGTTGATGGGTTCGGAGCGTGATGTGGAGTTTTGTCGTGAAATAGCCAAGACTTTGAAGGCGTTAGGCGTTGAGTATGAGTTTCGTGTGGCGTCTGCGCATAAAACGCCCTTGAAGGTTTTGGAGATTTTGAAGGAATACGAGAAAGAACGGGTTGTTTACGTTACGGTTGCGGGACGCTCTAACGCACTTAGCGCTTTTGTTGACGCGAACACTGCTAAACCTGTCATTGCTTGTCCGCCTTACAGCGACAAATTTGCTGGTGTAGACATTTATTCGTCGCTTAGGGTTCCGAGTGGTGTGGGTTCTGTTGTGACTGTTGAACCTGAAGGCGCTGCGATTGCGGCTGCGAAGATTTTTGCGTTGGAAGATAAGGAGTTGGCGAAGCGGGTTAGTGAGTATCAGTCTGCGAAGAAGGGTGAGATTGAGAAAGCGGATAAGTCTGTTAAGAAATTAAAGTAGTGTGCCAAAGCCTATGGGCAGCGTTAAGGATTTAGAAGTTGTGAAGAAGCCAACGAAAGACACGATGGGTGTTGGGCGTTTTCATTTTTCTGACCGCTACTCAGTTTTTGACTGGGGAGAAATGCCAGACCTCATCGACGGAAAAGGTGCAGCCTTGTGCATGATGGGCGCATATTGTTTTGAAAAGCTTGAAGAAAAAGGTATCAGAACACATTATCGCGGATTAGTGGATAAGAGCGGTAAGGTTGTTCATTTTGGCGAGTTGAAAAAGCCTTCCAGCATTATGGAGATTAGTTTAGTAAATGTTTACAAGCCTAAGGCTTATGTTGAAAACGGCAAACTCAAATATGACTACAGCCTCTACACGTCAGCCTTGCGGAACTTTTTGATTCCACTGGAAATAATTTACCGTAACGGTTTGCCAGAAGGCTCATCAGTTTTTAAACGTCTTGAGCAAGGCTTGGTTACGCTTGAAGAGTTAGGTTTAAACCATTATCCGCGAGCGGGTGAGAGGCTTGCGAAGCCGATTTTTGATGTGAGTACGAAATTGGAGGAAGGCGACCGTTACGTGAGTTGGGCTGAGGCGCAGCGTGTTGCGGGTTTGACAGATAGGGAAATGGGCGAAGTTAAGGATTTGTTGTTGCGTGTGGATGAGACGATTACGGAGATAGCTGCGCGAGCGGGTTTGGTTAATGAGGATGGGAAGATTGAGTTGGCTTTTGACCCGCAACGTAGGCTTATGGTTGTTGATGTTGTTGGCACATTAGACGAGTGCAGATTCACATATGATGGGTTGCATGTTAGCAAGGAGATAGCGAGGATATACTATAGACGGACGGAATGGGCGAGGGAAGTGGAAGAGGCAAAGAAAAAAGCAACGGAAGAAGGCATAGAAGATTGGAAGAAGCTGGTTATGGCTAAACCGCCAAAATTGGATTCATCGTTGAAAAACATAATAAATCAAATGTATATGGCGGCAGCAAATGAAGTTACAAAAAAGAGAATTTTCGCTGTTCCAAAACTCGCTGACGTCGTCAAAGAGTATGAAAAATTACCAATCGCTAAAAGGGTATAAGAGGATATAATTAACGTGACCGCGGAATACGAGTTTCCTGAAAAGACTCCTAAGTTTGTTAGAGACTTTCTGAAAGAGACATTCACAAATGTTCATTCTATTCTTCGAGACAATCTGGTCGGCATACATTTGTATGGTTCGCTTGCCATGGGATGTTTTAATCCAAAATCAAGCGACATGGACATCATTCTTGTTGTGAAGAAAAGGCTGTCAAACGAGCAGAAGAGAAGCGTGATTGAGTATTTGAAAGGAATCGGCTCAAAAGATAAGCGAATAGAATTGAGCATAGTTCGCGAGATTGTTGTTCGAAACCCGCAATATCCGTTAATGGTGGATTTGCACTTTGAATATTGGAGAGAAGTCTTCGAAAATGAAAAAGACAAAGAAATCCTATCCAACCTATACACAACAAGAAAGAGAGGATTTTGCGTCTGGGGTAAGCAGATAGGCGATGTTTTCTCAGAAATCCCCGCCGAATACCACCTCATGTCGGTAATAGAGGATTTGGAACACACGAGAAAATACTTGCACGATAACCCTAAGAGTATTGGATACGACCCCGCAGTCTATTGGATACTTGGTTCATGCAGAATTCTAGCTTTCATAAGAGAGGGAAAATTACTCTCCAAACTGGAAGGGGGACGGTGGGGATTGGCTAATTTACCTGAAGAATACCATGACGTGGTTGAACAAGCACTCTCCTGCTATAAAGGAAAAAAGAAAGAGCAGATTCGGAACCATGAGAAATTGGAGGCTTTTGCTGATTACATGACTACAGTTATTCTTAGAGAATCGGCTCTCGATAAGTGAATCACCCGAATTGTGCTCATAGTATTGTCTGGCGTTTGGACTAATTGATTTTCGTAATGGACGCATTCTTCGGCTTCCTTAGCATGAAATAATCTACAATTCAACCTATTTATAAGGGGGGTCTATCGTCTTCCGAGCAGATAGCTCTAAAATTATGCAAAAAATGATGGATATGTTATGGCATTGTTTATGTTACTAGTTCGTGCAGTTGCTTCGTCTTCAACGCTCGTCTAATCTCCATCGCTATGCGGTCTCCCGTGCTCATCCGCTTCTTGTACTTCGCATTCGCGTACTGCGAGCCCAAACCCATGTGAACGTTTGTTCCACCACCATGCCGTAAGGCTACGTCCTGCGTCACTGGAATGTGCATGTACGGGTCTGCTTCGCCATGAATGTCATACAAGCCATAATCCGTAGCCTTCTTCGCTTCCGCGCCAACAGTAACATCCAACTTCACACTCGGCTTAAGCTCATACTTGCTAACACGGTCCCAAGTAATCAAAGTCTGCAAACACCAAGCACCAATAATTCCCGGATAAGCGTGCTCTCTACAAGCAAGCAAAAACCGGTCCGCATACCGATGCAAATCCTTAAGCAACGACTCCCTAAGGCTGAGAATCGCATGCGCAGTAACCTCAAAGGAAGGAACACGCTTAATCTTCTCTTGCACGTCACTGGGCAAACGCTTCAAACCGTCAAGAATAGTCTCACGTCGCTCGTCAATAGACAAAAACTGATTCGCAAGGCATATTCGCGCTTCCTCAACGCTAACATTGTAAAGCCGCGAAAACCACTCTTCAGTGTCGCCCCATTCACCCTTGGCATCCAAAGGCGAAAAGAAAAAGTTAAAATTCGCATGCGGACCAAGCACAATCTGCTCCACACGACCATTCTCTAAGGCTTCCCTATTCAAGTTTCCAGCAGCAACTTCTCTGGCGACTTTTTCTTCCAAATCATGCGAATCCGCAGCAAAAATGAACTCTCGCTCGAAAGCCCTATGCGCATGCTCAGCTTTCAAAATCATCGGCTCATCAATTGGCTCTTTAAACCGTATTCCGCCTTCATAAACCTCATACTTGTAGGATTTTGGATAGGGAATGCCCGCTTGCTCCGCAAACCAATAGTAATCCTTCTCAATCTCGCCTCTGTTCTCAATCTTCAGCAACTGTCTAGAACCAAGAATCGGCACAGCATAATTATTCTCAATAACGCTACAGTATTCGTCACCGCCAACGTAAACCGCAAACGCCCGATTCGTAATCTGCAAACACTCCAAATCAACAAGCACATCCGTATACTTCACAATGTCCGAATACTTATCAAGAACCACGATAACGCTTCGCCAATCACCAGTCTTCCTAATATCCTTAGGGTCATTAACAACACGCACGTCACGTTTCACCAGAACAGGCAAATCATCAACAGCCTCATCAATCTTGCCAACCATAGGATTCTGCAGATAAATCCTTGCTCTGCCAGGCGTCGTGTAAATAATACTTCTTATTCCATAGTTGCGCTGTCCCTGCCAAGCATCCAAAGCCGAATGCGAACCCAAATTCAAACCAATAGGCTCTTGATATCGTTTGACTATTTCCTGCATCTCTTCTCTACTAATCACCATACTTGCTTCACCATTTTTCTGATTAGGAATCTAAATTCAACGCTTTAAACCTTTTTTACATTTAACCATCAAAACATTGAAAAATCAAGTCACACGTAGAATTTTCCTCCAGAATTGTCTTCTATCCTATTTTTACATACCCAATTATAAAGGACAAAAAGAACATTTCCTAATTGAAGGAGAGAAAGGAGAAATGGCAGAGGCTTGCGGATGGATATTTGTAGACCATATTCCCTTGCTTTACGATAAAAGAAGAGTTGCTAGACAGTATCAAGTGGAAATGTGGCTTGACCTAACACAACTTGTCAAAGAATTGGGCATCGAAAAACTAAACGAAAACAACCATAACTCACATTCAAAAACGGATTATGTTGTGTAGAAGACCACAAACCTCCAAAACCCATTCGAAATTCTCACGTGTCCTATCACGCTTATAACATCTTAGAGCGTCAACAACAGCCTCCGTATCCTTCACGCCAAGCTTCTTAACCACCAATCCAGCAACTTCACCACTAAGAAAAAGAAACTGACAAACTGAAGTTACATTCGACGGTCTCCGATTTACGCTAGCAGTTTCAAAATCAACAATGAATGGCACATCATTCTTTCCAACAATCACGTGTTTAGGCGCATGGCTTAACTCTCCATGGTCCAAACCAACCGCATCCAAACGCCAACACTGCTCCAAAACATCACGCAAAACAGTCCTTACCTCTGCTTTGCTCCTGCGCGTTCTTAACCATTCCGGAAGCAATTCGCCATCAACAAACTGCATAACAAGAAAATTAGCGCTAACACCCAAAAGTTTCGGTCCAACACCCACGGAATTCGCTTTTCTAAGCATTTCTGCTTCACGCTGCATCCCCTTGCGGTCAGCGTCTACCCTTCGAATCTTCAGAGCCACTTTCTCTCCATTCACATAAGCTATTGTAACAATGCCCACACAACCTTTACCCAGAACATGAATACCAAACGCTTCCTTTTCCCCGCAAAACTCCACAGCGGTCACACCCAGCCTCCGCAATTCCACTAAACGCTTCCTAACCTCCGCTTTGCATGGTCGCGGATAGCATAATATGGACGCGTAAGGCTCTTCGCTCAACTTTTCAACAGTCACTTTCAACATTAATCCTCTGACAGCCACACTCTACATCTGCTGAAATAAACATAAAAGCATCGCAAAGTTAATAGAAAAAAGGAGCAAAAATGCCAAAGTTCAAACAAACCGCTGAAATACTTAAACTGATGAGTAAAAAAGAGAACATACGCAACATCGGCATAATCGCCCACATAGACCACGGAAAAACAACAATGACCGACTCGCTACTGGCTGGAGCTGGACTGCTATCGCCAAGCGTAGCAGGCGAAGCCAAAGTTCTTGACTACCTAGAAGAAGAACAAAAACGTGGAATCACAATCAAAACCGCAAACATATCACTCCTACACGAAACAAAAGAAAACGCATACGTCATCAACCTAATCGACACACCCGGACACGTAGACTTCACAGGCAAAGTAACCCGTGCTTTACGCGCAATAGACAGCGCAATAGTCGTCGTAGACGCAGTAGAAGAAATCATGGCTCAAACCGAAACAGTCACCCGCCAAGCACTCGAAGAAAGAGTCAAACCAGTCCTTTTCATAAACAAGGTTGACCGACTAATCAAAGAGTTAAAACTCACCCCAGAAAAAATCCAGGAAAAATTCACGCGTATAATCAGCAACTTCAACAATCTAATAGAAATCTACGCAGAACCAGAGTTCAAGAAAAAGTGGAAGGTTGACCCTGCAAAAGAAACTGTGGCTTTCGGTTCTGCTCTTCACAAGTGGGGATTCACCATAAACGTAGCCCAACAAAAAGGAGTAAAATTCACAGACATAGTAAACGCATACGCCAATGATGACTATCCAACACTTTCAGGGTTGTTACCACTTCACCATACAATACTTCACATGATAGTCGAAAAAACGCCAAACCCAACAGACGCCCAAAAATACCGACTGCCAAAAATCTGGAAAGGCAAAATAGACTCGGAAATAGGACAAGCAATGCTAGAATGCGACGACAAAGGACCCACAGTAATGTGTATAACAAACGCTCAAATAGACCCAAAAACAGGACTCGTCGCAAGTGGCAGAGTCTTCTCCGGCTCAGTTAAAGAAGGAGACCACGTTTATCTTGTCGGCGCAAAAAAAACATATCACATCCAGCAAGTATCCATGTATATGGGTGCCTTCAGAGAAACTGTTGACCAAATCACTGCTGGCAACATAGCTGCTTTGTCAAATCTTGAATTGGCAAGAGCCGGTGAAACACTCGTAGACGCCGCATACAAGGATGTCATGGTTCCTTTTGAACACGTAAAATACGTTTCAGAACCCGTCATGACCATAGCCATAGAGCCCAAAAACCCCAAAGAGTTGCCACGCCTAGTGGAAGCAATGAACCGCCTTGTCATAGAAGACCCCAACCTTGCCACCATAATGGACAAGGAAACAGGACAGTGCCTACTAAGCGGAATAGGAGAACTCCATTTGGAAATCGCCTTGAAGTTCTTAAAACAATACAATGAAAATATTGAACTAACAGCTTCAAGTCCGATAGTGACCTATAGAGAAAGCATCTTGAAAACAAGCAAAATAGTTATGGCAAAAACGTCTAACATGCGCAATAAACTATTCGTCAGAGTAGCGCCTCTCGAAACCGAACTTGAGGAATTAATGGAGAAAGGCGAACTTACAGATGGAATGGAACAAAAGCAAATAAGCGATGTTGTCCAAAAAAAGTTAAAGTATTCTAAAGAAGAAACCGCTAAAATTTTGGCTTTAAACAAACACGGAAACATTCTCATAGATTTAACTAGAAACGTTCAGAACATACAAGAAATAAAGGAAAACGTCATCGCTGGATTTCACTGGGCGTGCGACACCGGACCCTTATGCGAAGAACCGCTAAGAAATGTTAAAGTCACTCTGATAGAAGCCCAAATTCACGATGACCCGACGCAACGTGAACCTACGCAGATAATGCGAGCAATGAGCAGAGCAATTTTAGGTGCGGTTCTAACAGCTAAACCAGTGCTTCTTGAACCAATTTATAAAATTGAAGTATCTGCCCCCATCGAGTGGTTTGGCACTTGCACGAGCATTATAACACGAAAAAGAGGAAAAATATTAACTTCCGAACACAAAGGCGTTTTAACAATCATTACTAGTTACATTCCAGTAGCCGAAACGCTCGGCTTGTCTGCAGAAATGCGCACAGCAACTTCTGGACGTGCCTTCTGGCAGTGTACCTTCTCCCATTGGGAACGAGTTCCAGAGAACATGGCAACGCAGATAATAATGCAGATTCGGGAAAGAAGAGGGTTGCCGCCAGAAATTCCCAAACCAGAAAAATTCGTAGAGAAGGAATAAGTGAGAATTGCATGAAACTACTGTTAAGTCACTCATACCCGTTCAATCTTGACATTACGCTTTGTTGTGGTCAAGTTTTCAGATGGAATAAGATAGGCGGATGGTGGTTTGGCGTTACCGGAGAAAAAGTCTTTAAAATACGTCAGATTGGCGAAGAACTGGAATTTGTGAATGTAGACGAAGATTTTGTAAAAAATTATTTTGGGTTGAATGACGACTTGCCGAAAATCCTTTCACAGATTAGCAAAGATAAACATGCCAAGACTGCAGCTGAGAAGTTTAAAGGTTTGCGTATTCTCCGTCAAGACCCATGGGAATGCCTAATCTCATACATTTGCGCGACATACAAAAATATTCCAGCCATAGAGAAAATGCTTTTCAACCTTTCAAGAAAATTCGGAGAAAAAGTAGCCTTTGAAGGACTCGAATTTTATACTTTTCCGCCCCCAGCAAGCCTTGCAAAAGCGAACAAGAAAGAATTGCAAGAATGCGGTTTAGGTTACAGAACAGAATATGTTTTAGAAACTGCAAAAAGAGTGCACAATGATGATTTCCATCTTGAAGATTTGAAAAAGTTAAGCTATGAGAAGGCAAGGAGCGAATTACTTAAGCTTCCGGGAGTCGGTTTGAAGGTTGCTGATTGTGTTTCGCTTTTTTCTCTCGGGAAATTGGAAGCTTTTCCGGTTGATGTGTGGATAAAGCGTATAATCGTGAAGTATTATGCGAGCCATTTTGAAAGCGAATTTGTCAAGAAAATTTCATTGCACAAATCACCCGGAAAATCGGAATATGAGAAGTTGAGCTTGTTTGGGCGAAGGTATTTTGGCGAATATGCTGGCTACGCTCAGGAATACTTGTATCATTACGAAAGGACGCAGCGTTAGATTAGGTTGTTTTCTTTCAGTGTTTCGGCTGCTTGATTTCCACTTGTTGTTGTGAGAGATATTGCTTCAGAAACAAGCTTCGCCGTGTTGGCGTAATTGTGCTGTTTCGTTTGTTCAATAGCTTCTTCGAGTTTCGCACTCACGTCTCGAAAACCTTGAACGCCCGAAGCGTTTGCGGCAATGTTAACTTCTTGAATTAGAGCGTTAAAGTAAGCAATCAAGAGTTTTTCTGCGCCAGCAATTTCTTCATCTTTCAAGCTTTCTAGAATGTTTAGAAGACTGGAAGTAATGATTAAGTTTGATTTGATTTTTTCTGCATAATGAAAAACAATTATGGCATTTTTGAGTTCTGACAAAGCTTTTCTCTCAAAGGTGATATAGCTATCATCAAGGATAAGCTTTACGTGCGAAGCCTACTCTTTAGACACACGTGTCTTCCATTTTTCCAGTCTTCTACTAACTTCCTCCTCAAGCTTTTCCTTTGAAATGAACCGCCCTCGCACAATCACTTCTTCATCAATAGCAATGCTCGGAGTGCTCATAATATCATAAGCCAACCCTTCCTTCGCACCTTCCTCAGTCGCCATATTAACCTCTTTAAAAGCTATCCCAAACTTCTGCGCAACTTCAAGAGCAAAAGTCTTAGCCAACGGACAAGTTGGACAAGTAGGCAACGTGAAAACCTTCAACTCCAAGCGGTTTCTCCCCAAACTCTAATTTTAACAGCAAATAACCCTTTTTAAATCTTTCACGAACACTATAAGCAGAAAACGTTTAAATTAACTCCGAAATAGCATATTAAATGCGAAAGAGCAACACGGGCCCGTAGCTCAGCTAGGTTAGAGCGACAGGCTCATAGACGCCAATGCGCTGAGAAACCTGTTGGTCAGGCGTTCAAATCGCCTCGGGCCCACTATTTATGAAAAAAGAGAAGGGGAGAGATTACTTTTAGTTGATGAAGCGTTTTCTTTGTTTTTCAAATATTGCAGTACCTTCAGCCTTTGTAATTTCCATTTGAGCTAAGTAAATGCCATTAAACTTGCAATAACCGAAGTGTTTTGATGATGAATTTGCTTCGCAATTTTTATGAGTGCTTAATGAAATTATGTAATTTTTGCCCATTTCTAACATTTGGTGCAGTTTTCCTTTAAATGTGCTAATTTTTCCTAAATCTAATCGTTTCATTTTGTTTCCCGTGATAAATACGACTGGAATGACGAGCATAAGCCTTCTACCGTCACATGACTACCAGAAAATACAGCAATAGCAAAGCGAATTAGAAAAATGAACAGAGAAAACGAGAAGCGTTTTGTCTACGCCACAATTTTCAAGCTTTTTCTCTTCTCTTCAGGCGCTTGCTTGTAAAGCATAATATAGGGAATTAAAGATGCAATAAGCTTGTTTTCTGCCTTTTTCAAATGTTCCTGAAACGTTGTTCGCGGAACTTTCTTTTTAACAGCTATTGTTGAAACATCAGCTTTTCTCGGCAATTTGTAATAACCATAATTGTACGCCGCAAGCAACGCGTTCATTTGTTTCTCTGTTAAATCAGAAAACAAAGAATCAGCCGTAAGCGTCAAAGAACTTGCAATAAACCCATCGAAAGGAACTTTACGCAGGACATCGAAAACGAAGCCTTTTTCTTCGATGCTTCTGAAAAATTTTTCCAAATCTTTATGCCTGAAGGCTATTACGCGATAGTATTCCCAACCTCCTTCGTAAACAATTGGAGACACATGCAAAAGCGCGCATTCATCAATGAACTTACTCACAGGGGTCTCAATCGTATAGCAAGCGCATGTTTTCATGACTATGTGCACTTTATGCTGGTCGGATGACTCCTCAACTATTTTGCTGATTTTAGAGAGTTCTTGCACTACGACAGAATATTCTTCAGGCTTTTCTGCAATCATTTCTATTACGTCATATTCGTTATTGCACCAAAAGAACATTTTCATCGATGGAAATTTCTTGGAAATGTTACAGAACGGGCAGTCATGAGTTATTTTAAATACGACTTCAAACAGCGGCATGATTAAAAAAAGGTTTTCCATCTATTTATCGGTTGAGCCGTCACATGACGGGAAAACTTCAAAGTTTATTTTGCAAGTTTTGTAACGAGATTCGCAATTCGCCTTCCAACTTCCCTACAAGATTCAATGTCTCTTTCGCGTGGAGAACCCACAGCCGCAGCCCCATAATGCTTGTCGTTTGCGCGACCTTGAACAATCATACCGTGCACGAGCATAGCTTGCAATATGGAAAGTATGGTGGTTTCTGCCCCTGTTGCTGTTCCACCTGAGCTTGTGAAGGCTGCGCCAACCTTTCCTTCAAGTTTTCCATGAACTTTAACAGACTCGTCAAAGAGAGCTTTAAGCTTGGCAGACATTAATCCATAATATGTTGGTGAACCCATAACTATTCCGTCAGCACTGAGCAAATCTTCAACTGTTGTTTTGTCAACTTTCTTCACGTCCACAGTTACTCCTTTAATTTCTCTTGCACCTTCAGCAACAGCTAACGCCATCTTCTCTGTGTTACCAGTTTGAGAATCATAAACAACCAAAATCTTTGCCATTTCAAACACTCTCTTAGATATCCAATTGGAATACTCGTGCATTTTAAACCTTTACGATTACATCAGTGTAAGTTAATTGTTGGCACTAGAAGATTGTTCCACAAGCTATAAGTGTTTAAAAATGTATTAAAGTGTTCGTGAGGAGAACGGTAGGCGATTTATTAAGGGGAGAAAGGAGAGGGGAAAAACTCTTTTTCTACCATTCTCCTCAACAATCTTCAATATGCATGCATAGGTTGCTTTTAAATTTTTCTTTGCATCTCGAATTTAACCTAGAAAAATAGCTGTTTTCTCGGTTTTTATTCCAGTATTTGCTTGATTTCTTCGGAGAAAATTAGGATTTGCCAAATTCTCTTATGATTTGGTCCACGGTCATTATCTTTGCGTTGTAAACGTACTCCAGATATTTCAGTCCTTGCTCGTGGTCTTCCTGTGTGAACGCTTCGACGCCGTCTTTGGCTATTATTATTTTGTATCCTCGGAAGAAGGCGTCCGCAGCGGTGTGTCTCACGCATATGTTTGTGTGTAACCCGCCTAAAATGACTGCCTTAGCACCTTCTCCTTTGTATAAGCTTCTCAATAACGGTTCTAAGCCAGTTTCATAGAAGCCGCTGTAAGTGCGTTTTTCAACAACGTAGTCTTTCGCGGTAGGTTTGAGCTCAGGGATTACTTCTGCTCCTTTTGTGCCTTTTATGGCGTGTTTTCCCCATTTTTCAACAACCTCAACATCTTGCGGGTAATGTGCATCGTTGCTGTAGATGACGGGAACGTCGTGTTTCCGTGCAGCTTCAATCAGCTTTTTTAGGTTTGGAATTATACGCCTAGCTCTTTCGCATTTCAAATCGCCAGTCACAAAATCGTTAAGCATGTCAATTATTATGACTGCCATGTTTTTCAAATTCGACATCTCCTCAGACAATAATCAATGACATATGGCATATTTAAATTGTTTACTTTGCAACCTCCAAACTGTACAAGCCATCAGTGAATTTTTCGCCTTTGCGTTTCTGCACTAAAACAGTGTCTTCTATGCGGAAGCCGCCAAAACCAGCAATGTAAATGCCAGGCTCATTTGTAACAACATTACCAACAACCAGCTTGTCCTTGCTCTCGGGACTTAATCCAGGCGGTTCATGAACTTCCAAGCCTACGCCGTGACCTAAACCATGAACGAAATATTCGCCATAACCAGCATCTGTTATCACTTTTCTGGCTGCTGCGTCAACTTCTTTTGCTTTTGCCTTGGGTTTTATGGTTTGATAGGCTTTTTCCTGAGCCAGCCTTACAATTTCGTAGATTTTCTTTTGCTTTTCTGACGGCGCTCCAGCCACAAAGGTTCTTGTCATGTCTGAACGGTAAAAGTGATATGTGGCGCCTATGTCCACAACTACCAAGTCGCCTTTTCTGATTTCTCTGTCCGTGCAGCCACCATGCGGAAAAGCAGAGCGAACACCAGAAGCCACTATGGTGTCGAAGGCTGTGCCCCAGCAACCGCACTTCCGCATTGCATATTCGATTTCGGCTGCAACCTCGTACTCTTTCACTCCAGCTCTTATCGTTTCGTGGGCAACTTTCATTCCTTGAGTTGTAAGTTCTCCGGCTTTTCGCATCAGCTCAAGCTCTTTTTCATCTTTAACTTTGCGAAGCTCCCAAACCAGCTTGCCTTGAATTTTCAGTTTTGCTTTGCCTCTCATGGCTTTTGCAAAAAGGCGATAGCCATCATAACTCAGCGTGTCTACTGCAAGTTTTTTGATTTTGCACTCCTTCATTTGTGCGCTTAGTTTTTCGGGTAATTTTTCGCCACGCTTTACAAGTTCGACTTTGAAGTCCTTTCCTTCAGCTTTTGCTTGCTCATAGTTAACGCCGTAAACGTAAATTGTATTTTCTCCCTTTTTTGGAATTAACAAGCAGGCGGCGCCTGGAAAACCCGTGAGATATATGAGGTTTGTTTCGTTTGTGACTAGAAATCCGTCGAAGCCTTTCTTTTCAAAGGCTATTTGCTTTAAAGCGTTTATTCTCTTCAAGACTTTTCACCCGTGAAAGAAACTCTTTATTGTTGCTTTTAACCTAAAACGTTTTTGTTTCAGCCGCCACTCACGATTGGCAATAGAATAACGTGGTCTCCATGTTTGAGTTTGGTTTTGACGCCGTCTAATTGGTTTAGTAGGTACCCGTTAATGGTGATGATGTAGTTTGCTTTCACGTCTGTGCCTTTCGGTTCGTAAACAGCCTTTCGGAAGGGTTCTCCATACTTTTCAGAAAGCACTTCCAGTAAGTCTGCGATTGAGGCGTCTTTTTGGATTTCGACTTCTTCCTCTCGCATACTGCGAATTATGTTTTTTATGTGACCGAGGTATTCGACTTTTATTTTCAACGGTGAACTTCCTGAGATGTCTGTAATATTTATGATTTGGAGTTGTTATATATTCATTTCAGTCGGTCCTAAAGTTTTATTTACTTTTAAGCGATGGCAAATTATTTGGGCGCATAGCATATTGAGCTTTGAGTATCCTAAACATGTTCGTTTTGTTTGCAAGCGCTGTGCCATTTGCTGCGGCGACACCAAGGAGAAGGTTAGGCAAATTCTTCTTTTGAGAATCGAAGCTGAATACATATCGCGGAAGACTTCGAAAAGCATCGGCGGTTTTGCCGAAAAAATTGAAGGCTTTAAACCTTATGCGTATCTTATGAAAAAGACCAAAGAAGGAAAATGTATATTCTTAAAAGATAATTTATGCACAATTTACGAGATAAGACCACTAATCTGCAGGTTCTATCCTTTCCAATTAGAAAACAAGGGAAACAACAAATTTGCATTCACATATACAAACGAATGCTCCGGCATTGGAAAAGGACCGCAACTCAAAAAAAAGTTTTTTGAGAATCTGTTCAAAGAATCTGCAAGAATTATGACGGCTAACGAAAAAGATGCGAGGTATCAGTGATAATTTTTTATGCCGCTCAAGCAGTCTTGTTTTAAGGTGCTCTAAACAATGTTTGATAGGCGCAAGTTAGAGGAAATCCGCAAACTGAAGGAGAAATGGGAGAAGGAAACTGTTGCTAAGAGTTTTGAAAAACTCCCAGAAAAAGGAGAATTTGCAACCAGCTCCGATACTCCAGTTAATCGGGTTTATACCCCAGTTGACACCGCAGAACATGATTATCTGCGAGATTTGGGATTTCCAGGCGAATACCCATTTACGCGCGGCGTTTACCCAACAATGTATCGGGCGAGATTGTGGACCATGCGTCAGTACGCAGGTTTTGGCACAGCAGAGCAAACGAACAAACGCTTCAAATATTTGCTGGAGCAAGGACAGAAAGGCTTGAGTGTCGCTTTTGACTTTCCAACGCAAGTCGGCTACGACTGCGACCATCCCATGGCACGTGGCGAAGTGGGCAAGGCTGGCGTAAGCGTCAGCACACTGCGGGATATGGAAACTGTTTTTGATGGAATCCCTTTGGACAAGATTACAACTTCCATGACAATAAACGCGCCTACAAACGTTTTGCTCGCAATGTATATTGCCGTTGCACAAAAACAAGGCGTTGAACAGTCCAAACTTGGCGGAACAGTCCAAAACGACGTTTTAAAGGAATACGTTGCCAGAGGCATGTACATTTTCCCGCCGAAACCTTCAATGCGCATGGTCACGGATATTTTCGAATACTGCTCTCAGCACATGCCACAGTGGAACACGATAAGTATAAGCGGTTACCACATTCGCGAGGCAGGTGCTACTGCAGTTCAAGAAATTGCCTTCACATTCGCAAACGCAATCGCTTACGTACAAGCAGCAATCCGTCGCGGTTTAGACCTTGATAAGTTCGCTGGCAGATTATCCTTTTTCTTTGCGGCGCACAACAACTTTTTTGAGGAGATAGCCAAGTTCCGCGCAGCCCGCAGACTTTGGGCAAAAATTATGCGAGAACGTTTCGAAGCGAAAAATCCGTCTTCATGGATGCTGCGGTTTCACACACAAACTTCAGGTGTCTTGCTTACGGCTCAGCAGCCATACAACAACATTGTTAGAACGACGCTTCACGCTTTGGCTGCTGTTTTGGGTGGAACACAGTCGTTGCACACGAACTCTTTTGATGAAGCTTACGCTTTGCCAAGTGACCAAGCAGTGTTGGTTGCGCTTAGAACGCAGCAGATTATTGCGTATGAAAGTGGTGTAGTGGATACTGTTGACCCGTTGGCTGGTTCATATTACATTGAGTATTTGACAGACGAGATTGAGGGGAAAGCCCAAAAATACATTGAGCAAATTGACAGCATGGGCGGAGCTGTGACTGCGATTGAAAAAGGCTTTATGCAACGTGAAATCACGGAAAGCGCTTATCGCTATCAGAAGGAAGTTGAAAGCAAGAAACGAATTGTTGTAGGCGTTAACGAGTTCGTAACGGAAGAAGAGATTCCGATAAAAATTATGCAAATAGACCCGAAAATCGAGAAAACCTTGATTGCTAGGTTACAACGGATAAAAAGAGAAAGAAATAACCCCAAAGTGAACGAAGCTTTAAGCAAATTGCGAAAAGCCGCAGAAAACGAAAAGGTGAATCTTATGCCTTTTGTTCTTGACGCAGTAAGGGAATATGCGACTTTGGGCGAAATTTGCGGCGTTCTACGCGAAGTCTTCGGTGAATACAAGCCTTCAACAATCTTTTAGGCGATAACGAATAGGATTTCGCCTTCGCTCACTGAAGAGCCTTCAGAAATGTTAGCTTCTTGAATTACTCCGGCTTTTGGCGCGGTTATCTCGTTTTCCATTTTCATGGCTTCTATGACGCAGAGTACTTGACCAGCCTTCACTGGGTCGCCTTTCTTGACTTTGATTGCGATTACTTTGCCTGTCATTGGAGCAGGCACGGCACCTTCAATGACTTGTCTTTGTGTTGGTGCTCGTTTTGTGGGCTGAAGCGGAACCGGCTGAAAAGCTGTAAAAATGGGTTTAGTTGTTGGCGTTTTTACTTCCGCTTTAAATGTCGCTTCTTCAACTTTTACTGGGAAAGGTTTGTCGCGGTCGATTTTTGGCAGTTCTATTTTGTATGTTTTGTCGTTTATTTTTATGCAGAACTGCTTTTCTAACATGGACAAGTCTGTTTGTAATTCCACATTTAATGGTTTATCATCAACTCTTACCGTGAAGGATTTTTCGCTTGTTTTTGTAACCTCTATTTTTCTTGGTTTACCGTCTATGCAAATTTCGTATGTTGGCATCTTCATGCACCGTATTCCGTCAAACTCTGTCTGCCAGCCAAAATCCAATTTGATGTGGCAGCTTTGGCTCTGACTGGAATTAACGCTTTTATTCCACGCGAACTTGCTAGGCACGTTGCTAATGCAACAGAAACTGCAGCAATTTTTTCCAGCTCCTCAACTCTTTCGGGCGGAATTCCAGTTTTGGCTTCTTCGCGTTTTAATTTTCTCTTCTTAAAGAATTCTAAGGCTTGCTGCGGAAAAAGCGCGTATGTGATTTTGTCTTCTTCATTTTCAATGTAGGGTTTCACGTCTTTTGGAATTTTGTTCAAAGCGGGTTCGAGAAGGTCTGCTGGACGAGTTGTTATTGGCTCTTCATCACCTATTATTTTCTTTTTAACTTTTGGGTCGATTGGGGCTGGCGGTTTTCCATATAAGCCTTTCACGTAATCCTTTATTTCTTTGGGCACTATGCTGTAGCGTTTGCCAGAAATGACGTTGAGAACTGCTTGGATGCCGACAAGCTGGCTGGTAGGCGTGACAAGCGGTGGATAGCCAAGCTCTTTTCTCACTTTTGGGACTTCTTCTAGAACTTCTTTGAGACGGTGTTCGGCTTTCTGCTCTCTTAATTGTTCGAGGAGGTTGCTGAACATTCCGCCTGGGATTTGGTGAACTATTATTGAGGCGTCTACGCGTTCTGCTTTTGGGTCTATTAGTCTTAGTGGGTCGTAGTATTTTTCGCGGAGTTCTCTGAAGTATTCTGCTATTTCGCTAAGAAGTTCTAAGTCTAATTCAGTATCGTATAGTGTTCCTTTCAGTGCAGCTACAACTGACTCGACTGGAGGCTGGGATGTGCCCCAAGCTAATGGAGAAAAAGCGGTGTCAAGAATGTCTGCGCCTGCTTCGCAAGCGCGCAAATAGGTCATCATGACCATGCCGCTTGTGCTGTGTGAGTGCAAGTGTACTGGTAAGCCTACTTCTTTTTTTAAGGCGGTTATAAGTTCGTAGGCTGGTTGTGGTGCAAGCATGCCTGCCATGTCTTTTATGCAGATGCTGTCGCACTCTAGTTCGGCTAGTTGTTTGGCGAAGTCTACATAGTACTTTATTGTGTGGACTGGGCTTATGGTGTAGCAGATTGTGCCTTGAGCATGCTTGCCGCATTTTTTGACGGTTTTGATGGCGACTTCCATGTTGCGAATATCGTTCAAAGCGTCGAAAACGCGGAATATGTCTATGCCGTTTTCTGCTGCTTTTTCGACGAATTTTATGAGCACGTCGTCTGGGTAGTTGCGGTAGCCGACAATGTTTTGTCCACGCAGAAGCATTTGGAAAGGCGTCTTTCGTATGCGCCGTTTTAGTTGGCGGATGCGTTCCCATGGGTCTTCTGCTAAGTAGCGTATTGCAACGTCGAAGGTTGCGCCTCCCCACATTTCCAGCGAGAAGAAGCCTACTTGGTCGATTTTTTCTGCTATTGGTAGCATTGTTTCTGTGCGCATTCTTGTTGCCATTAGGGATTGGTGTGCGTCGCGGAATGTTGTGTCGGTGAGCTTTACTGGTTTGCGTGGCAAAGGTATTAGCCCCCCTTATTTATAGGTTGAATGGGAGAGTAGAAAGGGTTATTGAAGCGGTATTAAATTGTTTAGGTTGGTTTTGTTGATGTGTGCTATTGTTTTGCGGTAAGTATTCAGTCTACATAAGTGTTTAATTTTTTAGTGCCACGTAGGTTTATGAAACTTCGGTTAAAATCGGTTATTGCAGTATGCGTGACAGTGTTTATGCTTCTAGCTATTTTTTCGTCTGTAGCCTATGTTGTGGTGTTGTCTAGTTTCAGCGAGTTAGAAAAAGAGCATGTGATGGAAAACGTTCAACGTGCCAAAAACGTGCTTGATGGGATGATTGCAGATTTAGACCGGTTTCTGTTGGACTGGAGTTGTTGGGACGACACTTACTATTTTGTTATGGATAATAACACAGAGTACATCGAAGCTAACCTTCTTGATTTAACTTTTATCAACGCAGAGCTTAACGCTATGATCTTCATCAATTCTTCGGGGCAAATCGTGTTTGGTAAGGCTTTTGACTTGTATGAACAAACTGCTATTCCAATCTCTCAGAGTCTTCTTTCAAACATTGAAGACAGTGGACTTTTATGGAATTACTCGGAAATTACAAACCATGTCAGCGGTTTGTTGCTTCTTCAAGAAGGACCAATGCTGATTGCTTCAAGACCAGTTACAATGTCGAGTGGCGAAGGACCCATTGCCGGAGCCCTTATAATGGGACGCAATTTGGATGATGCTAAAATTCAAGAATTGACTCAAAAAACGGCTTTGACACTTAATGTACAGAGATTAGATGACCCGCAATTGCAATTGAGCTTTCAGTCAATGCGTTCTGATTCAGCAGATAGTGAACAGATTTTGGTTAAGCCACAGAATTCCGACACAATTTTAGGCTATACGTTGTTGAGTGATGTTTATGGAAATCCAATTTTGGTTCTTAAAGTTGACATGCCCAGAAACATCTACAAGCAAGGTTTAGCCAGCCTATATTATATTGTCTATTCGATAGTTGTTGGCGGTCTCGTTTTCCTCGGCGTGTTTCTCATACTTCTAGAGAAACTTATTCTAGCGCGAATAGAAAAAATAAGCAATATAACCAAAGAAATTAGGAAAAGCCATAATCTCTCATTAAGAGCGCCGGAAACCGGAAATGACGAGCTTTCTGATTTTTCACGAGAATTTAACCAGATGTTGTCAACAGTTGACACACTTGAACACAAGCTACGCAATTACTCCGAGCATTTGGAAGAACTGGTTGAACAAAGGACGGAGGAGTTGAAGAAAAATCAAGAAAAACTGAAAAGTATTCTTTCCGCTTCTCCAGACGCCATAACGGCTACCGACTTAAACGGAATTATTACCGAATGCAACGAGCAGACATTGAGAATGCATGAATACGCGTCAAAGGAGGAATTAATTGGAAAAAGCGCCTTTGACCTTATAGCGCCAAAAGATCATGAAAAAGCTGAAGAAAAAATAAAAGAAACCTTAGAGAAGGGATATGTGAAGAACGTTGAATACACGTTTCTTACAAAAAATGGGCGAGAGTTTCCCGCAGAGCTTTCTGCAAGTGTTATCAGAGACCAAAATCGCAAACCAATCGGGTTCGTTGCCATAACAAAAGATATTAGTGAACGCAAAACGTTGGAGCAGCAACTTTTCAAGGCACAGAAACTCGCCGCAATAGGAGAATTGGCGGGAATGGTGGGACATGACTTGCGTAACCCGTTGACGGGAATTCAAGGCGCAGTATATTACCTCAAAACCAAATACTACAATAAGCTAGACAGCAGAGCTAAAGAAATGATTACTATCATCCAAGATGCTATAAACCGGTCTAACAAGATAATCAACGACCTTTTGGAATATGCCAAGGAAATACACTTGGATGTGAATAACACCAACCTTGACGTTTTGATAAAGGAGAGTTTGTCATCCATGGAGATTCCGGATTCAATAAAAGTTGAATGTGAAGGTTGCGAGGCCATAGAATTGCGAATTGATATAGCAAAAATGCAGAGAGTTCTCATAAACATCATCAAAAACGCAATTGAAGCCATGCCTGACGGCGGCAAACTTTCTATTCGTTGCTCATGCATCGAGGATTATGTCTCGATAAGTGTTTCTGACACGGGCGTTGGTATTCCGAAAGAGAATCTTGAGAAGATTTGGGCGCCTTTGTTTACGACTAAAGCAAAGGGTATGGGATTTGGTTTGCCAATTTGTAAGAGAATAGTGGAAGCGCACGGAGGCATAATAACTGTTGAGAGCATGGTTGGCAAGGGCACAACTTTCACCATAACAATTCCGCAAAAAATTGAGAACCAACAAATTGTGTATGCTGACGCGCCAAATAGCACGGTGCAAGCCTAAGCCGAGTTTAAAGTGGTATGTTTCCGTGTTTTCTTGTTGGTCGTGGTTCACGTTTTGTTGCGAGGCTTTCGAGTGCACTGATTAGTTTGGGTCTGGTTTCTGCTGGTTCGATGACTTCGTCTATGTAGCCTTTCTGTGCGGCTATGTAGGGCGATGCGAATTTTTGGCGGTATTCACTCACGAGTTCCATTCTTTTTTGTTCGGGGTTTTTGGCTTCAGCGATTTCTTTGCGGAAGATTATGTTTATTGCGCCGTGTGGTCCCATCACTGCGATTTCGGCTGTTGGCCAAGCGTAGTTGATGTCTGCGCCGCTGTGCTTAGAGCCCATGACGTCGTAGGCTCCGCCGTAGGACTTGCGCAGTATCGTGGTGATTTTGGGCACGGTGGCTTCGCAGTAAGCGTATAGGAGTTTACTGCCATGTTTTATTATGCCGCCGTGTTCTTGTTCTATGCCTGGTAAGAAGCCTGGCACGTCTACGAAGGTGATTATTGGAATGTTGAAGCAGTCGCAGAAGCGTATGAAACGTCCGGCTTTCATGCTGCTATTTATGTCTAGTGCGCCAGCGTAGTGCATGGGCTGATTGGCAACGATGCCTACTGTTTTGCCGTTTAGACGCGCAAAGCCAATCACGATGTTCTGCGCCCATAAGGGCTGGATTTCGAAGAATTCGCCGTTGTCGATGATGCGGCAGATGACTTCTTTTACGTCGTAGGGTTTGTCTGGGTCATCTGGAAGAATGCGGGCTAAGCCTTCGTCTGTGCGGTTCGGGTCATCGGTCGGCTCAACAGCGGGCGGGTCTTCCATGTAGTTGCTTGGCAAATAGCTCAAAAGCTTCTTTATGATCTGGATTGCTTGTTCTTCGTTTTGGGCTATAAAATGTGCGACGCCGCTCGTTGTGCTGTGCACCATTGCGCCGCCGAGGTCTTCAAATGTGACTTCTTGTCCAAGTGCGGCTTTGACCACGTCTGGTCCTGTAATGAACATGTGGCTTGTTTTGTCCACCATAATTATGAAGTCTGTTAGGGCTGGCGAATAAACAGCTCCGCCTGCGCATGGACCCATAATGGCGCTTATCTGCGGAACTACGCCTGAGCTTATCACATTCCTGAAAAAAATGTCTCCGTAACCTGCGAGGCTTGCGACGCCTTCTTGGATGCGTGCTCCGCCGCTGTCGTTTAAGCCGATTACAGGCGCGCCAGTTTTCAACGCCAAATCCATGAGCTTGCAGACTTTTTTGGCGAACATTTCACCAAGCGAACCGCCGAAAACTGTGAAGTCCTGACTGAAAACGTAGACTAGTCTGCCGTCTATTGTGCCGTAGCCCGTTACTACGCCATCGCCCAGATACTTTTTCTCGGCCATGCCAAATTCCGTGCACTGGTGAACCACAAATCGGTCGAGTTCGTTGAAACTACCTGGGTCGAGCAGTAATTCGATGCGTTCGCGCGCGGTTAACTTGCCTTTAGCGTGTTGCTCTTCAATTCGCTTTTGTCCGCCGCCGAGTTTGGCTTGTTCGCTTAATTCACGTAAACGCTTAATCTTCTCATCAACACTAGGCTCCTTAACACCCGACATCACAGACTACCTCAAATTGAAACATTATAACACAACAACAAATATTTAGAACATACGGAAAAACCCTGAATAAGGATACCAAAAAACACTGAAAACGGCAAACTATTGAGACATGAGTCTATAAAGAAGCTTCAACGTTGTCAAATACTTAAAAAACTAGAGAGATAATTGAATTTCAAGAATTACTGTTCCTAAAACCAACTCACCTTTCTCATAAACTAGTCTTGCTGACTTCTTCTCAATTTATTTTAATAGGTAAACGTAGGCTATTTTTTGATTGGATTTGAGGGTCAAGCCTTAATAAGTATATGCAATCAAGAATAGTTCATGCAGGTTCTATGGAAGCGTATTATGATAGTCATTATGGCTTGGATAGGTCTTATGGTTCTTCTATATTTGCACTTCTTCATTTTTGGAGTGGGCAGCTTATTATCGTATCTTCTTCATTCCGCATATTTGCTAATTGTGCCTGTTTTGTTGATTAAATTTCAGGAAAGAGCAAACATTAAAGAAAGATTTGGACTCCAGAAAAAAATTGGTTAGCCTTATTATTTTTCATTGTTTTTGATGCAATGATTGCCTATTACCTTGGTTTTACGAATACTGTTTATACTATCATCATTGCTCCATTGATGGAGGAGATTTTCTTTAGAGGGTTTGTATTAGGAACCCCATTTGGACGCAACAAAGACTATAGACTATGGACACCCGGTAGATTTTTCCATTTACTCTTTAGTAGCCTATTGTTTGCATTAGCCCACATCTTTAAACATTCTACTGTGTTTTCATTTGATACTCTAGTCTTTGTATTAGTCTATTATGGTGCTAATGGCATACCCCTAGGCTTCGTTTACCTATGGACCAAAACAATTCTATGGTGCTTTATAGTTCACATGGTTTTCAATATCTCCACGTTATTGGGCGCCAGTAAATATATTTTTTATACTTTGGTCGGCATTTCAATAGTAATCGTTATTGCATACGGAATCAAAATCGTTAAGACTAGAGAGAATCCTTCTGTTCATGTAGATTTAAAAACTAAAAAATCGCTGAGGGACATTAGGATTACAGGATACAGATTTATGGGTACAATCGTTGAGAGAAAGCTTGGCTCATGTTGGTTTTGTTCTTTTTGTTGTCGATGTAATCTTGGACTTATACTTCGCAGAGAACTGCGCAATAGCATTCTTAATAACTAGCCACGTGAGTTTCCAGAAAGACCCAAAAGGCTATTTTCTTAATTGACGGTAGAAGACGTATTCTACTTCTCCTTCTATATCTACAGAACCGCCTTCCTTGTATCCTCGCTTGCGGCAAATAGCCAAAGCTGCCGGATGATTCGCATAAAAAACAATCCTCTCATAACCCTTAATTCGCATGTACTCTTCAAAAAACTCAAAAACCTCTCGCCATAACCTTTCCCCCTATACTCATCCAAAAGCCAAACCCCATGCAACTCAACAAACCTCATAAGCTTACCCTCGCTCAACACTATTCCCAACAAAAATAAAAAAGAGGGAAACGAAGCCATTTAACACTAAATATATCCATACGGATAGATGCCCGAAGTCATAAATCGACCGATAATCAAAGCCGCAGCAATCACCATACCCAATCGAACAAACTTGTCAACATTCTCCATAGTTAAAGCACCGCCAATCAAACCAATAGAAGAAAGCATCGCACCCACCCCAGTCAAAATCAAATTATTCTTATACGCCGCTTTGATCTCGTCGCTTTTGTCCCAGTTAGCCGTCGCAAACACCAATTGCCCCACCGATATCAAAATGACACCCAACAGAACCAACAAGACCACTATGATTATGCCACCTATTCGGTATCCCGTAGGAGGCGGCGGTTGGCTACCTGATTCTAATTCACCATTCATGATTAACCCTCAAACCATTGCATTGTATGTATTCCAGAGAAATAACTTTCGGTCAGATTCAGACTTCACATTCTACTTTGCTGCAAAAGAAAGATCTCCAACCAAGACCTTTCTTATAACACCATTATCAAGCTTAAGAACCAACGCCCCATTATCATCAATATCCAACGCTAAACCAACCAGTTTTTCATTCTGACAAGTGACTTCCACTTGATGATTTAGAAAACCAGCATGTTTTTTCCATGCCACTAGCACAGAAGAAAAACCCCTTTTTATGTATAGAGCATAAATCCTTTCAAGTCTTTCAAGCAAAGCTTTAAACAATTCTTCTAAGTCAACTTTTTTGCCAAGCTCATTTTCAAGCGAAGTTGCAGTGTTCCTCAACTGCTTTGGAAAAGAGGTTTCCACATCAAAATTCGCGTTAACTCCAACACCAACCACAACAAAGTTGATAGTCTCATCTGTTGTGTTCATTTCTGCAAGTATGCCGCAAACTTTACGCCCATTCACCAGCACATCGTTAGGCCACTTAGTCTCAACCTTTAAGCCATACAACTCCCGCAGAACTTCAGCCACAGCCAAACCAGCCACAAACACAAGCCTAACCGCCTCTGCAGCCTTAAGTTTAGGCTTAAGCACAACCGAAAACCACAAGCCACCCTCAGGCGAAAACCACACTCTACCCAACCGCCCACGTCCACCAGTCTGAGTTTGAGCAATCGCAACTGTTCCCTCCGGAGCACCAAGCAAGACTAACTCTTTAGCCCACTCGTTCGTCGAGTCAACAACACTGCTGAAAAATATTCGTTTGCCAAACCGCTTGGCGCGCAAGCCTTCTTGAAGCCTATTCAAGTTTATCTTTGCTGACACAGCGTTTCTAACCATTATGGTTTTTCCACAAGCTCCAACAGAACACCATGTGTGCTTTTCGGATGGACAAACGCTATCTTTTTACCTTCGGCACCTTCTCGCGGTTTATCATCAACAAGCACAACGCCTTTCCGCTTAAGCTCCGCCAAAACCGCTTCAATATCATCAACTTCCACAGCAAAATGATGAATACCCTCACCACGACTTTCAAGAAACTTCGCAACGGGACTGTCACTGCTAAGAGGCTCCAGAAGCTCAATCTGTGTTTCGCCGCCAGTGGAGAGAAACGCAACTCTAACTTTCCGCTCTGTCAAAACATGAACGCCATCAAGCTTGAACCCTAAAACATCACGGTAAACGCTGATAGCCTCATCCAGATTCTTCACTGCAACACCCACATGGTCCATTCCAGCAAACATTAATCTCAACTCCGTATAGAACGCTTAATCCCATGGTAAACATTGAATAAAAGAGTTTCCAATACCGCAGCCAAAAGTTAAGTAATGATTGCCAAAACATCCCCCTTGTTCACAACAGCACCCGCAGAAACTTTAATCTCCCTTACAATTCCAGCCTTATGCGAAACTACTAAGTTTTGCATTTTCATGGCTTCCAAAACGCAGATGCACGCGCCTTTCTCAACTTTCCCTCCCACAGACGCTTTTAAGGAAACAATTCTACCAGAAATAGGCGCAACCACAGCGCCCTTCGTAACAACCAAACTTGCTGCAGGCTTTTTAGCAATCTTGATTGTGGACTCTGGTTGCGTAAGCGGTTCTTTTAGAATCTTAGGTTGAAGTTGAACATCGAAAAGTTTTCTGTCAATCACAACTTGACGGAAGCCTCCATGACCCGTATTTACACTCGCCAAAAAAGTTTTACCATTAATTTCCAGCACCGCCGCGTTTCCTTGACCAGAATTTTTGAATGCAACACTAAATGTTTTGCCATTCACTTCCACCAAAAAGTTGTTGCCGTTCCGCTCCAAAACCTTGATTTTGTATGGCTTTCTGTTAACTAAAACTTCTTGAAAAGTCAAAGCGCCTTACTCAACCTCCTCGTTCTTCCAGCAAGCCTCCACAACGAAACAGCCTTGGACTCTCTTTTGGGAATGACCGCGCGAGTCTCACTTCTTTCTACATAATCGGCTAAAACTGCAATAATTGCGGCAGCTTCCTCCTCTTCTAAGACTTGTTTCGGCATAAGTTTCTCAATTTTTTCGTCAACAAAGTTTATGTGAATGTCCCCTTTGAGAAACTGTTCGTCCTCCATGATTTTTTTGTGAAAAGGAATTGTTGTTTTTACGCCGGCTACTACAAATTCGTTCAACGCGTTTTTCATTCGTTGTATCGCTTCACCACGGTTTGTTCCCCAAACTGCAAGTTTAGCTATAAGAGAGTCATAAAAAACCGAAATAGAATAGCCAATGTAAAGATGAGAGTCAACCCTTACGCCCGGACCCCCTGGCAACTGAAGTTTGGATACGACCCCAGGAGATGGCATGAAATTGTTAAAAGGGTCTTCTGCGTTGATTCTGCAGTTTATCGCATGCCCCCTCATAATGATGCTGCTTTGTTTGCATTCAAGCTTTTGACCAGCCGCAATTTTGATTTGGGCCTTTACAATGTCTAAGCCAGTAACCATTTCCGTAATTAAGTGTTCAACCTGAAGCCTAGTGTTCATCTCCAAAAAATAGTAATGCCCTTCTTGGTCAACGAGAAATTCGACAGTGCCAGCATTAACATAGTCCACCACCCCTGCAATTTTTACGGCAGCCTTCCCCATTTCCTTCCTAAGCTTTTCAGTCATGAACGTGGATGGAGTTTCTTCGATAAGTTTTTGATATCTTCTCTGAAGTGAGCATTCGCGTTCGCCAAGGTGGATAATTCTTCCATGTTTATCGGCTAAAAGCTGAAATTCTATATGTCTTGCTCTTGGAAGGAATTTTTCAACGTAAATTTCGCGTCTTCCAAAAGAGTTTTCCGCTTCTGAAGCCGTAAGTTCCAACGCTTGTCGCATTTCTTTCTTGTTCATGACCAGCCGCATACCCTTTCCTCCGCCACCATAAACAGCTTTCACGAGAACCGGAAACCCCACATGCTCCGCAATTTCAACTGCTTCATCCACGCTCCGAGCGTGTTCTATGCTTCCGGGAATAGCGGATACGCCGGCTTTGACAGCTGTTCTGCGTGCTTCAACTTTGCTGCTCATTTTTCGCAAGGTTTCACTTGAAGGTCCTATGAATTCTATGCCGTTTTCTTCGCATGCCTTAGCGAAAGCTGGGATTTGAGAAAGAAATCCATAACCTGGATGTACTGCTTCGCACTTTGATTTTTTAGCCACCTCAATTATTTTATCAATTTTTAGGTAGCTTTGGCTGGGGTCTGCCAGTCCAACACAATAACTTTCATCAGCATACTGAACATGCAGAGAATCCGCATCTACTTCAGAGTAGATAGCGACAGTTTTCACTCCTAACTCTCTACAGGCTCTAATCACTCTAACTGCGATTTCCCCGCGGTTAGCAACTAAGATTTTGTTAAACATGTCTTGCCCATTCTAACTGGCAATAGCCATTTTTAATCTACTCATCAATTAAGCATAATTGAATTAAATATTTTCACAATCAAATTTTGAAAAGATTACAAAATTTTCTATTACTAACTGCGGCGCTTTTTGGGAAGTAATAATAATTGTGAGAGACAACTGTTTTAGTTAGTTTCAAATACGCGACGGCAAATTTTTAAGTTTCAGCTACAATATAACTAGCAGCGGAGTTGAGCATGCTCGACACTCCATTATTAGTTTCATCCGCAATTCTTATCGCAATAGGCTGCGTATCCATAGCCTTTTCACTAATCTTACATAAAAAGTCACGTGCAATACAGAAAATCACAAAAAAGCTTACACCAAACATTTTCCACAAACGCTTCAACATTTTTGACCCGTACCCAAGCAGAAGGACAATCATTCACAGCGATATAATCACTATGTTGCCATTTCTAATTTTTTTCACAGCTCTGATTCTCACATTTGTTGTAACTGCGACGATTATTCAAGCTGGCTTGTTGCTGAGCGCAACCATCTTTATCCTTTGCACTGCCTTAATGGCGTTTGAAGAAGCATTTGAAATTCCCAAAAATGCGGATGTTTTTTTAAAAGCCATTAAAGAAGGGAGGGGTTTAGGACAAGGCGATTTAATCGTGTTTTCTATAGTAAAGAAAACTTTGCCAAAACTAAGAAATTACTACTTTGCGTTGGCAATTGCCTTTTTTGCCTTTTCAGTCATTTTACATTTTATTATGCCTTCAGTAACATTCGCTTTTGCGTGGATAGCCACCTTGCCTTTCGAACTTGCATCTTCATGGGGCGTCTTAGTTGCTTTTTATACCACATTATGGCTTGCTATAATCACACTAACTATTCAAATTGTGGCTGGGCGAATTAAAAACATGATTTTCGGTTTTCCACAACCAGAATCGCTATACACTCTAAGCAAACCGTTTGAGCTTATGAAACAGTGGATTCACTGGCATCCTCACGAGTTATATCACCGCCCACCACCAGAACCAAACGGAATTCCTGAAGGAGAAAAAAGAAAAGAATAATTTCAATTTCTTGAACTTTGCCCTTCAGTTTCCATTGAAAAGAAAAATAAGAAAGGTAAATGCGTTTTTCATGAATGAAAACATTTTAAAATTTGCTTGTTGTTGGAAAACTATAAAACCTACATGATAAAGTAGTGGTTATTCTCATAGCGCAGGTGAAAGGTGGATGGAAAAAAATGTTCATGACATAGTTATAGTTGGAGCTGGCTTAGCAGGTTTGAGAGCAGCAGTTGCCGCGGCAGAAATCAGCAACAAGTTGGATATTGCTGTAATTTCCAAGCATCACCCATTAAGGTCTCATTCTGTTTGTGCACAAGGCGGAACAGCAGCGGTCATGCGCGAAAAAGATTCTTTTGATTTGCATGCGTTTGACACAGTAAAAGGTGCGGATTATCTCGCAGACCAAGACGCTGTGGAATTCTTTGTTAGGCAAGCACCAAGAGAAATCGTATTAACGGAGCATTGGGGATGCCCATGGAGTCGCACGCAAGAAGGGAAAATAGACCAACGACCATTTGGTGGGCATTCGTTCCCAAGAGCTTGCTTTGCAGCGGACATGACGGGTTTCCATGAAATGCACGCGATATACGGGAAAGCAATAACATACGGCAACGTGAAATTTTATGATGAATGGTTCGCAACTTCGCTTGTGGTGGAGAATAACACTGCAGTGGGATTGACAGCCATAGACATGACAACTGGCGATATGCACGCGTTCTCTGCAAAAGCCATAATTATGGCAACAGGAGGACACGAACGCATTTATGAATTCACAACATTCTCACACACAACCACAGGTGATGGAATGGCGATGGCATACCGTGCTGGTGCGCCCTTAGAAGACATGGAATTTGTACAATTCCACCCCACAGGCTTGGTTCCATCAGGCGTTCTAATTACTGAAGGCGCCCGAGGCGAAGGGGGATACTTAATTAATGCTAATGGCGAACGCTTCATGAAGAAATATGCACCGGAAAAAATGGAGCTGGCTCCACGCGATGTTGTTTCAAGAGCAGAACAAACAGAAATCTTGGAAGGACGCGGACTTGAAGGACCTTATGGACCTTACATAGCTTTAGACCTTAGACATTTAGGTGAAGAAAAAATTAATGAACGGTTGCCGCTCATTCGCGATGTTGCAATAAAGCTTGGAGGAGTGGACCCCGTTAAGGAGCCGATACCCATTCGACCAGCAGCGCACTACTCCATGGGAGGAATCAAAGCCAACATAAAAAGTGAAACGCCTATAGCTGGCTTATACGCTGCAGGTGAATGCTCATGCATAAGCGTGCACGGCGCGAACAGGCTTGGCACAAACTCAACCGCTGAATGTCTAGTGTTCGGAGCAGTTGCAGGCGAAGAAGCCGCAAAGTACGCGTTGAAAAATACTCTTCATGAAGTTCCTAAAGAAAAATTGTTGGCGGAAGAAAAGAGAGTTTTCGACGGAATATTGGGAAGCGAAGGAAGCGAAAGAGTCCCAGCAATCAGAGATGAAATGCGGCGTATAATGAACGAGAAGGTTTGGATATACCGCAAAGGCGACCAGCTTCAAGCAGCCATGAAAGAAATAAGAGAGCTTAAGCAAAGGTTTAAGCGCATAAAGGTTGAGGATAAAGGCAAATTTTTCAACACTGGATTTTTGTCCGCGTTACAGCTTGATTTCATGTTAGATTTAGCAGAAGTAACCATAGCCAGCGCACTTCCACGAGTTGAATCACGAGGCGCTCATTCGAGAGTTGACTATCCAAAACGTGATGACCAAAACTGGCTCAAACACACATTAGCCTATTGCACGAAAGATGGACCTAGACTTGAATACGTTCCAGTCACGATAACAAAGTGGTCACCAGTTGCCAGAACTTATTAGGAGGATGAAGAAATGAGCACTAAAGTTGAGAAAATTGTTGAATTCAAAATAAGCAGATACGACCCAGAGAGTAAAAGGCGTTATGTGTCCACGTATAAAGTGCCGATTCGCAAAGGAACAACCATACTTGACGCTTTGCTTTATATAAAAGATAACTTGGATGAGACGCTTGCTTTTCGGCAATCATGCAGAATGGGAATTTGCGGAGACTGCGCAGTTAACATTAATGGAAAACCTATGCTGGCATGCTACACACAAGTGCTACATTTGGATGCTGATTCGTTGACAATTGAGCCGCTTTCAAACTTACCAGTAATCAAAGACCTTGTTGTTGACATTCAACCGTTCTTCGAGAAATATAAGAAAATAAGAACTGTTTTGATAAAACCAGAAGAAACGTTCAAACAACCCAGTGAATTTGCTCAGACACCAGAGGAACTTAAGAAATTCTGGGACTTGACACTGTGCATTAAATGTTCAATCTGCTATTCGGCGTGCCCAGCCGCAATAGACGAGAGATTCCTAGGACCCACAGCGTTAACTGCCAATTACAGGTTCCTCACCGACTCAAGGGACAACGGCTTAGACGAACGTTTAAAGCCCATGGCGGATAATGTATGGCTTTGCACTCAATGTAACTCATGCACATTGTTCTGTCCAAAACTTGTGAGCTGCGCAAACGCGATACTTGATGACCACTGCTTCTTGGTTGAAGCTGGAAACATCCCAAGAACAGTCAAGGATGTCCTTGAAAGCGTCTACAAATATCATAATCCTATGGGAACACATCAGAGCAAGAGGATGGATTGGGCTGAAGGCTTGAATGTTAAAACATTTCCAGACGTTTCAAAGGCTGACGTTTTGCTTTTCACGTGTTGCTCAACCACTTTTGATATTAGAAACAGAGAAATCGCCAAAGCAATGGCTCAAATATTAAACAGTTTAGGTGTAGATTATGCGACTTTGGGTGCTGAAGAATGGTGTTGCGGAGACCATATGCTGAGAATGGGCGAAAAAGGACTTTTCGAAGAACTCGCCATACACAATATTGACATGTTCAAAAAATTCAACGCAGAAAAAATCATCACGTTGTCGCCGCATTGTTACAACACGTTCAAGAATGACAAGCCATACGCTGACGAAAAACTCAACGTACAACACTACACACAACATCTGGCAGATGCAATCAGACAAGGCAAAATAAAACCAAAGAAGTCTGTGAGAAAAAAGGTTGCATATCACGACCCATGCTTTTTGGGCAAACGCAACGAAGTATATGATGCACCACGCGAAATCTTGAAGGCAATAAACGGGTTAGAACTTATTGAAATGAAGCGGACAAGGCAGAGCAGTTTCTGTTGTGGCGGTGGAGCCGGAAGAGTTTGGACTGAAGAGGCGCCTTCAGAAAAGAGACCATGCGTGGACAGAGTTAAAGAGGCTTTGGAGCTCGGCGTTGACGTTATTGCCGTTGCTTGCCCATTCTGTGTAACAACTCTGGAAGATGCTGTTAAAGTGTTAGATGTAGAGAACAAGATTGCAGTTAAAGATGTCATAGAACTCTTAAAAGAAGCAATTTAAACTTCCAAAATCTCCACTTCTTCTTTTTTTACCACGCTAAAAGAATCGTTCATTTGCAATTTTCATCTCAAAGTTTGTTTTGATAAATCAGCTAAACTCATGCAGATACATTAATATATCTATATAACAAAAGTTAATAATTCTTAAAAATATGCTAAACGTGGAGGAAAAATGTTGCACGGCTACGCTGGTAGAATTCTTCATGTAGACTTAACAACAGGAAAAACCCATGTAGAACCCTTAAACGAAGAATACGCCAAAAAATACATTGGCGGAATAGGATTAGGAATGCGCTTATGGCTAGACCACTCAAAACCGGGAGTAGAGCCATTAAGCCCAGAAAATCCGCTTATTCTAACGACAGGCCCGATTTCAGGCACCGTTTGGCCAACTGGCGGAAATGGACATGCCTTCGTTTCGAAATCGCCTCAAAGCTATGGTGTAGGTGAAGCCAAATCTCATGGTTCTTTTGGAACAGAACTGAAAAGAGCGGGTTATGACGCGGTGATTTTCAAGGGCAAAGCGGAAAAGCCAGTTTACGTCTGGATTGACGACGATTCGGTTCAGCTTTTAGACGCTTCGCATTTGATGGGTAAATCACCGGCAGACACTGAAGATGCGATCAGAGAGGAGTTAGGCGACTATTACATTCGCGTTGCAGCCATCGGTCTTGCTGGAGAGAAACTCGTCAAAATAGCATGCATAATCAATGACAAGACAAGAGCCGCTGGAAGAACAGGAATGGGCGCGGTGATGGGTTCAAAGAATCTGAAGGCAATTGCTGTACGTGGAACACGCGACATCACAGTGGCTAAACCTGAAGAATTCATGGAATACGTGAAAGAATTCCACGAAAGAATGAAAGGTCCAGCAACCCAGAAATATAGAACCTTAGGCACGCCAGAAAACGTTCTAGTACACAACGCTCTGCATTGCATGCCAACAAGAAACTACAACAATGCAACCTTCGAAGGCGCGGAAAGAGTCAGCGGTGAAGCCCTAAACGATAGATACGTTGCGAAAGTCATTGGATGCAGCTCATGTGCAATGCGATGTGAACACATATGTGTTGTTGCAGAAGGACCATACAAGGGCACCATGACGCGGATGGAGTACGAGCCTTTGTGGGCTTTGGGACCATACTGCGGCATTGACAGACTTGACGCCATCATAAAGGGAATGGACTTATGCAACTACTACGGAATGGACTCTATAAGCGCTGGTGTGATTGTTGGTTTTGCGATGGACTGCTATGAAAAGGGCATATTAACAGAGAAAGATATGGATGGGATAGACGCAAAGTTCGGCAATCATGAAGCATTGGTAAAACTTCTTGAAAAAATGGGCAAACGTGAAGGCATAGGCGACATACTTGCTGAAGGAGTGAAAGTTGCTGCCGAAAAAATTGGTAACGGCGCCGAAAAACTGGCACTGCATATTAAAGGAGTCGAGGTCACCGGTTACGACCTTAGATGCCTCAAAACAGCCGCGTTAGGTTTTGCTGTTTCCTTCCGCGGAGCAGACCACAACCGCCACGGAGCATACGCTTTTGACGTAAAAGGAAAAGTCAACCGCTTAAAAGCTGAGAAAGGAAGGGGCAAACTAGTCAAGGACATGGAAGACATGTACACACTCATAGACTCGTTCATCGTCTGCAAGTTCTCGCGTGGTACGTATTACAAGGAACTTGAGGACATGACTAAACTTTACAACCTAGTCACTGGCGCAGAAATGACAACGCAAGAGATGAAAATGGCTGGTGAACGCATAAACAATTTGGCAAGAGTTTTCAATGTGCGGGAAGGCTTAGGCAGAAAAGATGACGGCTTACCTTGGAAAGTTATGAACCAGCCGATTACTGATGAAGGACCATCCAAAGGAGCATACGTGACGCAAGAAGAGTTAGACTTGCTTCTAGACGATTACTACGAGGCTCGCGGATGGACAAGAGAAGGTGTGCCAACAGTAGCGAAGCTAAAGGAACTCGGCATGGATGACCTAATACACATAGTTGAAAAAACGGAGGAATAAGCAATGGTGAAAATTCACGAAAGAAAATTCGTCTCAGCAGACCCAGACAAGTGCGTAGGCTGCCAAGTGTGCGAGTACATTTGCTCATGGACGAAAGAGAAATCATTCAACCCCTTAAAGTCACGAATACGCGTTGTACGGCTTAACCCTCTCGTGAACGTTTCAATTACGTGCAGACTATGCGAAGACCCACCATGTGTTGCAGCATGCCCAAGAGACGCCTTAACACAATCAGAGGAAACAGGAGTGATAATGGTTGACGAGGACAAATGCAACGGATGCGGATGGTGCATAGAAGCGTGCGATTACGGCGCAATAATGCTTCATCCAGACAGAAAGGTAGTCTTCTCATGCGACCTCTGCAAGGAAAAAGGTGAACCGCAATGTGTCAAATGGTGTCCAGAAGAAGCATTAGACCTAGTAACGGCGGATGTTCTAGCGCAGAAGGCAAGATTCACAGCAACAAAGAAACTCTTCCAAGAAGCATTAAAAGAAACAACAAAGTAACCTAACCTTTCCTTTTTCTAATTTTACAAGTTTAATATATGTCAGTTTTTCATGAATTCTATAAACTCCTCTAACGTCCTCTTCTCTAACGTGTAATTTGTTCGTTTCTCATATCCAATTGTAGAATAAGGACGAGACCCATAATCATGTCCGGGATACACTTCAACATTGTCATCAAGCTTCATTAATTTCGTGAACAGACTGTGGTACATGTCTTCGGAACTTCCGCCCGGCAAGTCTGTTCTGCCGCATTCTCCAACAAACAAGGTGTCACCTGTGAATAGTTTGCCATCTGCTAAAAGACATATACTGTCGCGGGTGTGCCCAGGTGTGTGAATGACTTTGATGATTGTTTTGCCAACCGTCAGAAGGTCACCGTCGTCGACGCTTATATCTTTATTAATTTTAGCTAAAATGTGAGCAACAATCTTGCCGCCGCAACAAGCCTTTAACTCCTCATTGCCTGCTGTGTGGTCGCTGTGGCTGTGTGTGTTAATTATATATTTTAAGCTGAAATTTTGGCTCTTCAGAATCCGTATTATTGCGTCTGTGTTAAAGCTGGAATCTATGACAGCAGCTTCTTTTGTTTTTTCGTCTGCGATTATGTAGGAGAAGTTATCGCCACGCTGTTTGATTTGCATGAAAAACATAAACGTTCACCCTCATTTCAAACGCGAATAAAGCTTGAGGCTGGAAGAGCCTCTATTTTCATACCTCTTTTAGCTACCTCAACCAAATTTTCCACACAGCCTATGCTTGCGTCTATGTTATGATGCACTGGATGCGCCCACATAAACTCTGGCACAAGATTAAACTGCAAAGGAATTTCCATGGCTAATCCATATTTTTCTTTCAAATCTTTGATTAACGAATCTCGGCTGCACGCTAAGCGTACAGTAACGTAGCTTTTTACAAGCTGAGAAGCGCCAAAAGCGCCTATTCCATGCCACAATGCCGCGTTTTCTGGCGAAGCCAAGATATAAAGAAAGAATTGAGGCGAAGAAGGAGTCTCATTGAAATTGTAGCTAACAAGTTTTTCGCCTTCAATTGTGAAATGGTCGTCTGCCACGGCAACGCTGACATCTTTGGGGTCGATTGCGTTAGGATAAAGCGGCGTTGTCTCGTAATCCACTTTAACATTTTTCAGTTTCGTCCCAGCAAAATAGATTTTTCCTTTAGCTGCACGTTTGGAGCCGAAGCCTTTGGGCGAATGAGGAATAGTCAGTAACGTTGTTCGACTTTTCATACTTCTGCCGATGCATCCGTAAACGCGCTCAACAGCCTCATAGTCCTTATGCACCTCTCTTATCACATGATGCAACAGTCCATCCGCCGTCTCTTTCTTCATAATTGCAAGCGGCAACCGCATGGCTGGAAGCCTAAGGTCAATCCCAAAAGCTTCTGAGAAATGCTCAAGCTGTGTATATTTTACTGCATCAGCCATATCTATGTAACTGTCTCCGCAGGTTTTGAGGCAATAGTCAATCAGTTCTATTTCTTTCTGGCAAATAAGCGAGCCAACGTATTTTTGTGCAAATTTCTGGTCTATCTCTAACCCGCGCGTGGTGACGTTTGCCGCTGGAAAAGCGCTTTGCCCACTTTTAACTATTGACTCTTTGAGAGGGCTCATTGAATACCTGTCGGGTTCTATGTCGTCCGTGTTTAGTAGAAAAGGAAAAATTAAGCCTTCAGCGGGTTTTTTCAGCCTTTCACAGATTGCGTTGACGTCTTTGTCGTCTGGCTCGTGCAGTCCGCAAGTGTGGAAGTGGTTTCCGCAGGCTTCAAGTAGCCGAGCGGCGATTAAGCCTTGAACTTCTTCTATTGTCAACTGTGGATTTGAGTATTCAACAGAAGTACGAAGGAAAAAGTGCCACCCTTCCACTGTAACATCGTTTCTTCGCTCATTCTTAAAGTAGAATAAGTTTACGTTTCTTTTTTTGCTTCCATTCTCTCGCTCCTTAAAGCTGACTAACTCTTTAACTATGGTTTTGACACAGCTCCATGAATTCTTAAGGAAATCTGCGACCAACAACTTTGCCATATCAGAGGACAAACAGCATCAACCTCGCTCTAAAGACTCCGCCAAGTAGAAGCAGTCTTTAGCATTGAAGGGTTTTAAAAACATTCTTGCCACATGAAAACGTTCGCTGAATCCAGAGCGCATAAGAAAATTGATTAGGGCTAATTCCTTTTTAGGCAAGCACAAAGAGACTTCAGAACCATCAAGTCTACTAAAAATGGCTTTCAAAAGGTCAATTGCCACAACTTCACGTTCTCTTAAACATACTAACGGTCCTATTTCAGCTATTCCATCGTAAACTTTCGCCATAGCGTATCCCACTACATGTCCACTTTCAACTGACAAATAACATAGATTATTAGAATTGCTCAGAATTGCGTCGAGCAGTTTTTTTCGAGAAGCACCAAACCAGTAAGAATCATAATCGATGATTCTTTGGAAGTCTTCTTTTTTTGCAATTCTCAAATTGGATTCAACTGGCATGGCAAAGGCTTTTCCTTCAAAAACAGTGAAGTCTAAATCATATTTGAAACCGAGTTTTTCGTAAAAGGGTATCGTGTTAATGTAAGCGTATAAACCAACATTGCTTACATTCCTGCTTGAGAGATATTCTATGACGCCTCTAACAAGCAACGCTCCAGCGCCTTTTCTTCGATATTTTTCTTCCACTATTAAATTTCCAAGCCAGCCAAGCTTGTCAAAGCCTATTGAGGTGACAATTCCTATTCTCTTTGAATCATCAAACAGTACGAAGCAGCCTTCCGGTTCTAAAGCCGTCATAAACCTGAAGTCTTCTTCCACAAAATTCCAGCCTTGCGTGTCCGTGAGATGAACAGCAAATTCGAAATCTTCCGGCATCATTTTCTTAACATGTAACATACAAACCCTTTTTTCATGTGTCTGTTAAATGATGCTTCAGATAAAAGGTATTATACTGGAATAAATTTTACTAAATGAACGCATCACAAACTGATTAGACATGGTAGGGTGGGCGCCGACAGACTTGCAATTGAAGGTTAAGATACGCCGCAAAGCCAAGATAACAATGCACCCGTTCACAGACTACTTCAAAGGCTTTGAGAATGTTGAAGCAGTAAGGCGAATATTTGGAGAAAAAACCGAAGAAGTGCTGCGCAATTTGAAGATAGAGTTTGTTGGAAGAAGAGGATACATGGGCGTCAGCGACGAGGATGGACATCTTTTCGTAAGCGCGCATTACCTTAACAAGGGCGACTTAATCGACATTTACCTCGATGTAATTCACGAGTTGGTGCATGTGAAACAGTTTATGGAGGGAAAGGAGCTTTTCGACAACCATTACAGTTACGTTGACAGACCAACAGAAATTGAAGCTTACGCAGCGGCGGTTGAAGAAGCGCGGAGGCTTGGATTAAGTGACGAAAGAATTCTGCAATATTTGAAAACTGAATGGATGAGCGAAGAAGAACTGAAAAAACTGGCTAAAACCTTGAATGTTAAATTCACAAAAAAGACAGAAAAATAATTTATTCAAATATGAAGCCCAAGAATAACATAAACAATGTTTTGTGCGGATGCCTCAATTTCTGGAGTTAATCCTTCTCCAAAATCAGTTTTTTTAGGCTCTATTAAAAGAAGGGCAATTTTTGCTTTCGTTGTTTTGGCAAGATATTCGCAGAATATTCGCAGTGGAAGCATATGTGTTGTGTATGCGGGAAAATTTTTTAGTTGCTCTGGATTTATGAGACGTGATTCACCTGGTTTTAAGCCTAAAACTGCTGCGTCTATCAAGAGCACATGTGATGGGTCAAAGTTCACTATTTGTTGAAGGAAATTTTCTGGTACAGTTTCGCATTCAATCAAGAGAACGTTGTTTGAAACTTTTCCATGTAAATCTTGAACAATCTTGACTCCGACGTAGTCGTCCATGCGGATTGGATTTCCAATTCCTGCTACAACGATTTTCTCGACGCCTGAAAGCCATTTTTCTAACTTTTTCTTGATGTCGTAACTTCTTTTTGACAAGAGAAACCGCCATCAGAACATAAAAAGCACATAAAGAGAAGAAAAGGTTTACCGCTGCACCGTTCGAAGCAGCTTCTTTTTGTTATCGTAGATTTCTATCGTCATCGGCATTTGTCCAACCGCAAAATGTGTGGCGCATCCAAAGCATGGGTCGTAAGCCCTGAAAGCCATTTCAACCATGTTGAGCAAGCCTTGGTCCACTTTGCCTCCGTGAATCAAGCCTTTGGCTGCATCGCGGATTGACATGTTTATTGCGGGAGCGTTGTTGGTTGTGGCAACAATGAGGTTTACGTCTTTAATCAAAGCATCTTTGTCCAGTATATAATGGTGAATCAGTGTGCCTCTGGCAGCTTCAACAATCCCCACGCCTTCACTTGGCTCGCCTGGTTTGTTACGTACTTCCTTACTTGTTACTTCTGGGTCTCTGCTTAACTCCAAAGCGCGTTCTGCAGCGTAGAGCAGCTCAATTAATCGTGCCCAGTGAAAAGCCAAGGTTGAATGAACTGGTTTTCCGCCTAAAGTCTTGTACATGACTTTATACTCTTCTTGTGCAAGCGGCGTAGCCATGCCCTCTGAAGCGTTAAGTCGCCCAAGCGGTCCAACACGGTAAACGCCGCTGTCTGCTCCGTCTACGTAGCCTTTCCAGCCGACTTTCTTCAAGTATGGGAACTTCACATACGTCCATTCTTCCACATGCTCAACAATGTGGTTCAAATAGTCTTTTGGTTCGAATTTTACGAATTCTTTACCAGACGGGTCGACGACGCGGACTTTGCCGTCGTAAAAGTTGACTTTGTTGTTCTCGTCAACTGTGCCCATGTAATAAGTTTTCAATGTGTAAGCGTTGCTTTTAATCAAGTCAATGTACTTGCTGTTTCCCAAGACAATGTCATGAAAGAGTTTCAACGAGAACTGAGCAAACTTTACAGAGGATTCTGCCATTTTCTCAATTTCTTGTCTTTCCTCTTCTTTCAAAGGTTTGGACATTCCACCCGGTAATCCGCAGACGGGGTGGGTGGCTTTTCCTCCGATTAACTCGGTTATTCTTTGTCCATAAGCCCTATGCTTAATGACTTCTTTGCCGATTTCTAAGCCGGCCTTTTCTATTACGCCGATGACATTTCTCTTTTCGGGTGGGGCGTCTGGACCAACAACGAAGTCTGGTCCACCGAGATAATAGAAATGCAGCGTGTGGTCATAAATGAAATAGCCACAATACATGAGCTCTCGGAGCTTTTTGGCTGCAGAAGGCGGCTCAACATTAAACGCAGCATCCAAAGCTTTTGTTCCAGCCATGTGATGCGCCACTGGGCATACACCGCAGATTCTGCTGGTCAAAAGCGGCATATCCTCTGCCTTTCTTCCTATACAGAATCTTTCGAAGCCTCTGAGTTCGGGAACTTGTAGGTAAGCGTTTTCAACTTCTCCGACGTCGTTTAGGAATATGGCTATTTTTCCGTGACCCTCAAGCCGAGTGATCGGGTCTATAAGTATCTTCTTCATTCTTTCATCACCTTTCTCTTCAATATGGACGCTGGCAAAGCGTACATGTAGAACGACCCGATGGGGTCTTTAACTTGGCTCATGAGCTTTTCAACATCCTCTTCTGTATACTTTTCCTTCTCTTCTTCCAAGCCGAGAATTGAAGCCAAGGCACTTATCATTGCTGCACCTTGCTCGGGCGTGTTGGGACATGGACCGCCACAGCCGGTGCATGGCATGTCAGCCTTTAAGCATCTGGCGCCGCATCCGCCCCTAGTTGCTGGTCCCATACAGATTATTCCTTGTTCAAGCAAGCAGCGTTCTGGCTCAGGAGTTCTTTCGTAAACACGATATATTTTGGAGATTTTCTTGTTCTCCTTCTTTCTTGGGCACTCGTCACAAACGGATTTTAATGGAGCAAGCACCGAACCTTTCGGTGGCAATTCTCCTTTGGCTATGGCTTCAATTGCGAACAGCGTGCGCTCGACTGCTGGTGGACAGCCTGGAACGTAGTAGTCAACGTCAACGACTTGGTCTAATGTTCTGACTGTGTCGTAAAATTCTGGGATGTCCACTTCTCCCTCTTTAACGTGAACTTCTGGTTTTGGTGTTTTCTTTTCAGAGTTTGCCGTTGAAAAAGTCTTAAAATAGACTTTTTCGAAGATTTCTTTCTTATTAGCCAAATTAGCCAGTCCGGGAACGCCGCCTAGGTGGGCGCATGCTCCGTAGGCGATTAGTATTTTTGATTTCTGTCGCAAAAGTTTGGCAAGGTGTTCTTGTTCCGAGTTTCGTATTCCGCCGTTGAAGAAGCAAACGTCTATGTTTTTGTCTGGCATGGCTTCGACGTCTTTGTATTTTATGTCCATGGCTACTGGCCAGAAAACAATGTCAGCGATTTGTATGACGTCAAGGATTTTCTCGTTGATGTCCAAGACAGCAATTTCACAACCTCCACAACTAGCAGCCCAATAAAATGCTAATTTCAACTTGTCTTTTGCCATTTATTTTTCACCTTCAACAACTTGCTTTATTATTTTTGAAGTGTCAACTCGCAATTCGTTAAACGCAAGTTCTTCGGGCGACATGCCCATGGCTAAACCGAGCAGTTGTGGATAATGCAAAATTGGAATGCCATAGGTTTCGTTAAACATTTTTTCTATGCGCAACTCGTTTGTGTCATACATTATGTGGCAGAATGGACAAATCGTTATCAAAGCCTCTGCACTGACTTGTTTAACATGGTTTAGTTTGTCCCTTGCAAGTTGTAAGGCTACTTTGTCGCTTACACCAACGCTTGGTGCTCCACAACATTCTGTCTCATCCATGTAATCCAAACATGTTGCGCCTGTCGCCTCAATAAGAGTTTTAAGCGTTTGGGGGTCTTCGGGGTCGTCGAATCCTATGTATTCTTTGGGTCTTAGTATGTGGCAACCGTTGTGCTCCGCCACCTTGAGCATCGTGAGCGGTTTAACAACTGAATCTTTTATTTTTTCTAAACCCACATCTTCTATTAGAACTTGCATTATGTGTTTCGCGTTGACTGTTCCCTTAAATTCTAAACCGGATTCTTTCAAATGCTTGTTTATTTCTTCCCGCAACGCCTTGTCTTCCTTAAGCATCTTGTTAACTTTCTTTAAAGTTCCAGCACAACCCGGACACAGAGCTATAATGTCCAATCCCTTTTGTTCAGCCAACGCCAAATTTCTAGCTGCAAGAATTAGCATCATTTCGTGGCTGACTGGGTCGAGCGGAAGACCGCAACAGTTGAATTCAGGCATTTCAACAAGCTCAACGCCTAGTTTCTGGAGAACCTTTCTCGCAGATATTTCATAAGCTGAAACACGGTAGGGAATTGCGCATCCGAGGAAAATGAGATACTGATTCTTAGCCATTTTCTACTCACCTTTCTTTTCAAGATGTTTTAGAAAGCTTACCCCCTGAAGTGCTTTCTTTATGCCTTCAGAATTGCCCCTTGGTAGCGGTGGCAACCCTAAGGTTTCCCGCTTCTTTATTCTCAAATCTGGAATCTTGTAAGCGTAACCCGACTCAAGAATGCTCATGGCTTGCTCTTTAAACACTTGAGGCACTATGCCTTTTTCCGCAGCCAGATTTCGCAGTACGCGGATTACACTGGCTACTTCAACGTCTTGGGGGCAACGGTCTGTACACGTGAAGCATGCTGCACATAGCCATAACGTGTCGCTGTTTAGTACGCGGTCTTTAAGTCCAAGCTGCGCCATACGAATTATTTGTCTAGGTCTATATGTCTCGCTGAACTTTGCGACAGGACAGTCAGAAGTGCATGTTCCACACTGGAAACAGCGCATCAGTTTTTCTCCGCCATGCATTTTTGCAATTTCATATTTGAATTTAGGGTCCATTTCCGACGCTTTAATCGGCTCTTTATTTTCAACCTCAGACATTAAGCCTTAACCTCCACGCTTTTTAATGGGCTTGGTCCAAGCTTTTTTATTTGTTCAACCATGTCCCGTACGATTGCAGCGAACTTGTCGCCTTCGCTGGCTGAAACCCACTCCAACCGTAGGCGTTCAGGTTCGATTCCGAAATCTTGAAGAACTTTCTTTAAAAGAGTTACCCTTCTCTGCGCTTTGAAGTTTCCACTAATGTAGTGGCAATCAGAAGGTAGGTGGCATCCGGCTACGAGCACGCCATCTGCGCCGTTTTTGAAGGCCTCGAGAATGAAGGCTGGATCGATTCTGCCGCTACACATGACACGTATGATTCTTATGTTTGGTGGATACTGGATTCGGCTTACTCCAGCCAAATCAGCGCCTGCGTAGCTGCACCAGTTGCAGAGGAAACCGATGATTTTTGGTTCAAACCCGTTTTTCTCAGTCATGCTTGCACCTCCACAAGTGCAGCTTTAACTTGGGCAAGTATCTCTTCCGTGGTAAAGTGTCCCATTATGATTGCTTTGGTTGGACATGCCGTGCCGCAGGCTCCGCAGCCTTTGCATAAGGCTTCAATTACGTGTGCTGTAAACTTGCCGTCTTTTTCCTTCATTTCTATGGCACCGTACGGGCATAGATATTCACAAATCCTACAACCGCTACATAAATCTTCGTTCACGTTTGCCACAATTCCTTCCATCTCAAGCGTAGGTTTCGAAAGTATGGTTGTGGCTCTCGCTGCGGCTGCGCATGCCTGCGCTATGCTTTCGTCAATATATTTTGGTGAGTGAGCCATTCCGCACAAGAAAACGCCTTCAGTAGCAAAGTCAACTGGGCGAAGTTTCATGTGGGCTTCTAAGAAAAAGCCGTCCTTTGTTAAGGGCACCTTCAGCATTTCGGCAATGTGCTTGTTGTCTGGGTTGGGGATTGTTGCGGCACTTAAAATTAGAAAGTCTGGTTCAATTTCAACTGTTTCTTTCAAAACGGGCTCCCAGAAAGACACTTTTAATTTCCCGCTAGTGTTTGTTACTTGTGGCTTCCTCTCGTCTTCGTAGTTTATGAATAGGACTCCTTTTTGTGCGGCTTCTCGGTAGTAGTCTTCCTTGAAACCGTAAGAGCGAATGTCCTTGAATAAAACGTAGACTTCTGTTTCGGGGCTTAACTCTTTGATTTTTAAAGCATTTTTTATTGCTTGTCCGCAACATATCCGCGAGCAGTTCGGTCTTTCCTCGTTTCGAGCGCCTACACACTGAATCATAACCACGTTTTTAGCTTTGAATTTGCCGTTTGCAAGTTTTTCTTCCAGCTCATGTTGTGTCATCACGCGTGGGTCTTTACCGTAAAGATATTCTTTTGGTTTGTATTCAGTTGCGCCTGTGGCGACTATGACGATGCCATGTTCAACTTCTTCCTCTTTGCCGTTGTGCAGTTTTATTTTTGATTTGAAGTTGCCAACGAAACCGCTGACTTCTGCCACTTCCGAATCTAAGTGAACATGTATCTTCTCGTTTTCCATAACTTCTTTTATTAATGCGTTAAGCCGTTCTTTCGGGTCTTCTTCTTTTTCCAATAGATAATGAATTGTGCGTAGGTGCCCGCCAAGCTCTTTTTCCCGCTCGACAAGATGCACTTCAAACCCTTGCCTTGCAAGCTCAAGCGCTGCAGTCATGCCGGAAACTCCGCCGCCTATGACTAACCCGACTGGTGTGACGCTAATTTCCGGTTTCTTAAGCGGTTTTAAGAGTTTAGCTTTGGCAACTATTGAGCGGACAAGGTCTTTGGCTTTTTCTGTGGCTTCTTTCGGCTCGTGCATGTGCACCCAACTGCACTGGTCGCGTATGTTGGTCATCTCAAACAAGTAGGGGTTTAAGCCAGCCTCTTGAACTGTCTCTCTGAATAGTGGCTCATGAGTTCGTGGCGTGCAGGAGGCTACGACGACGCGGTTGAGATTGTGTTGCTGGATTTTTTCTCGAATGAGCTTCTGCGTATCCTGTGAGCAAGTGTAAAGGTTAGCTTCTGCATAAACCACGTAAGGCAAGGTTTTAGCGTATTCCACAACTTCTGGAACGTTGACGACCCCGCCAATGTTGATTCCGCAGTGGCAAACGAAAACTCCTATGCGCGGCTCTTCTTGGCTGATGTCTCTTTCCTGCGGATACTCCTTAACAGTGACAAGTTTTCCTCTTTCAGTGGCTATCACGTTTATTGCTTTGGCTGCTGCTCCACTTGCTTGCGCCACGCTTTCTGGAATGTCTTTTGGAGCGCTGAAGGCTCCGCAAACGAATATGCCGGGTTTGGATGTTTCCAATGGTGTGAAATGTCCGGTTTCGCAGTAGTTGTATTTGTTAAGTTTTATTCCCAAAGCCTTAGCGAGTTTTTCAACGCTTTTTGGCGGTTGCATTCCGATGGATAGGACAACCATGTCGAACTCTTCTGTTTTAGGCGTTTCATCCTCAACATAATGAACGAAAAGGTTGCCGGTCAACGGGTCTTCTGTCACACCTGCAACCCTTGACCTCACAAATTTTATGCCCCACTCTTCTTTGGCGCGGTTGTAGTAGGCGTCAAATTCTTTTCCGTAAGCTCGCAAGTCCATGTAAAAGATTGTTGGCTCCAGCTTGGTTGGCGTGTGTTCTTTGGCTATTACTGCCTCTTTCATGCCGTACATGCAGCACGCCGCAGAACAATAAGTGTTGCCAAGCTGATAGTCCCTCGAACCCACACATTGAATAAACGCGATTTTCTTTGGAATCTCGCCATCCGAAGGACGCACGACAAGTCCGCCGTAGGGTCCAGAGGCGCTTAAGATACGTTCGAATTCTATGCTGGTTACCACGTTTGGATAACGTCCATAACCATATTCGGTTTTCAATCTTGCGTCGAAAGGCTCGAAGCCAGGCGCAAGGATTATTGAGCCCACTTTGAGCGTGGCTTCGCTGTCCTGCTGGTCATAGGCTACTGCTTTCGCTTTGCAGATTTCGTAGCATGTTCCGCATCCTATGCATTTTTCACGGTCTATTTTGTATTTGAGCGGAACTGCTTGTGGATAGTCAACGTAAATTGCGCCTCTTTCGCTTAAACCTTCATTATACATGTCAACAGCTTCAATTGGACATTTTTGTGCGCATAAGCCGCAGCCGTTGCATTTTTCTTCGATTATGTAACGGCTATGCTTTCGAAGTTTCACTTCGAAGTTTCCAGCTTCGCCATCTAAGCTTAATATTTCTGTGTTTGTCAGGATTGTGATGTTCGGGTGTCTTCCAGTTGCCACAAGTTTAGGCGAGAGAATGCACATTGAACAGTCGTTTGTTGGAAATGTTTTGTCAAGTTGAGCCATAACGCCGCCAATGCTTGCGCCTTCATCAACTAGGTACACTTTAAACCCAGAATCTGCCAAGTCTAAGGATGCTTGTATTCCAGCGACCCCTCCGCCGACCACAAGTGCGGCTCCAACTTTGTCTTTTGCCATTTACTTAACCTCCAAAGCCTTGTAGAGTGGAGTTTGACCCTTCACATGGTCTAGAGCTATCATGTTTTTACGGCGCATGTCGACAATCTGGCGTAACACAGCCGCAGGTTTCATTTCAACCATCTCTGCCAAGTCCTTCACGGAGAGTGGTTTGGTTTTGGTTAAGACGTAGATTTTGTGGCGAACAAACTCTTCCTTGACGATTTCATCTAGCAACTCGTCAAATTCGTCTTGTGACAGTTTTTCGCCGTAAACGTTAACGCCTTCGGTCAGCTCTTTTTCTCTTCCAAGTAAAACTCTCAACCGAAAATCTGAAGCGGCGTTCTTGGCTGCTAACATGTTAACTTTAAGCCTTGAACTTAAATCCTTACTTTGTAACGGAGAAGACCCGAGTTTTCCGATTTCTTCGGAGAACTCCTTCGCGTAATACTCGAAGTTCTTCTCATTTAATGGTGAAGACCACACTAATTTTATTCGTTGAGGCTCCAAACCGGTTAATGCGACAAGTTTCGTGAGCATTTTTATGGCGCGTTCTGCTTGAAGGTTTCCTTCTTGATAGTGGCAGTCCGGTGGCTTGCAGCCCACGAGCATGACGCCGTCGATTCCGTTGGTAAGTGTGTCTAAAACGATGACTGGGTCTACTCTTCCTAGGCACATGATTCGAACAACATTTACATTAGATGGAAATTCGGTTTCGTTCTGACAAAACGCCCAGTTGCACATGAAACAAACAATTTTAGGGTCGTTTGATTCCATGTTTATCGTCCCTCCGCTGTTGCTAGAGCAAGACTCATGATTTGCTCGTTAGGCATCTTCTTCATCGTTATTGCTTGTTCTGGACAGCGTGCAGCGCATATTCCGCAGCCTTTACAGAGGTCTTCGTTTACTCGGGCAATTTCCCTTTCATCCTTCTTGACAGCGCCAAACGGACAAACAACCGCGCACACATTGCAGCCTACACAGAGGTTTTCGTCAACCACTGCTTTATCGCCTTCGCAGAGTTCCAAGCTTGCGAGACATTCTGCGCATGGTCCGCATCCCAAACAACGAAAAGCCTCGAACATTGCCTTCTGCTTTGTTTTCTCTAAATATTCAGTTGCTTCCTCAAAGCTCAAACGCGGTTTTTCTAATGGTGGCTCGTATCTTCGTTCCTTCTTTTTCAGAGAACCCCAATTTTTAACCCACGTTACTTCTTCAACAGCTTCATCTCTTCCTTTCCGCAAATCTTGCCCAGTCAGGTAAAGGTGAATGGAAACTGCTGCTCTTTTGCCGGCTCCAACAGCTTCAATTATGCTTGCCGGACCAGTGGCTATGTCGCCTCCCGCAAACACGCCGGGCATGTTGGTTTCTAATGTTAACGGGTCAACTTTCATTGATGGCGCTCTTGCTTCTTTATCCAAAAGTTCCTTGGGTATGCACGCAGACTCTGCGACTTGTCCAAGCGCGGGAATTACCATGTTCACTTCATATTGATGTTCAGAGAAGCTTATTGGAACTGGGCGTCTTCTTCCGCTTTCGTCCGGTTCGCCTAGCCGCATTCGCAGACATTCAATGGCTTTGACCTTGCCGTCTTCGCCAATAATCTGCTTCGGCGCAACCAAGAAATGGAATTTTACGCCGTCTTTCTCAGCTAATTCCACTTCATGAGGCAGAGCGGGCATCTCTTCACGAGAACGCCTATATAATATCATGACTTCTTTTGCGCCTAGCTTTTTCGCTGTTCTAGCCGCATCTATTGCACTGTTTCCACCGCCAACAACCGCGACTTTCTCGCCGACTTCAACATGCTCTCCAAGCGCAATTCTCCTTAGAAAGTCAACAGCGTTTATGACACCCTTTAAATCTTCGCCAGGCACGTTTAATTTCATACCCAACTGCGTTCCGATAGCTAGAAAAATGGCTTTGTAACCATCCTCCCGTAAACTTTCAATCGTGATGTCTTTTCCAAATTCCACACCAGTCCTTATTTCCACGCCCAAATCTTTGATGTAGGCAATCTCGTTTAATACTACGAATTTTTCCAAGCGAAAATCAGGTATGCAATACCGCATCATGCCGCCGGGTTCAGACATGCGTTCAAAAACAGTTACTGGATAGCCTAGTTTTGCAAGTTCATAGGCTGCTGTTATGCCAGCTGGACCTGCGCCGATTACGGCAATTTTTTCTTTGTGTTTCTTTGGTATGGGTTTCGGTTTTACTCTTTCATATTCGCGTTCTACGTCGGCAACAATCCTTTTTAAAGCGCGAATGGCTACTGCTTGGTCCACATTTGTTCGTGCACATGCATCCTCGCATGGGCTAAAGCATACTCTTCCGCAGATGGCGGGAAAAGGCATGTCTTGCCTTATGAGTTCGACTGCTTCTTTGAATTTGCCTTTTTGAAGCAGAGCCACGTATCCTTGAACGTTGACGCGCGCTGGACAGGCTGAGCGGCATGGTGGCAGTTGTCTCTTTACATTTGTGTTACTGCTACTTGTCATTGTTAAACCAGCTTGATGTAGAATACTATCCTTATCCGCCAAATATATTAAGCCACCTAAATCAAACTTGACACAAATTTAACATAAAATTGACAAATAAAAAAGGGAAAAATTGGGGCTATTCGCGCAGTCTTCCTTCTAATTTGTTAACCCACTTATTGTATTCTCTTGGACCAAGTAGACTCTTGAGTTCCTGTTCCAAAACCAGCGAGTTCTTTGGTTTTATCTCAACAATCCAACCTTCGCCGTATGGGTCTTCGTTAATTATGTTCGGTTCATTCTTCAGTTTCTCGTTAACCTTAGTTATCTTGCCGCTGACTGGCGCGTAGAGGTCGAACATGAACATCCAGGTTTCTGCGACGCCGAAGGGCTCCATTTTGTTAACTTCTTTACCGACAGCTTCGGTCATGACATGGGCTATTCCTTTCAAGTGTCTCTGTGCGTAGTCGGATACGCCGACGCGGATGTTTCCTTCAGGTGTGACTTGCGCCCACGTGTGCTTTGGCGTGTAGAGCAACAGTTCTGGGGTTACCAAAAGCTCTTTGCGCTTTTCAGCTGGAATTCCTTGCGTGCGCATGAGTTCTTCTAAGCGAAGGCGGATGGCTTCAGACACGAATTCTGATATGCTTCGATAGCGTCCTGTTTTGATTGCCTCTTCGATTTCTTTTATTAGTTCTGTTCTTAGGCTCACGGTCTTCCATTCTGATGTTTTTTCTTTTTCATTCATTTTACATCAACCTCCTTTACATCTGATTGATATATAGCGCAAGAATTAAATATATACTTAATGCATATATTATATTTACAGTAAATATCATATTAACTCATAGGCAACAGTTATTTACTGATTCTCCATAATCTCTCACAAGCTGTTAACTTCACTCTTTTACTCTGCCAAAACTTGACAAATTCCACACACGCTCATGCACATAGTAAACAACAGTTTTCACCACAAGCTCCGTAATGCCAACAACAGTTCCTAAAGCCAGGTCTCTGCTAAATATAACCACCAAAAGTATCGTTGTTAAAGTCGCAACAATTCTCCAAGAAATCGCCTTCACCACACTTCTAATCGGTTTCTCCATACACATACTTCCAATTTAAGATTCTATACTAAACAATGAAGAAACATAAGTAACTTTCCCAAACGCACGTTCTCTTTATACAATTCCATGCAACATGTAACTATAACGCAAAAATATAGTAAGGCATATAAAAACAAATAATAGTAAATACCATAAAAACGGTGAATCTTTTGGAAAGCAGAAAAGTGCAAAAAGTAGGATATTCAACAATGACCGTGTCGCTACCAAGCGAATGGGCAAAACAGAACAACATTAACCCAGGCGACCTCGTCTTCCTCTTGCCAGAAAAAGACGGCACACTAAAAATCGTACCAAGCCACGTAGCACAAAAAGAAGAAGCAGAAGAATACATAATAAACGCTGACGCTTGCGACGAGCATGGATTGCTTGAAAGAATAATCGTTGGAAGCTACATGCTAGGACGCGACGTCATAAGAATAACATCCTCAACTAGAATAGGAAAAGCCCACGTCGACGAAATTCGCAGAATCGTCCGCAAACTAATAGGCTTAGGCATTCTCGAAGAAACTCCAAAAAACATTCTTTTGCAATGCTCAGTTGACCCAGCCAAATTCAAACTTGACATGCTGATTAGGCGGCTGTCTCTAATTTCATCAACAATATTATCTGAAACAATGCAAGCCTTTCTGGATGGAAATGAAACCTTAGCCGTTGAGGCAATTAACCGCGAAGACGAAGCCGACACAATCTACTATTTGGCGGTTCGGTTGCTCCTGGCTGCGCAACAAAAACCAGAAATTGCAGAACAAATAGGCGCTACAGACGTGCTCTTCATTCCCGCAACACGCTTAATACTTCAATATTTAGAATTGATTGCGGATTACTCGGAAGACATGGCTAAAAAAATCATTGACCTCGAAGTTTATCGCCGCAGATTACCGAAAAATGTGATTGAAAAAATCTATCATCTTAGCGAATTAACGCAAACCATTTTCCAGAAAGCTTTGGACTGTGTTTTCACACGTGACCTTAAGGTTGCAAACAGCGTACTGGAAATGAAGAACGTACTCCAAACAGAGTCTGACAGACTAATGCGGGAAATTCCTGAAATTCCGTATTTGAGAGCAATAATTTCATGCTTGAATAAAATTGCAGACAAAGGCGCTACTATAGCTGACATCGCAATAAACAGGGCGCTGGAACAACCAAGTAAGGAAGTGGAGAACATCATTCGAACAGTAAAACATGTGCGGACTTTGCCATTGACTGTGAAGAAGAAAACTTGACATTCTTTTTGCGTCATAATTACGTCATATTTAGCTTGAGAAGGTTAATATAAACAGAAATAAATAGTATATATAGAAGGTGTGTCATGCACCATGAACGACTTTGAAGAGGCATTACGAAATATAGACATCTTCTGCAAAGTTTTAGTCAATAAGATTGTTGAAAACGAAGAAAACAACGAAATCACTGTTGAGCCAATAGAACATCTCGTTTACAAAAAGTACATAATAAGCGAGCAAATGGAATCAAATCCTATAAATAGACACTTGATTCCTCTCCCGCAGCTAGACGAGCCCTTAATCGACATTTTCGAAGAGGATAATTACGTTAGAATTTTGATTCAGTGCCGCTGTAAAGACCAAAAAGTAACGCTTCAACCAAACATTGACGGGCTGGAAATTTGCAAAAAAGAATGCCACACGGATGAAGATGGAAGAGAAATATGTGTTGATAAATGTCAAAAGTTAAAAGTGCCTGTTAAGGAACTTCAAATTGAAGAAATAAGAGCTAAATGCAACAATAACGAAGTTTTAGAAGTTACCATACCCAAAACAAAGAACTTGTAGGATAATTCAACTAAATGATTAAAACGATTATTGTGTAGAAGCGCCTTTTCGCCTTATTCTAACTCTGCAGGCTTCTTCTTCAGAACATTTTGAACAGGTATAGACCACATCAAATTCGCTCTTCTCAGGGTCTGAAGGGTTGACGAAGAAAGCAAAGCATTCTTCGCCTTTGCCTATTGTTGCTCCACAACAGTAACACTTATGCTCTTTTAAAGCGACTACTTTCATTCTTCTTCCCGTCAGGAAAAGTAAGAAGACTTCGCTCTTAACACTTTCCAAAGGCAAAGTAAGAAAATAATGATGCTAGAAAGAACAACGTGGATAATTGGCTTAAGCTTTTGATTTCAGAGCATTTTAAGCAATTTTGTTCAGCACTTTGTCCAATCGTATCTTATGGAAGTCAAGCGCAAGCTCTTTAGGGTCTATTCCTAACGCTAAGCTTAGAAGTTCAGCGTAATGGATAACAGGTATGTTGTATTCTTCTTTGTAAGTGGATTTTATTAGCATTTGTCCAAGGTCTAGAGTTAAGAAGCAGAAGGGACAAAGCGTAACGATGCAGTCGGCACCAGCCTTTGTTGTATTCACGATTTTATCTCGTGCAATAGCCAATGCGACATCGTCGGCATAGCCTCTCAAAAGCCCTCCACAACATTTTAGTTTGTTTCGGTACCAGATGCTTTTTGCTCCTAATGCTTCGATTAAATCATCAAAGATGTGTGGACGTTCTGGGTCGTCAAACTTCAAAAGCGCGCTTGGTCTCAACAGGTGGCATCCAGAAAAGGACGCTACTTTAAGACTACTCAAATCTTTGACGACGTTTTTCTTTAAGCGTTCTAAACCCACATCGTCCATCAAGACTTTTAAGTAATGTTTTACTTCCTTGGTTCCTTTGAATTCTTTGCCAGCGTTTGACAAGATTTTGTTGACCCTTGCTTTAAGTTTCGAATTTTCTTTCAGCAGGTTATTTGCCATGGCTAGGGATTCGAAACAGCCGGTGCATAATGTTACTATGTCAAGGTCAGCTTCTTCGGCTAAGCAAATGTTATGCGCAGCGATTGCTAGGCTGGTTTCGGTGTCTATAGATTGCAGCGGCGGTGGGGCACAACATGTCATGTTGTCCAGGTCAACGAGCCCTATTCCCAGTCTGGTCAGGGCTTTCCTTGCAGAGACTTCATATTGCGGCTGACGAGCAGGTATGGTGCATCCTAAAAACAGTGCGTAGCTTGTCATTGCGCTCCTTCCTTCTTCCACTGTATTTTATCAAATCCTGTAGCAGTAAGTATCTTTTTCAGCGCGTCCAAGCCTGCTGGTCTAAGCGGTGGTAAGCCATATTCTGGTCTTTTCTTTTCCACAAATTTGGATATTGGAACTATGCGTCCTTCGTTCATCAGTCCAGCTGCAAATTCTGAGTAGATGTTGGGGATGTGTCCTTCTTTGATGGCAATGTTTCTCAATGCGTAGATAACGTCTGCTATTTCGACTTTTTGTGGACACCTTTCCTGACAGTTGTAGCATGAGCTGCACAGCCAAATAGCGTCGCTCGAGAGAACCTCTTGTTTCTGTCCCAATAAGGATAGTCTGATTACGTCTCTAGGATTGTAGCGTTCGGTGACCCTGGCTACTGGACAGCTGCTGGCGCATGTTCCACATTGATAGCATAAAGCAACGGTTTCGCCGCCCAATTGGCTTCTTATTTCGTCAGTAAATGCAGCTTCGGATGTTTTTCGTTCTTTTTCATGCTCCATCCTACTTTCTCCTTCTGCATAACTTACATTAATTGCAGTGGACCTAACTTTTCCAGTCGTTCAGTCATTGTTCGTGCAGCTTCTGCAAATTTGTCGCCTTCGATGAAAACCATATGGAACATTTCTAGACGCTCTGGTTCTATGCCATACTCCTTCAGCAACATTTTTGCGAGGTCTACTTTCTTTTGAGCTTTTTGGCTACCAACTTCGTAATGGCAACCGTCCGTCTTGCATCCTACAACCATGACTCCTTGAGCGCCATTTTTGAAGGCTTGTAGGAACTGGTGAACTTGCAAGATGCCGGTGCACGGGACTTTCATTACTCTGACGTTAGCTGGATACTGCATCATCGCCATGCCTGAAGAGTCCACGGCTGTGTGACCACATTCTGAACAGGTTATAGCGAGAATCAACGGTTTGGATGTTCCGTTCACAGACAATAATGCATTCATTTGGGCGGTCATTTGGTTTGGCCGTGAATGCCGAAGTTCTATGGCGTTGACTGGACATGTGCCAACGCAAATACCACATCCTTCGCATTTGAGGTCGGATACTTGCGCAACAAAGTGGTCTTCGTCCTTAGGCACCAGAGTTATCGCGTTAAATGGACAAATGACTGGACAGAACTCGCAGTCTCCGCAGTACTCTTCATTCACGAAGGCTGTTCGTTGGTCTTTGATTATCTTGCCCGTGGACAAGAACTTGGCGGCTTTTACAGCTGCCGAGTGAGCATGCAGAGAGCTTGTCGGAGCGTCTTTGGGGAAGGTTGCGCCTCCGCACAGGTAGATTCCTCTGATTTTGGTTTCTGTTGGTCTCAGTTTGGCGTTGTATTCTTTGAAGAAGCCGTCTTGGTCAAGTTCGATTCCGAGCATTTCGGCAAGTTCTCTTGTGTCTTCTGATGGGACCATGGCTGTAGCTAACACTACAAGGTCGGCTTCAAGTTCAAAGAATCTTCTCAGAATGGCATCTTCAACATCAACTATTAAGATGTTTCCGTCAGGGTCATGTGAAATTTCAGTGGGTCTGCCCTTAACGAATTTGATTCCCATTTCTCTGGCTTTTTCGTAGTAGTATTCATGTTCTCTTCCAGTGGTTCTGATGTCGATGTAACAAATTGTAATGTCCGTTTCTGGATAAGCAGATTTAATCAGCATTGCGTTCTTCAAAGATATCATACAGCATATGCTTGAGCACCACGGATTCCATCGGCGGTCACGTGAACCAACACATTGGATGAAAACTATTCTCTTAGCAGGTTTTCTGTCAGAGGGTTTGATGATTGCGCCGTTTGTAGGTCCGAAACCGTCAATCATTCTTGCGAGTTCAAGGTTTGTTATTACGTCGGGATATTCGCCGTAGTGATATTCCTTTATCACGCTTGGGTTGTATTCTTGGAAGCCTGTTGCAACAATTATGCCGCCGACATTAAGCGTTACCTTCTCGGTTTTTTGGTTTAGCTTAACAGCCTTTGTTGGGCAGATTTCAACACATTTAGCACATTCTTGGAATTTACAAGCACTTTCGTCGATTACGTAGACTGGCGGATGAACCGGCGGAGTGTTTATGTAAATTGCCTTTCGTGTTTTCAGCTTCGCGTTATATTCATCTGGCACCTCTACCGGGCAAACTGTCGTGCAAAGGTCACAGCGAACACATTTAGATTCATCAACGTAGCGTGGTTTCTTCTCAACCGTAACCTTGTAGTTTCCAGGAGCGCCTTCAACCTTGACAACTTTTGAGTTGGTTAATATGTTTAGGTTTGGAATTTCAGAGAATCCAGAGCGATACACGCATTTTCTTGAAGTGTGAGTTATAGCTTTCACGTCAGACGCTGGAGACTGTATGCAGATGGCACAGTCGTCGGTTGGGAAGAATCTTCCCGCGCGAGCTGCCAGACCGCCGAGAAATGGAGCTTTCTCAACAAGATGCACTTCAAATCCCAAATCAGCCAAATCTTCGGCTGCTTGTATCCCAGCGATTCCGCCGCCTATCACAAGAACAGACTTGACGGCTGGAAACTCCAGTTTCTCCAATGGTTCGAGAAGTTTTGCACGTTCAATGGCAGCTAAAAGCATAGCTTTAGCTTTTTCTGTGGCTTCTGATGGCGTGTCTCGGTGTGGCCATGCGCAGTGATCTTTGAGGTCTATGACTTCCACTAGGTATGGGTTAAGTCCAGCTTCTTCTGCGGCTTTGACAATTTTGACTTCACTCAGTTTGGGAAGACTTTCAGCGACGACTAGCCGGTTTATTTTTTTGCTTTTGATGGCGTCTACGATGGTTTTTAGTCCTTCGCCTCTCCAGAACTCGTTTCCTTTCACAACAAGAGCTACGCCTGAAACTTTCTTCACGTGTTCTGTTAGAGCTTTGAAATCCAGTATTTCAGAGAGTTGCTTTCCACAATCGGATAGAAACACTCCAACTTTTACTTCTTCCATTTTTAATCCCTCACCTTCTCAACTTTTTTACTAAACGCTTTTCGCTATCGTAAATTTCAACTTCAAGCGGCATCTCGCCCACAGCAAAGTGCGTAGCACAAGCAAAGCATGGGTCATAAGCCCTGAAAGCCATTTCAACCATGTTCAATATTCCATCGCTGACTTTGCCGTTGCGTATCAAACCCTTTGCCGCGTTCTTAATCGACATGCAAATACCCGGCGCGTTGTGGGTTGTAGCCACTATCAAGTTGACTTTTTTGGCTAAGGCTTTCTCGTCAAGTATGTAATGGTGAATAAGCGTTCCTCTAGCTGCTTCCACGATGCCTACGCCTTCTCCAGGCTTTCCAGGCTTGTTCTTGATGTCCTTCCTTGTTATGTCAGGGTCTGTTACCAGCTCCAAAGCGCGTTCAGCAGCGTACAGAAGCTCAATTAATCGTGCCCAGTGAAAAGCCAAGGTGGCGTGGACAGGTTTGCCGCCGAGAGTTTTGTACATTCTCTTGTATTCTTCATTCGCCAAAGGCGTTGCCATGCCTTCAGCAGCATTTAATCTGCCTAAGGGCCCAACACGGTATATGCCGCTTTCCTCACCGTCAACGAACCCGTTCCATCCAACTTTTTTCAGGTAGGGCAGTTTGACGTATGTCCATGGTTCAACGTGTTCCTCGATGACGTCTAAGTATTCTGAAGGGGTAAATTTCACGAATTCTTTCCCGTTCGGGTCTACTACTCGAACTTTGCCGTCATAGAAGTTAACGTGGTTGTTTTTGTCAACGGTTCCCATGTAATAGGTTTTAAGCGTGTAGGGCTCGCTTTTGATTAGGTTCACGTAGTCAGCGTTTTTGAGAACTATGTCGTCAAAGAGTTTCAGGCTAAACTTTGCAAACTCCACGCAGCTTCTAACCATCGTTTCTATTTCTCGCCGCTCTTCCTCAGACAAAGCCTTAGCGATTCCGCCGGGCACGCAAGCGCTCACAGGATGGGTGGGTCTTCCGCCGAGCATGCCAGTTATCTTTTGTCCATAAGCCCTATGCTTAATGACTTCTTTGCCGATTTCTAAGCCAGCCTTTTCTATTACGCCGAGAACGTTTCTCTTTGCTGGTGGAGCGTCTGGACCAACAACGAAGTCTGGACCGCCTAAGAAATAGAAGTGTAAGATGTGGTCATAAATGAAGTAGGCGACATACTCTAGCTCTCTTAGTTTTTTGGCTGTTTCTGTTGGTTCCACGTTAAACGCTGCGTCTAAGGCTTTAGCGCTTGCCATATGATGAGCAACTGGACATACACCGCAGATTCTCGTGGTTATTATGGGCAGGTCCTCGGCTCTTCTTCCTTCGCAGAACTTTTCGAAGCCTCTGAGTTCTGGAACTTGGAAGTAAGCGTTTTCCACGTCGCCTTTGTCGTTTAGGAATATGGTTATTTTCCCGTGCCCTTCAAGTCGAGTGATTGGGTTTATTACTATTTCTTTCATTTCATTATCTTCCTCCGCAATATCGAGTTGGCAAGAGAATACTTGTAGAAAGTTCCAACGGGGTCAACAATCTTTTCAATAACGCTTGGGTCTGTGGCTATGGATGCCAGAGCGCTTATCGCTGCGGCTCCTTGGTCGCTCACGCGTGGTGCTGGACCACCACAGCCAGTGCATGGTATGTTCACTTTGGGACATTGCGCGCCGCATCCTGCACGTGTTGCGGGTCCCATGCATATTACTTGTTGGTCCAAGAAGCATGTTTTGAAGTCATCTTCTATTTCGTAGATTCTTTTTATTTCGTGGAGTTTTCGGTCTTTCTTTTCTCTTGGGCATTCGTCGCAGACTGCTTTTGTTGGGAGGAGGCTTGAGCCTTTTGGTGGGAGTTTGCCGCTTGCGATTGCTTCGAAGGCTTGGAGTATGCTGGGTATTGGTGGTGGACATCCAGATAAGAAATAGTCAACGTCTACGGTTTGAGCTAAAGTTTTCACAGTGTCGTAAAATTTTGGTAGTTCAAGTTCTCCTTCTTTTATTTTGAGGTGAGTTTGAGGGGTTACGGATTGAGGGTTTTTAGTTGATGGAGTTTCAAAGTAAGCGCGTTCGAAGATTTTTTCTTTATTCCAGAGGTTTCCTAGTCCTATTACGCATCCGTCGCAGGCGCATGAACCGAAAGCCACGAGAAGTTTCGATTTTTTTCTTAGAAGTTTTGCCATGTGTTCGTTTTCTTCTGTTCTTATGGCGCCGTTGAAGAAGCAAACGTCTATGTTTTTGTCTGGCATGGCTTCGACGTCTTTGTATTTTATGTCCATGGCTACTGGCCAGAAAACAATGTCAGCGATTTGTATGACGTCAAGGATTTTCTCGTT
>Ga0272448_1000237_pt1 | contig 85155 bp, 69 predicted proteins | sample YNPCB0191_FD_202220 | JGI IMG/M metagenome (GOLD analysis project Ga0272448, IMG submission 202220) | Hot spring sediment microbial communities from Yellowstone National Park, WY, United States - YNP-CB-019-1 | ecosystem: Environmental > Aquatic > Thermal springs > Hot (42-90C) > Sediment...
CTTGGACGCGAGTACCAGGCCCACGACGGCCCGGTCGGGCAGGACACTCCTTGCGTCGAGTACCTGTACACCGACGGGGCCGAAGGCCAGACCGGACCAGCCCGATTCGTCCGCCAGGTCGGGACCGTTTATCCCAACGGTCGGGCAGTCGGCTACCGTTACGGCGATCCGCAGTCGCAGCAGCTTGATCGGGTAATCGACTACCTCATGTCGCGGCTCTCTTCCATCTTCGACAACGCCAACGCCGACGGCGTGCTCGACGAGGGCGAGGATATTTTGGCCTCCTACAAATATCTCGGCTCAGGCCGGATCGTGGAGGAGGATTACGAGGCGATCGCCGTCCGGCTGAGCTATCTCAATTCCGCCGGGACCGACATCACCGGCCTGGACCGTTTCGGCCGCGTGCTGGAGCAAATCTGGACCGACTACGGCGCCAACCCTGCCGAAACGCTCGACCACTACTCATACACCTACGACCGCTCCGGCAACCGCACCGGCAAGACCAACGAGCTTAACCACGACCTTGACGAAACCTATGAGTATGACTCGCTCGATCGGCTGATTTCCGCCGTGCGGGCGGATGATTTCGACCAGTCTTGGACGCTCGACGGGCTGGGCAACTTCTCAGAATTCGACGACGACGGCGACGAGCAAACCCGCCAGACCAACGCGGCAAACGAAATCACCGGCATTAGCGGCACGTGGATCGATCCGGCTTACGACGACGCCGGTAACATGATCTACGGACCGAAATCGGGCAGCGAAACCACAGGGCTGCACAACAAGTACGACGCCTGGAACCGGCTGGTTGCCGTCTATGAGGACGACGGCGACGGAGAGTTCGAGCCTGGCGCAGACGACACGCTCATTGCAACCTACGAATACGACGGGGCGAAACGACGCATCGAAAAAACCTTTGCCGACGACGCCGGCGTCGAGTACTTCTACAACCAGCAATGGCAGCTTCTTGAGGAGCGTTTTGTCGATGACGAAGGAACGCCTACAGCTATCGACCAATACGTTTGGAGTGCCCGATATATCGACGCACCTGTAGTCTGCCTCCACGACGGCAACGCCGATGGCGACTGCGATCCTAGCAGCGCTACCGATGGCGACACGATCCGCTACTACGCCGGCGACGCCAATTACAACGTCACCGCGACGATCACCGCGGCCTACACCGGCACGGTCGTCGAACGTTACGCCTACACAGCCTACGGCGAAGCCACCGCCTACGACGCCGCCTGGTCAAACCCCGCCGCCCCCACTGTCGACAGCCCGCTCTACTGCGGCTACTTCTTCGACGCTGAAACCGCCACCAACCACGTCCGCGCCCGCCAGTACATTACCTGCCTCTCGACGTTCAATAGCAGAGATCCAATATCAGCAGAGGTGAATCTGTATTGCTACGTTCACAACAATCCACTCACGCATCGTGACCCCAGTGGCTTATGGGACGACGCCGGGCACAAAGGTATGCCAAATCTGCCGGATTGCAATGGAGGCAATCTGTTCGACTGGACGGCAGAGGATTACGGCTGGAGCAAACCATCCAATCCGTTTTCAACCTGGCGGCATTTCCGCGATCTACCAGATGTGGAGGCGGATTTGGCCAACGATGTGGCGAACTGCGACAAGGCGGCATTCGAGAGCCACATGCACCAAGGGCAGGATTACTTTTCTCATTATTCCGCAGGTTGGCGTTGGTGGAGCAGTGGACATATCTGGGGTGGGCATTGTCCAGACGACACTTCTTTGCATGCAACTCAATATATGAAAGCGAAATATTTCACCAGTAAGTGGTTGCAAGCATGGCAAGCTAACTGCTCCAAACCGTGTGTTCCCACTCCTCCGGTACCGGCACCAGCACCAGGGCCGGTTTCGCCCCCAGCACCGCCAGCTATACCCTCGGCACGAGAAAGAGCAGCGGCCAGATGGGCAGAAATCCAAGCAATGTTTCCCAACAACAGAGGATTTCAGTGTAAACGGCTTACCAAAGATATGGAGACTGCTCGCAATATTGATGGAGATGCGAGTTATGCAGTGGAGTTGGAGTGGATATACAATGCCAATTGCAAGTAGCAGGTAGTGTATGAAACGAGCAATGTCCCGAGTGCTTATTGCAGTATGTATTGAGGCAATGGCAGGGGGTCCATTGTCAGCCCAAGAGGCCAAATTGCAGGCTACTCTCGTGGGTCATAACAATTCTGTTATGGGTGTGGCGTTTAGCCCAGATGGCAAGATGCTGGCATCGGGGAGCGAAGACACTACGATCAAACTCTGGGATGTGGATTCTACAAAGAATATCACCACCCTTGAAGGGCACAAGGCTCCTGTCTTCTCCGTAGCATTTAGCCCAGATGGAAAGACCTTGGCTTCGGGCAGCACTGACAAGACGATAAAACTATGGAATGTAAGCACTGGCCAGAATACAGTTACGCTGCAAGGGCATGCTCGCAATGTCTATTCGGTGGCATTTAGCCCTGATGGCAAAGTCATAGCTTCGGGGAGCGTTGACACAACAATCAAGCTCTGGGACGCGACCAATGGTAGGAACATTGCCACACTCGACGGTCACGCTGCCCCTGTCTGGTGCGTGGTGTATAGCCCAAACGGAAAAGTCTTAGCTTCAGCAAGTGCAGATAAAACGATCAAACTCTGGGACATTGCCACCCGCAAGAATACCGCCACTCTCAAGGGGCATGATGATTGTGTTATCAGCATAACTTTTAGCCCGGACGGCAAGACCTTGGCATCAGCGAGCATGGACAAGACGATTAAGTTCTGGGACGTGACCACCGGCAAAAATACAGCCATGTTTCAGGGGCATACAGACTTCGTTAATTCCGTCGCCTTTAGTCCAGATGGCAAGACCCTGGCTTCCGCAAGTTGCGACAAGACAGTCAAGCTCTGGGATGCGCTCACGCGGAAGAACATTGTCACACTCAAGGGACACACTTTTGATGTTTGGTCGGTAGCGTTTAGCCCGAATGGCCGCTTTTTGGCGACGGGAAGTTGGGACAACACAATTAAACTCTGGAACGTGACATGGTAAAGTGAATTCGGGGAAAGTGGGGGCTGAAGAGACTTGGGGAAATTTGGCATTCATCGCCGGCTGGCCTCAGGCGTGTGAGCACCCGAGGCCAACAGTCAAGGATACACTAAACAATGCTGAGCGTGAGATGGAATGCGGCCCCGGAACATCCAAACTCTCCCCCGACCATTTACGCCTAATATTAAGCTCACCAGTAGTCAAACTTGTAGTGTGAGAGCAACGTAGTATGAACACCCTCAAACTAATAGTAGGCATTATTCTTTGCATCGTAGGAGTGCTTTTTATTCTATTTGAATGCGCAATGCTCATTAGCGAAACGCACTCCTTTTGGACCGGTGGCTGGATTCCGTTCCTCATATTCGTGGTGCTTGGTGTCATTATTTTCATCGGTGGGATTTTGCTTTGCAACGGTTAAGAAAGAATCCCGGCAAAAAGAGGGCACTATCTGCAAACAATGTTTCTAATACCTTTTTCATACGGATGTTTCCAGCATGGGAGAAGGAAATGTTGCGAAGGAACCTCAGTATCATAGTGGTGAGTTGTTGGATAGTTGCAGGGTCTTGCCTGGCGGAGGAGACTCAAGTGGATGATGTCTTGTCAAAGATCGAGCAGGCGGCGTCTGGAGAGAGAGAAGCCGCCTCATCCATCTATGACGCCGTGGCCGAAGGCATTAAGAAAAATCCCGCCGAAGTGTCGAAGCGGCTTCTCTCGCGGCTCCAAGACAAGGGCCTCACTGAACGGCAATTGGCAGTCTACGTGTGGGCGCTGGGTTTGACGAATGAGCAGGCGGCCACCGCACCTATCATAGATCTGCACCGGCGGAGCCAGTCCACGTTGGTCAAGCAGAACTGCCTGCGCGCTCTTGCGACGATCGGCGGCAAAGAGGCCGAGAAATATCTCTTATCCGTGCTGGATGCCATAACGGATAGTGAAATGCGCTTCAACATTCTGAATCTGCTGGGTCAGATGCAGTGTGAGGCGGCGTTGCCGAAGATGGAGGAAGTGCTCCGAAAAGCCCCGCAGAAGTTCTATTGGCAATCCATCTTTGTTTTCGGCAAAATGGGCGACAAGGCCGTTCCGTTTCTTGTGCAAAAGGTCGGCAACAAAGACCGCAATGTCAGGGCCAACGCCATCATTGTTTTGGGTTGGCTGATCGCCCCGGAGGGCGCGAAACCTCTGCAAGAGCAATTCTGGAAAGAAGCGGACGCCGAGCTTCGCGGTGTCATTATGGATTCCTTGCTAAGGATCATCACCGACCCCATACAGGTCCGATCATTTTGCGAGGAAGTCGTTGCCAAGGAGAAAGACGAGAACCTGGTGAAGCGTGCTCGCAGAGCAATCGAAAGCGTGGACCATGTGAAGGCTGCTGTTGCCTCTGCCGCGAAAGCGAAGCATGTTTCCGAGGATTCTTTTCAGCGAGAATACGCGGAGCTTTACAACTCGGCCGGAAAGAAGGGAGACTACAAAGCCCTCGCCGCCGCCAGCACGATAGACGACGAGCCGAAACTCAAGGCCCTTCGGGAACGGATTCTCCAGCGGGATTCGGACGAGGCGTTTTATGATTATCAAAAGGTCAACGATATCATCTTGTTGAACCGGATGATTGGGCGAGACTGATAAAAGGATCGGGACTGATAAAGACTGATAAAAGCCAATAAGAGTCGGGAGTCTTTTTTTGACGAGCGAGGCAAGCGCGGCTAATGAGATGACGCCGAATGGTCAAAGCGGTAGTCTTTATGATGCCGCAGGGAACATGACGACGCTCCAGTCCGGCATGACGGCTAAGTACGACGCCTGGAACAGGCTGGTGGAGGTCAAGGATGGCGAAGACATTATCCAAAGAAACGAGTATGACGGCACGAACCGGCGCATTCAAATCTTCTCCGACTTCAGCGGCAGCACCCCAGGCACGACGCAAGACGATTATTACAGCGGTCAGCAGGCGATCGAAAGCCGCTCGACCGAGGACGGGCAGCCGAGCGGCGGCTATCAGTATCTCTGGAGTCCGCGATACATAGATGCTCCGCTCCTGCGTGATACGCTGGACAACGACGGTCAGATTGTCGCGGCCGAGCGCATCTTTTATCTGGCCGATGCCAACTACAACGTTACCGGTCTGGTGAAATACAATTCCGGCGAAGAGAAGTGGGAGGTGGCGGAGCGATACACCTACACGCCCTACGGCGTGGTTACGTACCGCAACGCCTCCTGGACTGAAGTCGGCAGTTCCGCCAACTCCAACACAACCCTTTACACCGGCCGCACTTTGGACGTGTTAACCTCGCTCTACTACTACCGTGCCCGATATTACGACGCCACCCTTGAACGCTTCCTCAGCAGAGATCCAAGCGGATACAACGCCGGTGACATCAACCTCTACCGTTACGTCGGCAATAGACCCTTGAATGGCATAGATCCACACGGGTATCGTCAAATAATTTGCTTTTGTTCGGCAACATTGATCTGCGAATTTCCTATCAGCACTTATTTTACACGTATCATTGATGCACCTGCCGGTGGTGAAAGCGCTGCATGTAAAAAGGCTTGTGAGGAAGGGGGTGATGTATACGTCCAGAATTCTTGGACAGGCAAGTTCCAAGAAGACCCCAGAGGCACTTCTGGATTCAAACTCTGTGCTCGTCAAATACAGGGTGGGGATTGCTGTGATAACATTGCGGCGGGTATAGCCAATTGTTGCGGGGGTGCACACACGTACATTCAATACGGAGGCGTCGACCCTAATGGGAACCCTTTGCCGGGCACGCAAGGGTGGGGTATCGGCGGGGGAAACGCTGGCAATACGCCAATTCCAGAACTCAAGTTTCACCCGGATGTTTGCTCTGAGCTAAAGAGAGGGGGCTGTATTTTAAAATATGGCAAGGGTGCTGGAAAATCTGGCTTGCAAGCGACGGATGCAGAGATCATAGACTGTATCAGCAAGACGCCAATGAGTAAGGACTATGGAATGACCACATATAATTGCAAAGATTGGGCCAAGGAAGCAGCGGCAGCTTGTGGGTTATGCGGTAAGTAGCCATGCGGTTTGATTTTCTTTCGATATTGGGCCATTTTGATTCATTAAGATCTGCAGGGCGTGACGGATGAAAAGTAAGTTTCACCGAATCATGTGGGCTTCTTTGTCTCTTATCTTTGTATGCACTATCGTGTTCACTTTGATAATGTGCTATTGCTACTTGGAGCTACGATTTAGGGTTCTATTAGCGCGTGAGCAGGTTCAAGTCTTCGCTGCAATGTGTGAGAAGGCTTGGAGAGGAGATGTTCACCAGGCAATCGAGTGTCTTGAATACACGATCATGTATTACCCCACCGGCACGAAACAAGCCCCATCTTCGCCGCTAAATGAGGTAGTTGAGACATCACGAATGCTTGCGGTGCAAGACATTATTGCGTTTCTGCGTCTGAAGAGCAACCAGGATTTTGGGGAGGATCCATATCTTTGGATCAGAAAATTGGGAAAGGATTAAAGCTGCCGGAGGGGAGAATCGCGGAAGTCTTTTACGGTGCAGACCAATAGCGCAACCGCCAGCGGCGGATTTTGAATAGGCTGCGGCCTAGAAAGCAATCGTCATAGATGAGCGATCTCTGTCGGTCAAACCATTTCAGGCGGTTCTCGCTTGACTATCTCGACTTTCCGATCCTCCGCGAGAGCTACAGCAGCGGTAGCATCGTCCAGGCTGAGCGGGTATTCTATCTTGCCGACGCGAATTATAACGTAACCGGTCTAGTGAAATACAATTCCGGCGAAGAGAAGTGGGAGGTAGCGGAACGTTACACCTACACGCCCTACGGCGTGGTGACGTACCGCGCAGCCGACTGGGGCGCCTATACCGCCTCTAATCCTCAATCCCTCTACGCCAACACAACCCTTTACACCGGCCGCACTTTGGACGTGTTAACCTCGCTCTACTACTACCGTGCCCGCTTCTACGATGCCCTGCTCGAGCGCTTCCTCAGCCGAGATCCGATCCAAGCGGATGGAAACCAATATCGGTATTGCGGGAACAACCCGGTGCTGAGGGCTGATGCAACAGGGATGGCTTGGCGGGAGGTCACATGCACTTTTGACAGTGGCACTGAAATATGGTCGGAGACAGTCGCGGCGGATACGGCCGAAACAGCAGCACAAGCGTGCCATCGGCGGGCTGTCGGGTGGGGCTGGGGCACGGCTTGGAAGGTAATAGGTGCCAGAGAAGGACCGCTCAACGGTAATCATCAAGACCACGCTGGCACATATGAGAGTGATTATGCAGACCTTGCAGTTACAAAGTGCGAGTGCCAGAAGGATGCGGCTGCTGCCGAGGAAGCTTGCAAAGTAAGAGTTGCCCTAAGAGCAGCGGGGCTACAAACTGGCCGGAACCTAACAAGTTTTGGAGAAGGTATATTGGGCGTGGTTGCTGGTGGTGCGGGCACAAAATTGGTGGTTTCCGGAGCAATGGTGGGAACGGGGTGGACACTGATTGCCACTGGCATCGTAATCGCGGGAAAGGGAGCCTACGACTTTTACGTATCGTATGAAATCGGCCTAGCCGCAACTGCGGCTGCGGATAGGTATTGCAATTGTGCAGCGGCCGTAGTGGGCGCTCAATAACCGATACGTGAGCTGGCCGGTTTTGGAAGTTAAAGAGACGCATGAAACTCACGAAATCAGAATTGCATATTGCCAATTGCGTCAGACGTGCTTATCGTTGGAGAATCGTGAGCGCGTGGGTGTTAGGGATGGCTTCGTTGGCTTTTAGCTTCTACGGACTATTCGCAATTATACTGCTGAGGAGCCATCTGCACGAACACGGAGCAAGGCTGGCCGAGGTATTAGCGGTTCTCTGGGAAGCAGAGCAACCAGGCCATATCAGGATTTCCGTGGTATTTTCTCTGGGGACGTTGATCGTTCTGTTCTTGGCGCTGGCACTGGAATGCGCTCTTGGAGTGGCCGTAATTCTGCACAAAGGTAAGGAACAAAAGCTCCTCTTGAAGCTTTTGGGGGACGAGGACAGAAGGGACGGGAATAGGGACTTCACTGATATCGGTGAAGTAGGCAAGGAAGATTAGTTGCATCCCAATCCTGTTTTGGATGATTATTGCATGCATGAGCAAATAGGGGTCAGAGCCAATAAGGGTCGGGAGTCTTTTCGGTTGATGAGCGGAGCAAACACGGCTAATGAGATGACGCCAAATCAAGGAAGTTCCGGCTACGACGCCGCTGGGAATATGACGACGCTTCAGTCCGGGATGACGGCTAAATACGACACCTGGAATCGGCAGGTTGAGGTCAAGGACGGTGAAGATATTATCCAAAGAAACGAGTATGACGGAACGAACCGGCGCATTCAAATCTTTTCCGACTTCACCGGTGCGACCCCAGGCACGACGCAAGACGATTATTACAGCGGCCAGCAGGTGATCGAAAGTCGCGTGACGGTCGATGGCGACCCCGATAGCGGCTATCAATTTCTCTGGAGTCCGCGATACATCGATGCGCCGATTCTCCGCGATACGCTGGATTCCAATGGGCAGATTGTCGCGGCCGAGCGCATCTTTTATCTGGCCGATGCCAACTACAACGTTACCGGTCTGGTGAAATACAATTCCGGCGAGGAGAAGTGGCGGGTAGCGGAGCGTTACACGTACACGCCCTATGGCGTGGTGACGTACCGCAACGCCTCCTGGACCGAAGTCGACAGTTCCGCCAATGGCAACACAACCCTTTACACCGGCCGCACTTTGGACCTTTTGACCGCGTTCTACTACTACCGTGCCCGCTACTACGCCGCCGCCCTGGAACGCTTCATAAGCAGAGATCCTATTGGCCATAAGGGTGGCGACATCAACCTCTACCGCTACGTTGGTAATAACCCGCTGACACACACTGACCCGACAGGGAACGTTGGGTTCGATGCGCCGATGGATCCGACAAAACCGATGTGGCCTGGAGGACCAATACCTGCAAAACCCACTTACGGCCCTCCGAAAACACCTGATTCGATTTGTGACAAGATCAAATGTTCCAAATGTTCCCCAGAAGACTGTCGAAAACTGCTAAAACAGATTCGGGATGCTGCGGCGAAGGTTCCACCCCGCCCAGGACGTAACAAGTGTCAAAACTGGGCATTTGATTTTGAGGATTATCTGAGAAAAAATCCCATCGGCTTAGGCAAGAATCCATGTGTCAAAGAGCATGGTGTGACCGGCTTTGGTATGTGGTTCGTGCCGTGGGCAGGACACGCGGCATACAAGATCACACTGTGTGATGGAAGTGCTTGGTATGTTGACTACGGCAGGACCAGTATCGGCGGCTCAGGCTCCGGTAGGGGAGTTGGTGCGGAAATACCGCCTTGGATAGGGAGAGAAGGCAAAGAGCCATGGCAGATTCCCTGGTGGTATTGATTCTTTGGGGAAACCAGTGATCGTGTACTGTGAAAGATTTGGCGCTACACCAGATGGGCGGCGAAAACGCACCTTCTAGGAGGTCGATGACATTGGTTTTTCGGTGGCAGACAATACTATTGGTGATTGTTGGTGCATGTTCATCTTGGTTCGTCCCTGGTGGCATCCTAGGCTTTGTGATTCTATTGATATTAGCTCTGTACATTTGTGTGGATAAGTCTCATTGGCCAGGTTTCATTCGCGGGTCGGCGATTCTGCTTTGGCTCTTGCTCGGAATTGCTCTACTGCCGCCCTTAATCCACGGCACTTGCCGTGAGGCCAGTCGCCGTGTCCAATGCAGCGCGAATCTGAAACAGATTGGACTTGCGTTACGGAGCTACGAGGTTCAATATGGATGTTTGCCACCGTCTTGTATCTACGATGCGACTGGTCGAGCGAAACACAGTTGGCGTGTGCTCATTCTGCCATTCCTCGGCTTCGAATCTCTTTACAAGCAGTATGACTTTACCGAGCCGTGGGACGGGCCTAACAATCGGAAACTCCTTGAGGCGCGGCCCTTCGTGTATGCCTGCCCGGCCGATAAATTCGCCTTGGCACATCATTCAACAAGCACCAGCTATCTAGCCGTGGTGGGCGCGAAAGCGGTGTGGCAGCAGAGCAAGCCGATTAGGTTCGACCCTAATGTGCAGGAACAACTGAATGCTACAGTGTTGATGATTGAAACTTCCAATTCAAACATACCGTGGACAGAACCGAAGGATTTCTCTATTGATGATCTGCAGGCTTCACAGGTGGATTCGCCGACGATTATTCACATTTCTCACATGCGGCCCCACGGCTTGTTCCACTACGAAACGCCTCATGGCATAAATGTGGCGCTAGCCGACGGTCGTACTGACTTTCTACCTGCGAGTGCTCTTAGGACTGATAGGCTCGAGCACCTGCTTACGGTCGGCGGGTTCACTGAGGAGAATGTCGCCGCCTATTCTTCTGACGAAGAAAAAAGACCACAAATCAATTGGCCAAGTTGTCTTGCTTTGCCGGTGTGGATCGCGGCAGTTGGCTTGTTGTTGTATCAGGCAGTGCGGAATAAAAAGGCCTCAAAACGCGGTGATGAGAAGTACTCCCCTGAATAACGTAACAGCTCACGGGAACAGTTAATAAGGTCGGAAGTCTTTTCTATTGATGAGGCAGACCAACGCCGCCAACGAGATTCAGTCGATCGGCGACGAAGGCGGGTGGGTTACGCCCCTTTATGATACGGCAGGCAATATGATTTACGGACCGAAGTCGGGCAGCGAAACCACAGGGCTGCACAACAAGTACGACGGCGGGGTGGCACTGACGAACGGGGTTGAGGTGTTGTGTGCCACTGGCTTTGCCAGTGCTTGGCAGACTGCTTGACGTTGTGGAGTGCTGAGGGCAGGAATGGAGGCATGGCACATCGGAAGACGGTGCGGCATTATCACGAAGTCGGACACTTGCATGAATTGACCTTTTCGTGCTATCGTCGGATGCCGTTGGTGACAAACGACACCTGGCGGGAGAAATTAGCCGGATGCGTAGAAGCGGCCTGCAAAGAAGCGGCGATCGAACTGGTCGGGTTTGTTTTCATGCCCGAACACGTGCATCTGTTGGTGTATCCCACGGTCCTCGATCCCTCCATCAGCCGTTATCTGGCCCGCATCAAACAGCCGTTCTCAAAACAGATCAAGGACATTTTAGTCAGGAAGCGTTCCCGGCTGCTCTCGAAGCTCACGGTGCGGGAGCGGCTGGGGAAAGAGTGTTTTCGTTTTTGGCAGGAAGGCCCTGGTTTCGACCGGAATCTGTTTTCTCCTGAAGCTATTTCGTCATCTCTGGAGTACATCCACAACGACCCTGTAAGCCGAGGGCTTTGTCGGCGTGCCGTGGATTGGAAATGGTCGTCGGCCAGATTTTATCTGGATGTGGCGGCCCGGCAGCAAGATCCGATGTTGCCGATGATTCACGGATTGCCCGAAAGAGCAATTTCCTGAGAATTGAGAAATTCAAAAAACCTACACTGGCAGAGCCAGTGGCACACATATTTCCCCACAATTTCGTCAGTGCCACCCAGCCGGAAAAAACTGCCGATGGAGGGATAACTTGCTACACCAATTTCCAACGGGCTTGTCGGAGGACGGCCCGCGGATTGTCTTTCATCACCTCATACCACACAGTGAGCAAAGCACCATCGGAGAGCTGGACGGAACTGGGATAGCCCAGGTCGTCGTCGATGCCGTCTTGAGAGATGAGAATCGGTTCGGACCAGTGTCGGCCTTCGTCTTCGCTGATGCGTGCTTGAACACCGTAGGGCGGCCTTCGATGGCCGTAAGTCATTAAGAGACGATCGTCTTTGAGGCGCAACAGATGTGAGGGCAGCCCCCAGACGCCGATAGTGTAAGGCTCCGCCCACGTCTTGCCGCCGTCGAGCGAATGGGTTTGCAAAGTTTCCTCATTGTTGTTTGGATTGTTATTGCGGATCTGGACTACAATTCGACCACCGGACGTTTCCACCCCGTGTAGCTCATGGTAGTTCTGGCGTCTGTCGCCGGGTCGGGTGGGAATTTCGGCAAGCCAGGGCCATGTTTGTCCGTCGTCTGTGGATTGGCAAACGCCGTTGCGCTCGTTTCCATGCCAGAGTTCCTTGCCGGCATAGAGCAAACGTCCGTCGTGGAGCGCAAAAGGTCCGTGGGGACTATTCAGCGGCACGCGATAAGGAGCCGACCAAGTTGCTCCTCCATCCGTAGAGCGGAGCATCCATTCGCCAAGCAATGCTTTACGCTGTTCCGCCGACAGCCGCCGGTGTGCTGCTTGCCAACGACGCAGGCGATCCGGCTCCCCACCGGATGGTGAAGAACGTTCAATCCGGCCCAAGACTCTCTCGTAAGCAAGCGAAGTAAAGGTGGTTACAAGGATTGCACCGCGAGGCGTCTCCAATACGCCGGCATCGCGGTCGTCGATTTCCGTATCCATCAGCACGCATGGCCAGCCCCAGGTTCGTCCTTCGTCTGCGGAACGCATCATTTCCACTCGTCCGAACGGGCAAACATGTTCTTCTCTGCCGCCGGAATAGACCAGCAACAGTTGACCGTTGCGACAACGAGTTACGGTAGGCCACCCGTGATAAAGGTCCTTCTGGTGGGAAATGATTTTGATTTCTAGGATTTCGGCCGGCGGCCCGGCCCAGGCGCGCCGTGTTCCCAAAAAACCCCAACCGACTGCCGCCGCCAACGTGCCTTGCAACGCCTTCCGCCGCGAAATTTTTCTATTCATAAGAGTTGGCACCGAGCAATGAACTGATGGCCTAATGCTGAAAACGACACTGTCCTTTATACAAAGAAAAAAGCAGCACGCAAGCAGGAATGACAAAAACCGCGTGCAGTATGCTACTTCGATAGTGGGTCTGTATAAAGGAGCTATTGTTCTAAAGCAGAGAGAGATTGTGATTCTCGGAGAATCGCTCGACGTCGGCGGGGAGGCGATAAATCAGTCCCACCACCATTGGCCGGGTTCAAGCTTCGGGGCCAACTTCTGGTAGATTTCTTTTAACTTGCCTTTTTCATCCGCGAGCAAGTTTTCAGGCTCCAGCGCTTCGTTGGCCTGGATTTGCACGCCGCCGCCGATGGGGAAGCCGATGGTGTTGCCCCGCCCTATCACGTTTACCGCCGCTTCAGCCGACTTCGGTGCGTCGTAGATTTCGACAGGAAACGCCTTCTCATCGCCGAAGAAAGGCATCTCCCAGCCTGCTTGACCGTAGAAGTCCTCCTCCTGGATGTAGGCCGCAGCAACGCAGAGGTCGATAATGTTCCGCAATTCAGCATAAACCGGCGAGCGTTCGGCCAACTCGGGATACTTTTTGGTGAAGCCGGTAACAAACGCCTGACTCGCCCTATCGCTCCGGTTGGCTTGTCTTCGCTCACCACTGGCGGTAACCATTTCGTCTTCGCCGACAAGTTTCACACCGTCGCCGACAAGCTCCATGGCTAACCGGTCCTCGCTCTGTCGCACACAATGATAGTCCGGCACGAAATACCAACGTTGCAAGGCATTTCGGCCGACATCGCTCAGCTTGGCGCGATCTACATAGCTGGCCAACTTAATCGGCGGCGTTTCCAGGCCGATGCCGATCAATTTCATGCGGTAGTCGGCTTCGACCATGACGCGGGCGAAATGGGTTTTGGGAGAAACGCCTGTAACGTTTACAACTTGATAGCCCAACGTCTCGCGCAGCGCCTCGGCATATGCCCGTGGATTGGCTGGATCAGGGCGATTCGTGCGGAGGAAATGCTGCATGGCCGCCAGCCCTTCTTGCGTGGGATCAATGGAACAACTAATAAGCGGCGCTTTCTGCCCGCCCGGCGGAAAAGCCCGCAGCGCGACGACTAAATCCTGAAGTTGAATGACAGGCCGGCCGCTGGTAATGCCTACCACGCGACCTGCCAAATCCGTAAACCAGCCTTCCGCCGGCCCGGCAATCACGATGTCCTTGCTATCGGGATAGTAGAACACATATCGGACGCGCAACAGACCGGCCAGATACCGCATTTCATCCGTCAGCGTCCCCTGCCGCTCGATGATTGCCTTTTCCAAACGGTTAAGCGAGATTTTGCGTAACTTGCTGAAGACGGTGAGTTTTGGATCCAGGGCGGCCTTGGCTGCCTCGATGCGCTCACGCATCAATTGCCCGTCAGGATCGGAAAACATCTTGGTCCGCAATACACCTTCGGCGTCAATTGTTACCCCAGCAGCCTGAGCGAAGCCTCTGGACGGCACGAGGACTGATGTACAGAAGACCGTTAAGCACGACAATAACACCAGGAAACCGTAACGCATGATTCTTTTCTCCAATAGGATGATTTTTTCCCAAAATAGGATGATCTTTCCCAATATCCTTGCTTCCATGCCGTGCGGTATGCAAGGCAATCGCAGGTTAGACGAACAAACAGCCTGCTTATATTTGTACATTATGGTTCGGGTTTAGGCAAGCTAGGCAAAACAAGCAATAAAATCAAATTAGGTTAAAATTTACGTCCTACTCCCCATGCCTTCTAGCAATAGATGAAGGAAAAGTACCTGCAAGAAGCACAGAAAAAAGTGCGATCCTTCCTTTGGGTGAGATAAATGTAAACTTAAGATGTAGAAGAGCCGATCATCCGCCGCAAATATGTTTTTTTAATTGCTCGAACTCTGCGTGATTGCGGAAATGAATGGTCAATCGTCCACGGCCGCGAGCATTGTGCGATATTTGAACCTTCATTCCTAAAGCTGAGCGGAATTGTTGCTCCAGCGCTAAAATATGCTCACTCTTTGCGGCTTTAGTGCGTTTTGGAGGGGCGGGAATATCCAGAGCACTCAATGGTTCGCGATCGGCTTGGTCAATGAACTCTTGAACCATCCGCTCCGTCTGGCGGACATTCAAGCCTTCGCGCTGTATTCGCCGACAAAACTCGATCTGCTCGCGTTCATTTGCCAAAGGCAACAGCGCTCTGGCATGGCCAGGCGTTATTTCCCCGCGCCTCACGGCATCCTTAACCGATTCCGGCAATTCCAACAACCGAAGCATGTTGGCCACCGTCGATCGGTCGACATTTAACCGTCGTGCAAGCTCTTCCTGTGTGCTACCGAAAGTATCGATATATTTTTGGAAATAGGCAGCTTTTTCCAGGGCGTTCAAGTCTTTGCGCTGAAGGTTTTCGATCAACGCCAGTTCGGCCACCTGGCGATCATTCGCCTGAACGACATTGACCGGCACTTCGGTCCAGCCAGCCTGAACTGCCGCCCGCAATCGGCGTTCACCGGCAATTAGTTGATAGCGTTCGCCCACCTTGCGGACAATAATGGGCTGGAGTAATCCATGATCGCTTAGACTCTTCGCTAACGCAGCGGTTTCAGCTGGATCAAAATCCTGTCTCGGCTGAAAGGGGCTGCTATCGATTTGTTTTATGCTTAGCAGGAACGGCACTGCTGAAGAGGGTGTATCCGCAATTGTCGGTCGAGCAGTGGAAGGTTGCGTAGAGGTTGGCTGCTCCGGCGGACGATGAGGGGGAAGAGGTAGTTTGGCATCTACCACATGTGGGGTATCAAGCCGAAACGCCGGTTCTCCTGCGGGCGGCAACCCTTCTATAGAAGAGGCTAAAGTACCTTGATTAGGGAAAACACCGGTAGGTGATTTTTGTGCCGTCGCGGGTGGATACTCCGGCAATGCGGACTCGGCGGCAGGTTCTTTGCGCCCTGAAAGTTGTCCCAGCAGCGCTTCCAGTCCTCTTCCAAGTCTTCTTTCTTTACTCACGGTCGAGTACCTCCATGCATAGCTCCACGTAGGCTCTGGCCCCACGCGAGCGGGGTGCATAGTCGATCACCGCTTTGCCGTGGCTGGGTGCTTCCGAGACAGCCACATCCCGCGGGATCACGGTCTGAAATACTACTTCGCCGAAAAAATCGCGGACTTCTTCTTCTACTTCGTGAGTCAACTCCAGAGTGTGATCATACATAGTCAATACAATGCCGCCGAACTGTAGTCGTCCACCGCCCTGCTGCATTACATCTCGGATGACTTCGAGCATTTGGGTTAAACCTTCCATAGCGAAATACTCGCACTGGATCGGCATGAACACCTCGGTAGAACTGCTCAAAGCCGTCCGCGTCAGCGGACCTAATGAGGGAGGACAGTCGAGCAACACGAAGTCGTAACCGCTAAAGCCTGCCAATAGCTGCTCACGTAGCCGATTCGCCGCCGCAGGTTCGTCAATGGTCAAGAGCTTGATATCGCGGAAGCTGCGGCTGCCGGGCAACAACTCAAGGAGCTTGTACTGGGTCAATACTACTCCGTGCCGGATGGCTGCTCCCTGCACCAGCGGATGATTGTCGGTTGGCTTCCGGCCTAATCCGGTGGTAGCGTTGCATTGGGGATCAAGGTCAACAAGCAACGTCCTTGCGCCGGAAAGAGCCAGAGCAACAGCCAGGTTGATGGCGGTGGTAGTTTTTCCTACGCCTCCTTTCTGGTTCGCCACACAAATAGTCCGGGGCACGACGGCCTCCTTTAGCGGCACATCGCTACCACAAAGTCGGGAGCTATTCTAGCACGAACCCAGAAAATAAGAAAATGCCACTTCAAAGTAAAGTGGGTTCCACCTGGAATATGAAAAGGGGGTTTTCATAAGCAACTCTGCTGGACAATCAGAAGCAATTGGCAGGAGGCTCGTGGAAAAAGACATTTCCCCCGCTTCCGAATTGAGAGAACTACCAACAAGGCGTGGCAATTAAGACAGCTTTATCCAGTCGTTGCGTCTTATGCGCTACACGTGAAAAGGTTATTTGTCCTAGTTTATCCTTTTCATGTGAAACTCGCACCTTGACCAACTGCTAGCTTTGTTACATTGATTCTATTAGCCCAAACAGGGAGTTTCACAATCCGCACCTGCAAAGTTGGCTTTTTCTTTGATTGGACGCAGAAGGCGGAAAGGAGGCCAATCACTCTAGCGGATTGATGACCAGGCCGCTCAGAAGCTTCGGATAAAAATATGTGCTCTTGGCCGGCATCCGTTCCCCGCCCAGGCTAATCTTGCGGACATGCTCTACCGTGGCCGGCATCACCACTGCCGCCAATGGATATTCTTCTCGGCGCAGTCCTTCGACCACTTCATCAATCAGATGGACGTAATCCGGCTTGGGAAGTTCCTTGCACCCCAAGCGGTCCTCAATGAGGAGTCGATGGAGCAAACTCACTCCTAATTCGCGCCAGGTTTCACTATGTTCTTTAGCCACGACGGCCATTCGTTCCTTTCCGGCGTTTGTAACCGTAGCGATTTGCCACCGGTGGTCCTGTCGAGTGTAGAGACCGATCGCTTCCTGTCTGCCGCTCGTGAGAATATCCTCCCACACTGCTCCAGCGGCCTCGGGGCCTTCGCCTGCCGGACGGCAGTCGAAAAATGGCTTCAGTCGGGCGGTAAGTTCGTCAGCCGTAAGCACAGGCGTTCCGCGGAAGAGGCGATGAGTAGGCATCACTATCAGCCCTGGGTCTTCCATGCCGACGAACATCATCAAGGTATAGTTTGCCGGATGGTTGGGCGAAAGAAACCCGCTATCGTAAACCTGATCGCGGTAGTTACAAGCGGTTTCGTAGCGATGGTGGCCGTCGGCGATAAACACCGGTTTCGGCCCCATCAAGGCCGTCAGCTTGGAAATCACGGCGACATCATAGACCGGCCACAACCGGTTGATCACGCCGAGATGGTCGGTAGCAACGATGGGTGTTTTGTCGGCGACGGCCGAATCGAGCAAGTTTTGGGCTTCGCAGCCGGGATCAGGAAAAAGGCCGAAAATCGGGCTAAGTTGCGCCTTCGTAGTTACAGTAAGCATCAAGCGGTCGGCTTTGGCGGCCGGCAGGGTTTCCTCATGCGGGAAGACCTGACCTTCGCCGAACCGACTCAACCGTTGTCGGCAAAGGAATCCCCGCCGCACATAGGTCGTACCGTCGAAGTTAAACTCTTGATGATACACATAAACGGCCGGATCAGGTTCGACAGTTAAGATGCCTTCGTCAAGCCATTGCCGGTAGAAGCGCGCGGCGCGGGTGTAGCGGTTGTTTTTTTCATCATCATCGCCCGGCTCAATGCGATTCAAGTCGATGCGGATAAAGCTATAGGGGTGCAGTTTGTAGAAATAATCCTGCATTTCAGGAGAAATCACGTCATAGGGCGGCGTGACTACCTGACTCAGCGAACCGACTCTTCCCAGGTTGTAACGAATTCCACGAAAGGCTTGTATCTCTGGCATGAATACTCTGTGAAAAAATGTAGGTGTTTATACTGATAGCAATACTAGTAACGATAGTAGTCCGGTTTGAAGGGGCCGTCGATTGGCACTCCCAGGTATTCGGCTTGTGCCGGAGTAAGTTTAGTCAATTTCGCCCCAAGATGGTCTAAATGCAAGCGGGCGACTTCTTCGTCCAGATGCTTGGGCAGGGTATGTACGCCGATGGGATATTTATCCGGCTCGGTCCAGAGTGCAATCTGTGCTAGCACCTGGTTGGTAAACGAAGCCGACATTACAAAAGAAGGGTGGCCGGTGGCGCAACCCAAGTTCACCAATCTCCCCTCCGCCAGAAGGATAATCGACCGCCCGTTAGGGAAGGTAAACCGATCCACTAGCGGCTTGATATTTGTGCGTTTAATGCCTGGCGTGGCGAGGAGGCCGGCGACGTCGATCTCCAGGTCGAAGTGGCCGATGTTACAGACGATGGCGTTTTCCGGCATCCGCTGCATGTGCTCCACGCGGATAACATCACGGCAACCGGTGGCAGTTATGAAGATATTACCAATCGGGGCGGCCTCTTCCATCGTCGTAACTTCAAAACCCTCCATGGCAGCCTGAAGAGCACAGATGGGGTCGATTTCGGTAACCAGCACCCTCGCCCCATACGCCCGCATCGATTGGGCGCAACCTTTGCCTACGTCGCCGTAGCCGCAAAGGACGACAACCTTTCCGGCAACCATGACACTCGTAGCTCTTTTGATGCCGTCGGCCAGCGATTCTCGACAGCCGTAGAGGTTGTCAAACTTGCTTTTGGTTACGGAATCGTTGACGTTCATAGCCGCGGCGCCGAGTTCGCCGCGTTCGTGCATCTGGTAGAGGCGACGAACGCCGGTCGTGGTTTCTTCGGAGAGGCCGCGGATGCCGGAGAGTAAATAGCGATATTTTGGGCTGTGAACCATGGCGGTCAGGTCGCCGCCATCGTCGATAATCATGTTCAGTTGCTGCCCATCAGGGAAGAACAGGGTTTGCTCGATGCACCAGTCATATTCTTCATCAGTTTCCCCCTTCCAGGCGTAAACCGGTACGCCTGTAGCGGCAATCGCTGCGGCCGCATGATCTTGCGTAGAGAATTTGTTGCAACTGCTCCACTGGACGTCGGCGCCAAGCTGGCGGAGGGTTTCGATGAGCACGGCGGTTTGCACGGTCATGTGCAAGCAGCCGGCGATGCGTGCTCCCTGGAGCGGTTTGGAACGGGCGTATTTTCGCCGCAGGGCCATCAGGCCGGGCATCTCCTGTTCGGCCACGAGAATTTCCTTCCGCCCCCATTCGGCCAGTGAAAGGTCCGCAACCTTATAAGGCAATTTGACTTCGGTCTTTAACACCTTAATTCTCCTTGCGATACCCCGACTGTATTGCAGTATGTTGCTACTCATCATAGAGATTTCCTGGGCTGGTTGGCAAGGGCCGGAGGGTACTTGTCAGAAAGAGAAAAGCCTGCAAGTTCAAGGGTTAATTCGCTTGCAACCGATGAAAGATGATGGGATGGTATGCATTCGCCCAGTCATAACATGCCTGACATGTCGATAAATCGTGAACTCCGCAGGCCAAAGCGGCCAGAGAAGCATCTCGGCGGCGGTTGGGCGACGCCGGTTTGCAATGCCATTGCCATCGCCTGCTTGGTGGGAAGCCTGGCATATTTTCTGGCCTATTACCGCCCTGGGGCGAAGGGAGAACCAACCGTCGTAGAGTCTTACGCGGCTACGGTGGATATTATTCATGGTTTATCGCCGCCGGAATCTTCAGATCAGGCCGGCGGTAAAGATACATCCGAGGGCGAACCGCTCGGAGAAGCATTTCGGCTGCCGGTTACCCGGCATGGCGAAACACCTCAAGCGGCTGTGAAATCAGCCTGTCAGGCGGCCGAAAAATATGTCGCTGCGCAAGAAGCATGGGAACGGCAAAGAATCGCCTCTCTGCTGTCTGCGGCGCAGCAATCGGGGGAGCGTGCTCGGCAAGAGCAAGCGTATGCGGTGGAGCAACTCCAAGCCTTTAGTGCCCGGCTGCCCGAAATCGAACAAGATTCTACGGCTTCGGATAGTTTATCGCCGACTCGTCTGCCGAAACCCGTAGATGAATCCGAGCAGGAAAAATTGAATCGTCGCCTGGCGGAGCTTCTTCAGCGACGCGACTCTTTAGTGCTTACTCGAACGCCGCTCCATCCGGCAGTAAAAGAGATCGAAAGTGAGATTGAGGATTTGCGGGAGCGCATCCAGACGCTGGCACGACAATCTCCATGGCCGGCGATCAAGCCGCAACCAGCCGATTCAACCGCTGCAACCGCCCAACCGCCGAATCTGAAGCGGCAAAGCCAGGCTGAGCTGGTCGCGGTTGTGAAGCAGGCAGAGCAGGCGCTACAGGAAATCGAGTCGCTACAGGGCCGACTGAAGGCGCAGAAAGCAGGTGCGCCTTTGGTAATCGATATTGATAATGTGCGAATCAAGCCGGTATTTAAGTCCACGACGGTCGAAGGCCTACCGCCCTGGGCGATTGGGCTGATGGTTGGTCTGGGAGCGGGCTTGATTGCAGCTTTGTGGTTTGCCGCAACCGGAGGCAACAACAGCCCTGGTTTCAACAAAAGCGAACCTCGCGCTTCGGCCGGCGACGGCCATTGGCCGCTCGCCGTAATTCCGGCCGACGATACGGCGGACTGGGCGGAAAGTAGCTCGACTGTTGCTGATACAGCTTTTTGACCGTCGAGGACTCAGCTTTTTGCCTGTTCTTCTTTGTCGAAGGCGGCGTCGAAGGCCACGCGGCTCGGCTCGAAGTTGAGCTTGCGGACGAACTCCAGGGCTTCTTTGGCACCGTATTCGCGGTCCATGCCGCTGTCCTCCCATTCGACGGAGAGCGGGCCTTTGTAGCCGACGGCGTTCAGTGCGCGGATAATTTCCTCGAAGTTTATCCCGCCGCGACCCAGGGAACGGAAGTCCCAGCCGCGATGCGGATCGCCGAAGTTCAGGTGGCTGGCAAGGATACCGCTGCGGCCGTTGAGGGTTACAATGGCGTCTTTCATGTGGACGTGATAGATGCGATCGGGGAACGCACGAATAAACTCTACCGGGTCGATGCCCTGCCAGTGGAGATGGCTGGGGTCGAAGTTGAAGCCGAACTCTTCACGATAGTTGAGCACTTCCAGCGCTCGTTCCGCCGTGTAGAGGTCGAAGGCGATTTCCGTGGGATGGACTTCCAGGGCGAACTTCACCCCACATTCACCAAACACGTCCAGAATGGGATTGAACCGTTCGGCCAGGAGGTTGAAGCCCTCGTCAATCATTTCGGAGGGAACCGGCGGGAAGGAATAGAACAGATGCCAGATGCTGGAGCCGGTAAAACCGTTAACTACTTCTACGCCGAGCTTTTGCGCGGCGCGGGCGGTGTTTTTCAGTTCCTCGGCGGCACGGGCATTGACATCCACCGGGTTGCCGTCGCCCCAGACATACGGCGGCAAAATGGCTTTGTGTCGGGCATCGATGTTGTCCAGCACCGCCTGGCCGACCAGGTGGGCGCTGATGGCGAAGACCTGCAAATTGTTCTTTTCCAGCAATTCGCGTTTCCGCGCACAGTAGTCATCCTGGCTTAGTGCCTTATCGACTTCAAAATGGTCGCCCCAGCAAGCCAGTTCCAGGCCGTCAAAGCCCATTTCGCTTGCTTTTCGGGCAAGCTCGGCCAGCGGCAGGTCCGCCCACTGACCTGTGCAAAGTGTGATTGGTCGAGGCATGTTGCAAACTCCTTAAAAGGGGAATATGGCTCTATTTCCGCTGATGCCGGCATTTTGCCTAAACTCACCGCCGAAGGCAAGTAGGCGCGGCGGCCACCCGGCTGCTACAAGCTGGAAAAAGCAACGAAAAACTACTATAATCCGCACCTGAGGTATGGGAGAGAAGCTTTTTCTCTCCGAGTTTAGCCAGGCGAGGTTTCCAGCGCTTTTACCGCTTCTATTCACGAAAGGGTTGAACCATGGAAGACTTTTTTAAGTTCAAGCGGATGCTGACGCCGGTTTTTATCCAGATTCTGTTTTGGATCGGCATTATCCTTTCGCTAATCGGCGGCTTAGTCTCTCTTGCAGCCGGTTCTGCCAGAGGCGACGGAGGAATGATTTTTAGTGGATTGCTATCACTGATTTTAGGGCCGATTATCGTCCGTATTTGGTGCGAAGTGTTGATTGTCGTTTTCACCATCAACGATACGCTCACGGATATCAAAAACATCCTGCAACAACGAAACTTGTGACGGACAACGTTGCGGGCCATAACGCCCGAAAACGGACGCGAGGTTAGTGCATACATTTCCCGACAGGATGGTTCGATTGTCGTTGAAGTTGCAGGTTCTTTACGAAGATAACCATCTGCTGGTTGTGAACAAGTCGGCAGGCTTGCCGACGATGGGTACGCCAGCCGACCGAGCTACGCTCCTTTCGCTGGCCAAAGAGTATGTAAAGGAAAAATATCAAAAGCCGGGAAACGTTTACCTGGGCGTGGTCAGCCGGTTGGATGTGCCGGTCAGCGGCGCGGTGCTTTTCGCCCGAACTTCCAAATCCGCCCGTCGGCTCAACGCTCAATTTCGCACCCAGGCCGTTCAAAAGACCTATTGGGCGATAGCAGAGGGCATTGTAACGCCGCCGGCCGGCGAAATGCTGGATTGGGTAGAGCACGACGAGCGGCATCGGCGGATGCGGATCGCCGCCGCCGAGAGTGACGGGGTCAAAGAAGCCCGACTCGCTTACCGCAGATTAGAGATAATTGATAAGTCGTATTCCTGGCTGGAGATAACACTTATCACGGGCCGAAAGCACCAAATCCGCCTGCAACTTGCCCGTCGGGGGCATCCGATCCTGGGCGATATAAAATATGGGAGCAAGGTAGGCTTTCCGGCGGGCATTGCCCTGCACGCTCGAAAGCTGAGGATCGCCCACCCGATTACTTCCGTCCCGCTACAATTCACGGCCCCTTTGCCGGAAGCCTGGACGAAGTTCGGCCTCCGCGCGCCTCCGGTGGAAGACTAACGCCGCCTAAGCTTCAAGAGAAGGATTGTTCGCTGGTAGGAAACAGTCCCTGGCGAACATCGTCGCGGAAACGCGAGACGGCCTCGAGAATGATTGTCTTCAGGTCGGCATAGGCTTTGACATGTCGCGGGATGCGGCCGAAGGTCAAGCCCAGCAGGTCGTGAAAAACGAGGATTTGACCGTCGCACTGCGGCCCGGCGCCGATGCCGATGGTGGGAATCTTCAAGGCGGCAGTGATTTGCGCGGAGATTTCGGCAGTAATACACTCCAGAACAATGGCGAAGGCGCCGGCCTCCTCAGCCGCCCTGGCATCGTTCAGCAATTGTTGCCCGTCGCGCTGCACGCGGTAGCCGCCGGTTTGGTAAATCCTTTGCGGGAGCAAGCCGCAATGGGCCATGACCGGAATGCCTGCCGCAACCAGCGCTTCGATCACTTCGGCTTGTTTCACTCCGCCTTCGAGCTTCACCGCCTGGCAGCAGCTTTCCTTGAGAATCCGGCCGGCGTTTTCGACGGCCTTATGCACGCCCAGATGAAAGCTCGGAAAGGGCATATCTACGACGATCAGCGCATGAGAGACGGCGCGGGCGACCATCCTGGCATGGTAAATCATCTCCTCCAGCGTAACGGGCAAGGTGTTGAGCTGCCCCTGCACGACCATACCCAGACTATCGCCGACAAGTATGCCTTCGATTTCCGCGGCATCGACCAGCCGGGCGGAAACGTAGTCATAGGCGGTAAGCATGGTAATCTTCCGCCCCGCCTTCTTCATAGCCGTAAACTGAGGAACCGTGATTTGTTGCGCCGCTTTTTCCATCGAAGTATAGCCGAAAAACGGATAAAAACTAATCTCGCCGGCAGCTTCCAATTTAGGCTGCCCGAACAGGATATTCAAGTAGCGGCTTACGACAGCCAGGCTTCCACTTCCGCCCATTGATAAGGCTTGAGCGGGATTTCGATGCGGTCATCTTTTGTGGACAATTCCGTGGCGGCCTCGCCAGGATTAAGGATTCGTGCGGCTTTAACATTACGGAAACAACGAAGAGACAAGCGGGTTTCGCGGCCTGCGGTTTCCAGCAACCTCACCCGAAAGCCTACTGTTCCCTCTCCGGTTTCCGAGGCTTGACTGCGGGGAATTGGGGTCCAATAGGTGGCAATCACGTTGCGGCGGTCAAGATGGAACAGCCAACCGTTGGGCATCGGCGGCTGCTGCCGGTCGGGCAGAATCATCGTGGGTGCGATAAAGCTCAACGCCGCTGACAGCGGATTGGGCAAGTCAATGCCCAGCCCCAGTCGAAACTTCCGCTCACTCTCGCCTGAAACCACCAGCAAAGTGTCCAGCTTTCTCATTCCCCGCCGACAATAATATGGCAAACCTCCGCTGAGCACCGTCGTGCGTTCTTCATCTCTCCGCAGCTCCACAAAGAGCGGCGATTCGATATGTTCGGCCTCGGTGGGCAAAACAGCCATGTTCACGGCGCGAAAAACCGTCGTGGTTTCATCCGGCCAAACAAATCGCATGGCATAGTACGACTCCCAAGGGTTTGGTGCCGGTGGCCGCTCTATCTCTAATTCCAGCAACAACTCGACGATCCGGCTGCCCCGTCGCAGACGTGTGATTTGGCGAAATCGAGCCACACGCCGCCCTTCTCGATCCACCAGCCGCCCTGTAGAAAGCATCTCGCCCAGCTCCGGCCCGGAGGAAGTTACCTTCAGTTCATCGGCGGCCATCAGGGAATAATTCTCTTCCGCGTCAGCCGGTCGTACGCGCGGCAAACGCAAAGCGACTTGCTGGGCTAAGCGCGGATGACGATGCTGATAATCGAATAGAGCGCGAATCCCGCCGGTTACAGGATCGAAGTGTACCTCACAAAATTCGTTACGCAACACAGTCCCGTCACCCAACGGCGGCGCCGATTTGTTGCGTCGCCAGAACAGCCGGCTTCGCTTCTTCGTCTCCGGCAGCGGTGCGGCCGGGACTTGCGGATTGACCCACGAAAAGCCCATCGCCGGCACATCGACCAACGCTTCTCTTCCGTCAGGCTGTAGCGCGACGGCAACTTGTCGGGAAAAACTAAAGGGGTTTACTATCAGCAGACCGCGCTGTTCGTCGTCTTTCTTCCGACCGAGCAAACGCCCAAACTCGGCCAGTCTGAGATGCATACGCTCTTGAAGCTCCGCAGCAAGCGATTCGGTTTCGGCAGCGTCGGCTTCAAGCACTTTTTCCACGGCCTCGGCAAGTTGAGCGGTATCTTTGCAAGGCGGCGGCAAGTGGGGTTGTGCATCTTGTCCGACGAAATTCCGCAAGCAAGCCGTCATCGTTTCCTCGGCCTGGCAGGCATCGAATATGGTGTGGAGTCGATAATATCTCACCCAGCGTGAAAGCGCATCCCGCCTGCCGGCGGCAACGTCCTGACGGAGATAGGGCGCGCGATACGCATCGGCCGAATGCCGGCGATGTCGCATGCCCAATTCGGCTTCTGATAAATATTTGCTAACGGTGCAGAAAGCGCCCAACACCGGGCCGTAGGCGGCTATCCGGCGCAAATCGTGGTACCAGCAAGCGGCTTTGCCGGGCCAATGGGCGAACACCATGACCGGCGAAGAGCTGGTACGCATTTCGTCGCCAAGCAACTCCGGCAGACGCAAAAACGGCGCTGCACGTCCGGCATCCAGCGGTATCTGACCGAGCGCCGCCAAGCTGCTGCCGTCAAGGCCCTCCCATTGCCAGGCGCCTTTGTCCGTGGGGAAGCGCCCATCGTTGAGCGTGAAGTGCAAAGCGCCGCGAAAGCCCAGGTGCTTAAGGATTTGAGGCATGGCAGGCGTGAGTCCGAAGCGCCGCCTGGCAAAGCATGTCGGCGGTTCGCCGAGCAGCCGGCGATATGCCGCTAGTCCGCGAAGCACATCGGCGCGTAAAGCTTCCGGCGGCAAGAGCGGCGCAGGGCCTTCACGCCAGTGGCCGCCGATAACTTCCACACGCCCTTCACCAATCGCCGCACGCAGCAGCTCCAACAACGCCGGATCATCGCCGGCCGCTTTATCAAGCACTTCCGCCGAAACGAGCAGGTTCTTCGGACTCTGTTCGACCAATTCGGCGCGAAAACCCTCCTCAAACATGCCTGACGCCAAAAGCGTAATATCTATCAAATTGACCGTGGCAGGGTAGGAATAGGCATATTCGCGGGCGTCGTGCAGCCGGTCGAAAGCCGTGCGCAAGCGATTCTTTGCCGCTTGGAGATCGCCCCGGGTGGCTGCTTCGGCGGCGCTTAACACAGCGGATTGCAAGCCCGACTCGTCCAGATGGCTCATGTAATACGCTTTTCGCGCGAGTAGCTCCACCACGAAATGACAATAGCCGAGAGCGAGAAAATCGGCCGTGATTTCGGGATCGTATTCCGCGGCTGCGGTTTCCAGGCGTTCCAGGGCGATGTCGAGAATCTGGCTGCGCTGGGCCAGGCCGCGCAGCACGCACGCCCCGGCGGCTTCGGCTTCCGCAACCCAGCCTTCCGGCAAGAGCGGCGCCACACAGTTGGGGACGATGACCAAATTGCCGGCCGGATCAGGCGGCGGAGTCGATGGCGGCAGCCAGCAGGGCAGCGCTTGCGCGGCAGAAAGCAGGGCCGGATGCCACAACGCCGACCAGCCGGAAAGCAATTCCTGGGCATCCTCCTCGCGCCGCTCCAACTGGAAGCTTTCCAGGCTTTCGCAAGGAAGCATTATCACGAGGCGATTGTATTTCATCTTTTCCCGCCGAACCGGTCTGCCGTAAGCCGACAGGCAAGGCCGAAACCGCAATCGTCAGGGCCTTGCCTGAAAAATACCGCAAGCATGGTGAAAACATTCTACGCCGGTGCCTGTCGCTTTGGTATCCTGGGCGGCGCCGGCCGTTGAGTTTTGCTTCCGACGCTTCGTGCCGCTTCAATTTTGGGGGAGGAGGCCGATTCTACCGCCGTTCGACCAGAAACAGTTGTTCGGTTACGTGAAGCGAACGGTTATTGAAGTTCCTGCTGCCGCGAAAAGCATTGTACTTCCGTTCGACAACATCCACGGAGCCGAGTCTGCATAACATCTGATGCATTTCTTCGGGAGAAATAAAACCCTCATCGTTGAATGAAATAAGAAGAAACGGGGCATCGATCGCTTGAATGAGATCGTAAAATAAATGCTTGCATTTTTCGCGGACATTATATCCTGAGCGTTTCCAGTTCGTCGGTATGCCGGACACACGGCTGATCTGTTGAGGACGTTGATAACTCACCAAAAGATTTAACATAAAATAGTTTGAGCCGTAAGGATGCTGATTATAGGGAGGATCAAGATAAGCCAGGTCGAGATTCTTAAGACGCCGGGCGACACGATTGGCATCGTCCTGGAAAACCTCATATTCGCATTCAAAGTTGCTTAAGACCGGCAGGTCCAGCACTATTTCGCCCATTATCCGTGAGAGGGCGTCGCCGCCGGTCCCGCCGAATTGTCCAATACCGGTATGCCGGTTTTTATAGAAGCCCTTAAATACCCCGGCGGTGTTGGCATGTACCGAGGCTTCGCTCAACAGCGGTCCCAGCAGCAGGTCTTTATAGCGGTCCGGGGTTGTTTCGATAAGCCGGCGGTAATTATCGAGGCGTCTGGCATTCCGTTTGGTGTAGAATACCCGATCGTCGGCGGTGATATTTTTTTCGTCAGAGGGCGCATACAGTTCTTCAATGAAGCCTATAGTAAAGCTTTCTTTCTCGACGCGAGCATTAAAATCTTCCACGATGGCCGATAATTCGGCAAGATCGATCATGCTGCGGTTGGACAAATAACATCGTCCAATAACAGCGGCATAGTCTTCAATATCACTGCCGGCAAGATAGGAAGCATGACTCTTAAACAGACGCGACACCGCGCCGGAACCACTGAAAGCATCAAATAAACGAAGCCGCTGTTTGCCCAGTCGGCGTTTCACCTGCTCAAGCGCTTTAGCAATATCTCCGAGAAGGGCGCGCTTGTTCCCGAGATATGTAATCAGTTGCTCGGAAAGATAAGCGGGATTCTCTGCAATTGGTCGGTCAGGCCCCAGGGTAGATTGCCTGCTTTTATGGGAATGATGTGATGCTTTCACCTTCCTGCGCATTTACATCTCCGACATCACGTCAAAAAGGCACGAAGCTCTGGAAAAGCGGCATTGGATGTTGCCGCAAGATTGTAGTGCCTTTTCGCCGCAGGCTGTTCAGCAGCGCTCTTCGACGATAACATAAATAGGGGAAATTATAAAGGCGTGCAAACTTGCAACAAAAGCGGTAAAATGCGCCGGCTGGCTGTAGGCCGCGATGTCGGCTATAATGCCAGTCGGAAATCTGATGAAGTGATTCCTTTGTTGCCTACCTTACTATCCCTCCAATACGCCTACCTAAGGAGATGTCTCGGATGAAAGCTTTTATCCCCTGTGTTGCCGGTGCTTTGTTGATACTCATATTGCAAAACACCTTTGCACAGGCCGAGGACATACCTTACGGCGTCGGCGATTGGCCGGAAAGTTTCGGCAATCATCGGGCACGATTGCACGTCGCCGCAAAGGCCGAGGCCGTGTGGGCGCATATTCCCTGGCGCCGCCGCGACGCTGACCCCGACAAAAAGGAAATCATCATCGTCGAGGCGGCCACAGGCAAGCGCATCGAGAATGTGGTCCGCGTGCGCGTAGAAAAAGAGAGCGGCGACTTGTTGTTCCAGCCGGCGGCGCCGGGCGAGTATTTCGTCTATTATTTGCCGTTTCGCACACACGGTTGCATCTGGTGGCCGACAACCGTCTATCCGCCGCCGACCGACACCGCCGACCCCAAGTGGAAGCAGTCGTGCCGGGAGCTTGTCGAACGCATTCGGCAAGGCGACACCGCAGGCATTCCCCAGGCCGAAGTGCTGGAGTTTCAGGCGATCAACGAACACCACCGTTTTGACCCGATGGAAATACCCGCTACGGCGGCCGAAACGGCATCGCTCTTGGCCGCCTATGTTGAGCGGCCGTATCTGGTGTTTTCCGAAGACCGCCGTTTTCCCATCCGTATGGACGAAGCGCTGCCGCTAAAGTGGATTAAGTCCGGGCCGAGCAAAGAGTTTTCGGGCACAGCCTGTCGTAACGAATACTACGTCTTTCAGCTCGGCGTATTCGCCGCGCGGCAGGAGTTGAAAAATCTCTCTGTTCGTTTTTCGCCGCTGGAATCAAAGGCCGGAAACATCCCCACTGCGGCCTTGACGTGTTTTAACCTTGAAGGCATCGACTGTTACGGCAACCCGATGAGAAAAACAGTCAACGTGCCGCAAGGCCGCGTGCAAGCGTTGTGGATCGGCGTGGACATCCCCCGCGATGTCCCGCCAGGCGAGTATCAAGGCGACGTCGTCGTCTCGGCTGACAGCACGCCGGAATCGACCGTCAAGCTAATACTTACCATTACCGATGAGGTGCTCGAAGACCGCGGCGACAGCCAAACCTGGCGACACTCGCGGCTGCGGTGGCTCAACTCGCGGATCGGCATCGATGAGGAAAACTTCCGGCCGTACCCGCCCATCAAGTTCGACGCCGGAGAGATTTCCGTGCTCGGCCGTCGTGCGCATTTGGCCGAGTCGGGCATGTTCGACAGCCTTCAGAGCACATTCGGGTTTTCAGTGGATACAATCGATTCGCCGCCGCGGGAATTGCTGGCCGAACCGATGAGACTTTCCGTCGAAACCGCCGCCGGACCTCTCTCCTGGTTCGCCGAAAAGCCGAAGCCGGTTTCGCAGTCCGCCGGCGCCGTGGAATGGGAAACCGTTTCGCGGGCCGAAGGGCTTACGCTTCGCTGCCACGGCCGAATGCAGTGCGACGGCTGGACGAATTACACCCTTACTATCCACGCCGAAAAGGCCGTGCAACTATCCGACATCCGACTGGAAATCCCTCTACGGCGCGAAACGGCCAAATACCTGATGGGCATGGGGCACAAGGGCGGGCGGCGACCCCAAAGCTGGAAATGGGACCCCAAGCTCAGCTCCCCACATGTCTGGATCGGCGATGTGAACGCAGGACTATACTACAAGGGCTGGGGCTATCATCGTCAGCCGCCCACCGACGGCGGCGCCGAGATCGTCGATCGCGGCGATACGGTCGTCCTCTGCCAAACCACCGGACCACGAACGATCGGCCCGAACGGCGAAACAGCCCTCAGCTTCAGCATGATGGTTACGCCCACCAAGATGCTCGACAAACGACATTGGGAGTGGCGCTATTTTCATTCTTCTGAGTCGCCGGATAAGGCCCAGGCTGCGGGGGCGAAAATCATGAACATTCATCACGCCCAGCCCTCGAATCCATATATTAACTATCCCTTCCTGGCTGTGGAGAAACTTAAAGCGCTTGTTGACGAGGCACATGCACGCGGCTTGAAGCTGAAGATCTATTATACGCTCCGTGAATTGACCAGCTACACGACAGAATTTTGGGCTTTGCGAAGTTTGGGCGACGAAGTGTTTCTGGCGGGGCGGGGCTTTCAGGTGGTGGCCGTGCCTGCCGACGCCCTGCCCGCAAGACCGATGATTCCGAAAAACGACTCGGTTATTGCCGGCACGGACCCCGCGTTGCAACTTACGCCCACAGGGAATTCCTGGCTGGCCGAACACGTCATCAAGAAATATCATCCCGCCTGGCATCATCCCTTCGGCAACGGTCACTGCGACGCTGCCATTGTTACCAACGGTTACTCCCGCTGGAACAACTATTATCTCGAAGGCCTCGCGTGGCTGCTAAAGAATGTGGGCATCGACGGCCTGTATCTTGACGACCTGGCTTACGATCACGAAACGATGAAACGGGTAAGAAAGATATTGGAGAACAACCGCGACGGGTGTCTTATCGATCTACATTCGTGCAATTTGCAAGGTAAATCGTTGCGCAAGTCGCCTGCGCTGACTTACATCGAACACATGCCGATGATCGACAGCCTTTGGTTCGGCGAATTGTTCGACTACGACGAATCGCCTGATTACTGGCTGGTGGAAATTTCCGGCATTCCGTTCGGTCTGTTCAGCGAGATGCTCGAAGGCGGTGGCAATCCATGGCGCGGCATGGTCTATGGCATGAGCGGCCGACTTTACCACAACACCGATCCACGGGTGTTATGGAAGCTGTGGGACCGATTCGGCATTCAGGAGGCGCGGATGATCGGCTATTGGGATCCGGCTTGCCCTGTGCGAACCGGACGCGACGACGGACTTGCTACAGCATACGTGAAGCCGGGGCAGACGCTGGTGGCCCTGGCCAGTTGGGCACCGCAGGCGGTGGATTGTTCGTTGGAGATAGATTGGAAGGGTTTGGGCCTCGATCCGGCCAAAGCTAAAATCACGGCCTGGGAAGTGGAACGCTTCCAGCCGGCGGCGGAGTTCCGTGTCGGCGAGAAAATACCCATCCAGCCCGGTCGCGGCTGGTTGCTGGTGCTGCACGAATAGCTCTAACAAGTAGAAAGCTTGCTCGCTGAATACTGTTGGAGGATTTTTTCGGAGGCTTTTGCGGTTGTTGAGTAGCCGGTGCAGAAATTACAATGCCTGCTGAAGGAGCAACACTAAATCAACGATTTCTCTTTGGGTGACAAAATGATGCGATACAAAATAATGTCGGGCTTATTGTTGGGAGGGACTGTTTTTGCCTCCGCTCTCTTGCTCTTTGCTCACGAAAGCGATGCGCCGACGCTGACGCCGGAGGAAATCCAGGAAGGTTTCGTGCCGCTCTTCGACGGCAAGACGCACGCCGGCTGGCAAGGCGACATCAAGGGTTGGCCCATTGAAGACGGCGCGCTTGTCTGTCGCGGAGAATATCTTTATACAGTCAAAGAATACGGCAATTTCGTTCTGCGGTTTGAATTCAAACTTCCGCCCGGCGGAAACAACGGCATCGGCATCCGCGCCCCCCGAGAAGGACATCCCACTTACGCCGGCCTGGAAATTCAGATTCTCGACGACAGCCATCCGAAATATAAAGACCTGAAGCCATACCAGAAGCACGGCTCGATCTATGGGCTTGTTCCGGCCGCGGGTGCTCGACTCAAACCGGTCGGTCAGTGGAATCAGCAGGAAATCGTCGCCGACGGCAGCCGCATCAAAGTTACTGTAAATGGTACAGTAATTGTGGACGCCGATTTGAGCAAAATCGAGAAGCCGCTCGACGGTGAGCAGCATCCTGGTCTGCACAGGAAAAGCGGGCATATCGTGCTCCTGAGCCACGGCGATCCGGTGGCTTTTCGCAATATCCGTATCAAAGAATTGCCTCAGGCCGGGAAGGAATAAACCCCATCAGCCGGATTGACGCACCGGCCGGCGTCTGACAAACCGCAGTCGCAACCAGCCGGCGAGCCAACCATGCGACGCAAAGAAGTATTCGCCTGGGCGATGTACGATTGGGCCAACAGCGCCTTTTCCACATTGCTCATTACGGTCGTCCTGCATTATCTTGAAGAAGTGGTCCTGCCGGGCCGCCTGGGTGCTTCGATCTTTGCCTGGGGAATCGGCGGAGCGATGCTCATCAGCGCCGTGCTTTCGCCGATCGTAGGCGCGATGGCCGACGCCAATCGCAGCAAACGACGCTGGCTGGCCCTGACGGCCTTTGGCGGAGCAATTGCAGCCGCCTTGATGGCGCTCCTGCCCCTCAGCCAGGCGTGGCTCATCGTGGCTGCTTTCGTGCTGATGACCGTTTGCTTTGAGCTTTCGCTGGTGCCCTACAATGGTTTTCTGGTGGAAATCGCCGAAGCGGAGATGCTTAATCGGGTTTCCACGTGGGGATTTGCATTGGGCTATTTCGGCGGCGCGATCCCCCTGGCTTTAGCCTGGCTGCTCTGCCGCTGGGAAGATAAAGTGTCGTTGCTTGTCGAAGGCGGTTGCCAGCGGGCGGGTTTATTGCTACTGGGCTTATGGTGGGCGGTTTTCAGCCTGCCCGCCGTTCTCATCCTCCGCGACCGAGATGCCGCTACGGTCCGACCGCCACAGCCGTTTCTGCCGGTAGCGAAGGCGGCGTTTATCGAAGTCTATCGCACACTGCGGAGCATTCGTCGGTTTCCGGCGCTGGCGCTCTTCTTACTGGCATTTCTGTTCTATAACGACGGCATGCGAACGGTGATTACCCAGGCCAACACGCTGGCCAACAAAGAACTGAACTTTTCGCTCGACGAGATGTGTGCTTTGGTGCTGACGATCCAGCTTGTGGCTTTGCCGGCTTCGCTCGCCGTCGGGCGGCTGGCGGATATCTGGGGGCTGAAGCCCGTCGTCTTAGGTTGCCTCGTCGTATGGTCCGGCCTGTTGGCGGCTGCGACGTATGTGGAAAGCAAGCCGCAGTTGTGGGTGCTGGGTATGGTGCTGGCAGGCGTATTGGGCGGAACGCAGGCTGTGAGCCGCGCGCTGATGGCCTGGTTGACCCCGCAAAGCCGCGCCGCCGAGTATTTCGGGTTTTATGCGCTTTCCGGCAAGGCCGCCAGCGTATTAGGGCCGACGCAATTCGGATTCGTCTTTTATTTGACCGGCAATGCGCGCTGGGCGGCGATCAGCATCCTCTTGTTTTTCCTCATCGGCGGCTGCCTGCTGTGGCACGTGGATGTCGCCGCCGGCAGACGCCAGTCGCTGGAAAGCAACGCGGGGCTTTTGCGGCAGGAAAGTATGCGTGAAGCCGCAGCCCGGAAACGCTGAAGCTCAGCCGCGCAGGCCTGCTTCCCAATCACCGTTTTGGCGATGCGGGGAATAATCTTCATCCATACCCAAGCGGGTTTTTAATTCCTCGAACTGCCGCAAAAAGGAATCGCTCGAGGAATGAACGTGCTCGGCTTCCGTGATGAATCGCAGGCGTTCGTTGCACTCTACGCCGTGATGGTGAAAAATCTCTTCAAACTCGTGCAACCGGTCGCCATAGACGATCAGCAGCTTGTGTTCGTCGAACTGGACTTCCAGCGGCACGCCGGGATTCAATACGGCCAGGCCGGTGCAGCCGTCGTTCATCAGCAAGTCTTCAAAATCCCACAGGATGCTTTTCAGCACCGGCAAGTCGATGTGCTCGCGGTAGAGATCGACGTGGCCTTTATGCCGTTGTCCATGACTGGTTTCCAGCACCACATCCACGGTGAACCCCAGCGGATCGAGCAGTTCCATGAAAGTGTCGAACAGCCGGGAACGCGAAACAGCGGCCATAATTACCGGCACGCTGCTGTGTTCTTTTTCATCTCGGTAGCAATCGTGGCGATAACCCTCGGTAGGTACGATTTGCAGATCGTAAGAAGGTCGGATGGCATCGGTCAGTTCGAAGTTTCCGTAGCGGGAAACTTGCAAATGCGACTCGAGTTCCGCTTCGCTGAGCTGGGCGAAGCTGCCGGCCGCGACCGTCATCTCGCCGTCATTATACACATCACGAAAAAAACGCTGTAGAAAACCCATTGATGCTCTCGAATACTATGTGCCGTTTCGTTGTGTGAGGGGCTTGCTGCCGGCCGAGGCGTAGCTGGGGCTTTCTATCCAACCGTAGGTCATACTCCGCCGCCGGAACGCTTTTGTTTTCTCAGCTAAAAAAATCCCTCCCTGATTCGCGCCCACAAAAGCTGCATAAGCCATACGCCCCTTATGATTAGCGTAGTTCATGGGGCTGGTCTTATTGCGGCCCGGCAGATGCCGTTTTCATTGGTCTGATTAAGCTAATTTAGCACCGGAAACGCCATGAGGCGGCGCATTGTCGGAGTTTGGCGAAAAGATGTTGCCGGAAAGCAACCGGCGGTGCGGTTGGCGGAAAATTTACCACCTCCGGCTTCTGTGCCGGGGGCGAAATTATGGACGTCCGCACCAGCCCCAAATAAGGGTCAGGCCGCCGGCTATTCTTCTTCCAGCGAATCATCAATAAACAGATGATCCAGAGATTCCACGGTGGTGGTCGAGGCGGTGGTCGGCGAAGCGGAAGAACCATTCCCCGCCTTCGTAGAGGGCGAAATGTCCAACTCTTCTCGGCTCTCGGCCTGTCGCGGCGGGGTCTCTAACAACGGGAAGTGTCGCGCAAGAACATCCTCTTTCTCCACGGCCAAACCTTCCAGGGCTTCGGGTCGGATGCGCACTTCCGCTTGATGGAAGAGCTTGAAGCCGGTGCCGGCCGGAATCAAGTGGCCGAGGATGACGTTTTCTTTCAGGCCTACGAGCGGGTCAACTTTGCCGGCCAGGGCGGCCTCGGTCAGCACCTTCGTAGTTTCCTGGAAGCTGGCGGCGGAGATGAAGCTGGCGCTTTGCACGGCAGCCTTGGTGATGCCCAACAGTTGCGTACTGGCCGTGGCCATTTTGGGCTTGACGCCTTTTGCGGGCGTACCGCCGAGAGCCTCGATTTGGGCGTTGGCTTGCTCAAAGACTTCGAGCGGCACGATCGCGCCCGGTTCGAAATCACTGTCGCCTTTTTCCGCAATCTTCACGCATTTGGCCAATTCTTCATTCACGGCGCGGAACGTAAACTTGTCGATTACGCTGCCGGGAAGCAGTTTGGTGTCGCCCACCGATTCCACCCTGACCTTGCGGAGCATTTGGGCGACGATAACCTCGATGTGTTTGTCATTGATGTCCACACGCTGGCTGCGATAGACGTTTTGAATTTCGCGGACCAAATATTGCTGGACGGCTTCTTCGCCGGAGATGCGCAGAATATCGTGCGGCACGAGGGGCCCATCCACCAGGGCCTCGCCGGCGCGAACAAACGTACCGGAATGCACCCGCAAACGTTTGCCGTGAGAAACCAGATGCTCGCGTTCGATGCCGGCTTCGTTGCGGATGACGATGGTTCGTTTGCCGCGGCGTTTTTCACCGAGGATTTCCACGATGCCGTCGATTTCGGCGATTACCGCAGGGTCTTTCGGGCGTCGGGCTTCAAAGATTTCCGTGACGCGCGGCAAGCCGCCGGTGATGTCCTGGGTACCGGTAACCTCGCGGGGCGTTTTCGCCAACAGCGTACCGGCAGAAACAATCTTTCCTTCCGGGATTTCGATATTGGCCTTTTCCGGCAGATAATAGAAATCGAGAATTTTACCGCTGTCCGGGTCTTCAATGACGATTTGCGGGTGTAAGTCGCCCTTGTGTTCCATCACGATCATGCGCACGTGGCCCCCGGCGTCCTTCTCCGTGCGAATGGTCTCGCCATCGATAATATCTTCGTAGTGCACTCTACCGCTCGTCTCAGCAAGGATGGGGATGCTATGGGGGTCCCAGCGGCAGAGTGTCGTGCCGGGCTGCACTTCCTGGTTTTCATTGACCAGCAGATGCGCTCCGGCGGGGACATCATACTTTTCCAACTCCCGACCCTTGGGGTCTAAGAGAAGGATTTCGCCGTTTCGGGTGAGAACGACTTGTTGACCTTCATCGTTACGGACGACCTTCATCCTCGTAAACTGCACGAAGCCGGCCTTCTTGGCTTTAATCTCGCTTTCTTCCACGGCGCGTGCGGCGGTTCCGCCGATGTGGAACGTGCGCATGGTCAACTGCGTGCCCGGCTCGCCGATGCTTTGTGCGGCAATGATACCCACGGCCATTCCCTGCTCCACCAGATCGCCGGTAGAAAGGTCCATGCCGTAGCAGAGGGCACAGACGCCGAGCGGGGCTTCGCAAGTCATCGGGCTGCGAACTTGAATTTTTTCCAGACCCAACGCCTCGATCTTTCTGGCGATTTCCGGGGTAATCAGTTCGTTTTCGCGGACGATAACCTCGTCGGTAATGGGATTGACGATGTTCACGCGACTGACGCGACCTTTGATGGAGTCGGCCAGGCTGACTTCCACCTTTTCGCCGCGATAGATGACGCCTTTGGTAATGCCTTGTGTGGTGCCGCAATCATGCATGGTAACAACCACATTTTGCGCCACGTCGGCAAGTTTTCGGGTGAGATATCCGGAGTCGGCGGTCTTGAGGGCGGTGTCGGCCAAACCTTTGCGGGCACCGTGGGTGGAACTGAAATACTCCAAAACGGTCAGGCCTTCGCGGAAGTTGGCTTTAATCGGGGTTTCGATAATCTTGCCTGACGGCTTAGCCATCAAGCCGCGCATGCCGGCCAACTGGCGGATTTGTTCCACGCCGCCGCGCGCGCCGGAATGCGCCATGAGGAATATCGGATTCACATAGCCCGGATAACGATAATCGTTTTCCAACTCCTGCATCATTTCCACGGTAATTTGTTCGCGGGCGTGGGTCCAGGCGTCGAGCACCTGGTTGTAGCGTTCGCCGTCGGTGATCACGCCGCGCTGAAAGAGCTTGTGGATGCGTAACACTGCTTTTTCAGCGTTGGTAATGATTTTGGATTTGTTGGGCGGCGTGAGCAGATCATCGGTAGCGAAGCTCAGTCCAGAAAGTGTGCTTTGCCGGAACCCGATACGATTGAGCGTGTCCAAAAGGTCGATGGTTTTTCGTCGGCCGAGCAGTTCATAGCAGTCGGAGATCACGCCTGCCAAATCGCTGGAACGCAAAGGAATGTTGTAATACGGCATGCCGTCCGGCAAGAGACTGTTGAACAGTACGCGGCCGACGGTGGTTTGCACGAGGCCGCCGGGCTTCACCCCGCGGTCGTCCTTGACCTGTCGGCCTTTGGGCAGACGGACATAAATCAAAGCGTGCGTAGCCACCACGCCCATCGCATAGGCCAGCTCCACTTCGGCAAATGAGGAAAACTTCATGCCGTCGCCCTTGCAGCTCTGCAAAGAAGTAGTCATGTAATAACAACCCATGACTATATCTTGCGAAGGGCTGATAATCGGCGACCCGTTGGCCGGGCTGAAGATGTTATTCGTGGACATGAGCAAGGTATGGGCTTCCACCTGGGCTTCGACGGACAGAGGCAGGTGAACCGCCATTTGGTCGCCGTCGAAGTCGGCGTTGAAGCCCTTGCACACCAAAGGATGGAGCTTGATGGCGTTGCCTTCCACCAACACCGGCTCAAACGCCTGAATACCCATGCGGTGCAATGTCGGGGCGCGATTCAGGAGGACGGGGTGGTTTTGAATCACTTCTTCGAGGATGTCCCAAACCTCTTCGTCCTTCCGTTCCAGCATCTTCTTTGCGCTCTTTATGGTGTCTGCGTGGCCCAATTCCTTCAGCCGGCGGATGATGAACGGCTGATACAATTCCAGGGCGATTTTCTTCGGCAAGCCGCATTGGTGCAGCCGCAAAGTGGGGCCGACCACGATCACGCTGCGCGCGGAATAGTCCACCCGCTTGCCCAGCAGATTCTCGCGGAAGCGACCTTGCTTGCCTTTAATCATATCCGTCAGGGACTTCAACGGGCGGTTGCTGCTGCCCAGCACGGGACGTTTGCAGCGGCTGTTGTCGAACAGCGCATCGACCGATTGCTGGAGCATCCGTTTTTCATTACGGATGATTACTTCGGGGGCGTTCAGGTCCACTAATTTTTTCAAGCGGTTGTTGCGATTGATGATCCGCCGATAAAGGTCGTTCAAATCGCTGGTGGCGAAATTGCCTGAGTCTAAGAGGACCAGCGGACGGAGGTCGGGAGGGATGACCGGGATTACGTCCAGCACCATCCATTCCGGCCGATTGTCGCTGTCGCGGATGGCTTCGACGATTTTCAGCCGGTTAATGAGTTCCTTTTTCTTTTGCTTGGAGGTGGTTTCCATTAACTCCGCGCGCAATTCCTCAGAGAGTTTGACCAGGTCTAGGCCCATGAGGAGTTTACGGATGGCTTCGGCGCCCATTTCGGCTTCCCAGCCGCCGGTGGGATATTGGAGACGTGCGGCACGATATTCCTCTTCCGTGAACAGTTGGCCGACCTTCAGCGGCGTATCGCCGGACTTGGTAACAACGTAATCCTGGTAATAGATGATTTTTTCCAGGCTGGTGGTTTTCATGGCCAACAGGGCGCCGAGTCGGCTGGGCATGGCCTTGAAAAACCAGATATGCACCACCGGCGCAGCCAGCTCGATATGGCCCATCCGTTTCCGGCGGACGCGGCTGTGAGTGATCTTCACGCCGCAGCGGTCACAGATCATGCCTTTGTATTTCATGCCCCGATATTTGCCGCAGGAGCATTCCCAGTCCTTTTCGGGGCCGAAAATCCGTTCACAGAACAGACCGTCTTTTTCCGGTCGATAGGTGCGGTAGTTGATCGTTTCCGGCTTCTTGACCTCGCCGAAGGACCAACTGCGAATATCGTGCGGTCGTGCGAGACTGATCTTAACAGCCGTGTAATCGTTCACCCGGTCGTAAGTTGCTTCGCCGAAACTCACTGTTTTGCTCCTTCGCTTTAGACCTACGGCTTAGGCCGGACGAGCCGATAATGCGGTTGTCGGCCGACCAAAGCAGAAGGCTTCTTGATTGTCAGAATTGCGTTTTTTCCAAGGTCATGTTCAATGCCAGGCCGCGGATTTCGTTGGTCAGCACGTCGAAGCTGGCCGGGGTGCCGGCTTCGAGCGTGTTTTCGCCTTTAACCATGGCCTCGTAAATTTTCGTACGGCCTTCCACGTCGTCGCTCTTGACGGTCAGCAACTCCTGAAGCGTATAGGCCGCGCCGTAAGCTTCCAGCGCCCAAACTTCCATTTCGCCGAAGCGTTGGCCGCCGAAACGCGCCTTGCCGCCCAACGGTTGCTGAGTGATAAGTGAATAAGGCCCGGTAGAACGGGCATGAACCTTGTCGTCCACCAAGTGGTGCAATTTCAGCATATAGATATAACCCACCGTCGAAAGCTGCTCGAAAGGCTCGCCGGTGCGGCCGTCGTAGAGTTGGGTTTTGCCGCTGGCCGGTAAGCCGGCTTCTTGCAACGTGCGTCGGATGTCTTCTTCGCCGGCGCCTTCGAAGATGGGGGTAATCGCCTGAAAGCCCAGCGCTGCGGCCGCCCAACCCAAGTGCGTCTCCAAAATTTGGCCGACATTCATACGGCTGGGCACACCCAACGGATTGAGCAGGATTTGTACCGGCGTACCGTCGGGCAGGAAGGGCATGTCTTCTTTGGGAAGGATTTTGGCGATCACGCCTTTGTTGCCGTGCCGACCGGCCATTTTATCGCCGACCGAAATCACCCGCTTCGCCGCGATATAGACCTTGACCATCTGCAACACGCCGCTGCGGAGTTCGTCGCCGCGTTTCATAGAGTTTAACGTGCGCTCTTTAGCGTCGATGGCGGCTTCGACGGCGGGCCAGAGGTTTTTGTAGATTTTTTCTACTTCCGTCCGACGTTGCGGACTGCGGACGTCCAACCGGTCGATATTGAACTGCTGGGCCTGCTCGGCCACGTAGCGATGTTCCTGGCCCTCGACCAGCGGGTTGCCGTCTTCGTCGGTGAGCTTTTTCTTAAGCACGTTTTCGATTTCGCGGACCAGCTCGCCGAAAGCCAGTGCGATGCGTTCATTGCCCTTGGCTTCAGCCTCTTTCAGGGCGGCCTCAAAAGCCTTGCGTTCTTCTTCGTTAAGGCTCATGCGCCGCGAAAACTTCTGGGTGGCAATGACAATCCCCTCCACGCCGGAAGGAACTTCCAGCGAGTCGTTTTTCACATCTTCGCCGGCGCGACCAAAAATCGCGTGCAACAACTTTTCTTCGGGCGTAAGTTCCGTCTTCGACTTGGGTGAAACTTTGCCGACCAGAATGTCGCCAGGTCGAACATAAGTGCCCACCCGCACGATGCCGTTCTCATCCAAATTCCGCAGTTGCCGGTCGCTGACGTTGGGAATATCGCGCGTAAACTCTTCACGGCCGAGCTTGGTCTCGCGTATTTCAACGTCGAATTCCTCGATATGAATCGACGTATAGGTGTCGTTCTCGACCAATTCTTCGCTGATGATGATGGCATCCTCGAAGTTGAAGCCGTCCCAGGCCATGAAGGCCGCGAGCACATTTCGTCCCAGGGCCAACTCGCCTTGATACGTGGCCGCGCCGTCGGCGATGACTTGCCCTTTTTCCACCTTATCGCCCATGCGGACGATGGGCTTTTGGTTCTGGCAAGTGCGTTCATTCAGGCCGATGAACTTTCGCAAGGGGTACACATCGGCGCCGATTTCGATGCGGGCGGCATCGACATAGGTAACAACGCCTTTCCGCCGCGCACGGACCAACATGCTGGAGTTTCGGGCGACTTCCTTTTCCAGACCGGTGGCCACCAATGGGGCTTCGGTCACCAGCAAGGGCACAGCCTGCCGCTGCATGTTCGAACCCATCAAAGCACGGTTGGCGTCGTCATGTTCGAGGAAGGGAATCAAGCCGGCGGACACGCCCACCATTTGGCACGGCGACACGTCCATGTATTGCACCTGTTCGACCGGAACGATAGAAAAGTCGCCGCGATAGCGCGCCACAATCGTCTCGCCGACGAGGCGCCCGTCTTGAACAGGCGAATCCGCCGGGGCCAACACGGCATCGTGTTCTTGATCCGCGCGCAGCCATTCGATTTCCCCCGTCAGTCGTCCGTTCCGCACCCGCTGATAAGGAGTAACCAGAAACCCGTATTCATCCACACCGGCATAGATCGCCAAGCTGGAGATGAGGCCGATGTTCGTACCTTCGGGTGTTTCGATGGGGCAGATGCGGCCGTAGTGGGAAATATGCACGTCGCGTACTTCAAAGCCCGCGCGCTTGCGGTTTAGGCCGCCCGGGCCGAGGGCCGACAACCGGCGCTCGTGGGTGAGCATGGAGAGCGGGTTAGTTTGGTCCACCACTTGCGACAATTCCCCGCGACCGAAAAAGTACTCGATCGCTGCGGAGATGCTTTTCGGGTTGACCAGACTTCGCGGCGTCATGTCCTCCAGATCCTTCAAGCTCATCCGTTCTTGTACGGTGCGACGCAACTTCAAAAAACCGCGCCGCAGTTCATCCGCCGCCAACTCGTCGATGGTGCGCAATCGTCGATTGCCCAGATGGTCGATGTCGTCAACTTCTACGCCAGGTTCATTGTTTCGCAGCCGCACCAGATACTTAATCGCCGCGATGAGGTCTTCCGGCCGGAGCGTCATCTCCGTTTCCGGCACGTTCAAGCCCAACTTGCGATTGATGCGGAAGCGGCCTACGCGACCCAGTCGATAACGGTTGGTGTCCCGAAACTTTTCGTGGAAAAGCAAACGGGCTTTTTCCAGTTGCGGCGGGTTGCCGGGCCGCAATCGCTGGTAGATTCGCAGTAAGGCCTCTTCATGGCTGGAAGTGTTGTCCTCGGCTAAAGCGTTGAGCAAAATGGGGTTCTTCGGCTCCGCCATAACCTCGACTTGCTTCAAACCGGAAGTACAGATCACTTCCGCCGCATTCTTCGTAATCTTTTGCGCACATTCGACAATGATCTCGCCTGCCCGCGGACTGTTGCTCGGATAAACAACGTCGCCCACGGCCATTTTTCCTTCCAGCTTGGCGGCTGCAGCCCGGCCTTCGCCGAGCTTAATGATTTCCGTGGGGAAGAATTCGCGGAGCAGGTTGGCATTATCGCTATATTTGGGGTCCATTGCCCGCAATAGCGTCATTATCGAAAACTTGCCGCTCTGATCGATGCGTACCGCCAGGCTTTCCTTGCGGGTAACGTTCATTTCGATCCAGCTACCGCGTTCGGGAATGATGCGGCAACTGTGCAAGCGGCGATCGCTGGCGCTTTCGATCTCGGAGACGAAGTCCACGCCGGGGCTGCGGTGCAATTGGTTGACCACCACCCGTTCCGCCCCGTTGATAATAAACTCGCCGCCGCCGAGCATAATCGGGATGTCGCCGAGATAGACCTCTTCTTCGACAGGCTGTTCCTTGGTCAGTCGCAGCCAGACCTTGAACGGCCGCCCATAGGTCAAACGCAATTGGCGGCATTCGTCCGGATCGTAGCGCGGCTTGCCCAACTCGTAACGGATGTATTCCAGGCGCAGCGTTTTGTCGTAGCTTTCGATGGGAAAGATTTCGCGGAGCAGGGCTTCCAGACCCTGGTTTTTGCGTTTTTGCCAGGGTACGTCCTGCTGCAAGAAAGCTTCGTAGCTGCGGGTTTGGATTTGCGTCAGGTCAGGGATAGGAAACAGCGGTCGGTGGCTGCCAAAGCGACGTGTTTGTAAAAATTGAAGCCGTCGTTGAGCCGAAATGGCCATAAATAAACGTCCTCCCAAGGAAAAACCACGCGCCGAACGTTACAACAATCCTCACCGAGGAATGTTACTTGATGGAAACCGTGCCGCCGGCTTCTTCCAGTTCCTTCTTGATCTTCTCGGCTTCCTCCTTGGAGACGCCTTCCTTGACCTTGGCCGGAACGCCCTCGACTAAATCTTTTGCTTCTTTCAGTCCGAGGCCGGTAATTGCGCGCACCGCCTTAATTACGCCGATTTTCTTATCGCCGAACCCTTCGAGCACCACGTCGAATTCAGTTTTTTCAGTCGCGGCGGCCGCCGCAGCGGCTCCGCCCATGCCGGCCGGCGCAGCCATCATCACCGCTCCGCCGGCGGCCGGCTTGATGCCGTGGACTTCTTCCAGATAGTCGCTTAGTTCTTTAGCTTGCTTGAGCGTCAAATTGACGATCTTCTCGCCTAACTCACGCGTCTCCGTGGAAAACTGACGGGTTACAGTATCAGTTGCCATAACTCGAACTTTCCTTTCTTAAGCTGTTCAGACTTAAAAAACACAACCAATGCCAAAATGTACTCACCGTTTGCCGACGCAGTCGGCGCCCCTGAAGATGTGTTCTCCTTGTTATGCCTGGTCAGGCGTTTCTTCCGCCCTTTTGGCCCGCTCTGCGATCTGGCTCGCCAGTCTGCCGCCCACGCTGTTCAATTGTGCCGCCAGGGTCATGGCGGGAGCGAGAATCCGGCCGACCAAAATGCTCAGTTGTTCGCGTCGGCTGGGCCACTTGCTGACCTGCTCGACCTGCTCCGCCGAGAACCGCTCGCCGTCGATTACGCCCGCGCGAACGGTAAAAGGAGCAAATTGTTCATCTTTCGTAAGCTGGATGACCTCTTTGGTAAGCGCGACGATGTCCTCGCTGCCCCAGCACACGGCGGCCGTTCCGTTAAGGTCCGTGAATAACTTGGCCAGCGGCGTATCCGCCGTAGCGCGTGCCGCCATACTGTTCTTCACCACCATGAGATGGATGTTTTTGCTCCGCAGCAAAGCGCGCAAACGTGTATTGGCGTTGGCCTTCAAGCCGATCACGTTTACCAGCAGCGCGTCCTGGATGTTCTCCAGGCGGCAGTGAAGATGGTCGGCAATCAGATTTTTTACGTACTTGCTCATAATTCTTCTGCTATGGCGTTGATTATCTCACGATTTCAGGTTAGGTGCTTTCCGCATTGCGGCCGCAGCGGGACCTAACGTCCGTTTTATCAACCTTCCGCTGCCGCCGAAAAACTATTCCCGTATTCGTTCGCAGTTCCTTAAATCCGTACCCTGACGCCGGGGCTCATCGAAGCGCTCAAGGCGATCGACTTGATATATTGGCCGCGCACGGCGGCAGGCTTGATGGCGAGGATATGGTTGATGAAGGCCGAGGTGTTTTCCTCGAGCTGCTGGGCAGTAAAGTTCAACTTGCCGACCACGGCATGAATGTTTCCGCCGGCGTCGGTGCGAAACTCCACCTTGCCGGCTTTATACTCTTTCACCACGCGGCCGATGTCCGGCGTAACCGTGCCTGCGCGCGGCGAGGGCATCAAGCCGCGGGGACCGAGGATTTTGCCCAACGGTCCGACGACGGCCATCATATCCGGGGCGGCGATGCACACATCGAAATCGGTCCAGCCGCCTTTGATTTTTTCAGCCAGGTCCGTGCCGCCGACTTCATCGGCGCCGGCTTCTTTAGCCTCATCCGCCTTATCACCTTTGGCGAAGACCACCACGCGGGGCGTCTTGCCGATGCCGTGCGGCAAAACAATCGAGCCGCGCACAAGCTGGTCCGCTTGCTTGGGATCGATTCCCAAGCGAATGGCGATCTCCACCGTTTGATTAAACTTTGTCGTATCGAACGTTTTCAGCAGAGCCACGGCTTCGCTGAGGGGGAGGTTTTTTTTGCCCTGCGGTGCTCGTTGGAGCATGGCCTGCATTCGTTTGGCAATTTTTGGCATGGTTTTCGCTTATCGCTTTCTAAGAACAACGGTTCGTTTCCATCCCTCTAATCCCGGATGACTTCCAAACCCATACTTCGAGCCGTGCCTTCGATGATGCGTCGGGCGTGCTCGAGGTCGCGGGCGTTAAGGTCAGCCATTTTCTTTTTGCAGATTTCGTCGATTTGCGCCACCGTAACTTTGCCGACCTTTTCCTTGTTCGGCACGCCGGAACCTTTGGCGATCCCCGCCGCCTGCTTGAGCAATGCAGCGGCCGGCGGACTCTTGGTGACAAACTCGAAGCTGCGGTCGTTGTAAACCTTGACCACGACGGGGATGGGCATGCCGCCGGCGTCTTTCGTGCGCTCGTTGAACTGTTGGACGAATTGTCCGAGGTTGATGCCGAAACGCCCCAGCGCCGTACCCACCGGCGGGGCCGGCGTGGCCTGACCGCCGGGCACCTGGAATTTTACCTCGCCCACCAATTGCTTCGCCATACGATTATTTCTCCGTGCTTAAACGCCGTTGATTTCGAATTTCCGGGTGGTTGCATTTACAATGTTTCGATTTGCCAGTACTCCAGTTCCACCGGCGTGGAGCGGCCGAAGATGTTAATCATCACCGTTACCCGGCCGTTGGTTTCGTCGATGTTTTCCACCTCTCCTTCAAAGTTCTGGAAAGTGCCTTCGCGGATTTTCACGCGCTCCCCTTTGTGGAAAGCGATCTTCAGCTTCGGGGCTTTTTCGCTCTTTTCTTCTTCTTTGGCGATAATACGCGCCACTTCGTGAGGCAACATGGGGCTGGGTCGTCCGGCCGCACCCGTAAAATCCCCGATTCCCGGCGTCTCGCGGACCAGGAACCACGTGTCGTCGTTCAGTTCCATTTGCACCACCAGATAGCCGGGATATAGCTTTCGTTTGACAACTTTCTTCTTCCCGCCCTTGAATTCCGTCACTTTTTCGGTGGGCACGATGACATCGCCGAAGTAGTAGTCCAAACCCGCAATTGCCACGCGCCGCAGCAGCCCTTCCCGAATCGAATCCTCACGGTTGCTTTGCACTTTGAGGATGTACCAGTCCATTTTGTCGGATTTCGGCGCCGGCGCTTTAGCTTCTTCGGCGACCGGCTCTGGAGCCGATGGGGCCGCAGGTGTTTCCGGCGGAGTTTGCTCGGAAGCCGCGACGGAAAGGGGGACGGCCGAAACAGCTTCCGTATCCGCAGCAGCCTCGACAGCGGCAACAGGTGCGTTTAAGCCGGGCGACTGTTCGCCATGCTGTTCTTCCGCCGCAGCCGTAATGGGTTCCGCAGCCGGCAGGCCAAGCTCGGACAAAACCTCATTGGCTGCCGCCTGGGTTTCCTCCCGTGCGCCCTCGTTTTCGACGTTGCCTTCCGGCGCCGACGGCAAGGCTGATTCGGAATAGCGCAGGTGGTCGTTACTGGATTCGTTCATCTTCCCGGCGTCCCCATCTTACATAATGTGTAGCAGTTTCCTGAAAAACAGGCTCCACAAAAAATCGTATCCGGCGAGGACGAACGCCAGAGCAAAAATCAACAGCAGCACTACCACTGAGGCGCGAAGCAACTCGACTCTGGTAGGCCAGGATACTTTGTTCATTTCCGCTTCAACGGCAATCAGGAAGTCGGCGAAGTTCGGCATGTTGACCAGGCGAAATGAAACCCACAGCCCGATTGCCAGCACTAAGCCGGGAATGAGGAACCGCAAGCCGAGATTTAAGGCATCCCGACCATAAACAGTGCCATCGGTTTCCAGCCCTTCGGGAGTATCCAGGGCCTTTTCGGGAATCTGGAGTCGAATGCGGCTATTCGCCCCGGTTTGGGTACTGACAAGAACCAGGTTTCGCTTTCCACCCTGTGCGTCGCGCAGCTCTGCGCCCACGCCGGTCGCATCCCGCTGAGCATCAATAAGTCGTGCGAGTTCGAGCAAGGTTTGGCCTTTTTTCAAGGGGATGGTTACCATGCCTTTGATACCTGTGATGTGCATTTCGCCCTCGGCTTCCACCCGCCCGCTCGGCGTAGTGCAAGTAATCACGGCGGGTTGGGCCGGTCGCCAGGGATCATACCGCTGCAACACGCCCGATAGGCGCCAAACACCCGCCGCGATTATCAGAGCCAGCGCGGCAAAGGTAACTTGCCGGGTGATGCGCCCTTGGGTTCGTTTATAAATGTCCGCCCGTAGCAGTTCTTGCCAAAGTGTGCCCACGGTGAGCAATACCTCAGGTTACATTATTTGCAGTTCCAGGTCCGATCGGTTCTCATCGGCGATCGGCTGGGAAGCAATGCCAGGTGTTCGGTTAAGGATGCGAAAAACATGAAATGCAGGGGCGGGGGGACTCGAACTCCCAACCGCTGGTTTTGGAGACCAGTGCTCTACCAATTGAGCTACACCCCTGTGGCTGTCTTGCCGGTGGGGAAGAACGATTTTTCCCGACCGTAGCAAGAGCTCTCTTAGTCCCTTCTCTCCCTGAAATAATTCTCCTCAGAATCTGGGTGTCAGGGTTGCCTAGGTTTACTTGATGATCTTGGTGACCACGCCGGAGCCGACGGTCCGCCCGCCTTCACGGATGGCGAACCGCACGTTGGCGTCCATAGCGATCGGCGAAATCAGTTCCACTTCGAGCTTGACATTGTCGCCGGGCATGCACATTTCCGCGCCGCCGAGCAACTTCGTCGTGCCGGTTACGTCCGTGGTACGGAAGTAGAACTGCGGGCGGTATCCGCTGAAGAAAGGTGTGTGCCGCCCACCTTCCTCCTTCGAGAGCACGTAAACTTCGGCCTCAAAAGTGGTGTGCGGCGTGATAGTGCCGGGCTTGGCCAACACCTGGCCGCGCTCGACTTCCTCGCGCTTGATACCGCGGAGCAGGCAACCGATATTATCGCCCGCCTGGCCGACCTCTAAGGTTTTATTAAACATTTCCACGCCGGTGCAGACGGTTTTGCGGGATTCGGGCGTGAAGCCGACGATTTCCACTTCCTCTCCGACGCGAATCTGGCCGCGTTCCACTCGGCCGGTCGCTACCGTGCCGCGACCTTCGATGGAGAACACGTCTTCAATGGCCATAAGGAACGGCTTGTCAATCTCGCGCACCGGTTGCGGAATATGGTTGTCAATGGCGTCGAGCAACTCTTCAATGCACTTAACAGCCGCCGGATCATCCGGCTTCTTATATGCCGTAAGTGAGTCGCCGCGGATAATCGGTATTTCGTTGCCCGGAAAACCATAGTGCGTAAGCAACTCGCGCAGTTCCAACTCCACCAGCTCCAGAAGCTCCGGGTCGTCCACCAGGTCAATCTTGCTGAGAAAGACTACCAGGGCCGGCACGTTTACTTGCCGCGCCAGGAGGACGTGCTCGCGGGTCTGCGGCATGGGACCATCAGCCGCCGAAACCACCAGAATAGCGCCGTCCATCTGTGCGGCGCCGGTAATCATGTTCTTGATGAAGTCGGCGTGGCCGGGGCAGTCGATGTGGGCGTAGTGGCGTTTTTCGGTTTCGTATTCGACGTGCGCCACGGCGATGGTCAAAGTTTTGTACTCGTCGCGCACGGTACCGCCTTTGGCGATTTCGCCGTAGGTCTTGAATTTGGCTAATCCTTTGCGGCTTTGCACGGCAAGGATTGCGCCGGTTAACGTCGTTTTGCCGTGGTCAATGTGACCGATGGTACCTATGTTCACGTGAGGTTTGGTTCGGGTAAAAACTTCCTTGGCCATTGTCGTTAGGTTCTCCCTGCATTAGATGAAGCGGGTAGGTGAAAAAAATTTAACTGAGACGGACGAAATGCGGACACACCGGCCGCAGCCCATCCGCCGACGTGAAAGCTGCTGATGGGACTCGGACCCATGACCTCGTCCTTACCAAGGACGCGCTCTACCGGCTGAGCTACAGCAGCCTTTCTCCTCTCTCTTTGACTTCTATTTCCCATATTCTTTGTGTGCCGGACTTATTGTTGTTTATTGCTGCATGTGCCCCGGCCGATGGGTGCTTGGTGTTTCCAATTGGATTGTGCCATACATGGAAGCGGGTGAAGGGAGTCGAACCCTCGTAGGTAGCTTGGAAGGCTACTGCTCTACCGTTGAGCTACACCCGCGAACTCGCTCCCCTACTGTTCTTGTATATGGGGGGTGAAGGATTCGAACCTTCGAAGGCAGTGCCATCAGATTTACAGTCTGACCCCTTTGACCACTCGGGAAACCCCCCTCCTATCTTCATGCGTAAGATGAAACTAAAAAACTAATTCGCCCGCTTGCCGGTGGCGCGAGACCTCACCATACATATAAAAGATATTCCTATCGCAAGCTAGCGGAGGGACTTGAACCCACAACCTGCTGATTACAAATCAGCCGCTCTGCCGGTTGAGCTACGCTAGCCTATCTCTGCCTGGAAACGTAAACCTTTAAGTATATCAATTCTTCAAGTCCATGCAATAGGGTAGAAGCAAAAGCAATACCATAAAAGGGCAATTTTCGAGATAATTGTAATCAGCATATTTCGCAAAAAGCAAGCCAGGAATAATATCTGGTTAGTGAAGGTAGGTAATTTAGGCAAATTATGTGCTGCCATTTCCCGCTCTCGCCCCAAAGCTAACATTTTCCTTGACCGGTGGGATTAAGGGGTTTTTTGCCAGAGCAAAGTCGGCAATCAGAAAAAGACCTTTACTTCCTTCAATCGTGTGATACAATACCCTTTCGGATGGGGTGGCAAGGCTTGATTCCCAACTGAAAGAGTTTCTTTGGGCAAAGTCTGTTCCAAACTGCGGTTGACCTAAGCAATGTGGCTGTTTTCGGCGATGCTTTTGGCCGGCGGTTGGATGCCCCTCGTGTGCGTTTAATGGGTTGTTTGTGGATGAGGAAAAAGCAATACCCTGCCGGCCCGGCAGCTCTCCTCATCCAGGTTGGTCGTGATTTTGGAGGTGGCATCTTATGCCGCAGGGTACAATTAAAAAGTTGATCATGGAGAAAGGGTTTGGCTTCATTCAAGGTGAACGCGGTGAACTGTTCTTCCACCATTCTGCGCTGAATGGCATCAGGATCGAAGAGTTGCACGAAGGGCAAAAGGTGGAGTACGAGGAGAGTCGAGGCCCCAAAGGCCCACGTGCTGAAAACGTCAAGGTTGTCTAGCCGCACATTTTCCCGCCGCTTTTTTTTTGCAAAGAGCCGGTCTCGGTATGAGTAAATATCGCTAGGCTGCTGAAAAGCTCTTTGCTCCAGCGGGTCATTCTCTGATGTGGGCATGCATTCCACGTGCTGTCGGACGTGGCCGCATGTTTCCCAGCTTCTTTATCTTTACATCTTCCAAGTTTTGCTGGCCAAAGCCCTGACTATTGTCCGAGTTATTAGGAGATAACTATTGATGTTCCCTATTCTCTTATGAGTTGCTCCATGAGAAACCCAACCCCACGGTCGCTCCTGCAAGGCGCACCACATTGGGAAATCAATCGCTGGGGCATAATCTTTTTCGGCCTGGTTGCCGGCGTAATGTGTTTGCCTCAGGCAGCCGAGGCGGCGGTGGTTTGTCGCCAGCAAAGCATCGCAGCAGGAGGGAGCAGCCAGGAGGAGATTCGCCGCAACGCTCTGCGCTCAATACCCTGGGATAAACTCTCTCCGGCTGCGCGGGCAAGAGCCGATTCGGTCTTGAGCAACGTGAGCGTTTTTCGCCGTCTGCCGACAAAGGTCATCGACTGCAATCCCGATTTGTATCTCTACCTGGTGCGAAATCCAGACGTAGTGGTCAACCTTTGGGAAGTGCTGGATGTCAGCCGCTTACGGATGAGCCGCTGCGAAGAAGAGCGGTTTCGTCTCACCGAGCCCGGCGGGGTGGCGGTTACGGTGGAGTACCTCTATCGGAGTCATAACTTGCATCTGGTTTACGGCGAAGGGTTGTATATCGGTCCGCTGCTTGCCCGGCCTATTCGCGGTCGCGGCTTGCTGGTCCTCAAGACCGCCTACGTGCAGGAACCCACTGAGCGCTATTACATCGCCAGCCGTCTGGACTGCTTCTTGAGCATCGAGCCGCTGGGCGTGGAGTTGGCGGCCAAGACCGTCTCGCCGCTGCTGGGCAAAACGGCGGACGACAATTTTATCCAGACCTTGAACTTCGTCGCCGCCCTGTCGCGCACAGCCGAACTGAATCCGCAGCGGGTGCACAGTTTGGCGGCGAAGCTGGAGCGTGTGCCACCGCAGGTGCGGGAACGCTTTATTGAGGTGGCGGCAGGCGTGAGCCAAAAATCCGCTTTCACCGCCCACGCCGATTCCCCAAACCGCCGCTAGTTTTTTTCTAACCCCGGACCGCCGTTGTAAGTCAGTCGTAAAAGCGGCGATTACGGCTCAATCAAATAGGTCTGGCCGTCGAAGTTGAAAATGACCGGTTCGTCGAAGGCCAGATATTGGGCGATGCGCCGCCCGTGGGTGCGCGCGAGGGCGAAGTATTCATCGCTGAACTGGCGGATGCGTTGTGCGGAAGCGGCTTGCTCCCTGGTAACTTGCGAATCCACCCATTGCCCATCGCGTCGGAAGAAGGTGCGGCTGCCGATTTGCCGGAGATTTTGCAGGGCTTTTTCCGTTTCGCGTCCGACATCGGCGAAAGCGTCGCCGGCTGCGTTAGGGTCGAGTCCGCCGAATCCGCCGAGCGATTCGGCCGCGGCAGCCGGGGCCTGAGCGGCCCGCTGATAGCGGCCTTTCAGGTTTCGTTGCACGAATCCACCTGCGCCGCTGGATTGTTCCAGGGCCTCCAGACGCCGACCGGCGCGATGTACATTGCCGGCAAAATCGCGGATGTTCACTCCTTCATCGGCCAGGAAGGAAGTGTAGGGCGTGAGGATGCCGTGCCTCGTGGCCAGCTCCACCAACTCCTTGATGAGTTCCTCGTTTTTGCCCCGGAGGTCCAATTCGTCGAGGATTTCGCCGATGCGCCGCACGGCCCAAAGTTTCTCGATGAAGGCCAGGCTTTCGTCGGCAGATTTTTCCGTGAACGCGGCCGGGAAGTCGAAACGTTGCGGCTCGTGATCTATCCGCCCTTCGACCACGACCTTGGCCGCGCCGAACTTGCGATAGCGGCCGACGACCACAAGCTGTTCGCCGGCAAACAAGTCGAAAGCCTCCTTCGGATAGACGCGATTTATCGGACGGCCTTCTTCCGTATGGACCGAATCGAACTCGAACCGCAGCCGCACATCGGTAAGCACCGGGGCATGCAAGCGGGCGTAAAGTTTCGAGATACGGTCTTCGATGTCTTCGTCGGGGCGCACGTATTCGCTCTGGCCGAAGTTCTCGCGCACCAGCTTGTCCAACAGCCGGCTGTTGACATCGTAGCCGACGCCGAAGGCGAACAGGCGTGCCCGCAATTTGTTCGCCTCTTTTACGTTGGCGACGATTTTTATTTCGTTCATTTCGCCGGCCGTCGGTAAGCCGTCAGTGAGAAAGATGACATAGCTCGGTCGGTCGGGGTCTTGCAACTGGCTCAGGGCGGTGCGCAAGGCGGCGTCGATGTTCGTGCTGCCCCCGGCGTAGAGCCCCTCGACAAACCCCAGAGCGGCCTTGCGGCTCTCTTCGTCGAAACGTTGCAATTCCGGCCGGAAAAGCTCCACATTGCTGTCGTAAGCGACAATGTTGAACAAATCGCCCGCTCGCAGGTTGTTCAAGATGTTTTTCAGCGCTTCGCGGACTTGCTCGATCTTCTTGCCGCTCATGCTGCCGGAACGATCGATTACCATCAGCACCGTTTTCGCGGGAAGGGATGCAGCAGCAGACTTGATTTCCGGGCTGGCCAGCAACAGGAAATAACCGTCGTCGTTGCGGTCCGGGCAGTAGCTCAGGACGCGGGCGGCCAGCTTCCCCCGACCAATGTCGTAAAACAACCGAAAGTCGCTGCTGGGCACTTCGTGTTTGCTGGAAAATGTAACCGTTGCATGTCGCTCGTCAGGCCGTTTGATTTCCACGGCATGGGTGGGGCTGTAAACGTTTTTGATCTCCTCCTGGCTTTCTATCGCAACGCGGATGCTGATTTTTTCAGGTGCTTCGGCGGTATATTTCGCCGTGCTTAAGGGAAAGAGAAAATCCGTCAGCCCTTCTTGCTTCCGGCAAAGCTGCACATAGCGCAAGGAAACGGTCCGCGAAGCGCCCGGCGGCACCGGAAAAACATTGGTGCGAAACAAACCTGTACCCAACCATTCCAGTAACGCCGGATCGCGGTTGCGCCGCACAATCTCTTCGTATAGGCGGCGGGCTTCCCTGGCATCCATGAGCTTGGCCGGAAACTCCTTCCCATCAATGAGCAAGGTCATCTGCTCCACGGCTCCATCGTAGGGGAGCGGAAAGATAAAGACTGCTTCCAGCGGACGGCTGCCGTTGTTGACGAACGTTTGCGAGACCTGGACTTGCGCCGCCTGGTCGATCAACCGAGCCTGAACATCGATTTCCTTGATTTTGTAACTGATAGGCGGCGGGGGCGGAGGAGGAATAGGCCGCGGCGGACGCGGTGGAATCGGCGGCGGATACGGCGGCCAAATCGGTCGCGGCAAACGCACCGGCTCCCTATTGCCTTCCACGATCAACAGTCCCTGGGCGACCGTCCAGCCCGGCGAAATAAGCATACACGCCGCACACAATCCAATTAACCATTTGCCCATGGCATGTTCTCCTAAGTTCGACAGCCTGCTCTTGGGCTGAAAAACCGCAAGCCGGCGCCTGCAAGCCCGTTTTCTGAATCTATTGACGCTCAGTTATCGAGTTTAGTTCCATAGAAAATCTGGAAAGGTTGCATTCTGTTACTACCCGGCGTCGAGTGTGGCGGAAAGCACGGCATAATAGACGCCCCGGAGCGTGTCTTTGCAAACCTCAGGCGGATGTCGGCCGGGCCTATCCTTTAACTACGCCGAGGGGGCGGAGGCGGGCGACTTTTCGGGCCAGGCCGGCACGCTCCACCACGTCCACCACCACACTGACGTCCTTATACGCCGCCGGTTGTTCTTCAGCGAGGCCTTTCCAGTTGCGGCAACGAGCGATAATACCCTGCTGGGCGAGTTCCTGATCGATGCGGCGGCCGCGTGCGTGTTGAATGGCAGCGGTGCGGCTCATTACCCTGCCTGCGCCGTGGCATGTCGTGCCGAAGGTTTTTTTCATGCTTCCCTCGGCGCCGACGAGCACCCAACTCGCCCTGCCCATATCCCCAGGTATGATTACCGGCTGACCGATTTTTTGGTATCGCGGCGACAGATCGGGATGTCCCGGCGGGAAGGCGCGTGTGGCGCCTTTGCGATGCACGCAGAGGAGTCGGTGCCGGCCTTCTACCTCATGTTCTTCCATTTTGGCGATATTGTGTGCCACGTCGTAAACCAGATTCATTTGCAGCTCTTCCCAGGTGCGACCGAAGAACTCGGCGCAGACTTCGCGAGTTTGCCACATAAGGAGTTGGCGGTTCGCCCAGGCGAAGTTGGCTGCCGCCCGCATCGCCCCAAGATATTCCTGACCTTCGGGGCTTTCGACGGGCGCGCAGACCAATTGGCGGTCCGGCAGTCGGATGCCGTATTTTTCCGGGGCTTTGCGCAGATTGTTGATGGCGTCTTCGCACACCTGATAGCCCAGTCCCCGTGAACCGGAATGAATCATGATGCAAATCAAGTCTTTTTCCAGTCCCATGGTCCGTGCGGCCGCTTCGTCGAAGACCTCATCCACCACCTGGACTTCGAGAAAGTGGTTGCCTGAGCCGAGGGTGCCGCACTGGTCGCCGCCGCGCTCCAAAGCTCGACGGCTGACGTAATCCGGTCGCGCATCGGGCAGAGAACCGTGGGCTTCGGTATGCTCGATGTCAGCGGGCGTTGCCCAACCGCGTTCGGCCAGATAGCGTACGCCTTCGGCCAGCAAACGTTGCATCTCTTTGCCCCCGAAAAGATACTCCCCGCCGGTGCCCACGCCGGCCGGAATGTGTCTGTAAAGCGTTTCGATGAGCTGAGTCAAACGGGGCTGAACATCAGCTAGCGTGAGGTTGGTCCGCATCAAGCGCACACCGCAATTGATGTCATAGCCGACGCCGCCCGGCGAGATGACGCCGCCTTCCGCCGGGTCCGTGGCGGATACGCCGCCGATGCAGAAGCCATAGCCCCAGTGGATGTCAGGCATGGCCAGACTGGCGGATTGGATGCCGGGAAGGAACGCCACGTTGGCCACTTGTTCCGGCGCCTGATCCGCGCGCACTTGCTGAAGCAACCGTTCGTCGGCAAAAATCAAGCCGTCCACGCGCATCCCCGGCTTATAGCTTTTGGGAATCCGCCAGCAGCACTCGTCTATTTTTTCCAACGGCCCTGTATAACCTTCTTTTGACATGCTTCACACTCCTGAAAGTCGCGCGCGCCAGAATGGTTTCGGACCGGCAAAGCGAGAAAAAATGTCAAATATCGAGCACCACTTCCGCCACCCACTGCTTGCCTTCGTGAAGGACCTTCAGCCCGTGCCAAGTTACGGCTTTGACTTCAACCTCCACATGATGCCGATCCATAGCGAGTGGTTCGCCGCTTACGGTCGCCGCCAAACGATTATCGTCCACCTGCACGTCAAAGCGGTGAAGCACCAGACGGCGGACATGAAAGATGTAGAGCAACTCGGCCAACCAGTCGTGCAACAAACTTTCCAGATCGTCGGCCACGAGGTGAAAACTCATGGTCTGCGTCTGCCGCACGGTCTCCGGCTCGCCGATTAACAACGAGAACAAAGCACGCGCAGCCTCGGTAAACAGCTCGTTTACACTAGCCGCCCGTACTCGTATCCCTACATCGGCGGTATGCTCGATTATCTCGTACATCTGAACTAATTGTAACACCCCGGGCAATACTGCGAAGCGGGAGCGCGTGCTAAGTCTTGCTTCACATGAATCAGGGCGAAGGCGACATCGGCCGGTAGGCGGCTATTCGCTCATCGAAGCAATGGTCTTGCGGTTGACCGGTCGGATTATTCCTCGCTCGCAAATGATAGCAGTAATCAGTTCCGCCGGCGTTATGTCAAATGCCGGATTGTAAACCTTCACCCCCGGCGGAACGACCTGGCGACCGAAACAGTCGCTTATCTCACGAGGGTCGCGTTGCTCGATGGGTATGGCCGACCCCGCGGCAAGCGACAAATCGAAAGTGCTCCACGGCGCGGCCACGAAAAAGGGAATATGATGGGCGGCAGCCAGAACAGCCAGCCCATAAGTGCCGATTTTGTTGGCTGTGTCGCCGTTTGCAGCAATCCGGTCGGCGCCGACGATTACCGCCTGTATTCGACCTTCACGCATCACTGCGGCGGCCGCAGAATCGCAGATCACCGTAACCTCAATACCGCGCTGTTGCAGCTCCCAGGCCGTTAGTCGGGCGCCCTGGAGCAAAGGTCGCGTTTCATCGGCGAAGACGTGGGGCCTTTTTCCCGCCTGCGCCGCAGCGAATATTACGGCCAAAGCGGTGCCTTCTCCCCCGGTAGCCAAGCCGCCGGTGTTGCAATGGGTAAGAATGCCCCAATCCTGACCGAAAAGCTTTTCTCCGTGCCGTCCAATTAGTTTACCCGTTTGCAGGTCTTCTTCGTGAATGGCTACGGCTTCGACCAGCAATGCCTCGGCGATTTCCTGCGCCGGTCGGTCTGTCAGTCGTTTTGCCACGCTCAGCAGCCGATTTACCGCCCAGGAAAGATTCACCGCCGTCGGCCGACTAGCCAGCAAACTTGAGGCCGATTCTTCAAGACAGCGAAAAAAAGTGTCCTTGTCAGCTTTGACCACCGGCTCTATGCCCAGACATAAGCCATAAGCCGCTGCAATCCCCAATGCCGGCGCGCCGCGAATCCTCAGGGACTGAATAGCTTCGACAAGCGAATCAATGTTGCGGCATTCTACTTCAACCAATTGATTGGGAAGATGGGTTTGATCGATGAAAAGAAGTCGGCCTTCCGTGCCGCCAATCCAGCGTAATGGCCGAATCTCCTGGGCCATAATGGTTAAAACTTAGACTAATTGCTTTCGTTTAGGTCAAAAAACGAATATGATATTGATTATAGAGGAACCTGCCATGGCTGAACAACGCTTCGTCCTATCTATGGCATTATGTCTGATTCTTCTGGCGCAACCTTCCGTCTCGATGGAAATCACGGTCGAACGCTCATCAAAGGGTGCGGTAGTAAAGATTGATGGGCAGTTGTTCACCGAATACCTGACAACTTCGCCAGGCAAGCCGAGTGTGCCGATTCTTTGGCCGGTAATCGGCCCGACCGGAGCACAAATGACGCGCGCCTATCCGATGGGTGTTCGCCCTGGCGAGAAACAAGACCACCCCCACCACCGCTCCCTGTGGTTTGCGCATGGGGATATAAATGGGGTGAACTTCTGGGCGGAGGCGCAGGGGGGAAAGTGCGGCACAGTTGCCCACCTCGAGTTCACCCGTCTGGAAAGCGGCAAGCCGGCGGTTATTTCGGCTCGGAACGCCTGGCTGGCGCCAAACGGTAAAAAAGTCTGTGAAGACCAGCGAACGCTCCGGTTTGACGCAGATGAGTCGGCGCGCTGGATAGACTTTGAGATCGAGTTCAAAGCGACGGATGGCCCCGTAACCTTCGGAGATACGAAAGAAGGCACCTTCGGCGTCCGCGTGGCCGAAACGATGAAGGTCGATGCACGACTCGGCGGCAAAATCATCAATAGCCACGGCCAGGAAAACGAGGCGGCCTGGGCTAAGCGGGCTGAATGGGTAGATTACTACGGACCAGTTGAAGGAAAGATCGTCGGCATCGCTATAATTAACCATCCGTCAAGTTTTCGCTACCCAACCTACTGGCACGTAAGAACTTATGGCCTGTTTATGGCCAACCCCTTCGGCCGGCAAACATTCACAGGCGACAAGAACCAAAACGGCTCTTACACCATCCCTGCCGGCGGAACTCTTCTTTTCCGCTACCGAGTACTATTGCATCAAGGCGACTACCGTGAAGGTCGCGTGGCTGAACGTGCTTCCGCTTATCTGAAAGAGTGAAAATAGGCAAACAATGTGGCAGCGACCGGTTATGATGCTTCGTGAAAAAGTATCCGAGAAAGCGGGCGGAAAGATGGGGCTGAAGGTCTAATTTCTCAGCCTATTTTGCCGATAGTTTCTAGTGTTGGCATTTACTCCATTTTTTCTAAGGCTCGCGGGGCCGCTATGTTCGCAAGTCGGCCTTTTTTCACAGGAGAAAAAACGACCAATGTTGACGCGTTTTCACCCAATTGAAAACCTTCAAGACCTGCGAAATTACGTCAACAATACGATTTGCAATCATTTTCAACTTAATAAAGGAACGTATCAGCTTACAGAAAGAGTTCTGTTTCGTCGGGGAAAGCCTTGTGGCATACTTTTCTATCTCTATGGGCCGCGTGCCGTGCGGTTTACGGCCATTTGGGAAATGGAAAACAATCAAGTGTTGTTTTACAATCCCAATGGGGAAAGGTATCTGAAAACCAACTTTTTCGAAGGGTCGCATCTGGATTCGGTGGCTGCTTAGTTTCCTTTGTGAGGTGAGAGAGGACCGAAGTCGCCGGGCAAAAACATTCAGTTTTACGAAAAGTTGAATGAGTTGTAAGCGAAGTTTGTAGGAGGACCTCGCATGTTAGTCTTGTCCCGGCGCGAAAGCGAACGGATCAAGTTCGGCAAAAATATCGTTGTTACTGTGGTAAAAGTAACGAACGATCGCGTTCGTTTAGGCATAGAAGCCCCGCCTGACGTTGTCATATTGCGTGAAGAGCTGGAACAGCGCGCACAAAGCTCTTTACATCCCCCCGGCAAACCCGACTGAGTTATATTTGCCAGCCTTATACAGGCGCATATTATCAGCGCCGGGGGAAGGGTATTTAACAAGTGCGGCTCTAGCCTAGATTTTAGGCGTTTTTTCGGCCTTCTAGCCGCGAGGGCGGACCGCACCCGTCAGACCGCTATAATCCGAGCGATCCTGGGGATGCCAGAGGGGCAGGCCGCGCAATACACGCTCGGCAAGCACGGCTATCTTTTCTTGTGAACCGGCCGGCGCATCCGTAGCTGTGAAATCTTCGGTTTCAACCGGCGCGAAATCTTCGTCGTGTCCGCGTTCCTGAATAGCCTCAAATACGTTCCTCATCTTCCTCAACTCCATCACCCAATTCTATCTTTCTTCCCTGTTCAAGAAGTGTAATTCGATGGTATCTAAAACCATTCATTATTGCCTAAAAAAAGGCTTAGTCAAGTAGTCAGACGAAAAGTTCGATTCTTTTTCGTGTCTTTTCTCGGTTATCTGTACTTTCTTCTCCTGCGTCAGGGTTCGTGTTTCTTGGCTGCTTCCGATTTCTCCCACGCCGTTGTAAAATCGTAGAAAGATAAAATGTTTTTCTACAGGAGGCGGTTATGTGGCGAAAAGTTTTTTGGTTTCCGGCTTTTTGGGTAGTGTTGTGCGGCATCCCTGGCATCGCCGCGGCTGAAGAGGAAGAAGGTTTCCGCCCGCTGTTTGACGGCCGGACGCTGCAAGGCTGGGACGGTGATCCGACTTATTGGCGCGTCGAAGACGGAACAATCACCGGCGAAACTACCCTGGAAAAGCCGCTAAAACGAAACACGTTTATCATTTGGCGCGGCGGCCGGCCGGCGGATTTCATTCTCCGGCTTGAATACAGGATTCACGGTTCACCGGCCAATTCCGGCGTGCAGTATCGCAGCCGCGAAAACCCGCAAGAATGGGGCCGTTGGGTCATCGGCGGCTATCAGGCCGACATTACCGATGTTTCCGGACCTTACAGCGGAATTCTTTACGATGAGCTTGGTCGCGGCATTCTTGCCAAACGCGGCGAGAAGGTTGTGGTCGGCGACGATCATAAGCCGCAGGTGGTGGAAACCTTCAGCAAGGAAGCCGAACTCGCTGCGGCGATTAAGGCGGACCAATGGAACCAGTACGAAATCATCGCGCGCGGTTATCATTTTCAGCATAAACTCAACGGCCGCTTGATGGTTGACGTTACAGATAACGATACCGGTCGCAGGCAAGCCTCCGGCCTGATTGCCTTACAACTGCATGTCGGGCCGCCGATGAGGGTGCAGTTTCGCAACATTCGCTTGAAGGAGTTTCCGGCCGCTGACGCCCCGGACAATCCGCCGCCGGCAAAGTCTGAAAGGAAGTTGAGCGTCTTCTCGCCCCGCTGCGTGTCAGAGGCACGCTGCGATGATTAGCAAAAAAGCAACAAAATGACTCTCTACTATGCCGCCGGTTCGACCGAAACCGATCTTGACGAAGCGGCTGTCCGAAGTGCGCTGCGGGATGTTTTTCGGCAATTAGGGCCGCGGAAGCGTGTGCTCGTCGTGCCGCCGGACCATACACGTTCGCAGAGTATGGCCGGGCTGCTTTGCCGCATTGCCTTCGAATACTTCGGCCCTCGATTGGTCGATGTCCTGCCTGCGCTAGGTACTCATTTGCCGATGTCGGCCGAGCAAATCGAGCATACATTTCCAGGCGTGCCCTTGTCGTTGTTCAGGGTTCACGATTGGAGAAACGATGTGGTGACTATCGGCCTTGTACCCGCAGAGTTTACGGCTGCGGCGACGGAGGGCGTTTGGAACAAACCCTGGCCGGTGCAACTTAATCGGCTGGTCTGGGAAGGAGGGCACGATTTGATAATATCCATCAGCCAGGTCGTGCCTCACGAAGTCGTCGGCATGGCCGGATACATCAAAAATCTGCTGGTGGGCGTCGGCGGGGCGGAAAGCATCCATCAGAGCCACTTCATCGGCGCCGGCTACGGCATGGAACGCATGATGGGGCGCGCCGAAACGCCGCTTACGCGCATCTTCGAGTATGCCGGCGAGAACTTCTGCCGCCGTTTGCCACTGTTATATGTGCTCACCGTGGTTACGCGCCGCAACGACGGCTCGCCGGCTATGCGCGGTTTGTTTATCGGCGACGATCACGAATGTTTCCGTCAGGCGGCGAAACTCTCAGCACAAGTGAACATCACCGTACTGGACGAAGCTCCTAACAAAATCATTGCCTATCTGAGTCCCCTCGAGTTTTCGAGCACATGGTTGGGCAACAAGGCGATTTATCGCACACGCATGGCGATCGCCGACGGCGGCGAACTGGTGATTCTTGCTCCGGCTGTCGCCCGTTTCGGCGAAGACCAGGAAATCGACCGTTTGATACGTAAATACGGCTACCGGCCTGCCGCGGAAATCATGCGCCTGGTCGAAGAGAAGGAAGACTTGCGCGGCAATCTGGCTGCGGCGGCGCATCTGATTCATGGTTCTTCCGAAGGCCGTTTCACGATTACTTATTGCCCGGGGCAGCTTTCGCAGAAGGAAATCGAAGCGGTCGGCTATCGCTATGCCGATTTGTCGCTCATGCTTAAACGATACGATCCCGGCTCGCTTTACGAAGGCTGGAACACCCTGCCGGACGGCGAACGGTTGTTCTACATTTCCAATCCGGCGCTGGGCTTATGGGTGGATCGTCGGCGGGCTTCTTTTTAGACGTTCGGACCAGCGGCTTGATTACTAGTTTGTCCGGTTGATGATCGTCGTTGCCGGAGGGCTTCGTAAAACAAGACGGCGGCGGCGACGGAGACGTTCAAGCTGTCGGCCGCCCCGCACATGGGTAATCGCACACCGTGGATGTCATCCGCGCGCCACGCCGACGACAAGCCGGCGGCTTCGCTGCCGAGCAAAATGGCCGTCGGCGCGCGATAATCAACCTGATCGTATGTCATCTCGCCGTCAACACGGGCGGCGACAATCTTCAGGCCGGAACGCCGCAGCCAGGCAATGATCTCCGCCGACTCGGCCTGGCAGACCGGCAATGTGAAGATCGTGCCCAGGCTGGCGCGAATGGCATTGGGGTTGTAGAGGTCCGTAGCCGGGTCGGCAAGAATAACAGCCGCGAGTCCGGCGGCGTCGGCCGAACGAATTACGGCCCCCACGTTGCCAGGCTTTTCCACAGCTTCCAATATGGCCACGAGCGGGTTTTGTGGGAGAACCAGGGAGTCGAGCGTACGCTGCGGGATTGCCGCTAAGCCTAATATGCCTTCCGCACGCCGGCCGAACGCCAGCTTCCTGAATACCGCTTCGCTGACCTGAAAGACCTGGGCGGAGTCGGGCAATGTATTTGCAACTTGCCGGGCCTCAGAGCTGGTGCATAGCGCAGGGCAGAGGAATACTTCCCGCAATTCCACACCGCCGGCGATTGCGCGACTAAGTTCACGCGCCCCGTCGATCAGCATCAAGCCCGCTTTTTCCCGCCCATGCCGGCTGCGAAGCCGTACGGCCGCTTTAATACGCGGGTTCTGTAAACTGGTTATTTCCGGCAACGAATGCATCTTACAAAAAGGGGAAGACCTCGCGGACGATTTCCCCAGGCTATCGCAGGCCCTGTGGGGCGTCAATAGAGTCTGCAACCTTTCGTTTTTCCACCGCACCACCGTGCCGCTGGGCAACTCGCCGCCGGCATTCTGGCAACTGCACTATGTTGGTTCGCCCCTGATGTGTTGGGCCATGGTTCCTTAATCACCTCCGACGCCCATGCGGCGGCCATGGGCCTTGCGGCAATGTTTTGCTTCTGGCGATGGCTCAAGCGGCCGGAGTGGCTGGAAACGTTCCTGGCAGGCTAGGTGCTCGGACTGGCTGAGCTTTGCAAGTTCACCCTGCTTATCTTTTATCCCCTACTGCCTGCGATCCTGCAACCGGACAATAAATGATTCATAAGTCAAATAGTCTAAAGTGGGGGAGGCTCCCCCACTTACATTCTACTAAAATTAATAGGCACGTCGCTTGACAAAAGAGTAATCTCGGCTAAAATCAGCTTTGCTTCTTTGATACTGACGCACGCGCTGGACAATAGGGCTTTGCTTTTTTCTGGTTGCGGCAAGAGATCGCGGGGGTTGTTTCAGGGGCGAGTTGACATGGAACGCGATCGTGAAAGTCGATGTATTTTACCCCCCTTGCTAGTTTAAGAGCGGCGGCAGGCGGCAGTGTTCTTCTCCCCCGTTTTCTGAACCTATGGGCTAAGGGGCGGGTGTGTTGGTCGGACATACGGCGGCGCGTGTGGAACCGTGCGGGGCATGACGCAGTGCGGATTGTCGCGGCGACGGTGTTGCTGACGGCCGCGGGACTAAAGGCACATCAGCTTGCCACCGAGCCGTTCTTGGGAACGAGCATGTTGGATTCCCGCTGGCTGCTCGGGGTGGTAGTGGAGTCGGAGCTTCTATTCGGTTTGTGGTTGTTGGGGAATGTAACGCCGCGGACGAGTTGGGCTGGGGCGGTGGGGCTATTCGGTTTGTTTGCCGGCGTGTCGCTTTACAAGGCCCTGGCCGGCTATGCCGCCTGCGGCTGTTTTGGTCGAGTGGCGGTCAATCCCTGGTACACGGCGGCATTGGACTTGGCGCTGGTGCTTGCTCTCTTACGCCGGCGGCCGAAAACGTCGTTCTTTTCTATCCGCCGGGCAATCGCTATCGTAGTGCTCTGGCTTCTAGTTGGCGTTCCCGCCGCGTATGTGATGGGCGGTTACGAGGCGGCGATATTGTCGGAGGCGGGCGAGGTGGTAGGCGACGGCAGGGTGGTGATCCTGGAGCCGGAAAAGTGGTTGGGCAAGCGTTTCCCCTTGTTGCCGTACATTGAAGACTATCCTGGGCCGCGGCCGTCCGGCGTCCCCCCGCTGCGAGAACGACTTGCCGTAGGCCGCTGGCTGATAGTGCTGTACCGCCCCGATTGTCCGAAGTGCCGGGCGGTGATATTCAAATGGAAACGCAAGGCTCGTGAAAATGTTGGCTGGGATGACCTGCCTCGGCTAGCGTTGCTGGAATTGCCGCCTTATGACGCGCTCGAACAACAGCGGTATTTTTCTGGTTGGTCGTATGAGTCGGGTCGCATCCGAAGCAGCAGGAAATGGTTCGTGGAAACGCCTTGGCGTTTCGTCCTTGAAGAGGGAATAGTAGTTCCGCGACTGCAAGAAGCGCAGACAGGAGAAATTAACGTTCTCGGAATTGATAGATGACGAAGCCTTTTAGCGCCGTGAGTTGTATGACGAACAGCGTGTCCGCTGGCACAACTTCAGCATCCCAAGACTCCAATACTTCGTGCGTTCAACATCAGAAGCGGATCAAGTGGGTTTGTGTTTGGCTGTTCTGGCCGCTTGCCTCGTTGGCGATTGTGATCGCAATTCTCGTTGGTATCGGCTTCGGATGGTTGGGTTCTTGGAATGCCGTGGTCGCCTGGTTGCGGAACGATGCTTTGGCGATTGAGTCTCGGGATGTATCATTTGGTATGGTATCGGCGGGCCACGAAGCATCTGCGTCGTTCGTCCTCACAAACATCTGCTCCAAGCCGCTTACGATCTGGGGTGCGCAGACAAGCTGTGGCTGTTTGTCAATGGCATTACCGCGGAAAATTGCGCCCCACGAGAGAATAACTTTGAGCTTTACGATCAAAACCACAGAACGGGACATCGGCGCCGAGTTACGGCATCAAGCTCTGTTGTATCTGAGCGTGCCTGGCCGTCCCGTGGTACTTACCATGCGAGGAAACGTCGTCAAAGAACTTTAAGTCTGATATCAGAAGCGGCCGGAGACGTTCTCCGTCCGCGACGGATTGTCTCAAACTGAGAAGGAGAGAAGGTAATGTTCGACACAAGAAAAAGTTCGGTCGTAGTTTGGTTCTTGCTTGCGATGGGTGGCGTGGCAGTGACGATGGCTTTGTTGTTTGGGGGGATGGCGTTTGCTGAAACTCCCGTGGAGATAGGTTGCGTTAATGGCGGCGGGGGATACACTATATGTGAGAATCCGCCTGGTGAACAAAGATGCTCGGATGCTACAGCAGGCAGACAATGCGATGAGCCAGTCGAATGTAGGTGCGTGGTAAATGTGGGGGGAATGTGTGTCTGCCACGACTGATATACCGGCATGACGGAGTTATGAATTTCGAGTCGGCGCCATGTCGTGTATTTAGGCGGGCGATAAATAAGCGGCAAGATGCCACGTCTAGCGCAGAGGCACTTATCAGCCGCATAGGCAATGGCAAACAAGACATGGGATGGCGATTCCGGCCGCAGAGAATAGAATCATAGTGAGATGCTCGTAAACTGCTCCAGAACAAGCGCTGAAATTGTTTCGGAGTAAAAGCAGGTCCGTAGAAGTCAGAATCGTAATCGCGGGAAGAAGTTTAGGACCACCAATACAGAAAGGTAATCATGCAGCGACATATAAAAGTGATGTTTATGGTCGCTTTGGCGGCTTCTCTTTGGACGGCTGGTTCCGCGGCGGGGAAAGACGGTTCGCTGAAGCGCGACTTCCTTGCCAAGTACGAACCGGCCGCTAGACGCCTCGAAGAATTCTATCGCAACATTCGGATTGTCGCCGCCGTGGAGATACAACCACCGCTGAGCGCAAAGGAGGCGGTTGTGGCCAAAAAATTAGATTTTCGGGCGAACGGTCAACTGCTGCGATTGGATAGCTTCCCAGTTTCCGGCGGCAACAATTATGTTGAGGTGATTGTGGCCAATCCTGCGAGGTGCTTCCGTGCCAGTCGTCCCAGCGACAAGCCATTGTTTAGTCTCAATTCCTTAGATAAACGGTATGAAGACCGCAGCCAGCTAATCCGCTTCGCGCATAGGTTTTCAACCGCGCCTTATGGTTGGTCTTTTTGCTCTCTCTCGGATTTTCTGCGTCGTCCTAAAGTCGAGATAACGCGAGTGGAGGAACGAACGCAAGACGGCGAAACACTTACAAGAGTTACTTTCGTGAATCACGAAATAATTGCAGGGGCCAAAGGTACCGGCTGGGTGGATTTATCGTCGAAGTATGCTTGGGCAATTCGCGGATATTCGTCTGGAGCGGAAGACCCAAACTTGCCAAATAGGGAAGAAGCGCGCGCTCGGATCGAATACAGCGGGGAGCGAGACGGCATCCCCCTTCTTGCAAGAGCAGAGTATTGGAATGAACTCGGTCCCACGCATGAAATGGGGCATAAGTGGACATATACGGTTGACGAGATTACGGTGGGCCCTATCCCCGAACGCGAGTTCACGCCGGCTGCAATTGGTATTGACATACCGGAGATTGGCGCCAGGCCAGGGTTCCATCGTTTTCTCTTGCTGGGCATTGTGGGACTTCTGTTGGTGCTAATCGCCGTTTTTATTGTCCGTCGCCGCACGCGAATCTTTGGAAAATGCTCCCCTTGACGCCGGCAAAGTTCGCAGCCGCGGGGCTGCTATCAGTTCAGGGTTGCCTGCTGCTCTGGAGTGCAACTTGGCGCAGTCCTGTTTTTGGCGAGGTCTCATGTTTACCGGCAGGGCTGAGTCACCTGAGCTTGGACAAATTCGACCTCTATCGCGTTAATCCCCCACTAGTGCGAACCATCGCCGCCATACCCGCCTACTGTGGTGGAGCGAAGGTTGTTTGGGGACTGTACAACCCGAATCCGCTCGGTCGTTCGTGGCAAGATGTAGGCTTGGATTTTCTCCAAGCCAACGGCGAAAAATCGTCCAAATTGTACATTCTTGGCCACTGGATGTGCATTCCTTTCAGTCTGTTAGGCGGATATATGTGTTATTGCTGGGCGAATCGGCTCTATGGAGCCGCCGCCGGCATTCTGGCAACTGCACTATGGTGTTTCGCCCCTGATGTGTTGGGCCATGGTTCCTTAATCACCCCGACGCCCATGCGGCGGCCATGGGCCTTGCGGCAATGTTTTGCTTCTGGCGATGGCTCAAGCGGCTGGAGTGGCTGGAAACGTTCCTGGCAGGCCTGGTGCTCGGACTGGCTGAGCTTTGCAAGTTCACCCTGCTTATCTTTTATCCCCTAGTACCTCTTCTCTGGCTTATTTTCCGCCTGCCGGAGCGAAAGACGATGAGCAACAGAGATTGGCGGCGGCAAGCCCTCATGCTGGCCGTGATCCTCTTGCTCAGCGTTTACATGATCAACTGCGGCTACCTATTTGAGGGCACTTTTACCTTGCTGGAGGATTTTCGCTTCCGTTCGCTCTTGTTCACCGGCTGTGATTTTCTGGCAGACGTGCCGCCGGAAGGCGCCAATCGCTTCGCCGGCAGATGGTTGGGCAAGCTGCCCGTGCCCCTGCCGGCAAACATGCTCCAAGGCATCGACACGCAGCGATATGACTTCGAGCGCGGGCTGCCCTCTTACCTCCGCGGCGAGTGGGCGGAGCACGGCTGGTGGTACTATTATCTTTACGCCCTGCTACTGAAGATGCCGCTGGGCGTCTGGCTGTTGATGTTGTTCGCCTTCCTGGCGACCGTCTGCCGGCGATCTTATTCCGCTCCCTGGCGGGATGAGATGGCGGTGCTGGCTCCCGGACTGACGATTTTGATCTTCGTTAGCAGCCAGACCGGATTTTCCGTTCACGCGCGCTATGTCATTCCGGCGTTGCCTTTTTTGTTTGTCTGGACGAGCAAGGTGGGACGGGTGTTTGAGCTGCGGCCCTTTACGCCGCGCCGAAAGCTGCTAGCCGCGGCCGTCAGCGGCGCGATTCTCTGGTCGGTGCTGAGCAGTTTGGCAATCTACCCGCACAGCCTGTCGTATTTCAACGAACTGGCGGCTCTATTACCCACGCCCGCCGATGCTTCGTATCCGAAACCGATGGAGCAGAATGCATCGCACGGCGTTTGGGCAAAGGTCAAAGCCGCCTTCACCGCCGGTCCGCGCCATGGCCCACGCCACCTGCTGGGCAGCAACATCGACTGGGGCCAGGACCTGTTTTTATTGAAAAAATGGCTGGACAAACATCCCCACGCGCGGCTCGACGGTTTGGCCTGTTGGGGTTCGTATCCCGCTGCATTGGCAGGCATTCCTGAAACGCCGATGCCGCCGACCAACCTGGATGACGGTCCGAAAGCCGGCTGGTATGCCTTGAGCGTCAACTATCTTTACGACCGCACAGGTCAATACCGGTATTTTCTCCATTTTCGGCCCGCGGCGATGGCCGGCTATTCGATTTACATCTATCACCTTACGCCGGAGGAGGTCAATCGCGTTCGTCGGCAACTCCGCTTGCCGATCCTGCAACCGGACCAAGATGGAATAATCGGGGTGCGGTAAGAATAAAATAATAGGGGGGGCAGATAGAGGAATCGGACTACACTAGAGATAATACACATTGAGGTCCGCGGACGAGCTGGAAGGAAGGAGTCGAGTTGGACGCGGGGGACTTGCTCCTGCTGGCGACGGCCGGGGTGTTGCTGTTGGTGCTGTGGCGGCTTACGCCCTGGTGGCGCGTATGGAGTTGGTGTCTCTGGACGCTGGATGTGCGCGGATGGACGTGGCGGGCGTGGACCATAGTAGCCGCCGCGCTGGCCGCGGTGTTGGCGTGGATTCGTTTTCGACCGGAGCGTGAGGAGCCATGACCACTGCCGCCGTGCTGCTGGCCGTGCTGTTGGGCTATACGCCGACGAAGGGGTTCGTCAATCTCTTCAGCGAAGGCGAATATCATTGCCCCGACAAGAATCGCATCCATGATACTTTTCGTTATCGCCTCTTCATCCCACGGAAGTTGAATCCGCGAAAGCGGTATCCGCTGATCGTCTGGCTGCACGGCATGAACGAAGGCGGGCGAGATAATCGGAACAACGTCAAGTTGCTCGAAGGCATGTTAGGCGATCTGGCGCATATCGACAAGTATCGCTTTTATATTCTCGTCGCCCAATGTCCTTCGCGGCGGCATCACTGGATGAGCTCCTTGAGCAAAACTCCGGAGCCGACGCGCGAACCGAATGACATGCTCGCCGTGCTCCACGAAATTATGACACAGGTCATGTCCGAGCATCCGGTGGACGAGAACCGCGTTTACCTTGCAGGCATCTCCTCCGGCGGGAGGGCGTGTTGGGAGATGGCTTTTCGTCATCCGCGGCTGTTCGCGGCAATGGTCGTTCTTAGCGGAGGCGGCGCGGATGTCTCGCGGTTAAAGTCGCTGAAACACTTGCCCATCTGGCTCTTTCACAATCGAGACGATAAGCTGATCCCGCCCGACGGCGACATGCACACGGCGGAAGCCATGCGGCGCATCGGCGGGATCATTCATCTGACGCTTCTGGAAGGAACCAGCCATGTGAGCACCATCCGCGAATTCCAGCGGGATAAAATCACGGCGTGGTTGTTGGCTCAGCGGCGCGGAGCATGGTTCTGCCGGACTCCTCCGGGCTGCGCGCCGTAGAGCTGGTGGCATGTCTTCGGCGTACCTTGCGGTTTTGCGGCGATCGTCTATTCCGCCTGGCGATGGGAGCAACGCCGACGCGAACGCGGCCGAAGCCGAGCGGAAAGTTAAGTTTTTGACAACACAAATTGCTTCAAGAACTGATCCTTTTTTACCAGAGAATCTTTTGGGGACTTGTTTTTCACCTTTTTATCGGAGACGCCTATTCATGTCTTTTCAAGTCCAAAAGAGCCGTTGTCAACGGCGCCGCCGGAGCGGTTTTACGATCATCGAGTTGCTGGTGGTGGTGTTGATTATCGCCGTTTTGGTTGCCCTGTTGCTGCCGGCGGTGCAGGCGGCGCGCGAATCGAGTCGAAAAGTGCATTGCCTGAACAACGTCAAACAGCTCGCCCTGGCGTGTCTTCAGCACGAACAAGCTACGGGACGTTTTCCCACGGGGGGCTGGGGGCATTCCTGGACCGGCGACGCCGATCGCGGAACGGACCGGCGGCAGCCGGGCGGATGGATTTACAACGTCTTGCCGTTCATCGAGCAACAAGCACTGCACGACCTCGGCGCCGGCATGTCGCTGGAAGAAAAACACGCCGCGCATTTACGGCGCATGTCCACCCCGCTCTCCGTGCTGTATTGTCCGACTCGTCGAGCAACTATGACCTATTCCTGGATCGACTTCGTGGCAACTGGCGGGGAAGGCATCTTCAACGCCGCCGGCTCACCCAATGCCGTCGGTCGGAGCGATTACGCCGCCAATTTGGGCACTACCATGCAGGCCTGGTCGCCGCCTACCGGACCCAGAAGTCTTTCCGAAGGTGATGCCGATCCGAAAGGCCTATTCGCCGCCGTCGCCGAGAAGGCCGACAATATAATTTTTTGCGGGAGCATGGTGCGAATCGCGGATGTTACCGATGGAACCACTCACACCTATTTGCTGGGCGAAAAGTGTCTTGATCCGGCCAATTATCTCAACGGCATTGACGACGGCGATAATGAAGAAGCTCTGATGGGCGCGGACATCGACGTATTGCGGCCTACCAGCCGTGCTCCCCTACAAGACATAAACGATCCCGATCCGCGGTTACCTTTGCGTACTTTTTATCGCTTCGGCAGCGCACATGTATCCGGCTTCCACATGGCCTACTGCGACGGCTCGGTGCAGTTCATGAACTATTCTATTCAAGCGGCCGTTCATGCTTTACTGGGCAATCGCAAGGACGGAAAAACCATCGACGCACAGGCGGCAAATTAAAAAAGACATCCATTATCGCTATTGAGCGCAGGTCGCCGTATTGTCGTCGGTTGTTCGGCTTTCGTCGTAATTCGGCACGGCGGCGATAGCACGCCTAAGGAAGCTCGCGTCGTCCGCCAGGTCGAGTAAAGGTCGAGAGTCTTTATTATCGTTTTTTCCAGCGCACGACGGCGCCGCTGGGCAACTCGCCGCCGCTTTCAGCGCGGAGGACCATGTTTCGTGCGAGCAGTTCGTCGGCGGGGCCGAAAACCTGCGTAATCATTCCGGCGAGCCTCTCCGCGTCGAAGTCGGGGGTATGGCATGTAAGCAACAAAAAGGCCGGTCGGCCGTCGGTCAAACGGGCGCAATAGTCCAGCAAAAGCGGCAGGTGTTTCTTCAGCCGCCAAACTTCACCGCGCCGACCGTGGCCGTAGCTGGGCGGATCGAGAATTAGCGCCTCATAGCGTTTGCCGCGGCGGAGTTCGCGTTTGACGAACTTCAGCGCGTCTTCCACCACCCAATGTATCGGCGCCTCGCTCAACTGCGACCATGCGGCATTACGCTTCGCCCAGGCCACCACGTTTTTTGCTGCATCCACGTGTACTACTTCCGCACCGGCTGCTGCGGCCGCTAAGGTGCTGCCGCCGGTATAAGCGAACAGGTTCAACACCGGCGGCGGATCGCCGTGCGAAGGGCGGATGGCGGCAACCGTTTCTTCCAGCCACGCCCAATTTTCCGCTTGTTCGGGAAACAAGCCGACGTGGCCGAAGTCCGTTAATTTCAACTCAAAGCGAAGTCGGCCGAAGGCCACGGTCCAGCGCGGCGGCAGCGGCGCGCGCATAAACCAGCGGCCCGCGTCTTCCCGTCGGCCCCGAAATTGAGCGTGCGCGTGGAACCAGACTTCGGGCGGCGCTTGTTTTGCGCGTCGCGCCGTGGGACAGGGCCGGTCCAGCACCCAGGGGCCGAACTGCTCCAGCCGACGCCTGCCCCCGAAATCCAACAACTTGTATTGTTCATCCACGGACATGCGATAGCTCTTTTTGGGTAGTATCGATTATGAAGCTTACTTCGAGCGGCGCTTCGCCGATGCGCGATGCGGCCGATAGCCCACGGCGGAGACCTGCTTTTTGGCCGCCGGCCTAGCGGTCCGAGAAACAGGCTCCTTCGACATGGTTTTCTTTTCCGCGAGCAGACAATCCGGGCCGTCGCCTACGAGATCGAGTCGTCCGGCTTCGGTCAATGCTGCTAGAACATCAGCATAATTTTCCGGCTTGAAGTATTGGAGCAACGCCTTTTGCAACCGTCGCTCACGTGCGCCGCGCGGCACATAGACCGGCTCGCCGCTAAGAGGGTCGAGGCCGGTATAGTACATCGCCGTGGCCAGGGTCATGGGCGTAGGCACAAAGTCCTGCACTTTCTCCGGCTTCATGCCGTGGCGCTTCAGATATAATGCCAGCTCAATGGTTGCCGCCAGGTCGCTACCGGGATGGCCGGCAAGAAAATACGGTTCCAGATATTGCCGCTTGCCTGATGCCTGTGAGTAGCGGTAAAAGAGGCGTGAAAACTCTTCAAAGCAAGCGATGTCGGGTTTGCACATGCGGCGCAGGGTTTCTTCGTGGCAATGTTCGGGGGCGATCTTCAACAGACCGCCGGTGTGATACTTCGCCAACAGTCGAACGTATGCCGGGCTGCGCAGTGCCAGGTCCATGCGCACGCCTGAGGCGACAAACACCTGCTTTATCGCCGGATGGTGCCGCACCGCTTTCAGCAATCGAATCAGTCGGCCGTGGTCTGTGCGGAGCGCCGGGCAAGGCGCCGGCCAGAGACAACTGGTACGACGACATTTGGCCTGCGCCTCAGGCCGTGCGCAATTCATCCCATACATGTTGGCCGTCGGGCCGCCCAGGTCGCTGATGACGCCGGAAAACCGCGGGGTGGCGGCAAGGTGCTGAACTTCCTGGAGAATGGAATCCTGGCTGCGGCATTGGATGATGCGACCTTCGTGCAGTCCAATCGCACAGAAGGAACAGCCGCCGAAACATCCGCGCATTATCTGAATGGAGCTTTTCACCACCGTGAAGGCGGGAATCTCCCGGCGTCCGTAAGCTGGATGCGGCCGCCGCGTGAAGGGAAGTCCATATATCCGGTCCATTTCCCACTCCGAAAGCGGCCAGGCCGGAGGGTTGGCCGCCACCGCTTCGCGGTCGTGAAATTGCACCAGACGTCGGGCGTTCCAGGGATTGGACTCCTCGTAAATTATCCGCGTCATCGTCGCAAAGGCGACTTTATCGCGCACGACCTCCTCAAAACTCGGCAAAAAAGCCGTCTCGAACCTGCCCGGCAGCGCCGCCTCGTGCGACTGACGTTCCTGGCTTTCGCGGAGGGATCCGGCCTCGCGTGCGCCCAAGCGATACACTACGCCGCGAATGTCGCGTAGTTGCTGGGGCGATTCGCCGGCTGCGAGGCGCTTGACGATCTCCACCAGCGGACGCTCGCCCATCCCATACACCAACAAATCCGCTTTGGCGTCAAGAATCAGGGAACGGCGAACCTTGTCGCTCCAATAATCATAGTGGGCGAAGCGGCGCAGACTGGCTTCGACGCCGCCGGCGATGATCGGTACGCCGTGGTAAGCTTCTCTTGCCCGTTGGCAATAGACAATGGTCGCCCTTTCCGGTCGCAGTCCGATGCGTGCGTCGGGGCTGTAGGCATCGTCGTTGCGAACTTTCCGTTCCGCCGTGTAACGATTGAGCATCGAATCCATGTTGCCGGCGCTGACGGCGAAGCAGATTCGCGGGCGTCCGAAGCTGCGCCAGGCGTGGCAGGAATGCCAATCCGGCTGGCTGAGAATCGCCACCCGAAAGCCCTCGGCCTCCAGCAAGCGGCCGAGCAGTGCCATCGCAAAGCTGGGATGATCTACATAGGCGTCGCCGGTAACGAAAACCACGTCCACCGCATCCCAGCCGCGTTCGGCCGCTTCCTGGGGCGTCATCGGCAAAGGGCGATCTGCACAAAAACCTGCGGAGGATTCAGCCATAAACGGTCCGATGAAAAAACTTTTTCAATGCCTTTTCATGCATTTTATGTCAGGCATCACCAGTTGTCATGCTACTGGGTTTTGCAAGCACTGGATTTCCGGGTAAAAAGCTCTTGGGCAAATCATCCTTGCGGAGTTACAATCTTCCCGATTGATACGTTGCAAGCCTCAACAAAAGCCGCCGCCCATGCCTGATATGCGTATTCTGATCATTCGTTTAAGCGCCATCGGAGATGTAGTGCAAACCATGCCGGTTGCTTGTGCGATAAAAGAGCATTTCCCGCATAGCTTTGTGGCCTGGGTAGTCGAGGAACGAAGCAGCTCGTTGCTTCGCGGCCATGCTGCGCTGGACGAATTGATCGTGCTCAAACGAGGCTGGCTGAAATCGCCTGCTGCACTGCTGCGCCTAGGCAATCAATTGCGGCGCCGCCGATTTGACGTGGCCCTGGATGTCCAGAGCTTGTCCAAATCCGCCTTGCTGGGCGTGCTCTCCGGCGCCCGACGCCGAATCGGCTTCGCGCCGCCTGCCGGAAGAGAAATCAGCCCTGGACTAAACACCGAGCTGGTCCGTGCCACTGCCGTACACATGGTCGAGCGCTATCTTGAATTGCTCAAACCGCTGGGCGTTCATGCGCCTGCGGTGCACTTCGCCGTCCCCGAATCCGAGCCGGATCGGCTGGCGGCCGTGGAGTTGTTGCAACGTTTTGCTCTGAGCGCGGGCTTTGCGATAATCAATCCCGGCGCAGCCTGGCCCTCAAAGTTGTGGCCGGCCGAGCGCTATGCCGCCGTTGCGCGCCACTTGGGCGAGCACTGGCGGCTCCCGACGTTGCTGGTTTGGTCCGGCGCCGAAGAACGCCGTTTGGCCGAACGCATAGCTGCCGCCGGCGACGGCCATGCAAGAGTGGCTCCGCCGACCAGCCTGGGCGAGTTGGCCGCACTGGCACGACGATGTCGCCTCTTTATCAGCGCCGACACCGGCCCGTTACATTTGGCGGCTGCCGTAGGTGCAGCCTGCATCGGTCTTTACGGCCCCTGGCCGGCTGAACGCCACGGCCCGTATGGTGTGGGCAACATCGCCTTGCAGCAGATGCGATTTGAAGGCCCTACTCGTCGGCGCCGACACGCTTCCGCCTGTTACATGGAAAGCATCTCCACAGAGATGGTCTGTCAAGCGTGTGATCAACTATTGTCGGGACTCGTGGCCGACGGCGATGCTTCTTCGTCGAGGAGGGTGTCGATGTAGCGTTCCATTTCGGTTTCCGTACCGGGCCGATAGCCTACCCAAACCGCGCGCACCACCCCGCGACGGTCGAGCAAGATGGTGGTAGGAAAGCCGCGGATGTCGCTCGACTCCCCTTCGGCCTCGAGCGGATAAAGCAACCGGCCTACGGCAAAACGGGTTTGGGTGTCCGGATCGTAATAGATCGGCAACTCGATGTGCATTCGCCCAAGCAAGGCAAATGTTTCTTCCCGCAGCGAACGCACATCATCCGCCAAATGGCCGGGTGGGCAGGCGACGGCCAAAAGGAGAAACTCGCTCTTGGCGGTATAACGCTTGTTCAATTCGGCCAGATGCGGCAGCTCCAGGCGACACGGCCCACACCACGGACCCCAAAAGGTGAGCAACACCACGCGGCCTTCTATGTCTTTCATCGACAGCGGCGAACCTTCTCCCGAAAGCGGCTCCAGAAATAAAAATTGCAATTGCTGGTTGATGCCTGGTTGCTCTTCGGGATTCAGCGGCGTTTGGCGAGGCAACGTCCACCAGTAAAAAGCCGCCGCAGCCGCAACTACCAGAACCATCATTACGTGCGAAAACGTAATCGGGGCTCTGTATCGTTGCGGCGGTTTATCATCAGGTTCTCTGGTTCGCGGCATAAGATTTTTTCTCAATGCTCATCACTACAACCGCCACACAGGTACGGCGTGTAATTGGAAACAAACGGCTCAACCGCTCCTCGCGGCTTCGAGTATGGTGTATTATAGCAGAGGCTGGCTCGAAGGTAAGTATTGAAAGGACAAAAAAGCCGCCGGCCCCAGGAGCAGCATCGCAGAGAAAGCGTTATGCCTTTTGAAGTCGAATTAAAATTTCCGCTGGATGATGAGTCCGGTTTCCTTGCTCGCCTTGCCGAGTTGGGCGGCGTGTGGTCGGCGGAACATACCGAAACGGACACCTATTTCAATCATCCCGCCCGCGATTTCGCCCGAACTGACGAAGCCTTGCGCCTCAGGCGAAGAGAGGGAAAAGGCTATTTGACGTACAAGGGGCCGAAAATCGATTCCACCACTAAAACCCGTCGCGAAATCGAACTACCTTTGCCGGTCGGCGAGAGCGAGATTGCGGGCTGGATGGAATTGTTGAAGGTATTGGGGTTCTTGATAGTCGGCGAAGTGCGGAAGAAGCGCCGAAAAGCCCGACTCTTTTGGCAAGGGCGGCCAGTGGAAATCTCGCTGGACAGGGTGGAGCAACTCGGCACATTTGTCGAACTGGAAACCGTGGCCGAAACGGCGGAACTCGACGCCGCGAGAAAAGCTCTGTTCACGCTGGCCGAAAAGTTGGGTTTACGACACAGCCGGCGGGAAAGCTACCTGGAACTTCTGCTGCAAGTGCGGCGGTCCGCAAGCGGGTAAAGGGCGAAACTATGCCGCAACATCAGCCGCTTACGATTTTTTTCTCAGCCGGCGAGCCGAGCGGCGATCTGCACGGCGCAAACCTGATCCGCGAGCTTCATGCCCGACGGCCCGACCTGAAAGCGATCGGCTATGGGGGGCCGAAGATGGCCTCCGCCGGATGCCGCCTACATGCCGACTTGACCGCTCTGGCGGTGATGTGGTTTGCCAGGGCCGCCATGAATTTGCACCGCTTTTGGGCGCTGGTGAGCCGCGCAGACCGATTCTTCCGGCGTTGCCGACCGGCGGCAGTCGTGGTGATTGATTATCCGGGCTTCAACTGGTGGATCGCCAGACGCGCCAAAGCGCAGGGCATTCCTGTGTTCTACTATGTGCCGCCGCAGATTTGGGCGTGGGCGAGATGGCGCGTGCGAAAAATGCGCCGGCTGACGGATCAGGTCCTTTGTACTTTGCCTTTCGAGGAAGCCTGGCTGCGGCAACACGGATGCAACACGACGCTCGTCGGCCACCCTTACTTCGATGAACTTCATCGCTACCCTTACGACGAAGCATTCATTGCGGCGCAACGTCTGCGGCCGGAACCGCTCGTGACCATCCTGCCCGGCTCGCGCGACCAAGAAGTAAAACACAATCTGCGCTGGTTTCTTAAGGCTGCGGCGATAGTCTTTGAGGAGATGCACAACGTGCGCTTCGCCGTGGCGGCTTTCAAGGAGAGTCAAGCCGCGTTTGTCCGCGAGGCCGTCGCCAGCAGCGGATTGCCGGTGGAAGTCCATGTCGGCAAGACGCCGGAGCTGATTCGTGCGGCCTGTTGTGCGATGGCGGTTTCCGGTTCCGTGTCTTTGGAATTGCTGTATCACACTGTGCCGAGCGTAATCCTTTACTGGATCAGCCGACCGGCTTTTTTCGTGCAAGGCTTTTTCCGTAAAGTGAAATACATCACCCTGGTTAATCTTCTAGCCGACGAGGGTCTGGGCGATAGCGACCTGGCGTTGTACGATCCTGCTCAGCCTGGGGCCGAGCGCGTACCCTTTCCCGAATATCTGACCTACGAAGACAAGTCGGCGGCGATAGCGAATCATATCATCCGGTGGCTTCGGTACGAAGGACTTCGTACAGCCCGCGTCAAGCTGCTGGCCGAGCTGCGCGACCGCTTTGCCCGTGAGGGAGCCTCAGGCCGCGCCGCCGAGCATATTCTTCAGTGGCTGGCCGGCAAATAATTGGAGTTGGACGCAAATCCTTGTGATATAAAGGGTTGCAGTTACAATAAACTCGTAATCAACAGGAGTTTTTCGGTGCTGCTCGACGAACCTCCGCATACACAGGGCGATCTGAACTTCACGCTTTTCGGCATCCCCATTCGCGTCCATCCTTTCTTTTGGCTCATGGCTTTACTGCTCGGCTATCGGGCAGGCGATGCGGGTTCGGTGTTTCTTTGGGTGGCGGCTGTCTTTCTCGCCATCCTCGTGCATGAGCTAGGGCACGCGCTCATGATGCGGGCGTATGGATTTCAGCCTGCGATAATACTTTATGGGCTGGGCGGTCTCACTTCTTATAACCAAAATTATTTCAGCTACAGCGATCGTTCACTCCGCGAAGTGCTGATCGTGCTGGCCGGACCTGCGGCAGGTTTTCTGCTGGCGGCTCTGCTTGTCCTCGCGACTCTGTTTTTGGGGCACGGCGAAAAGCTGTGGTTCGTCGGCCCCGGGAATTTATTGCCGCAACTCGTGCTGCCCGATTCTCGATTCGCCGAACTGCTTAACAATCTTTTTTTTGTGTGCGTTTTCTGGGGATTAATCAACTTGTTGCCGGTCTATCCTCTGGACGGCGGCCAGGCGATGCGCGCGATTTTCCTGAAGCTCGATCCGCACCACGGACTGGTGCGCTCCTTGACGCTCTCGATGTTCACGGCGGCGGCAATGGCGATCTATGCGTTTCTAAAATGGAATAGTATTTTTGTTACTTTGCTCTTCGGTTATCTGGCGTATGCGAGCTTCATGGCGGCGCGCTTCTTCAGCAATCGGTGGTGAAAATGGAATTTTTTTCTTTTTGCTCTTGCAAAAAAATTTGAGAATGCTAAAACATAAGAGCAGTTGATGGGCAGGAGGCCAGTTTCCGGCGGTCGGTAGCTGCGTTCCTCCTGTCCGGCAGAAACCGTTGACGGAGGAGTGACAGTGGCCACAAAGAAGGCTGCCAAGAAAGTCGCCAAGAAACCGGCGAAGAAGAAGGCCGTGAAGAAAGCCAAAGGTTGCAAGTAACACAGCTTGCAGCCCTCGGTCGAACAAGGCCGAAAGGTTTCCAGGGACAACGACGAGAAAGGGCCGGCGGGAGCAATTCCCAGCCGGCCCTAAAGTTTTATGCGGCAAGAACTTGCGAATCAGTCCGAAGGAATGCGGCCTGTGGCGCTATCCAGTTTCGCCCAGAACGGATGTTGTCGTTCGCCGCGTGTACGTGCATCTTCCAGTAGTGTTCGTAGCTCAGGTCGGATGGTTTGATCCGGGCTGTTGATGCGCCGGCCGTTGACGGTGATTATCGTCCGCCGTTTGAAGTCGATCAGCTTCGGCGAAAGCCAAACCGTTACTTGCGCAGCGCCGGTGCGGATATTCAAATCATTGTTGCTCGTTACGTTGGCTTTGAGTTGTACAGGCTGGGCGCCGTTAGGCGGCCAATCGCTCGGCTCGACCATGGAACGCGCCGGCAGTCCTTGCATCTCCACCCACCAGAAGAAATTGTCCCACCGCCGCATGGAAACGCAGGTGAACTCACGGGGAAAGAAATTGCGCCGGCAGCGGCTCATCCAATCGAACAGACGCAGTATCTCATCATAGAAATCTTCATGTCCGCGACCGCGATATTCCACCACCGTGGCGGGAAAGCCGCGGCGAAGATAGCGGTCGAGGTCGCGGGCGTTATGGGTGAGCTTGGCGCCGTCCAGCTCGCCGGCGATGACATAGAAGGGCACGTAGCGCGCGTTCTCCCAATAGAAGGCGCAGTAGCGATCCGCCTGGGCGACGATCGGAATCACGCCCGCCCAAAGGTCCGGGTGTGCCAGCCCCATGTCCCAGGCTGCGTCGCCGCCGATGGAATGGCCGGAAAGAAACACGCGGTCGGTATCAATGGCGAATCTTCGGCAGGCATCGCGGAGCGAAGCTAGCACCGCCATGTGTTCGCGCGCGGTATAGCCGTATTGTTTTTGATGTTCTTCGGTCCAGCGTGGGGCGATGACGATGTATCCGTAGCGTGTGGCCTGACCGTTACGAGCACCGGTCGAACCCCACTCGCCGGCCCACCAGTCGATTTGCTGCTCAGCGGTGGTATGGGCGGCATGAAGGGAAACGATCGTCGGATAGAGGTGGTAAGGGTCGTATTCCGGCGGCAGTTGAACGTAGTATTCCACCGGGGGTTCATCGGGCAAACCGGTTACTTTTACGCGGAAAAAGCCGGGTTTTTCAGCCGTGGGCTCCGGCAACGGCAGCGGCGGCTTCATGTGTGCCAGGAGTTTGGCCGCGATCTCCACACTTCCGCCCGACTCCTGCTGGATGTAGCTTAGCAGCCGATCACGTTCCGGTGCGGTGGTTTCCTGGAGATAATCGCGGAGCCAATTCCGCACCTTATAGGCGGAGATGGCCGTGGAAAGTTTCGGCGCGGCCCCATCCGCACCCAGAAGCCAGCCGCTAATGGCCAGGGCGAGCTTTTCTTCGTCAGACGTTTGCGGGTCGTCGGCGCTTTGTAAGAAGGCGGCCAGGCGGTCCAGCGTACTAAAGCCCAACTCCGCCTCGATTTCTTCTAAGATGGGCTTAAGGTTTTCCCGGGCGATGGTGTCTCGCAAACGTTCGGCGAGGGCCTTCAGGTGTTCGACTGCTTTTCGGCCGCGTTCCAGTCGGGCTTCATAGTCGGCGAGCATCTCCCGAACTTTCTGGAGGATTTCGCCGCCGACGCCTTCGCTCGGAAAGCGTCGCAAGCCGTCGAAGACGAGGCGATGTTGTCCGGCTTCGTGCCGCACCCGCAATTCCGCAGCCAGTCGTGCCGCCGACATCTGCACGATGGCGCGCAGCGAGGGCGCCAACTGCTCCTTCAACTCGCTTCGGTCCGGGAAAGACGCCAACAGCTCTTCCAGGATTTTGCGGGCCTCTTCATAGCGCTCGCTCTGGAGATAGAAGCGCGCGAGCTTTTTGTGGTGTTCAATGTTTTTGGGGTCGATAAGCTTGAAAAGAATCTTTCGCAAGGTTTCCGGCGGAATAGAGCTGGTGGCGATCCTCATGTCCCACACGTGCGAGATGCCTTCGACTTTCGTCCACTGGGGCGTAAGTTCCGTGATGCCTTGAATGACATCCACGGCGCCTTTGGCGGTGCGCATGGTGAAAATCCGTCGTCCGTACTCATCAAACGGCTCAACCCGCAACGGCCAGCCGACGGCGCGCACCGAAGGCCCGGAACGCAACACCCGTTGACGCAGATGGAATTTTTCCTCCACTTGCCGAGCCTCTTCCTGGCGCACTTCGCGTACCAGCCGGTCGGAAACGAAAGTCCGCCGCAATTCGTCGTCCACGAATACGATCAGTTGCAGCGGACCTTCGGCATCGGGCTGGGTAGGCAAGGGAACATCGGCCAGACCGGCCACCTTGCCCAATTTCCCCAGCAACACCCGACCGTCGGCCAGGACAATCTCCGTGCTCCAAACCTTTGCTCCGCTGAAGAGGAGTGTTGAGAGCAACCACACGCTGAGCCACCACCGAATAGGGCTTTTGATTTGCATACCGCCCTCGCTTTCCATATCGCCGTAAGCAGCCTTCATTCTATTATCTACCCTTCACCGGAGAGAGGCAACCTACTGCACCGCGCCGCCCGATACAGCCGGTTGAAAGGGCTATTGTAAGGAAAAGATTACTCAGGAAGTATGCGCACATTGAAGGGCAGCCCTTGAACTGGTAGGTAATAGTTGGGAGTGAACCAAAACCATTCAGAACTAAGGGGCTGCCTGCCCGCTCACGCCCTCGGAAGTAAGCATGGACCGGCCGAAAACGCCCTGTTCGTTGTGGCGGGCGACATACCGGGGCAACGACACGTTGAGGAAGAAATGCGCCGGCGAACCTTGAAACTCGGCAATTGCGCCTTCGAGCGACTGACCTTCCTTGAAATGCACGATCTCCGGCGCCCCGCCGATTTTCGCCGTTCGCTCCCAAAGCACGCGGCCGTTTTCCTTCAATGCCAAGCGCAAAACCTTCGTGGCGACCGTAACCGTCTGAGTTCGACCTCCGGGCTGACCGAAGCCGCGTGTTTCATAGGTTTTTGTTTCCGGCTTGCCCGCTTCTTCAGTAGCTTCCAGTACGATCGGTGCTCCTGAGGCGGCCGGTGAAATGCCGTTAGCTTTTAGTTTGGCAGCGAGCGCTTCGGCAACCTGTCGTTGTTCCTCAGGCTTTGTGAAGGAAACGCGGATGTCGAGGCCGACCTGAATGCCAGGCTTGACAGCCAATAACTGATCCGCCGAGAGGCCGGCGACAACTCGGATGGCCTCGGGGTGCGGCACAGTGATGAAAAACAGGCCGGATTGGCGGCCGATGCCGCGGCCCGACCGCTCTTCGGAGGCTACGTAGCACAACGTACCGTCGGGCAGGATGGTAATCGGGCCGGAGGGCTGATGAAGATATTGCCACAAGACGATCTTCCTGCTCAGGTCGATCAAGAAAGAACCCCCCACGAACAAATGATCGTGGTCGATCCAATCCAGCCGGTCGCAGGGGAGCGGCTTGGGAAAACCAATTTCTTCAATCAGCTTTTTCTGCTCCAAGTCCCAAACGCACAGCGAGTTCAACGAACAAGAAGCCAGCCGGCGGCCGCTGGCATGGAAGGCGAAAACCATGCCGGACTCGACGTTACCCGGCAATACAGCCAAGGTCTTGCCGGAGGCGACGTCCAACACGGCTACACCCGACTCGGACGCGCCACGGCAAGTTGCTTTCGGTTCGGGCTGAGGGCGGGCAGGGTGCCTCTCTTGATGTCCAAGCTGTAAACCGCCTCTGCGCCGTTGATGTTCCACAACACCACTCTTCCCGCCGTGCCGCCGACGGTCAGCAATTGCTTGTCCGAAACGAACAAGGCGCCGTCAACCGACCAGAGCCGCAGGGCTGTTGAGATTTGATCGCGGGCGTTCCAGCGGTTTATCAGCTTGCCCGCTTTGCCCAATTGCCAGACCTCAACCCCGCTATGCTTCTCCATCACTCGCTTCTTCTGAGGAGGGATGCAAACGAGAGCATTGCCGTCGGGCGAGAGGTCGGCCGGAATGTATGAGGTATCAAGCAAAACCGACTCCGTCGTCATGCCGGTCTTTAGACTGCAAAATTCCACCCTCAGGCGTGAAGCCCCTTTATCCCGGGGGGCGTCATATACGTGGGCCACAAGCAGGCGTTGCCCCGAACGATCGACGAACACTTTCTCGATCTTTTCCCGAAACAGATTCCTGCCGGTCGATTCTTTAGGCGTTTCGAGCAAGATGGGGCGCAAGGCGCCGGGACGCCATTGTGGGGCGATGTCGGGCGCGATGACGCCGCCGGCATCGGGATCAACCTTGATGTGCCTGGCGCGAAACCAGTTGCCCTGAGGCGGTTCTTTTTCTCCCCCAGTTGCCTCGCCGGCTTGATCCCCTCCTGCGTCCTCGTCCGGTCGGTCGCCGACAAACGGATCTCCGGAAGATTCCTGGGTGAGTTGTTCGACGTATTTTCGATCCGCCTCACTGAGTCTTTCCAAGGGCAAGCTGATTGTACTGCCGTCGGCCTTTCGGAGTCGGACCTTGCCGCCGTCCAGTGCGACGAATCTGGCCTCTGTTTTGTATTTTCTCGTGGAATCGGTCCACGTTCGCAGGGGATACTCAGAGTCGGTCTGAGCGGATTTCTTTTTCTCGTCCGGCTCCTTGTCTTTGGGGGTGGAGGGGCCTTTCCTGCTGATGAGTCGAAGCGTATCGGGGGGCCGAGTCAAAGTCGTCTCGATCCCGTGTAGGACGCAGCGGACCTTCACCCAACCGCCGGCGCTGAACCCGATCACTTCTCCTTGTATGACCTCGGCGCCAAATTTAAACTCCACCTTGTCGCCGACCTTAAATGGCGACTGATCCTTCCGCGGTGGAGCGGCTCGGCCAGACACACCCGACAAGGCCACGATCATCAATGTCAACACTCCCACACGGCCAAGACGAAAAAGAAATCCGTTGCAGCGTTTCATCACTGCCTTCTTTTCCTTTTGCAGCACTGTTGTCGAGGGTAACTGATCTGTCGCACGGGTGCCACTCTACGCCGTTAACCCTTTTGAAAATACGAAAAAATGGTCTTGATGCGTTTAGCCGTTTTCTGGATTCTGCGCATTTTACCACAAACCCGCATCCAGAAAGAAATCGGCAATGTCACGCACGAAATCTTACCCGCAACGGGCACTGCTGGTCAAGCTAGCAGTGGCACACGCACCCGTTGAGGTCTATTCTTCTTCGGCGCGGAGTCGGGCGAGGACGCTGTAGTCCTCGAGCGTCGAGGTGTCGCCGACCGTTTCTCTGCCGGCGGCAATATCGCGGAGCAGTCGCCGCATGATTTTGCCGCTACGGGTTTTCGGCAGGGCGGTGGTGAAGTGGATGTCGTCGGGCACAGCCAGCGCGCCGATTTCCTTGCGCACGTGATTCTTCAGCTCTTTGCGCAATTCGTCGGAGGGATCGAACCCTGCGGCCAGAGTGACGAAGACGGCCACAGCTTCGCCCTTCACTTCGTGCGGCCGGCCGACCGCCGCCGCTTCGGCGACCGCTTCGTGGCTCACGAGTGCGCTTTCGATTTCAATCGTGCTCAGCCGGTGGCCGGAGACGTTCAGCACGTCGTCGATGCGGCCCATAATCCAATAGTAGCCGTCTTCATCCACCCGCGCATTATCTCCTGCGAGATACTTGCCGGGGACGTCGGTCCAGTACTGGATTTTGTAGCGTTCGTCATCGCCCCAGATGCCGCGGAGCATACCGGGCCAGGGCTTGGTGATGGTCAGCCAGCCGCCGACGCCGACGGGCACCGGCTTGCGATCTTCGCCGACGATTTCCGGGACGATTCCCGGCAGAGGCTTGGTGCAGCTACCGGGCTTGGTGGGCGTGGCGCCGGGCAGCGGCGTCATCATGATCCCGCCGGTCTCGGTCTGCCACCAGGTATCGACGATGGGGCAACGCTCGCCGCCGATCACACGATGATACCACATCCAGGCTTCAGGGTTGATGCCTTCGCCGACGGTGCCGAGGAGTCGCAGGCTGCTGAGGTTGTATTTTTCCACCCATTCGTCGCCCCACTTGATAAACGTGCGGATGGCCGTCGGTGCGGTATAGAGGATATTGATTTTGTACTTTTCGATCATCTCCCACCAGCGACCTTGATGCGGGGTGTCGGGAGCGCCTTCATATATAAAGACGGTTACGCCGGCCGAGAGCGGCCCATAGACGATGTAAGTGTGGCCGGTAATCCAGCCGATGTCGGCGGTGCACCAATAGACATCTTCGTCGCGGACGTCGAACACCCATTCCGTGGTTTTCTTGGCATAGAGATTGTAGCCGGCAGTGGTGTGTTTGACGCCTTTCGGCTTTCCGGTAGAACCGCTGGTATAGAGAATAAACAGGGGGGCTTCGCTATCCATGGGGACGGCGGGACAATCGGGCGAGGCTTCGGCCATCAATTCATGCCACCAGAAATCGCGCCCCGGCTGCATCTTTACCTCGTTCCCGCAACGTCGCAGAACGATGCAATGTTTGACGGTCGGCGATTTGGCCAGCGCGGCATCGACGTTTTCCTTCAGCGGCAACTGTTTGCCGCGCCGCCAGGCGGCAT
>Ga0272448_1000238_pt1 | contig 84603 bp, 65 predicted proteins | sample YNPCB0191_FD_202220 | JGI IMG/M metagenome (GOLD analysis project Ga0272448, IMG submission 202220) | Hot spring sediment microbial communities from Yellowstone National Park, WY, United States - YNP-CB-019-1 | ecosystem: Environmental > Aquatic > Thermal springs > Hot (42-90C) > Sediment...
GAACGTGCGCGTCTCGCCGGAGGAGAACGTTTATCCCATGGTGCCGGCCGGGGCGGCGATCAACGAAATGGTGCTGGAGCCGCCGGAGCCGGTGGCGGTTCCCAAGTAGGAGGACGGCATGCTACAGGTGATTTCCCTGTTGGTGGAAAACAAGCCCGGGGCGCTCATGCGCATCACCGGCGTGCTGAGCGCGCGGGGCTACAACATAGAAAGCCTCACGGTAGCGCGCACCCTGGATCCCACTCTGTCCCGGATGACGATTGTGGTGGACGTGGATCCCAACCTGCGGCGCCAGGTGATCAAGCAAATGAACAGGCTCATCAACGTCCTTCAGGCCAGCGACTTGACCGAAGAGCCGGCCGTGGCGCGCGAGATGGTGCTGCTGCGCGTGCGGGCGCCGCTGGAGACCAGGACCGCCATCCTGAAGGAGGCCGAAATTTTTTCGGCCCGCGTGGTGGATTCTTCGGTGGAAGGCTTCGTGCTTGAGGCTTCCGGGGCCCCGGAGAAACTGGATGAGTTCATTGATGTAATGCGGGCTTACGGCGACATCGAAGTCACCCGCTCGGGTATGGTGGCGGTGGCGCTGGAATCCAAGCGCCTCCGGCTGTCGCCGCCGGTGCCCACCAAGGCCGAGCGCGATAACCCCAGCGGCTCCCGGCTGCTGGACGTACCAAGCAATTGAATCTGATATGGAGCAAAAATGGCTAACCGATACTACGAGAAAGATGGTGACTTGAGTTACTTGAAAGACCGGACGGTGGCCATCATCGGCTACGGCAGTCAAGGCCATGCACACGCTCTCAACCTGCGCGACTCCGGCCTGCGGGTGCTGGTCGCCGAGAAGGCGGGCACGCCCAACTGGAGCAAGGCCGAAGCAGCTGGCTTCCAGGTGCTCTCGGCCGCCGAGGCCGCACGCCTGGCTGACGTGATCATGGTCCTGGTGGCCGACATGCATCAACCGGCTCTTTACCGCGAGGAAATCGCACCTCAGCTTGCCCCCGGCAAGACCCTGATGTTTGCCCACGGCTTCAACATACACTTCGGTCAGATAGTGCCGCCGCCGAAGGTGGACGTCTCCATGATCGCTCCCAAGGCGCCGGGCCATCGCGTGCGCGAACTGTTCAAGGAAGGCGTGGGCGTGCCCGCGTTGGTGGCGATATATCAAAATCCGTCCGGGAAGGCGCTGGAGGGCGCCCTGGCTTACGCCAAGGCGCTGGGGTGCCTGAAGGCCGGCGTTATCGAAACCACCTTCAAGGAAGAAACCGAGAGCGACCTGTTCGGCGAGCAGGCGGTGCTCTGCGGCGGCGTGAGCGAGTTGATCCGGGCGGGATTCGAAACCCTGGTCGAGGCCGGATACGCCCCGGAGATCGCTTACTTCGAATGTTTGCACGAGTTGAAGCTTATAGTGGACCTGATCCAGGAAGGCGGGCTGAGTTACATGCGCTACTCGGTCTCCGACACCGCCGAGTACGGCGATTACACGCGCGGGCCGCGCGTAATCGGTCCTGCCGTACGGCAGGAAATGCGGCGGCTGCTGGAGGAAGTACAGTCCGGCCAGTTCGCCCGCGAGTGGATCCAGGAATACACCCAGAACGGGCTGAAGAACTTCCTGGCCATGCGCGAGGCCGCCCGCAACCAGCCGATTGAAGTGGTCGGGCGCGAGTTGCGCAAGATGATGCCTTTCCTGCGCAAGCAGAAGGAAGCCGGCGTACCGGAAGACCAGCCCGGCGCCGCCGGCGCCTGAGAACCGCGGCGGCGGGCCCGGCCTCGCCGCCGCCTTCACCTGAGGCAGTTTATGAGGATCTACACCTTCGACACGACGCTGCGCGACGGCACTCAGGGTGAGGCCGTCTCGTTCACCGTGGAAGACAAGCTGCTAATCGCCCAGAAACTGGACGAATTGGGCATTGACTACATCGAGGGCGGCTGGCCCGGCTCCAATCCGCGCGATCAAGAGTTCTTCGCTCGCGCCTCCGAGCTTCGGCTCGGCCACGCGCGGCTGACGGCCTTCGGATCCACGCGCTTCGCCAAAAACCGCGTGGACCGCGATCCTAACGTCCGCGCGCTGATCGAGGCGCGCACTCCCGCCGTCGCCGTCTTCGGCAAGACGTGGGACTTCCATGCCCGGCGCGCCCTGGGCATCACGGAAGAGGAAAATCTAAAACTGATTGCCGAGACCGTGCAGTATCTCAAGGATCACGGTCGCGAGGTTATATTCGACGCCGAGCATTTCTTCGACGGCTATAACGCCAATCCAGACTTCGCCTTGCGTTGCCTGGAGACCGCCAAACAGGCCGGGGCCGACGTATTGTGTCTGTGCGACACCAACGGCGGGACCGTCACCTCGCGGCTGGCCGAGGTAGTGGCGGAAGTGCGCCGCCGCTTCGACGGGCCTTTGGGAATCCACTGTCATAATGACTCCGATCTGGCGGTGGCCAACACCCTGGCGGCGGTCGAGCAAGGCTGCACCCACGTGCAAGGCACCATCAACGGTTACGGAGAACGCTGCGGCAATGCCAATCTTTGCTCGATAATCGCCAACCTGGAACTCAAGATGGGCCACACCACCATCGGCGCCGACCGGCTGGTGAACCTAAGTTCAGTGGCGCGCCTGGTGGCCGAGCTGGCCAACCTGCCGTTGCGCTCCGATCAGCCCTATGTGGGCCGCAGCGCTTTCGCGCACAAGGGCGGCGTCCACGTCAGCGCGGTGCTCAAGGATTCCTCCACTTACGAGCACATCTCGCCCGGCTTGGTGGGTAACCGCCAGCGCGTGCTGCTGTCGGACCTCTCCGGTCGCGCCAACATCCTTTACAAACTCAAGCAGCACGGCATCGCCGACCGGCTGTCCGAAGAAGCGCGTCGGGAACTGCTGGAGCGCATCAAGCACCTGGAGTACCGCGGCTACGAGCTGGAAGCCGCCGAGGGGACATTCGAACTGCTGGTTCGAGAGGCGCTGCATCCCGGCGTGCGCTTTTTCGAGCTGGTGAACTTCGAGGTCACAACCAAGATGGAGGACGACAAGCATTCCCGCACTGTGGCTACCGTAACGGTTAAGACTAGCGGCGGCGTGTACTCGGCCACCGCCAGCGGGCACGGTCCGGTGAACGCCCTGGACTTGTGCCTGCGGCGTTGTCTGTCCTCCGTTTATCCCTCCATCGCCCATGTGCGGCTCACCGATTACAAGGTGCGGGTGCTGGACTCCAAAAAGGGTACGGCTGCAAAGGTGCGAGTCCTGATCGAGTGGTCGGATCACCGCCGGAGCTGGACGACGGTGGGAGTCTCAGACAATATCATCGAGGCGAGCTGGCGCGCACTGGTGGACGCCATCCGCCTGGAGCTGATGCGGCTGGCCGAGCAGGACGAGACCATCGAAAAGGCGGTCGAAGATTATTGCTGGGGAGTCTGAGGAAGGTAAGGGCCGGCACGGCCCGCCGATAGCGACGCGCGGGCCGCGCCGGAGCATCCCCGGAGCCGTCTAGAGCCTTGGCCCGCGGCCAAAACCCAGTCCGCCGGGGCCGAGGCCGGCAAACCCACAGCCGCGCGGGCAGAGCTTGTCGAGCTTGTCACGCTGCTCCTGGGTGAGCAGACCCCGCAGGGTGGCCATGGTCTGCGCCCGGGCGGCGATCAGCTCGGCGTGCAGCTTACCAAGGCTGTCGGCCAGCGGCTGGATGGTTTGCGGCCCGGCATTGTTGCGCACCGCCTCTTGCAGCTTGGTGCGCAACTCGACCATCTTCTGCCAGGTGGTCTGGTTCTTGGTTTGAAGGGCGTCCAGAGCCGCTTTGAACTGCGTCTTCTGCCCCTCGCTGAGATTCAGGTACGTAGACAGGAACTCCAGCCGCCGCTCGTAGCGCGCGCCGGGAGCTGCGGCCTGCCCGGGGGCCAGATTCCGGCCCCAACCGCGTCCCCACTGTGCCGCCGCCTGGCCAGCCAGCATCGCCACGGCGGCAATGATCAGCAAGCTTCGCTTCATCTCAATCCACCTCCATTCAGGATTACTGCGCTCCGCCCGGATTGGTTTCACGAGCTGTGCCACTGTTCAATGCCCGGAAAAATCAAGCAATTACGCCGCGCACGGGCCTCGCCGCGCGCAGGCTTTGCAGAGCTGACGGGCCGCCGGCGCGCAAGCTTTGCGTCCCCGGGCGCGCCCCGTTGTACATTGGTAGCTTGACCCTCGGCCCATGCGCTATTTCTTTCGCCTGCGCTTCCCTGCCGTCGAGCGCATCCTGCTGGTCGAGAGCGGCTCGCGCCACTTGATCGAGCAGCTTGTGCCCATCCTCAGGCAGTACTGGCCTGAGGCGCCCATCGGCCTGCTGACGTGCTATGCGGGTTTGCCCGCCGCGCTGGCGGGCGAACCGGCCACCGAGGTCTTCCGCGTCAGCGACTATCAAGGCCGGAAGGGCCGGCGGCGGCTGTATCACGAGCTGGCCCGGCGCGGTTACGCCATTATGGGCATATTGTGCACGGGCGAGCCCATCATGACCAAGTGGAAGTGGGCTCTGGCGCTGCGCGTGCCGGCCAAGGTTTTCGTGGTGAACGAGAACTGCGACTTCTTCTGGCTGGACCGCTCGCAGCTTGCCACCCTGCTTCGCTTCGCCTTGTATCGCGCGGGCCTCAGCGGAGCTCAGGCGGCGCCGACCGCGTTGCGGCTGCTACTGTTCCCGCTGACCTTGTTGTACCTGGCGGCCTATGCGTCCTGGGCCCATGCGCGCCGCGGGCTGCGGCTGCTCTGGGGCCGGCGCTAGCCGGGGAGCCTGCGCCGGATGAGTGTCCCTGAACTCCGGCAGGGGTCTACAATCAGTAAAGATGGTGGTCGAAATAGACGGCGTGCCGCTGCACTTGGCGCATCCCGATGAGATCCCGGTGCGCTGGGTGGGCCAGGAAGAGGTACTGCGCCAACTGCTGGCGGCCTGGCTGGTGCTGGGGCCGGAAGACCTACCCATGAACCCGCGCCTGATCGGCAAGCCGGGCGTGGGCAAGACTACGCTGGCCTACGCCGCCGCCAAGCGCCTGGGCCGGGAAGTTTACGTCATGCAGGCGACCGTGGACACGCGCCCCGAAGATCTGCTGGTGCAGCCAGTCATCGAGGGCGAGTCGAAACTCCGCTATGTTGCCTCGCCGTTGGTGACGGCCATGATCCGCGGCGGAGTGGCGATTCTGGACGAGGGCAACCGGATGAGCGAGAAGAGCTGGGCCTCGCTGGCGCCCCTGCTGGACAACCGCCGCTACGTGGAGTCGGTGGTGGCCGGCATCAAGATCAAGGCTCATCCCGATTTCCGCCTGGTGACCACCATGAACGACGACGCCTCCACTTTCGATCTGCCCGAGTACATCCACTCCCGCCTTCAGCCCCAGATCCTTATTGATTTCCCGGAGCGCGAAGAAGAATACCTGATCTTGAAAGAGAACCTGCCTTTCGGCGACGAGCGTATCCTGCAATATGTGACCGACTTTCTCCAGCAAGCCCATGCGTCCGACGAGCGCTACACGGTCCGGGACGGCATCAACATCGCACGCTACGCCATGAAACTCCAAAGCCTGGCCACCGAGATCTGGCAGCATGAACGCGCGCTGGAGATGGCGATCTTCGAGATTCTGGGCCAGGAAGCGCTGCGCTATGTCCCACCCGAGCGATCCCCTCGCTGAGGGATTCGATCCTGCGAGCCTGCGCCGCGGCCGGTTCCTGTATCTGCCGGTGGCGCCGGGCAGACTGGAATTCGCCATTGAGGTGCGGCGCCGGCTGTTGCGCGAGCGCCCGCAAGTCGTGGCTGTGGAGCTGCCCGTAAGTCTGGCCGAAACCTACCGCCGGGCCATTGACCGGCTGCCGCAGATCAGCGTGTTGCTGTATCCGGACGAACAGGATCAGGAGGCCGCCATCTACGTTCCGGTCGAGCCGGCCGACCCGTTCACCGAGGCGATCCGCACGGGATTGGAAATCGGGGCCGAGATCCTGTTCGCGGACCCGGATGTGGGCGAGCGTCCGCACCTGCCGGACCGTTACCCGGACCCTTACGCCCTGCGTCGCATCGGATTGGAGAAATACATCGAGGCATACCGGCTTTGGCCGCAACCGCGCAGCCCGGAGATCGAGGAGCATGCCGCCGGAATCGCCTGGAAGCTGCAAGGCGCCGATCCGCTGGCCCGGGTCGTGGTGGTGCTTTCGCTGAATCTTCTGGACCCGGTGCTCGACGCCATGGAGACTCCCCAGGAGCCGCCCCGCCGCAGGGCCCGCCGTCTGGTGGTAGATCTGATCAATCCCCACCCGGAATGCCTGGCCGAGATCACCCTCGAGCATCCTTACCTGCAACACCGCTACGAGCAGTTCCGCACCCGCATGAGCCCGGAGGCGCTCGTTGATCGCCCACGCGTTCAGCTCGCCCTGTTGCGCGAAGCCGAAACCGGTTATGAGAAGAACGCAGGCGAGAGGCTCCAACACTGGCAGCGCCGTCTGATCGCGCGCTACACACGCAACCTAGCGCTGACCGCCGGCGATCTGACCGCCGGACTGTTCGATCTGACCGTGGCCGCGCGCTCGATCGTGGACGACAATTTTGCCTGGGAAGTCTGGGAGACCGCCAATCGCTACCCGGCGCAGAAAGCGGAGTGTGAGCTGGAGACCGTCCGGCTGTCCGGTGATGAAATCTGGCGCGACACCCGCAAGCTTCGCCTGCGCAGAAGACTGCCGCGGCCCAAGCAGCGCTTGCGCCCGTTCGGTTTGAAGCCGCATCCCAAGGAAGAGCGGCCCGGCCAGTGGGCCCGTCAGTTCGAGGGGAACGCCATCTGTTCGTACCCGCCGGAGGACATAGTGGTGGAGGATTACGGCCGGCGTCTCAAGCAGAAGGCCCGCAGCATCCTATCGGAGGAACGCAGCCGAACCGAACCTTTCACCACCTCGCTATTGGACGGGATTGACCTGCGCGAGACCATCCGAAACTGGTACGAGGGCAAGATATACGTCCGGCAATTCCACAAGATCGCCGGCGAGGTCGGCTCGCTGATCGTGATCTTCGACGAGGACCGCGAAGGCCGCTACGGGTGGCTGACCACCTGGCTGGGTGAGCACCAGAATGAATCCGACATGGCCTTCTACTCCACCAACCCGTTCGATCACTTGGTGGGGCCGGGCATCGGGCGCGCCGAATACGGCGGTTTTCTGATGAGTTTTCCGCCTGGGCGCATGGCGGACGTCTGGAGCGATCCGGATTATGACTTTGCCGAGACCAAGCCCGAACGCCTGCTGCTGGCCGGCCTGGATTACTCGCCTCACCGCTATGTGGTTTACGTGGCGGCGCGCCCCCCGCGCTCGATCTTTCGCCAGATCGCTTACCGGCTGGGCCGTAGCATCCTTTACCTGCCGATCGGGCAACTGCCTTCCGACAAGCTCAAGAAGATCCGCGTCGTACATGTGCTCGACAGCCACGAGCGCCGCAAAGAGGCGGCACGCTACATCTGGTGAGCCGCTTGACGCCGGCATGACGGCGGTGACAAAGTATCTGTTCGGCCCGCGCCGGGCAAGCGCGGCGCGCGCCTGAAAGGAGTCATGATGGATCAGGATCGTCGAAAGTTCCTGGCTGGGACCGCGGCCTTGGCTGCGCCGCTGGTGATTCCCCGCCGGGCCTTCGGGGCCAATGACCGGCTGGCCTACGGCGTAATCGGCACCGGCGGACGGGGCCGCTATCTGAACCGAGTGTTTCAGAAGCTCGGCGCAGAGTGCGTGGCGCTATGCGACGTCTATGAGCCTCACTTGCAGGAGGCGCTGAAAGATTCTCCTCAAGCCAAAACGTACGTGGACTACCACGACCTGCTAGCGCAGCCGGGGATTGACTTCGTAGTGATCGCCACACCCGATCACCAGCATTGCCCCAACCTGCTGGACTCGCTGGCGGCGGGCAAGGACGCTTATCTGGAAAAGCCCATGTCGCACTCGCTCGAGGAGAGCCGCCGAATGATCGAAGCCACCCGGCGCGCCAAGCGAGTGGTGCAAGTGGGAATGCAGCGGCGCAGCGCGCCGGTGATCGCTCAGGCGGAAAAGGTGGTCTCCGAGGGCGCGCTGGGCAAGATCTCCATGGTCAAGCCCATGTGGAACTGGAACACTTCGCACCCGCTGAACAACTCGCCTTTGCCCGGCAATTTGGACTGGCAGCGCTTCCTGGGCAAGGCCCCGAAGCGCCCGCTGGAACCCATGCGGTTCCGGGCATGGCGGTGCTTTTGGGATTACTCGGGCGGGCACATGACCGACCAGGGTACGCACCTGATGGACTGCGTGCTGCGCCTGACCAAGAGCGAACCACCCAGATCAGCGGTCTGCTGGGGCCAGGTCGTCAAGATGACGGGCGCCGAAGCGCCTGAGGTCTTCTGCGCGGTCTTTGAGTTTCCCGGTTTTGTGGCTACCTGGACGCTGAATTATTGCAACTCGTACGAGAACGGCTGGTCCATCACATACATGGGTGATGAGGGCACGCTGATTCTGGACGAACAGGGATTCCGGCTGTACAACGAGCCCTGGGCCAAGCCGGTGAACCGCAAGCCGGCGATGGACGTAAAAGAGGGCGTACCGATCGAGGCCCATGTGCAGAACTTCCTGGACTGTGTGAAGTCTCGGCAGGATCCGAGCTGCCCGGTCGAAGTTGGGGCCAAGGCGGTCGCCGGCCCGCATCTGGCCAACATCGCTTACCGTAGCGGCCGCCGGGCGCGGCTGAGTCCGGACGGCTTCCGAGCGATCGTGTAAGAACGGCGCGAGAGCCGGCCGGCGTGCGGGGCTTGGCCGGGTGTGAAAGGGCGAGCCGTTCGGCAAGGCCGAAGCGCGCATAGCAGCTCGCCCACATCGGTCCGGAGGCGGCAGAGGTTCGCGTCGGAGTGTCCACGATACCGCCCACAAGATTGATCGCCGTCGGGCTGGCGCTTGCGGAGGCGCTGGCAGGGGCGAGTCTGCGCGTAGATGCGGCCAGGCGGCGCCTGAGTTTCGGCGCCACGATCGAAGACGCCCGGTTCGGGCTGGAGGTCAACGGCCGGACTTTGTGGGCCGAGCAGGCGTCTGCGGTTGAGTGGACCGGCGGCCCGATAGGACGTCTTCGGCTGCGTTTCCAACAGCCTGCCCTCGAGTGGACGCTCGAGTTCAGCAACGGCGACCAGGGCGCCTCGGCGTTGATCACCGGCCGGATCCGGAACCCAGGCATGGCGCCCGTGAAGCTCGGCCGGTGCCGGCTGGTTGACACCGGCGCAGGGGGCGCGCTGCGACTGGGGCCGTCGCCGGAGAGCGCCGTGGCCTTTGTGGAATCCGGCTGGCAGGGGCCGAGCCGGGTCGCAAGACTGAGTGCGATGGAGAAGCCGCGCAGGAGCAGGACGCTGGTTCAGATCTACAATCCGGCATCGCGCAAGGCGCTGCATCTGGGTTTCATCAGCTACGATCGCATCAGCACGGTGCACGAGCTGGCCTGGGACAAAGTGCGCGGCGAAGCTGGGCTAAGCGCTTACTGCGACTTTGAAGGGTACGAGCTGCCCGGCGGCGCAACCGTAACACTCGAGAAGCTCCGGTTGGCGGAGGGATCCGATCCCTATGAGGAGCTGGAGACCTGGGCGCGCCTGGTTGAGGAGCAATACAAGCCGGAAATCTGGCCGAAGATCCCGGCCGGCTGGGTGGGTTGGAGCTGGGTGGACGGTTTCAACGTAGAGCGCTATGAGGATGTGGTGCTGCGAAACGCCAGAGCAGTGCGCGAGCGGCTTCACGGGCTGGATATCGAATACCTGTGGGTCAGCATCGGCAACCTGGAAGGCAGGCAGCCGGGCGCCTGGTTGCGCTGGAACTACCGGCTGTTTCCCGGCGGCCCCGAACGGCTGGTGAACGAGCTGGCGCGCCTGGGTTTCAAGCTGGGGCTGTGGTGCGCCCCCTTCTGGCTGAGCTCAGGGCTGGAGAGCGAACTTCAGCGGCTGGGAGACGCGCTGCTGCACCAGGAGGGCAAACCACTCACGCTGCGCCACAGCTTACTGGGTGAGATTCGTGTGCTGGACCCCACGCATCCGGCGACACACAAGTTTCTGAGGGAGGTATTCAGTACGTACCGCCGCTGGGGCGTGCGTTACTTCATGATTGATTTTCTCGCTGCGGCATCTGCCACGACGCCCGGCACTCAAGTCCCGGACGGTTACTGGGACCGCTCGTTGATCCCCGGGCCGCAGGCCTATCGCACAGGATTAAAGGTGATCCGGGAAGCTGCGGGTAAGGACACGTATCTGCTGGCCAGCACAGGACCCACGATTTTGAACGTGGGTCTGGTCCCGGGCAACCGCGTGGGTACCGACTACGGGGAGGGCCGCCCGCTGGACGGGCCGGGCAAGGGGTTCTATCCGGCGACCTTCGTGATCAACCGCGCCGAATACTGGACCTCACACCGCGCGGCCACGGATGCGCTGGCCGGCAATTACTTCACGCACCGCAGGCTGTACCTGGCCGATTCGGGGAACGTGATGACGGTGGACAAGCCGATCCCGCTGGCTGACGCGCAGATCACGACAACAATCTTCGGAATCAACGGCAGCCCCCTGATGATGGGTGACGATGTGGCGCGCATGAGCCCCGAGCGGCTGGCCATGATCATGCAAGTGTTCCCGCGGTTGCCGGAATGCGCCCGCCCGCTGGACCTATTCGAGAAACCGGAGCCGGACTGGCCGGAGAAATTCCACCTGAAAGTAAGGCGTGAGTGGGACCAGTGGGACCTGGTGGCGGCATTCAACTATCGTTCCACGGCGCTGGAGGACACACTAGACTTCCCGTCGCTGGGACTGGATCCAGGCACGCCGTATGTCGCCTGGGACTTCTGGAATGAGCGCTATCTGGGCGTGCATCGCGACCGATTGCGCTTGAACGTGCCCCCGCAATCGGTGCGGCTGTTTCGCATCACGCGGGACCGCGGACATCCGTGGGTGATCTCGACAGACATGCACGTGCGGCAGGGACAAGCCGAAATCACGGATGTGCGCTGGGACGAGGGGGCCGGCCGACTGGTGATCGAGGCGACGCGTCCGAAGGGTTACCGCGGCGTGGTGTTCGTCCGGGCGCCCAAGGGATTTGCGGTGAGTAATCCGCAAGGCCTGTACCTGGCGCGTGACGCCAATGACGGATGCCTGATCATTCGCTGCGATTTCGACTTTTCCGATGATGCACGCCAGCTGCGAACGCTGGAGTTTGCGCCTGCGACGGCCCAGTGAGGCCGGGGCGGCAGAACTGCCGCGCCCGGGTGTTCGCGAGGCGGGCGACGGCCGCTACCCTGATCAAGAAAAGCCTGCCGGCAGGAGCCGCTAAGCAGCCGGCGGGACTACAAAGTTAGCCCCCCATCAACCATCAAGACTTGGCCGGTGATGTAGTTGTCCGGCTCCAGCAGGAAACGCACGGCGCGCGCCACATCCAGCGCACGCCCGAAGCGGGGGATAAAGCGTTCCTTCAGGTAGTAGTCATACTTGCCGGAGGCGATGGAGGCTTGGGCCATGCCGGCGGCCATGACGCCGGGACAGATGACGTTGACCCGGATGTTAGCGGGGCCGCGGCATTCCTTGGCCAGCACACGGGCGGCGAAAAGCAGAGCTGCCTTCGGAACGGCGTAAGCCAGCGAGCCGGCAAATGGCGCGGCGGCCTGCATCGTCGAAAACAGCACTATGGCTCCGGGAGTCCCGCGGGCTTTAAGCCGCTGTGCGGCCTCCCGGGCCAGCAACAGCGGACCCATCAAATTCACTTCTAACGAGCGGCGTAATACGAGCTCGAACTGGTCGGGCTCGGTCACGCGCGCCGGCTCGCCCGCGAAGACCACCAACCCGTAAAGCTCATCGGCGGTGTCCAGCAAGCGCCGGCGATCTTCAGCCGAGCTGAGGTCAGCCTGGACGATTCTGGCTCCCAAGGCCTTCAGGCGAGCCGCTCGCTCGGCATTACTGCGGAAGCTGACTACCAGACGGGCACTCTCGCCGGCCAGCAGCTCGGCGGTGGCCGAGCCCAGCCCCCCGCTGCCGCCAGCCAAAATGACTTCCAGGCCGCGCAACGTGTCAGGCATGGGGCGGCTTCTCCTGAACCTTTTCAAGCGCCAGATACCCGCAGGCGGCGACGGCCAGAAACAGCATCAAGACTTCACTGTCGCCCAGATTCAGCTCAAACAGCCCGCTGACAGCCGCGCCCAGCACCACAGCGGCCGCGCCGTGCAACAAGTATTTCGCCTCGCCGGACGCCCTCCGTGCGGCCCGAGTGAAATCCCAGAACATCTGGGCGAGCAGCCAGACCAGCGCCAAGGCCGTTGCTACACCGCGCTCGGCGGCATAGTGCAGGTAAAGATTATGCAGGTGGCCGTACCAGCCGGTTGGTAAGGGCTGGGCGACGTCCGCCGGCAGGTAATCCGTGAAACGCAGCCGCACCATCTCGGGTCCCAGCCCCAGCCAGGGATGCGCCTGTATCATCCGCCAGCCGGTGCGCCAGCAGACGACCCGATGCTGGTTGGAGTCCACCTCCTGCCGGGGTCGGTAAATCGAGATCGCCCTAGTCCGCACCGACTCCGGCCCCACAAAAAACAACGCCCCCGCCAACACCGGAACCGCTAACAACAATCGCCGCTTCCAGAACCACACCAGATACAGGCAACCGGCCGCAGTGGCCAGCCAGATGCTCCGAGTCATGTTCAACACCAACGCGGCAGCTATCAACACCGCCGCAGCCAAGGCCGCCAAAAGCTTGCCCCGGCGCGCCTGACCGGAGAACATCAGCCAAGCCGCCAACAACAAGCCGGCCATCATCATCTGGCCGCCGAAAGTCATCCAGTGGCTCATGAATCCGGAGATGCGCGCGGAAACGTAATGTTCGTAAAAGCTTGCACCCACCAGGCGCGCCTCCTCCCACCGGCGGGCGAACTGCACCAACCCCAACGCACCGGAAAGCGCGGCCAGGCCTATCCAGGCGAGCAGCAGCCGTCCTGCTTGCCGAAGCTCACCGACGGCGGAGAACACCACCGGCAACATCGCAATTACAAACAGCTTGCGAACTTGCGGCAGCCCGGCCGAGGGGTCCTCAGATGCGGCTAGCGAAATCAGGGTTCCAAGGACAAACAAACCCAGCGGCAGCCAGATCGGGGGCCAGCGCAATCGGATGCGGGAGGCGAGCAAAGCCGCCAGCGCCATAGCCAACAGCAACTGGGAAGCCGCGATGGAGATCAGTGGGGCGGCTGCCGAGGCCAGCCCCAGATATAGCGCAGCGCGATCCAGCGCGTGGGAGGAACCGGGATCCGGCATCTCGAAGTTCTCCAGTATGACAGACGCCGAAGTCTTGAGGCTCGCCTGCCTCGTTGCGCAGCAATCCGGCGCCGCCCCGACGGTTCAGGCCGTTGCCGGCCGGCGGGCTCAATCAATGCCCGTACCGACGCGGAGCTCGTTGACGACCTTCTTGACGCCCTTGACCTTGCGCGTGATTCGCTCGGCCTTCAGCTTCTGCTTCTCCTCGCGGACCTTGCCGCGCAGGGTCACAACCCCATCGCGCACCTCAACCTCAATGGCCCCGCCCTTGACGTTCGGATCGTTGGCCAGACGCCGTCGCACCTGGTCGTAGATTTCATCGTCGGGGCTGCCCTGTGTGGCCGAAGCGTTCAACGCAGTTGCGGCTAGCAGGGCAGCAGCTAGCAGCAGCGATAGAACCCGCACGCATATCAATGTAGCGCGCTCGCCGCACCGGACGCCAGAGCAATTCTTCGGAGAACTCGCCCTACCGGCGGCGCAGGCGCGCCCGGCAGTTTCAGCGCGTAAAGCCGATGCCGATTTCCAGTTGCCCTCTGGGCGAGCGCGTGGTCTCGGCGGCGAAGGTGGCGGTGCTCCAGCGGGTGTAACGGATCTCAGGCGTAACCTTGATGTTGAACTCGTCTATGAAACGCAATCCGACGCCGATTACCGCGCCGATCAGGTTTCGGTGGGAAGGCTGCACCGCGGCGAAGCTGCTGGAGCCGCTGCCATCCGGGTTCTTGGTCTCGCTGCTGGTGCGTATGCTGGAAATGGTGCGCAAGGCGAGGCCGCCCGAGATCCACAGATGAGAGAGCGGACCGGACGATTGCAGGCCCCGATAGTGCACCAGCAAAGGCAGATCCCACAGTCGCCCCTTTGTGCGCTCGGTGATGTTCAAGCTTGAGCGCTCATCTTGAGCCGTTGCCGGATCGTCGGAGCCGGAATAGGAATCGTACTTCCTCTCGTAGCGGACGCGGTGGAACAGTGCCTCGGCAGTCATTCGCACGCGGCGCGCCAGTCGAAACTCGAAAGCCAGGCCGCCGCCCACCGAGGGCGAAAGCGAGCTGGTGCTGGAGTTCAGATCGTATGCCGTGCGACCCGCGAATGTAGTGTCCATGACGCGGCGATCCGTCATCACGCTCAGCGGCTGCCAAGGCAAAGTTCGGATACGGAAACCAAAGGCGAAGCGCTCCAGCTTGGGCGCCGGCGCGGCAGCGGGCTGTTCGGCCTCAGCGGGAGGAGAAGGCTCTTGCGGCGCCGCCGCAGGCTGGGCACAGAGCGGCAGCACCGGCAGCAGCAGATAGCAGAACCACGACACCGCTCCAGGCGCGATTGACGACATCGTTTAGAAGAACTCCCCCCAGCATGCCAGCTTCCGGCGCTCCTGGTCAACTTCGCCCGCGGCGGCTCGGCGACGGACGCGGCGATCGCGGCCCGTGTTGAACGCCAGGTGCGCCAGGCACTGACCCGCAAGGGCAGCGGCGCCGATGCCTAGCCCGGCCCGTACTTGCAGAGGCAGCGACCCGGCAGGGCTGGATGACGGGACCGTGTAAAGACCCGGCGAAACTGACGGAAGGCGCTGCGTTGCCTGCTCGGGAGCCGAATGTTGGTTGCGGGGGGTGGATTTGAACCACCGACCTTTGGGTTATGAGCCCAACGAGCTACCAGACTGCTCCACCCCGCAGCCTTATATTACCGCAGCTCGCCCCGCACGGTCAACCGCGCTTGCATCGTTGCCGGCCGGGTGCTAGAGTCGGGGCTGGGCCATGAAGTCTCGAACGCTGCTGGTGGTGGATGCCGACCCTAAAGTTAGGGCGCTGGTGAAGGCCCGTATGGAAGCCGAAGGTTGGCGGGTGCGTCAGGCAGCCACAGGTCTTCAGGCCCTGGCCATTTGCGCTTGCCGCTCGTTTGACGCCGTGCTGACCGACCTTAACCTGCCTGGCATCGGAGCCGACGAGCTTGCCCACGCTATCTTGGAACGCTTCCCCGCGGTTACGATCATCGGGATGTCCGCCGAGCCGCCTGACAGCCCGCCCGCCACGATTTCAGGCTGGCTCCGCAAGCCCTTGGAGGCGGAAACACTGGCTGGTAGGCTGCTTGAAGTCCTGCAAGCCACTCCCAAGAAACAGGCTGCCGGCGCAGCCGCCGCATTGTACCGACTGCGGAAACCGGGCTAGCCGAGCCTGACTACTTTGCGCGCCCTACCCGCCGGCGCTGTCCTTCCCGCTCGACCGTAAAGGAATCTGCGGTGACGTTCAGGATCACCTGCCCGCCCCCTGCCGCCCGCATAGCCAAATGCAGCCCGGCAGGCTCACGGCGCACCTGGACCGCCCCGCCGGGTCTGGTTCCCTCTCGGAACACGCGCAGCACGGTGAAGGTAAGCGCCTTAGGGGCGGGTTGGGCTGAAGCTGCTTCGACGTGCCACTGCGGTGGAATGCCGGGACTGTTTACGGATGCCAGGTATTTCGCGTCGGGCTCGGGATCGTAGCCGGTCCATTGACGCAGTTTCAAAGGCTGCTCAGCAACGTATTCCACCGCTACACCCGCCTTGCCGCGGTCAAGCAGCAGGCGCTGCGCGGCCTCGTCCACCTCAAACGGCTGTTGCGCGTGCAACATCCACTGGTAGACGGCAGCGTAAGGCGCTTCCAGTTCGTCCGCCAGCACAATTACGTCCGGCTTGACGAAGATCACATGACGCCAGGCGCGCTTCAGGCGCCCCTCATATGACGCCGTGGCGTCGCCCAACAGGTAATCCAGGCCGTCCTGGAAATCCCATTTCATTATCCGACCGCCCAAATCGGCCGAGCGAAGCTTCTGCCCCTCGCCGTTGACCAGCACGGCGTTTTGCGAGCGCGTGCCCCATACCCAACCGCGGTGAAACGGGCTGCCGTAAAGATCACGGTATACGCAGTTAACCAACAGTGGCACGCCGTAGGCGTTCAGGGTGAAGGAATTGTGGGGATCCAGGCCGTGACTCCAGCGACCCATGGGACTGGCTTTGAAGCGGAATTGAACGTTTTCAGCCGCGCTGAGCAACGTCGTGTTCAACACCGCCACGCCCGTGCCGCGAAACACTTTGGAGGGCGGCAATGCGGCAGGCGGCTTCGGCGTCACCGCCTCGCCCGCGCCCCACAGAAAATCAAGCACCGGTTCACCGATTTCATCCGGTATGCGCCAGGCCTCGAGCCACCAGGCCCAGTAAGGATTCCGGGTGCGGCGAACAAAGTAATGCATAAACGACCAACCGGTCCCCGGCGGCCGATGCGCCAGATCGCCAAAACCCAAATCCGGCGAGCCGGGGGGCGCCGAATAAAGAGCATAGTCGCCAAAGTGAGCGAAGAAAGGTTTCTTGAATCCGTCAATGCCCAGCGCCACGCGGGCTACATCAAGCCACCACGCCGCCTTTGACATGTAGCCTGCAAAGTAAGACAGGCCTTCGTGCCAGCCGCCGTCGTCATCGGACCATACCGGATAGGCGGCGAAGAACTTGGCCACCGCATATTCCAGAAAGCGATCAGACTCCGGCGTCTCGCCCAAAGTCGCGATGGCGTTCTCGCCTAACTTGTGCCAGGTGCGGTTGCCGTGGCTGTTATAAGGCTGGTTGAGGTGTCCTACTCCCTGGCGCACTTCGCCGCTGTTCCAGGCATCCAGAGCACGCCGCAGAAGCACCGCACGGATGCGCGCCCTCTCTTGTTCGCTGAACAGCGGCCAGGCCCAATCATAGGCACGCGCCAGCCGGTGCAGCATGGGTTTGGCCGCTTCGCAGTTGAGCCGGAAGTTGGTGGGGCCATCGGGATCCCAGGCCGCCAATTTCAGCGTAAAGCGACGCGCGGCGTCCCCATAGCGCGGCTCGCCTGTCATCAGCCAGGCAAATGAGAGGATCTCAGCTTCCTGGAGCGCACGGATGGTCTGGACGCGGTTGGACCACCAGAACTGACGGGTTTCGGGATCGCTGGCGCTGGCGCGCACGGCAGGCTCCGCAGTGGGCTCGGCCCGGCAAAGTTGGTCGGCGCGCGAGATCAACCGCTCATAAGCCGCCCGGCCGCCGGCGCGGGCCCAGTGCCGTAATCGCTCCACGTCTTCCGCGCGCACGAACAGGCGCGGATGGCCTTTGGGAATTCTGCGGCGCAGTTCCTCCAGCGTAGGCTGCGGAAAGACAATCGCATCGGCAGGCACAGTGAAGCTGCGCGAGCGACTCCAAGGCGATCGGCGGCCGCCTGCCGAGATGATCCGGTACCGCCACCAGTAACGGCCGGGCTTCAAAGCCGCGTGATGAGTGTAAACGCCGAAAACCAACCCGCCGGCGCCGACGGCGCCTGAGAACTCGGGGTTGTCGGCCCACTGCACTTCGTAGCCGGCGGCGCCGGTCTCATGCACCCAAGTCAAGGAGGGCGGATTCAGCGGCACGGTGGAGCCGTCCGCCGGGCGGTAGCCCCATTCATCAGCCAAGGGTTCGCGGTCCGGGGTCTGCGCGAGGGCCGCCAGTGACACCACAATCGCTGCCAGTCTCATGTTGTGGCCAATATAACCCCTGCCGCGGCCGCACGGGGAGCCCGCGCGGACGGGACTCACAGTGCGCCCGGACGCTGAAAGCGCTTGCGGCGCTGATAGCTGCGCGCCAGCTCCAGGTAGACGCCCAGATCGCGGTCCAAATCCGACTGCGTGCCGTCAAAATAGAAGTTGCGGATCGGTATGCCGCCCACGTCCCGGCTCACCCGCGGGTAAACCGCCTCGCAAACGATGCCGTTCATGCAGGTGAAGGGGCTGATGTCTATAATGCCGTCCACGCCTTTGCGGGCCAGGTACACCGCTTTGCCCACGCTCAGCACCATCTCGCCCATAGCCCCGCCGACAGGCAGATAAGGCTGGGCACAACTGAGCAGCTCGGCGATCTCCGGCTCCTCGTACCCCGCGAAGTCTTCGCGGAACGGCTCCAGCAGGACTTGCTCGTCACGGTGCTGAATGTGCTTGCGAATCCAAGCCGCCAGAGCCGCTTTCGATATACGACGTCCTGTCAGCCGCAGTTTGCGAAACTGCTCGGCGTTGGTGTACCAGACCCACTCGGTGATATCCGACAGCCAGGCCTCGGCCCCGTAACCCTCCAGCCGTTCCACCAGGTTCTCATTCGAGAAGGTATGCAACCGGCAGAAGATCTCGCCCACCACGCCTATCAAGGGCGCCGCAGGATCACGCCGGATCGCGATGGCGCGAAAACGGTCGCGGCAGCGGATGAGAGCCTCGCGCAAGGCGCGCAACTGCACGGGGGGATCAATCGGGGCCTGCTCGATGGTGCGGCATACGTCGTCCAGGCACTCTTCGTAAACCGCCTGGGTCTGGCCGGGATTGACTTCGTGCGGCCGGTGCTTGAGCAGCAGCTTCTGGAGGATGTCGGCGGCCAGCAAGGCGCGCCAGCCGGTCCGGATGAACGGCCGGGCCAACTCCCCCAGTCCGGCATAAGCGTTCGAAGAAGTAGGCGAAAGCACCTCGGTCTGGGGGTAACCGCTGGCCGCCAGGATCTGCTGGAGATAGGGAGCGTACTGGCCGAAGCGGCAGGGGCCGTCCGCAGTGGGCATGAACAGCACCACACGCGAAGGGTCTACGCCGGGCTGTTGCAGCAGCTTCATGAAATCGCCCACCGTGACCTTGGCGGGATAACATTCGTCGCCCGAGGTGTAGCGCGCTCCCAGCTCGCGGGTGAGGTGATCGGAAGGCGGCGTAATGTCGGCGTCCAGGCCGATAGCGCGAAAAGCCGCGGCGAAGGTGCGCCCGCTGCCGTAAGCCATGGGCGGGATGTAGATGCGCTTGCCCTTCAGTCCCAGCGGGGCGCGGTCCGGCTGTGCGGCGATGCTCATGGCTGCTACTGCACCGTTGCCGCCATGACCGGCGGTTGAGTTCCCGCTTTGTAGCATCTCAGGGCCCCTTTGCTGTCCAAGTAGGCTTCGCAGCGTGTCATGTAGCCGGCGTCGTTGCCGTGGCCGTCGAATTGCAGCACCAGGAAGGGCGCGCCGGCCGCCCCGCGCACGAAGTGCTTGATGTAGGAGTCAGGCCCGCACTTGAAATTAGAGACGTAAATTACGTGCAAGTTCGGATACTCGCGCGCCAGACGCGCCGCGGCCAGAATCCTCTGGCCTGACGTCCAGTACATGTTAGGATGCAGATCCGCGATGGACTCCCGCCCGGTCACCAGAAAATCAATGGGAATCACGTTAGCGCCGTAACGATGCCGCAGCTTGCGCGGGACGTCACAGTTGACGTTGCGGTCGTAGATGTTGTAACCGCGGCCCACAATCACCAGCCCCGGCTCGCCCGTGCGTTTCAGCGTTTCCAGCGCCCGGCGGCCGGCTTCCAGCAAGCGCTGCTGGAACTCGCGCTGCGCGGCGTAAGCGGCGTCCACCGCACGATCGCTCACTCGCCGGCTCACGCCCAACCGCCGCATGGTTTCGGCCAGCGCGCGTTTGATGTGGTCGCGGCCGAGCTGGAAGTGCAACGTGGGTATCAAAAACTTGTGTTTGTGCGGCTCCAGTTGGCGCGTAGACTGGATCACCCAAGGCAGGGTCTGATTCCACGGGCAATAATGGGCGATGCAGGGATAGTCCGGATTGGACTCGGCATCCAGAATGTTCAGCAAAAGCACGTAATCCACGCCCATTTCTATCAGGGCTTCCACGTGCCCGTGGGCGATCTGGACCGGATAGCACGGCTGCGCAATGGCCAGCTCGACGCCGGCGGCGGCGATCTTGGGATCGGTGGCCGGCGAGAGCACCACCTCGAGGCCGGCCTGCGTGAAGTAGCGATGCCAGAACGGGTACTGATCCAGCATCGCCATGGCCCGCGGCAGCCCGACGACTAACTTGTCGCGCCCGGCCTCAGGCCGCGCATTCAACGGCCGCCCGGTGACTTCTTCGATGATCCTGTCACGCAAGGCGAACAGATCCTCGATCACCGGCTGGCGGCCGGTCGCCGAGGGCTTGCGGAAGCGGTCCGAACACTTGTCGCCCCAGTAGCTTTTCTGGCCCTCGATCACGAATTCCTTCATCTCGCACAGGTTCGAACAGGCCTGACATACGAAGTCCCGCGAGGTCATCTTCAGCCGGCTCAAATCGTAGCCCCGGAAACGCGTCTCACCGCCCGTAGCCTGGTGCCACTGCCTGGCGATCAGGGCCATGCCTATGGCGCCAATGACGCCGTTATGCGGCGGTACGGTGATGGTCTTGCCCAACAACCCGGCGAAGGCGGCGGCCACCGCGTCGTTATACGCCGTGCCGCCCTGAAAGTAAATCACGTTGCCTATCTTGCGGCCCCGCACCACACGGTTCAGGTAGTTCAAAGCTACCGAGTAGGCGAGGCCCGCCACCAAGTTGGGCACCGTCTCCCCTTTGTGCAGCCAGCTCGTGACATCACGCTCCATGAATACGGTGCAGCGTTCGCCCAGCCGCGTCGGCGCGGAAGCCGACAAAGCCAGCCGGGCGAATTCGCCCTTGATGGAAATGCCCAGCTTCTCGGCCTGCTCCTCCAGAAACGAGCCGGTGCCCGCGGCGCAGGCTTCATTCATGGCGAAATCCACCACCACGCCGTTTTCAATCGAGATGAACTTGGAATCCTGACCGCCTATTTCAAAAATCGTGTCCACCGGAGGCAGCCCGAACGTCTGGCTGACATGCAACGCGCCGGTCTTGTGCGCCGTTATTTCGTCGTTGACCACGTCTGCGCCGACCACCTCCGCGATCAGCTCGCGGCCCGAACCGGTGGTCCCCACGCCAAGAACCTTCAGCCTCCGACCCCAAAGTTGAGCCACTTCCGTCAGGCCTTGCTGCACGGCCTCGATCGGGCGCCCGGCGGTGCGCAGGTAGACTTCGTGGATCAACGCGCCTTGCGCTTCTATCGCCACCACGTTGGTTGAAACCGAACCGATGTCAATGCCCAGGTAAGCCGGAATGGGCCGGCCGTCCTGCGGCGGGCGGTAGGGCAGCACCCGGTCGCGCAACAACAACACTTTCTCCATCGAGAGCGGGCGCGTATCCTGCGCCTGTATCTCGGTCTCGTGCTGCGCCAAGCGGTGAATCTCGGCAAAGGAGCGCTTGCGCGTTTCTTCTGCCTCCAGCATCGCGGTGCCGATGGCCCCGCACCAGGCGTACAGCTCGGGCACGAACAGGTCGCTCTGGCCCAGGTGAAACACTTCACGCAGCGCGCGTGTGATGCCGATGTTCTGCGAGACCGCTCCGATCAGCGCTACCGGGGGCGTAACCTTGCGACCCTTGACCACCGCCGCCTTGAAGTTGCGCGCCACTGCGTCGCAGAGGCCGCGCAGGATTTCCTCCGGCTTGTAGCCTTTTTGCTGGGCATGGATCATATCGGACTTGGCGAAGACCGAGCAGCGTCCGGCGATCCGCGCCGCGCAACTCGCCGTGCAGGCGACCGCTCCTATCTCCTCGACGGAGTAATTCAGTCGCGAGGCTTGTTGGTCCAGGAACGAGCCCGTGCCGGCGGCGCACTCCCCGCTGCGGTCGTAGTCCACGATGCCGTGCCTGCCGATCTCGGCTTGCGGCTCCAGGCGAATGTACTTCGCACTCTCGCCGCCCAGCTCGAAGATGCTGCGCACTTCCGGGTAAAAGGCGCTGACCATCCGGGCAATGGCCTTGAACTCGTTCTCGAAATAGATCCCGAGAATTCGGGCGATGGTCCGGCTGCCGGATCCCGTGACTCGGATGCCCTCGATACGCATCTCCGGCACCAGCTCGTAGAACTCTTGCAGCAGGTCGTAAGTTGACTGAATGGGACTGCCCGCAATCCGCCGGTACTCAGAGATTACCAGCGGGCGCGAACCGTAAGGCGAATTCCAGTCCAACAGCCGGAAGACAGGCCGGGCGGCGCAAAGCGCTTCCAGCACAGCCCGGTCCTCCGGCTGCCCTAAGGCGGCCAGCTTCAGACTGATAGCGCCGATGTCAAGCCCGATGTTGATGCCCATGAGTCGTGTACGTCTTTTGATTATGATACACAGGCCGCGGCTAAGCCCAGAAGCGATACCGGTCCGAAGAGCCGATTTCCGCAGCCAAAACGCGCCCGGCGAGGTTGAACGGCGCCGGCGACTGCGGGCGCCTGCCGGGTCTCGGGCTGTCCGATGGAGTACTGGCGCACAGCTCCGGCACTCATGACCTGGGCAATCAATGAGAGCCGGCTCAGGGGGACGCCGTCGCGCGTGATGACCTGCACCGTGCATTCCCGCTGTTCGCCCGGCAGCAGATGAAAAAACTGGTCACTCCAGAGTTGCAGTACCTCGCCGGCTCGGATCTCAGGACTGTCCAGGCGAAGACGTAAGCCGAACAGGTGCGTCGCGCCGTTAGGAATGCGCACACGCGCCAGTCCCTCGGAGCGTGAGATCCAGGAGAAAGAGATATCCGGCGCGGAGGTCCCCGACGTCTGTTTGAGCGTCTCGAAAAGGGGCTTGGCCCTGGCCTCGATCAGATCCGCGATCGGCAGCGCCGGTTCTGATCCCGCCGCCAGAGCCAAGGCTGCGGCGCTCATAACGAAGAACAAGCGGTTTGAGCGAAATCGAATCTCGCGGTCAACCAGCACGGGCTTTCTCTGCTCAGGATGCGGCGAACCCGCCGGCGAAAACCCGAGATAAGCCACAAGTCGAGCGCGGCGGTTTGGACAGGACCGGCGGAACCACCTTTAGATACGCTTCGGTCATCACCGGTGCGCCGCGTTCGGGCTTTGCCTCCCCGCGCAAAACGTAAACGCCGGGCGCGTGCGGCGCGCTCCATTGGATTTTCATCACTGCCCGCGCCTGCCTTGCATCCGCCGATGCCCGCTCCACAGCATGGTGTACTCGCGTGCCTCGCAGATCGAACAGTTCCGAGGCGACTCTCAATTCAAGGCGCTCGTTGGACGCATTCGAAATCCACACCTCCGCTTCGAACGAGGCGCCCGGGCTGGAGATTCCGTGGGGAAACGTATGGCATAGCTGATTGCCAAGGGCGCCCAGGCCCTCTTGGCGGCATAGTGAGCCATTTTGGGCACGTTGAAGCGGTCTATGATCCCGAAGCCGCTGACCGGCTTCTCCACCACGGTGTAGTTCACGGGGTGGTTGGCGTTGGCGTTCTTGAGCAGCCGGAGCTCCTGTTGTCGCCATCCTTGCGCAGTAGGTTCGACACATCGAAGTGGAAATCCGTATAAGCGCCCTCGTGCTCGCCGAGTTTTCGGCCGTTAGGCCAAACCGAAGCGAAGTAATCTGCCCCGTCAAACACAAGGCGCGCCTGGCCGTGCTCGCTAAGGTGCGGCGTGGCAAATGAACGCACGTACCACCACTCCCGGCGATTCACATCGGCAACCTCCGATCCTTGACCGTAAGGCTCCTTCAGCACCGCAACTGCACGTCATTAGGGACCGAAACCGGGATGATTCTCAAGCCGTGCGGCCGCTGGTGTGGGATGCCCAGCTTTTCGCCGGTCTCCGGTTCACATCCCACAAGACCCCAACCATCGCCGTCGAGGGAAGCAATCGCCCGCGGGCCGCCGGAGCACAGACCGATGGCGGCGATCAGGAACAATAGGACGCATCGCGGCAAATGCAAAACAACTCGCAATGCACGCCCGGTCTGCGGTAGAACACCCGTAGCCGGCCGTACTTCTCCAGGTAGCTCCACAACAGCCGCATGTTTTCTTCCGTCGAATCGTGCCGCACGAAGCGCGCCGGCAGCCGCTGTACCTGCCGCAGACTCAGGTCCAACTCTCCGGCCGCCTCCCGCTGCGCGATCAGCCCCTTTCTCGCCTTCTTCAGCGTCACCAGCCGGCCTCTATCGGCTTGAGCCATCAGTAGCTGTCCTTCCTGAGACCGAGACAACATCGCTTGCCCTAGAACCGATCAGTCGCGATGCGAGACCCAAGTGCACCACGCTAAAGTCGGGGCGCACCATGACGAAATTAACGGGGAGTATGCAGCTTGCCAGACTGTCTTTTTGGCCGGCCCTTATTGGGTGCGCGGCCGCAACCTGCCTGGGCCAGGTCACCATTCGCCTGGGGCCGGAAATGGCGGACGCGCCGATCCGCCCTCTGCTGGGAGTGAATGCCGGCCCCAATCCCTCAGGAGAACCGGGGAACGCGGATCTCACCTCACAGTACCGGCAGATCGGAGTCACCCTGATCCGCACCCACGACTATTACGGTGCGCTCGACATGCCTATCCTGTATCCCAACCAGGAGGCGGACCCGGAGGCCGCATCCTCCTACAACTTCGCGTTGTCGGACGCGGTCTACCGGGGGATTCTCGACGGGGGCTTCGAGCCCTACCTGCGCATCGGAGATTCCTACAGCAACGTGCGCCGGGTCACCAACCCCGCCAATTGGACCCGGGCGGCGGTTCAGGTGGTGCGGCACTATCGAGACCCGGCTCTGTGGGGACGCGCCCCGCTGCGCTACGTCGAGGTTTACAACGAGCCGGACAACTCGCACTTCTGGAAAGGGACGCGCGAGGAGTTCTTCCAGTTGTTCGCCGAGACCCTCAAGGCTCTGAAGCAGGCGTTCCCCGACCTTAAGGTCGGAGGACCCGGATTTGCGCCTACCGGTTTCCTGACCCCGCAAGGGCGAGGCATGTCGACAGGTCTGGTGGAGTACTGCCGCGCCCAGGGCGTCTCGCTGGACTTCTTCTCCTACCACGTTTACTCCAACAATCCATCCGACTACGTGAGCGCGGCCGAGTATTACTGCAAGCTGCTGGACGCCAACAACTACCGCTCCACCGAGTTGCACATCACCGAGTGGAATACCGACAATCCCGAGCGGGGCGACGGCGATCCGGGCTTGCGGATGGGCGCGCGGGGCGCGGCCATCAACACCGCCGCCTGGATTCACCTTCAGGAGCAAAAAGTGGCGGTTTCCACGTTCTATCGTGGTAACGACACTTCGCTCTCGCTGCCGACCTTCTATGGGTTATTCTTCGCTGACGGCCGGCCAAAGCCGGTGGCGGAAGCCTTCGCTCTGTGGTCTAAAATGAGCACTTACTCGCGGCGCCGCCAGACCACTCTTCTCGGAACCAGCGAGCTGCGCGTGCTGTGCGCGAGCAACGCGGCCGGCGAGCTGGCCATTTTGATTGCCAATCCCTCCTCCGCGGCCGTTTCCTGGCGCGTCGAGGACGCGACTACAGGCGCTGGCGTCATCAGCCTTCAGGAGATCAACCCCTCCGATGGTTCCGTTCGCCGCTCCACCCTGAGCGCCCTTGCGGCCGAGATCCCCGGCTACTCGGTCCAGCTTGTGGAAGTAAAAGCTTCGGCGCCGCCCGTCTTGCGGGTATTCCAAGCCGCTTCGTTCGCGGAAGGCGAGGCCGCGCCCGCGTCGCTGGTGAGCGTGTTCGGCTCCGGCTTGAGCGGCGCTTCGGCCACGGTTCGAGATGCGGCACAGCGGTCTCACCCGGCCACCGTGATCTACGGTTCCCCCGGCCAGATTAACTTGCTGATGCCGGCGGCCGCCTCGCTGGGCCGGGCCACGCTCGCCGTGCAGAGGGCCTCCGGGGACACGCTCGAGGTCTCGCTGAACATCCTGCCGGTGGCGCCCGGCCTGTTTACCGCGAACGCCGACGGGCGGGGGGCGCCGGCCGCTCGTTTACTGCGGGTGCGACCCGGCGGGGAGCTGGTCGTCGAGTATGCATTCCGACTGGACCCGGCTACTGGCCGCTACGTCCCTGCTCCGCTCGTGGTGGGAGAGCCGGGCGATGAGGCCTACCTTGAGCTTTACGGCACCGGCATTCGTGGCCGGAGCAGCCTGGGCGCGGTTTCGGCAGTGGTTGGGGAAACGCCTTGCGACATTCTGGCCGCCCAGGCCCACCCGCTTTATGAAGGCCTCGATCAGGTGAACGTCAAGCTGCCGGCCGCGCTGCGCGGCCGAGGCGAGCTAACTCTGAGGCTGGTCGTGGACGGCCGGGCAGCCAACCCCGTGACGCTGTTTTTCCGGTAAGCAGTATCCGGATGTCCGACACCAAACCCTGTGGTTCTCGACCTGCTCCGGGGCGCCGATCCGGAATGGCTCAGCCGTAGCTATGCCGTCGCAGCGGCTACGCTGCCGGCGTGCCGCGACGCCTTCCTGGCAGCAGGCGAGGCGGGGATCAAGGTTCGCCAAGAAGATCTCCTCGACCGGCAGTGCCGCCGGATGAAGTCGGCGATCGCCGGGATGGCCATAGAGAACGAGCGGCTCCAGTTACAGTCCCCGAAGCAGGCTGGCCAACGGCTTCTTGCCCTGGAGTTGCCGCGTGACGATAATTCAAAAACCGTCGAAGAAATCGCGGGCCGTACAGAGTTGCGAACCGCCCACCCATGCAGGGTGGGGAATTTTCAACCGGCGCTGAGAACCTGCACTGAGAAGTCATTCTAGATCAGCCATACCCCGAACTGTGGGGAGTACGGATAGTACCCTCTTTTTTGTTGACGAGCGAGACAAATGAGGGTATTCTCCGGACTCAGCAGGAGTGTGAGAGAGTCGTGTCTGCGGTAGTGAGAGCTCTTTACTTGGCATTTTCCCTGTTCGGATTTGTTCAGGTGGCAGTTGCAGGAGCCATTAGCGGGGATCTAATCAGCGCCACTGGCACCGCCAGTGTTTGGGTTGGGGCTGCGCCACCGGCCCTGCCATATTCCACCAGTACAGAGGCGGGAAGCGAACTCTTTGTTCGGGCGGACCACCCCGCTGCTTACTCCATCGCCTCGGGCGCCGCAGGTATCGAGGAATTCAGCTTATACGGGCTGTACGCAGCCTATTGGGTGGAAGCGTGGGTTGCAGAGCCGACCCTGGCGGCTTGGGCGGGCGATCCGAGCTTGGCTTCGCATTTCAGACGCTCTTATTCCGATGAGTTCTATGAACCCGAGTCTTGGGTTTGGAGCCTGGAAACTTTTATACTGCTTCGGTTTTGGGAAACCTGTCCCGAATCCTTGACACCGCATTGGTGTCTGGACTATCTGGTGTCCATCCACCCGCGAGCAGCAGGGTACATAAAGGTCTGGGATGCTGGGAGATTGGTTGTGGACGCGATTTGGATCGGGCCGTGGGTGTCGTTGGCTGAGCCCTTGGGACCCTTGGTTCCGCTGAGCACCTCAGATCCGGCCCTCGTGCGTTTCAGCGTCGGAGTTTGGGCCGCAGGCATACCCGAGCCCTCCAGCCTGTTCTTGGTGGGCAGCGGGGGCCTGCTTGTTGCGCTCTCAGCCCGACGGCGCGGTTGACGCTGCACAATGCAACAGACCGACTCCCGGGTTCTCTGTTATAATTGTGGCAGATGTTTAGCTCCCCTCCGCGGCAGCGGACGGCCGTATACCCCAAACGAGCCGGGTTTCGTCGTGTTTAGCAGTCAACTTCTCCGAGCCTGCATGAATCCCGTGGCGACGCTTGGTTGCGTCCGGCCGCAGCCCGCCATTTTCACCGGGAGGTCATTCAGCGCCTGAGAGGATGAGAGTCTCAGTTCAGATCACACGCGGTATTGAGCCGCTGTTCGGCACCTGTGACGAGAATATCCGCCTGTTGGAATCCAGCCTCAAGGTGAGCACGCAGCTCGCTGAGGACTGCCTGGAGATCGAGGGCGAGGCCGAGGCCGTCAGCCGCGCGGAATCCATCCTGGAGGATTACATTTCCTTGGTGAAGGAAGGTCACGTTTTCACTAACGGTGACCTGAACAGCTACCTCCGGGTGGTCGCCGAAGATCCCGAGGTCCGGCTGCGCAGCCTGGTGCTCAGCGGCCGCCAGCGGAATTTCGGCAAGAAGGTGGTGGTGCCCAAGACCATCAACCAGCGCCGTTATCTGGAGGCCATCGAGCGCAACGATCTGGTCTTTGGCATCGGACCGGCCGGCACTGGCAAGACCTATCTGGCGGTAGCCATGGCGCTGTCGGCCTTGCTAAGCAAGCGGATGAGCCGCATCATACTGACCCGACCGGCGGTCGAAGCAGGAGAAAAGCTGGGCTTTCTGCCGGGTACCCTGCAAGAGAAAGTGGACCCATATCTGCGGCCTCTCTACGACGCGCTCTACGACATGCTCGAGATTGACAAAGTCGAAAAGCTGCTCGAGCGCTCGGTCATCGAGATCGCGCCCATCGCCTTCATGCGGGGCCGCACGCTGAACGACAGCTTCATCATTGTGGACGAAGCTCAGAACTCCACTCCCGAACAGATGAAGATGCTGCTGACGCGCCAGGGCTTCAACGCAAAGATGGTGGTGACCGGCGACGTCACTCAGATTGACCTGCCTTTCGGCAAGAAGAGCGGGTTGCTGAACGCCGAGGAGGTCCTGCGCGGGGTGGAGGGCATCAGCTTTGTCTATTTTGACGAGCGCGACGTGGTCCGCCACAGCCTGGTGCAGCGGATAGTCAAAGCCTACGAGCGTTATGACGAGGCCGTCGGTGCGCGGCAGTTGTCTTTGCGGTGGAACGAACCGCCTTCCGGCCAGGACGCTGATCCATCCCGGCCCTGAGAAGGCCCCATGGCGGACCCCGACAGTCTTGTGATCTTTCGCCGCGCGCTCAGCGCCGATCGGCGGCGGGGCCTGGAGGCTTTCGCCATCCGCCTGAAGCGGGAGGTGACCGGCGGTCGCCGGTTCCTCTGTCTGATTACCGGAGACCGCGAGCTGCGCCGGCTGAACCGGCGGTTTCTAGGCAAGGATTATCCTACGGACGTACTGTCGTTCCCGGCTCCCAAGGGACCGGCGCCGGCGAATCGCCGGGAATGCTCGCTGGGCGAGGTCGCGATTTCGGCCGAGCGCGCCGCCCGTCAGGCTCGCCGTTTCGGGCACCGCACCGATGAGGAGATCTGCGTCTTGATGCTTCATGGCCTGTTGCACCTGCTGGGCATGGATCATGTTGAGGACGGCGGCCGCATGGCGCGCGCCGAGGCCCGCTGGCGAAAGAAGCTGGGACTTCCCATGGCGCTTACCGAGCGGGTGCGCTTATGAGCTTTCTGCTGGCCGTTCTGGGCGTCTTGCTCTGCGTGCTGCTGGCGCTGGTAAGCTTCGTGCAGCTCCTCTACCTGGAGGCCTTGAGGTTGCGGGCGCGCGAGCGGGCTGCTCTTGAGCATTTCAAGGAGGTTCTGGCCGAGCGCTTGGGCATGGAATACGAGCGCGGAGCGCTGACCTACTCCTTGATCAAGCACGTCTCGCTGGTGTTGCTGGGCGTGCTGGCCCTGGCCCTGACGCTCGACGACCGCCCGCATGAGCCGCGGGCGATGGCGGGCGCGGCCGTGGGCGGTCTTTCGGCCATGCTGGCCGCGGCCTACGTCACGCCGCACCTGCTTTATAGGCGCACGCACGCCGCCTGGCTGGCGCCTTTGCTGCCTGTGTTGCGGGGCATGGCGATCGCCGTGCGCCCCCTGGTGGCGTTGTTCGAGTTCTTCGAATCCCTGGCGGAGCTTGGCGAGACGCCCGCTCAGGCGGCGGAGAACTCGCACCCGGCCGACAACATCGAGGTCCTGCTGGAGGCGGGCACTGAAGAGGGCCTCATCGAAGAGAGCGATCACGAGCTCATACAGTCGGTGGTGGCCTTCGGCGACAAAACCGTGCGCGAGGTGATGACCGCCCGGCCCAACATCGTGGCTATTCAGGCCGATCGTTCACTGGAGGAGCTGCGCGAGCTGGTGATCAACGAGCAATACTCCCGCATCCCGGTCTACGAGAACTCCATTGACGAGATCATCGGCTTCGTGCACGTGCGGGACATGTTCGAGCTGGAGGAGGATGAGCGCCGGCGCCGCAAGGTGCGCGAGCTGGTTCGGCCGGCGCGCTTCGTCCCGGAGACCAAGCCGGTTCAGGCCGTGCTGCGCGAGATGCAGCAAGACCGCGCGCACATGGCGATCGTGATTGACGAGTACGGCAACACTGCGGGGCTGGTTACCCTGGAGGATTTAGTCGAGGAAGTTTTCGGCGAGATCCGCGACGAACATGAACCGGGGCTGGACGTGGCCGCCGATGCAGAAGGCGGCTATACGGTCTCCGGCAATCTGGATCTGGACCGGCTGGAAGAATTGCTCCAGTTCCGTCCCCAGCCGCCTCCGGAATCCACCACCGTCGGGGGGTTGGTCACCGAGTGGCTGGGGCGGGTGCCGGCGCCCGGCGAGCGCATCCAGCGCAACGGCATCCTAATCGAGGTGCTGGCCAGCAGCGAATTGCGAGTCGAACAGGTGCGCGTAGCGCGTGTGGAGCCGGCAGCCTCCGCCAACGGCCAGCCTGCCGGAGAACCCGAAAGCGAGCAACCCGATGCCTGAACAGATCACTCCATCTGCTTCGCAGGATCGGTTCCGTTCCGGCTTTGTTTCGATACTCGGTCGCCCTAACGTTGGCAAGTCTACGTTACTCAACACGCTGACGCGCGCTCGGCTGGCCATAGTGAGCGACAAGCCGCAGACCACGCGCACCCTGATCCAGGGCGTGCTTACCCTGCCGCAGGCGCAAATAGTGTTTCTAGACACTCCCGGAATCCACAAGCCGGACTCGGTCTTCAACCGGCGCATGATGGAAAGCGTGCGGACGGCGCTGGAGGAGCGTGACCTGCTGCTATACCTGGTGGATGCGACCGAGCCGGTCAGCCCCGCCGAGCGCGAAGCCGTGCGCCTGGTGTTTGAGACCCACACGCCCACCCTGCTGGTGCTCAACAAGATTGACCGCCTGCGCGACAAAAGCCGCCTTCTGCCGCTGATCGAGGACTACCAGGCTCTGGGTCCCTTCGCCGAGTACATTCCCATCTCCGCCTTGCAGGGCGACGGCTTGGACCGGCTTCAGGACGCCATACTCCGGCGTCTTCCCGAAGGGCCGGCCTACTTCCCGCCGGATTACGTCACCGACCAGCCCGAGCGGTTCCTGGCCGCAGAGTTGATTCGCGAGAAGCTTCTCCATGAAACCCGCCAGGAGGTGCCGCATGCGGTGGCGGTGCTGGTGGACCGCTGGGAGGAGACGCCCGAGCTGCTGCGCATTGCCGCCACCATCTACGTGGAGAAGGACGGGCAGAAAGCCATCGTCATCGGCGCCGGCGGACGGATGCTCAAAAAAGTGGGAACCGCTGCGCGCCAGGAAATGGAGGCGCTGTTCGGGCGCAAGATCTTCCTGGAGCTGTTCGTCAAGGTGAAGCCGCACTGGCGGCAGGACGCGCGTTTCCTGGCGGAACTTGATTGGCGTTCTATGGCCGGCGGGGGCCTGGAGGACTGAAGGGCGGTCCCCTCGGCCCGAAGCTTTCCGATGCGGGCGGCGCCGCGCCGCACTATTATAGTGTCGGAGGCTGGCGCGATGAGCGCTCGCTGGTTCTCGTACCCGGACGCGCGTTCCGCCGCCGAGGCTTGTGCGCACAACATCTTGGCCCGGCTGGAAGACGCTCTTTCCGGGCGCTCCTACGCCACGCTGGCCCTTTCCGGAGGCCTCACGCCGCGCCCGTTGTTTGAGTTTCTGGCCCGCGCGGATTTTCCTTGGCGCCAGGTGCACCTGTTCTGGGTGGACGAGCGCGCGGTGCCCCCCACACATCCCGCCAGCAACTACAGGGTAGCGGCGGAATGTTTTATCTTGCCGGCCCGCATCCCCTCGCGCAACGTGCATCGCATCTGCGGCGAACTCATGCCGGACATCGCCGCGCGGCGCTACGTCGAGGAAATCCGGGCGTTCTTCGGCCTGGAACCGGGCGAGCTGCCGCACTTCGATGTCATACATCGGGGGGTCGGCCCTGACGGCCACACCGCCAGCCTGTTCCCGGGCGATCCCTTGCTGGAAGACCGCGAGGGCATTGCCGCCGCAGTCTACGTCGAAAAGCTGGCTCAGTGGAGGATCACGCTGCTGCCCGGCGTGCTGCTGGCGGCCGCCCACACGGTCTTTCTGGTCACCGGAGACGAGAAGGCCGAAATAGTGCGGGCGGTCTTTCGCGAGCCCTACGATCCCACGCGCTTTCCCGCCCAGATGGTTTCGCATCATGGGCGGAGCGTCTGCTGGTTCCTGGATCAGGCGGCGGCCCGCCTGTTGGAGTGAGCGCCCCGGCGACCCCGAGCGGGGTGCGGTTGTGGTAAGTTGCAAACCGGAGAAAGGCGGAACCCTATGACGTCACGCAGGATCTTCCTCGGCGCCGCCACGGCGCTATCTGCGGCGCGCGTAATTGGCGCGGCCGAGCGCATCCGGCTGGGCATCGTCGGCACGGGCGACCGAGGCAAGTACCTTATGAAGGTCGCCAATCAGGTGGGCGGCATCCAGTGGGTTGCGGTCTGCGACGCCTGGGATGTGCGCCGCAACCAGGCGGCGGAGATCGCCGGCGGCAATGTGGCCTCCTACGGCGATTACCGCCGCCTGCTGGAGCACAAGGATATTGACGGGGTGATAGTAGCCACCTGGGACCATTTGCACGCCCAGATCACGGCGGAAGCATGCCGGGCGGGCAAGGACGTTTTCGTCGAGAAGCCCATGACGTCCTTGCCGATGCAGGGCCATGAAGTGGTGCGCGCCGCACGCGAGAACAAGCGCATCGTGCAGGTGGGCACGCAGCAGCGCTCCATGGCCCATTTCATCGAGGCCAAAGAGCGCTTCTTCGACAGCGGGCTGATCGGCCGCGTCAACATGGTCCGCACGATCTGGAACGCCAACCGCGGCTACTTGACCCCCGTGCCGCCGGGCATGGCGCGCAAACCTGAGGGCCTGGATTGGGAGGCCTGCCTGGGCTGGCTTCCCAAAATTCCTTGGGATCCGAAGCGCTACTTCAATCGCTTCGCCTATTGGGATTTCTCAACCGGCGGGCAGACCGGCGGCCTGTTCGTCCACATGGTGGATGTGGTGCACTGGTTCCTGAACGTGCGGCGGCCCCTGTCGGCGGTAGCCCTGGGCGGGATTTATCGCTACGATGACGGGCGCGATACGCCGGATAACATCAACGCCGTCGTGGAGTATCCCGAGAAACTGAACGTGACCTTCGAGGCCACGCTGACGGACTTGATTCCCAAGAACGCCGCCGACATCGTCTTCATGGGCTCGGGCGGAAGACTTTCCATCTTTCGGCGAGGCTACGAGTTCCTGCCCGCGGAATCCAACGCCAACCTGGGTGAGATACGGGCTGCCGGCTCGCCCGAAACCAGCCACATGGCGAACTGGCTGGAGTGCATGCGGACGCGCCGGCGGCCGAACTGCGACGAAGTGGAGGGGCATTATTCCTCGGTGGCCTGTCACCTGGTGAACATTGCCTACCGTGAGAAGCGCCGGGCGCTCTGGCAAGCGGAGTGGGACGTCTGATTTGGGACCGGCCCGGCAGGGGCGGGTTATACTGGGTGAAAGGCCTGTTATGAAACGCTACGGCAAATTTGCCGCCCTGATCGCCGTTATTCTGGGAACCTTGATCTGGCTGGCGGCAGGGGGCATCGGCGAAGCCAAGACTTATTACAAGACCGTGGCTGAGTTGAACCAAATGGGGCCGGCGGCGCTGGGCAAGCGGCTCCGGGTGGCCGGAGATGTAGAAGAGGGATCCATCCGACGCCAGGGCGTCGAGGTGCGTTTCGTGCTGCGGCAGGACCGCCTGAAGCTGCCAGTGGTATACCGCGGCCCAGATCCGTTGCCGGACACCTTTCGCGACGGCGCCCAAGCGGTGGCTGACGGCAGGATGGGACCGGATGGCGTCTTCCAGGCATCCCGCATCCAAGCCAAGTGCGCCTCAAAATATGAAGCCAAACCGGGCGCCAGGCCCGCAGGGCTGAACCCGTCGGTCGACAAGGCCAGATTGTGAATTAGTCGGGATTATGGAAAACCTGGGTTCGCTGGCCCTCCTGCTGGCGTTTTGCCTGGCGGCCTACGCCGTGCCGGCCTCTCTGGTCGGGGCTTACAAAGGCAGGCCGTTGCTCATACTGAGCGGCGAGCGCGCCGTGTATGCCGTCTGGTTCCTGCTGACCGTGGCGTCGTCGGCTCTGGTTATCGCGCTGCTCTCGGATGATTTCCGCCTGGTGTACGTGGCCGCGCACAGCAATCGTGCGATGCCTGCCCTCTACAAGTTCACGGCGTGGTGGGGCGGTCAAGAGGGGTCGCTGCTGCTGTGGAGCTGGCTGCTGGCCGGATATGCGGCCCTCCTGGCGGCGCGGAATCGTGCGCGACATCGCGCGATCATGCCTTACGTCATCGCGGTGCTGATGGGCGTCGAATGCTTCTTCTTGGTTTTGAATGCCTTCATCGCCAGTCCTTTCAAGCTGTTGGCCGTGGGCCGCTCCGTCACCGCCGTCGCTGACGGCAACGGCCTGAACCCGCTGCTTCAATACTGGGCCATGGCGATTCACCCGCCCATGCTGTACCTGGGTTATGTGGGTTTCGCAGTGCCGTTCGCCTTCGCCGTCGGCTCGCTTGTCAGGCGTGTGCCGGGCGAGAGCTGGATTTACATCACGCGGCGGTGGGCGCTTCTGACCTGGCTGTTTCAAAGCTGCGGCATCCTGCTCGGCGCGGGCTGGGCGTACGCCGTGCTGGGCTGGGGCGGCTATTGGGCCTGGGACCCGGTAGAGAACGCTTCGCTGTTGCCCTGGCTGACCGCTACCGCCTTCCTGCACTCGGCGATGATGCAGGAGAAGAAAGGCATGATGAAGGTCTGGAACGTGGTGTTGGTGGCCGCCACGTTCTGGCTGAGCATACTGGGTACCTTCCTGACGCGCTCGGGGGTGGTCAGCTCTGTGCACGCGTTTGCACAGTCTCCCATCGGCACATGGTTCGCGGGCTTCATGGCCCTGGGCTTGATGGCCACCGCCGGCCTGATTCTGGCCCGCTTGGATTACTTGAAAAGCGAGGCGCGGCTGGAAAGCGTCATATCGCGCGAATCCAGCTTCCTGTTCAACAACCTGATCCTGACGGCGAGTTGTTTCGCCGTACTGTGGGGCACCCTGTTCCCAGTGCTCTCGGAGGCCGTGACCGGCGACAAGATCAGCGTGGACGCGCCGTTCTTCAACCGCGTCAATATTCCCATCGGATTGTTCCTGCTTTTCCTGACCGGGGTCGGCCCGCTGGTGGCTTGGCGGCGGACTTCCCCGGAAAGTTTGAAGCGGAACTTCCTTCGGCCGGCGCTGGGGGCGGCGGCCTTGACGGCCGGGCTCGGCCTCGCAGGCGTTCGACATCCATACGCCTTGATTACTTTCGGCCTGTGCCTGTTTGTCGCCTGGACGATACTGGCCGAGTTTTACAAGGGCGCCCGGGCGATACGCGCCCGGACTGGTACGAATCCGCTGGCGGCGATCATCGAGTTGACCAGGCGCAACACGCGCCGCTACGGGGGCTACATCGTGCACATGGGCGTGGTCTTGATGTTTGTGGGCTTTGCCGGGTCCGCTTTCAACCAGCACACCACCCGCGAAATGGCCGTAGGCGAGCGCGCCGCCATCGGGCGTTACCAGCTCGAGCTGCGCGAGTTGCGCCAGGGCGAGAATGAGAATTACTCCTGGGACCACGCCGTAATCCGGGTGTTCAACGGCGGGCAAAGCGTCGCCGTGCTCGAGCCCGAGCGGCGCTTCTATAAAGCCAGCCGTCAGCCCACCTCCGAGGTGGCTATTCGCCGCGGCCTACACGAAGACCTCTACCTGAACTTTGCCGGCTTCTCGGACGACAACCGGCGTGCGGTCGTGCAGGCTTACGTCTTTCCGCTGGTTAGCTGGATCTGGATCGGCTTCGCGGTGCTGGTGCTGGGCGGCCTGGTGTGCCTGACGCCTAGCAAGCCTAAGGAAAGCCTGCGGCGCGAGCGGACGCCGTCAAGTGCGGAGCAACGTTATGCGACGACGCTGTAAGCCGAGCGCCCTTAGGGAGCGGCCCTCATGACATTGACGGCGGTGCTGCTGGCCGTTGGCGCCATCGTTTACACGCTTCTGGTGCGCGAGCGCGATCTCGCGCCGGCCGAACCGGCGTCGCCCGCGCGCCATCTGGAGGAGCGCAAGGCTGCCGTGGACGATAGCTTGCGCGACCTTCAGTTCGAGCACCGGATAGGGAAGCTGTCCGATGAGGACTATCAGCAGACCCGGCAGGAGCTTGAGCGCGAGCTGGCGGCTCTGTCTGCCGAGATTGAGAAACTGGCGGCGCCCGTGGCTGCGCCTAGCGCGCGGGCCGAGAAGCCGAAGGCCGCCGGCGAGTGTCCTAATTGCGGCGCCCGGTTCGCGCAGCCCATGAAATTCTGCGGTGAGTGCGGCAGACCGATGAGCGGGGAGGACGCATGAAGCTCGCGGCGGCCGCGCTGGCGTTGGCGGCAACGGCGCAGGCGACGATCGACGGTACGGTCGTCAACCGCACCAGTGGCCGCCCGGCGCCGGGCGTACAGGTGCGATTGATTCGTATGAGCGCCGGGGGGCCGGAGCCAGTCGAAACAGTCAAAAGCGACCCGCAGGGACGCTTCTCCTTTCAGAGAACGCCCGAGGCCGTCCACTATGTATTGGAGGCGCAGCATCAGGGCGTCACCTATACGGCGATGCTGCCGCCCGGCGCAACGCAGCGTGATGTGGAGCTGACCGTCTACGACGTTACGCGCAGAGCCGGCACGGCACGGCTGGCGCAGCGGATCATCTTCTTAGAGCCTGATCCCGGACGGCTTAACGTAAACGAGACGTGGTTGTTCAACAACGACACGCGGCTCACCTGGCACGAGCCGGGCGGCGCTTTACGTTTCTTCGCGCCGCCTGAGGTGGGGGAGAAGGTGACTGTGATGGTCACCGCACCCGGGGGGATGCCACTGCCGCGCCAGGCTCGCAGGAGGCGCGCAGGCGACCTTCTCGAACTGGATTTCCCGATAAAGCCTGGTGAAACGCGGTTTGACCTTAGCTACACGCTTCCGACGCCGACCCTGTTCGCCACCCGTGTGCCGTACCCGGAGGCGCCCACGCGTTTGGTCGTGCCTGCGGGCGTCGCTTTGAAGGGTGAGGGACTGACCTCGCTGGGTGAAGACCCCTCGTTGCGCGCTATGATTTACGAGGTCAAGGGCCGCAAGCAGTTCGCGGTCCAGATCGCAGGCCAAGGGTCGCTGAGTGCACCTGCAGCAGAGCAAGACGCGGGCCCTTCGCTGGAGCAAATCCTACCGCGTGTCTACGATCGCCTGGCTTGGATTCTGGGCCCCGCGTTGGCTACCCTTGCCCTGGGGTTCCTCCTGATGTACCGCAGCCGCCCGGCAGGCGCCGTCGACCGCACCCCTGGCCGCCGATGAACGTCATCGAACTGGACGACGTCTGGAAGTTCTACGGCGACTTTCCCGCCTTGCGGCAGATCAGCTTGCGTGTTGAGGCGGGAAGTTGTTTGGCTCTTCTCGGGCGCAACGGGGCGGGCAAGACCACGCTGCTGCGCATCCTGGCCGGTTTGTCGCGCGAGGGCCGCGGGCGAGTGCGAGTGCTCGGCGGCAGTCCGCGACGGCAGCAGGCCCGGGCCTCCATCGGGGTGCTGGGTCACGGCTTGTCACTCTATGACGAGCTCTCGGCTCTGGAAAACCTGACGCTGTTCGGCAGGCTGTACAACCTGAAGGAACCGCTCCGCCGGGCGCGCCAATGGCTGGAGCGGACCGGCTTGTCCTCGGTTGCTAACGCTCGGGTGCGTGACTTCTCGCGCGGCATGCGACAGCGGCTGGCGATCGCTCGAGCCTTCTTGCACGAGCCCGAGTTGCTGCTGTTGGATGAGCCCTTCACGGCGCTGGACGATCTGGCCGTCGGCGTGCTCCAAGACCTGCTGCGCCAGGCGCGCAACGAAGGGCGCACCACGGTAATCTCCACGCACCAGGTGCGCGAGGCGCTTGAGCTGGCGAGCGACGTGGCCCTGCTGGTGCGCGGGCGCCTGGCCTTCCAGGGTGAGCGCACCGGCGAAATGCTGGAGGATCCGGGCTGGCTTTACCGGCGCTACGGGGAGGCGGCGTGAGGGCGCCGGCGGGTGAGCGGGCCATCGACGGGGAGGTTGGGCTCCGCGATGGCGGGCGCCGCCCGAGCGGCTGGTTGCGCGCAAGCCTGACGGTGGTGGTGAAGGATCTGCGTGCGGAGCTGCGCACGAAGGAGGCGCTGAACGCCTCGCTGGCTTTCTCTATTGTCGTCCTGCTGTTGTTCAGCTTCGCCTTCGAGCCCAGCGTCGAAGAGACCCGTGCGCTGGGCGGCGGCCTGCTGTGGTTGGTCTTCGCGTTCGCGGGAGTCCTGATACTGAACCGCAGCTTCGCCCGCGAGTTGCCGAACGATTGCCTGGACGGGCTGCTGGCTTCGCCTCTCTCGCCCGCGGCCTTGTACGCCGGCAAGGCGGTGGCCAACTTCCTGTTATTGATGGCGGTGGAGCTGGTGGGTCTGGCGGTCTTCGGGGTGTTTTACAACGCAGCCTGGACGGGCCGGTTCTGGCCGCTGATGGGCGTGGTGGCGATGGGTACCTGGGCCATGACCGCCGTGGGGACGCTTTTCAGCGCGCTGACGGTGAATCTGCGCCTGCGCGAATTGATGCTGCCGTTGTTGGTTTACCCGCTACTGGTTCCTGCCTTGCTGGCGGCCATCCAACTCACCGGGCCATTGGCGCTGGGCCAGCCGTTCGCCTCTGATATGATCGTCTGGCTGCGACTGCTGGCGGCTTTTGACGTCATTTTCACGGCCCTGGCGCTGGCGCTGATTGATGCGGTGCTGGTGGGTTGAGAGCGGAGGACCCTCGTGCGCGAGAAAGTGATCATCGTATTGTCGGGCCTGGCGGCCCTGGTGCTGGCGCACAATCTTTACGTCATGCTGCTGGTGCTGCCGGACGAAGCTGCACAAGGGGCGATCTTTCGCATCATCTTCTTTCACGTGCCGGCGGCCTGGACGGCGTTGCTGGGTTTTCTGGCGGCTGCGGTGGCCAGCGCCTTTTATTTGGCACGGAAGAACCTCCGCTACGATGCCTTCGCGGTAGCGGTCACGGAGACGGCCCTGGCCTTTGCTGCGGCCAACCTGGCGACCGGCATGATATGGGGTCGCATCATCTGGGGCATTTGGTGGACATGGGATCCGCGGCTCACCTCGATGCTGGTGTGCTGGCTGCTGTACGCCGGCTATCTGATGTTGCGGCGCGCAGTCGAGGATCCGACGCAGCGGGCGCGAATCGCGGCGGTGTTTTCCATCTTCGCCTGCGTTGACGTGCCCATAGTGTTTTTCTCGATTCGCTGGTGGCGCACGCAGCATCCCCAGCCGGTAGTCTGGGGCGGGGGTTCGATGGATCCTGCCTACTGGAACATGCTGTTTGCGAACTGGGCGCCGCTGCTGCTGCTGGGAGCGGCGCTGGCTGCGATCCGCATGCGACAGGAGGAGCAGCAACGCAGGCTGGAGGCGCTACGGCGTCAGGCTCACGCCTGGTGAAGCGCAGGAGGCGAAGATGGATGGGCGAAACTTCACTTACATGTTTTATGGTTTTCTGGCCGCTTGGGTGATTCTGGCGGCTTACGTGGTCGCGCTCGTGGGTCGCCAGCGCCGGCTCGAGCGCGAGCTTGAGAATTTCAAGCACTTGCTGGAGGACCGGGAAGGGGAGCGCAAATGAAGCGACGTGAGATCTTGCGAGCCGCCGCCGGCGGCTTCACTGGTGCGCTGGCCGCGCGGCAACTTCAAGCCCAGCAGCGAGCCGAGCGCGCCGTGCGCGGCATGCCGTCGCCGCGCATCAAGGACGTGCAGGTGATCGCCACCGCGCCGGCCGGACTGCGGCTGGTGGTGGTGAAGATTCTTACCGACCAGGACGGCCTTTACGGTTACGGCTGCGGCACCTTCACCCAGCGTGCGGAGTTGGTGGTCGCCGCCGTTGAAAGGTATTTGAAACCCTTTTTGATCGGCAAGCCGGCCGATCGCATCGAGGACACCTGGCAGGCCTGCTACAACTCCTCCTACTGGCGCAACGGGCCGGTGCTGAATAACGCGCTTAGCGGCGTGGACATGGCGCTGTGGGACATCAAAGGCCGGCAAGCCGGGATGCCCGTCTATCAACTGTTGGGCGGCAAATGCCGCGAAGCGGTGGATTGCTACGCTCACGCGGCGGGCCCGGACATTCCGCAGGTCATCGAGAATGCGCGCAGGCTGAGGGAGCAGGGCTTCCGTCATATCCGGGTGCAGGTGGGCATCCCAGGCATGGCGGCCTATGGGGCGGGGCGAGGCGAGGCCGCGGTCCAGGCGCTGCACTCCGGCCCGGTGTTTGAGCCGGCGGCCTACATGCGCCGGACGCTCAAGCTGCTGGAGGAATGCCGCAAGCAGTTAGGCGAGGAGATAGAGCTGTTGCACGACGTGCATGAGCGCGTAACACCCACGCAGGCGCTACAGTTCGCCAAAGACTGCGAGCGGTTCCGGCTGTTCTTTCTGGAGGATCCGGTCTCGCCCGAAGACATCGGCTGGTTCCGCCTGTTGCGTCAACAGTGCGCCACGCCCATCGCGATGGGGGAGCTGTTCAACAGCCCGCATGAGTGGACGCCGCTGATCGCCGAGCGGCTCATAGATTATGTTCGGGTTCACGTCTCGCAAGCCGGCGGCTTGACGCCCTGCCGCAAGATGGCGGCGCACGCGGAGATCTACGGGGTCAAGACCGCCTGGCACGGGCCCGGCGATGTTTCACCCATTGGGCATGCCTGCAACGTGGCGCTGGATCTGGCTTGCTGGAATTTCGGCATTCAGGAATACTCGGCTTTCAACGAGCGTGTGCGGGAAGTATTCCAAGGCTGCCCGGAGATGAAGAACGGCTACCTTTACGCTAACGAGGCGCCCGGCTGGGGCATCGAGGTGGACGAGAAGGCGGCGGCTAAGTATCCCTTTGGGAGCTTCGAACGCGGCGAGCGCCAGCGGCTGAACGGCGGCTGGGGCGAAGTCCGCCGGCGGGACGGGACGGTGATAAAGCAGTAGCGGGTTTTACGCCCGCTGGAAGTAAGCCCTGCGCGGCGCGCGGTAACGGACGCGCAGCCCCGGGGTTTCGACGCGCTGCTTTCGCATCCGCGATTCGAACAAGAAATCCAGCAAGCCGCTCACCAGCAGCGTCCTTTCCACCGGATACAGGGGCCTGCGGGTCAGGAAAAACTCCTCGATGGCGTAAACCAACCCGTCGAAATGAGGTAGATCGCGCGCCGGCTTGACGTGCCCGAAGTGGGTAGCTAGCGGACGCGCCTGCCCGCTTAGTCGTGCGGCGAAGACCCAGCCGGCATGGTGCCCGTTAAGCATGTAAGTGGCCGTACGGAGTCCGTCGCGATAGTCCGCCAAGAAAACCACCGGAAGCCTCACGTTATGCTCTGGGGGCCCCGGCTTTGCGCTGGGGCTGGCAGCCAGCGCAGCTTCCAACAGCGGCGCGCTCCAGCGCCCCGGCCCGTCGCGCCATCGCCACACCGCGGGACCCTCGATCCACTCCACCGCTGCGACGCCGGTTTCGCCGCCTCGCCGCCGCTCCACCATACATTGCAGGCACTCCAGCGTATGGAAGCCGTAAGCGTCGAAGTCGCCATAGCCGGCGGCCACTGCCTGCTCGATGCGACAACCCAAAGGCAACTCCAGCTCAGGCACGCGCACGGTGAGCGGTATCGAGGATCCGGCCATCATCGGGAATCCCAACTCGCGCGACCAGCGGTACATTTCCAGCGCCTTCGTCCAGCAGTAGGACAGATGCTTGTCGCAGAACACGGGCACCGACCGGCCGCTCCGGCGAAAAACCTCGACGATTTGTGCGAACAGCTCGTAGCGCGGGTACAGCTTCTGGCCCCGCTCGTTTACCGGGTAGTTGCCGTGTTCGCCTATCAGCAGGACGGCGTCCACGGCCAGCTTATCGCCGCCCAACGTCAGCGCTCCCGCGACGCTGGGATAGATCGTGAAGCCGTAGCGGGCTGCCAGTGCGCGGCTCATGTCGTTGGCCGGGACTTGGTCGGTGTACATGGAAACCACCCGTGTGAGGGGCGCCCGGCGCACGCCGTCGGGCGAATAGCCCTCTAGCATCCGGCCCACGATCACGTCGGCGTGCGAGCGCGGCCGGTACTCGGTTACGACGGCGGCCACGCGCGGCTGCGTCTTGCTTGCGGTTCCAGCCAGGCAACCCGCGAAAAACCGGCGGCGATTCAATGCGCAGCTCATGGCAGTCCAAACAAGGGCCTGCGCACACGCGTGAATTTGAAGCGCGCGGGATTGACCGACGTCAGGCCGGGTGTGTCCACTTCAATGATGTGCTTGGCGATCGGCTCGTAAGCCGCCCGCGGGGCAATGGCGCCTTTGGCGACCAGGATGCGCTGCCGCTCGGGAGAGATGCCGAGGCTGATCAACTGCTGAAGGCTGTTGGGGCTGATCCGTTCACTGGTGAGCACTAGCAGGTCGGCTAACTCGGGCGTGGATCCTTCGACTGCGATGACCGCGGTCGTTCCCTGTGTGAAAAACCGCCCGCCGCCGTGGCGGACTTCGGGCTCGAAGAAGAACCCGTCATGGAGCGAGCGCACCCGCCCGCGGACACGAACCGGATCGCCGTGCAAACGATCCGTTTTGCCGCCCACCAAATGATCGAACCGGCTGCCGACGCCGCCGCGCACAGCGACCTGGACGGCCTCCGGATCGGCCAGGGTCACAACCCAACCGCGCGCTCCTTGCTTCAATAGCTCCGCCAGCAGAAACGTGCTATCGCCCGCCGACCCTCCGCCGATGTTGTCTCCAAGATCCATCAGCACCACCGGGGCAACATTCAGTGTCATCGCCTGGCGCACGGCCTGGGCCGCATCCGGCAGTTTCAGTACGAGGTGCTCGCGCGTGGCCCAGAGCTGGTCCGCCAGGCGTTGCGCCTCGCGGCGGGCCAGCGCGGCATCACCATCGGCGACTACAACCGCGCTGGGCCCCATGGCTTCCACATCCGCGTACTGATAGCCGCCGGCCACGCTGGCGGCCAGGACTTTAGGGTTCCGCTCCAGGCGGCGTGTTTCTTCCGCGATGGGCGCCAGCGGAGGGCGCCGGGTGTGCTGATACACGATGTTGTAGATCATGGGCGGCTTCGCCAAAGCCTGCACGGGACGGAAGCGCCCGGTCGCTATGCCCTGGATGAGGCGCGCGGCTTGCGCGCCGCGCTCGCGCGTGTCGGTGTGAGGATTCTCTTTGTAGGTGATCAAGGCGGTGGAGAGATCCACGATCTCGCGGGAGATGTTGGCATGAAAGTCGTGGATTACGACAATCGGGACGCGACTGCCGACGGCCTGACGCACCCGGCGCACGATTTCCGCATCGGCCTGGGGGAACTGCTCACTGACCATGGCGCCGTGCAGATCCAAAATGACGCCGTCCAGGCGGGGAGCCGCCCTGATTCGCTCGAGCAGTTCGCCCGTCAGAGTCTCGAAGGCTTCTGAGCTGACAGGCCCCTTGGGCGTCGCGGCGGCAAACAACGTGGGGTAAAGCTCAAGACCGATCCGCTGCGCCTCTGAGACTATCCCGGCCAGAGTATCGTGACCGCGGGCGGCCTGCGCCAACTCTGCCGGCGCAAGACCGCGGCGGCGGAAATCGGCAAGGACGGTCGGTACTGGATTGAAGGAGTTGGATTCGTGACTGATGCCGCCCACGGCGATCAACAGCGGCCGGTCTTGTGCGAGTGCCGACAGCCAGACGGCGGCGGGCAACAGAAGGCGGCGTCCCATGGCGTACAGAATATCCGAAGCCGGCGCCCGTTTGATCAGCGCATTCTCAAAGGCGCTCAGCAAACCCGCAACCCGTCGCGCGCGATCCGGTATTCATACAAGGCTCCGGCAGAGGCGCCGCCCGCGGCCAGCTTGCGGCGGAGCTCGTGCGCGGCGGAGGGGCTTTTCGCCAGCAACAACAGAAAGCCTCCGCCGCCTGCGCCGGCCAGCTTGGCGCCGGCCAGTAACGGGCGAATGCTTTCAAGCAGCGCGTTGATCGGAGCGTTCGTGGTGTGCGGATCCAGGACTTGATTGAGTCTCCAGTGGCGGTCTATCAGCTCGCCGAGCCGCTCCCATTCGCCCGCCCGCATGGCGTGGGCCATCTCCAGCGCCAGGGTCTTGATACTGTGCAGCACCTCAACCACTGCCACTTCCCGGGCCAGATAGGCACCCACTACTTGCGTGAGCAGATCCTTGGCCACGCGTTGAATGCCCGTGTAGTAAAGCACGAATCGCTCGCCGAACTCGGCCTGGCGCGCCTCGGACCAACCCAGAGGTTCCACCCGCAGCCGCTGGCGCAGGCCGGGTCCGGAAAAAACCAACTTCGCTCCCGGGAAGATCCCACCGGCCTGATCCTGCCAGCCGCCGCCGGTGGTCATCAGTTGCTCGAGGCGCATCACCTGGTCGCTAAGGGCCTGATCGGAAAGCGGGATGGCCAGCATTTCGGCCAGAGCGCGGAGCAGGGTGGCGGCCAAAATGCTGCTGGCGCCCAGCCCGGAGCCCATCGGCAAATCCACGCTGGTGCGGATCTCCAGGCCGCCGCCCATCGCACTCAAGGATTCGGTGAAGCCGGCGCCGGCGTGCGGGATGCCGAACATCTTTAGCGCCACGCGCGGAATAGAGAAAGGGCATCCCGGCCCGGGCGGCGACAGTAGCTCGTCGCTCGAGCGGAACTCGGCCACCTCGCCGGTTTCTTCAGAGATGCAGCGTATCAGTGGCTGCGAGAGGCGGCGGACGGTTGTGCGTATGGGGTAACGCCCATTGAGTTCCAAGGCGATATTCAGCACCGTCCCGCCCCAGTCCAAGCAGAACGGCGGGGTGTCTGACCAGCCGCCGCCCAGATCAATGCGGGCGGGAGCGGAAACGCGGACCGAATCATGCTGCCATTGGCGCGCTCCGTGCGCCAGCTTGATATCGCTGACGCCTGCTTCCACCGCCCGGCGCACGCAATCGAAGGCCGCCGAACGGACGCGGGCAGCCTCTTCGGATAGCCCCGCATGGGCTAGGAACAGGCCGGCCTGAAAGTAGCAGCTGGCGGCTTCCGTCAGCGCGGAGGCTTCCAGTGCAGCCGCCCGCTCGGCGAGCGTGCGGCCGGCGCCCGCCAGAGCAGCTATGCCCGGGGCGTGCGCCAGCAGGGGGCGCACGTCGGCGCCGGACTGAGCCAGTGCCAGCGCGCTAGCGCGCCAGTTGGCTTGCAAGCGACGGTTGCGAGCATCGGCTAAGGCCTGAGTATCAGCCCACTGTGCGCTGGTGGCCAGCGAGAGCCGCTCGGCGCTTCGCCAGCGACCGCCGTCATAGTCCTCGCCCAAGCCCAACATCCACCGCGCGCAATTCCAGGCGGCCTGCGTCTGTTCAAGCGGGAACAGCCGTGCGTTCCAAAGCGAGCGCTCCGAAGCCGGCGTGTCCGGCCATACGTCCTCCGGATCTAGTCCCATGGCGGCCAGCGTCTCCAGCATCGGCTGGTTCAGCCAGGTAGCCGGGGGATCCGCCGCCAGGGCGCGCTTGGGGTCATCATGCACGCCGAAGACGCGCATCACCGTGCCCCGACGCCCGTCAGGCAGCGCGACTGGCATCTGATGTATCACCACATCTTCCGGCGCTTCGACGGCTCCGCTAACGCCCGCCAGGCCGTGCAGCATCGCGCCACGGCCTGCGTGCACGGGTCCCTCCAGCTCGCACTCAAGGACCACGGAGCCGGGCTTCAACTCGCCGCCGGCCAGCACGCTGTCAATGATCACTCCGGCGGACCGTAGCCCCGGAGGGGTGAATGCGCCCAACCTCTGGTGAGCGTCGTAAAGCTCCAGGAAGTTGCTTTCCCCGGTCAGCAGGCGGCGGTAAATCCCGGTGGCGCCCACATGCGTGAAATCGCCCTCCACCAAGTCACACCAGAAGGGAACGCCCTTCAGCGCTTCGCCCAGCAGGCGAAGGGTAGGGTGGGAATCGGAGGGGGGAAACCACTGGCCCGTCAGCAGCAAAGTGACGTGCTCATAGAGATCAATGAAAGCGGGCTCGACGGAGGCCGCCAGCAACGCCAGGCGCGCCGCCAAGGCGGGATCGAAGCGGATCAGCCCCGTGTCCAGGGCCACCCGCTCGCCGGGCAGCATGCCCCCGGCAGCGCGCACCTGGGCAGCGGAGGGTTTTTGCAGGAACGCATACACGCGCCCGAGATCGTCCAGCACGTATACGCCGTGCTGGCTGCCTACCTCGACCGGCTGGCGCATGGCCACGCCGCAGACGCCGGGGCGGGTCCAGTCAAGCTGTGCGCCGTCGAAAGTCAGCACAACGTCGCCGGAGGCCACCACCAATCCCGCCGGAAGCCGTCGGGCCCAGGCGGTTGAGAGCGCCAGCAGTTCGTCAAACACCGTGCTCACATCGCCCCAAGGGGTCTTGACCGGCAAGGCGCTGAACAACTTGCCGAGCAGAGAATACTGCGGCAACCGACGGGCGTCGCCGCCCGAGTGCAAAACCAGCACGCGGTGCTGCGGCCACCATTCAGCTCGGTCGGCGCCCGGGCTATTCCGAGCCAGCGCCCGCAAGGCGTTCAGTGTGGCGCCGCCGCTGCCGATGCGCCGACCTTCCGGGTCCGGAGCTACCAGATAAGTCACGCTGGCGGGCAGCTTGTCCTCTCTGCGCCGTCTGTGGATCTCCTCTTCGTATCGTTCCGCCTGACGCGCCGACCCGGCGGTGAGAACGACCGCCGTCCACCAGGGTATCGTGCTGTCACCGGCGGCGCGCGCGACGTATGCAGCGCGAGCTTGCGCCGCCAGCGCCGCCAATTGGCTTGCTGTCCGCACGTGAACCATGATAAGCGAGCGCACCGCGCGCCGGGCGGCCGAACAGGACGCCGGCCGGACAAGTACAATGGATGGGTCTTGGAGGCGCTATGAAGAGATGGCTGATCGCAGGCTTGATGATGGGGCTGGCGGCTGCCGCACAGCAGCCCGGTCCCTGGAAGCAGATTTTTGACGGCAAGACGCTCAAGGGCTGGAAGGCCGGTGAGCGCCCGGAAAACTGGACGGTGGAGGACGGCGCGATCGTGGGTCGCGGCGAGCGCAGCCATTTGTTCTACATGGAGGAGGAATGCGAGAACTGCGAGTTCAAGGCTGAGGTTTGGATCAACAAAGGCGGCAACTCGGGCATGTACTTCCGCGCCCAGTTCGGTCCCGGCTGGCCCAAAGGCTACGAAGCACAGGTCAACAACAGCCATACCGACTGGCGACGCACGGGGAGCCTCTACGGCATCCGGGACGTCAAAGAGCAGTTGATTCCGGATGAGACCTGGTGGACGCAGCACATCATTGCCGACGGCAACCACATCATCATCAAGGTCAACGACAAGGTGGTGGTGGACTACATTGACGAGAAGAACACCTACACCAAGGGGTACCTGGCGCTCCAGCAGCACGACCCGGGCAGCGTGGTGCGCTACCGGAACATCATGATGCGCCACCTGCCCTCGAAGAAGTAGCACACCATGCGCCGCGCCTATTGGCTCTGGCTGGCAGCGGGCGCGCTTGCGGCGCAAACCGTGGAGCGCCCGCAGCGCGCCGTTACCGATCCGGGCGTCATCACCACCCGGCAGAACATAACGCCCGCAGGCGTACAGACGGTTTTTCAGGGCCGCGTCTACGGCGTCACTTTCGGAGCGACAGCGGATGAACTGTGGGTTCTGACCGCGGGCCAGATCTATCGGCTCGACTGGCGCGCCAACCGCGTAGTGGAGCGCATCCCGTTCCAAGGCAGCGCGGGACTGCAAGGTATTGCCTACGACGCTACGCGCAACCGCGCTCTGGCGGCTTTGGCTTTGCGCAGGGCGGAAGGCGGCGCGGCGCAGGTGGCGCTGGTGTCGGTTGGAGAAGGGTCGCTGCGCAGCGTGGCGGCGGAGCTAGGCGGCTACATCGCGGGCACGCCGGCGATCGCGGGCAAAATCGCCGCAGTGCCGTTGATCGCTAATAACCAATTGGCGGTTGTTGAGCCGGCGAGCGGACGCGTGGTGGGTAAGGTGAACACCGGCATCGCGCCGTTCGGCGTGGTGCTGGATAAGGCGGGCGCTACGGCCTGGGTGAGCAACTGGGGCGGACGTGTGCCGCGCGAGGGCGATCTGACCGCGCCCACCGGCTTGGCGCCGAACGCTGATCGCGTGGTCGTAGATAAGCGCGGTATCGCTGCGACCGGCGCCGTGGTGAGGGTGGATATGACCACGCTACGGGCCACCGACAGCGTGCCTGTGGGCTTGCATCCCACCGCACTGGCCTGGGATGAGGCGCGGCAACGTTTGTATGTTGCCAACGGAAACCAGGATTCGGTCGCGGTTGTTGACACGCGCGGCAAGCGCCTCGTTCAGACTTTTCCGTTGCAACCGTTCCGGCGACCCGTAAAGGGCGTGGCGCCGACCGCGCTGGCGCTTTCTGCCGACGGTGCGCGTCTTTGGGTGGCCTGCGCGGGAATTAACGCCGTCGCGGTGCTGGATGCGACCAGCGGCAAAATCCAGGGACTAATTCCCACGGCGTGGTACCCGAACCATTTGGCGCTCAGTCCGGACGGCCGTTTCCTGGCGGTCGCCAACCTGCTGGGGGTCGGCTCGGGCTGGCGCGAGCAACCGCGCCAGCGCTTCGTGCACGCCTACCGCGGATCGGTCGCGGTGATTGCAGTGCCGGAGGCCGCCGAGCTGGCCGGCTACACGACGGCGGTGGCGGAGAACAACCACCTGGAAGTCGGCTCGCCCGCGGTGGCTGAGCGTGCCGCCGCGGCGCGCAAAGCGGCCGTGGCTGTGCCGCTGCGCGCGGGCGAGCCCTCGCTGATCGAACACGTGGTTTACATCATCAAGGAGAATCGCACCTACGATCAGGTCCTTGGCGATCTGCAACGCGGCAACGGCGATCCTTCTCTGGTGATGTTCGGATGGGACGTCACGCCGAACCAGCACCGGCTGGCCGAACAGTTTGTGCTGCTCGACAATTTCTACGCCACGGGCGGCAACAGCGGCGACGGTCACCAATGGCTCACGCAGGCCAACGAAACCGACTACTGTATGTGGCCGGGCTATGCCGGGCGGAGCTATCCCTTTGACGGGACCGACCCCATCGCGTATTCTCACGGCGGTTTTTTGTGGGATGCGGCTTTGAAAACCGGCAAGACGGTGCGGGTTTACGGGGAGTACGCCGGGCGGTTGGGTGAAACCAGCAGCCGGCAGCGATCGGAGTTGCTGGAGCGCTGGCGCAAGGGCGAAGATTTCACGCGCCAGTGGCGGATTCGGGCTCCGCTAGAGCCGCTGAATGCGCTGCTGGCCGAAAACTACCCATCCTACTCCACGGCGATTCCGGATGTGGTGCGGGCGCAAATCTTTTTGGCGGACGTCAAGAAGTGGGAAGCTGAGGGCCGGATGCCGAATCTCGTGATCGTGCAGCTTCCCTCCAACCACACGCGCGGCACGGCGCCCGGCTGGTCCACGCCGAAGGCCATGGTGGCGGACAACGATTTGGCGCTCGGCCAGATCGTGGAGGCGCTCACCAAGACCCGCTTCTGGCGGCGCATGGCGATCTTCGTGGTGGAAGACGATGCGCAGAACGGGGTGGACCATGTGGACGGGCATCGCACGGTGGCGCTGGTCGCCAGTCCTTACGCCCGGCGCCGCTGGATAGATTCGACCTTCTATTCGCAGACCAGCATGGTGAAGACCATCGAGCTGATACTGGGCTTGCCGGCGCTTTCGCTGTTCGATCTGATAGCAACGCCGATGCACGCCAGTTTCACCAACCAGCCGGATTACGCGGGTTACACGGCGGTCGCGCCCCAGCAGTCGCTGTTCGAGGTGAATCCGCCGCTTCAGGCGCTGCGCGGCGAGGCGCGGCGTGCGGCGCTGGATTCGATGAAGATGCGTTTTGACGTCCCTGATGCAGCCCCGAGCGATCGGCTGAACCGGATCCTCTGGCACAACGTGCGGGGCTTTGAGGCGCCTTATCCCGGCGCGCGCCGGGCGGCCTTCGCGCCGCTGTCTGTGGATCTGGACGACGAGGAGCGGTGAAGGTTCTCGTTACCGGGCGGCCGGGCTGCGGCAAAACCACCCTGATCGAAAAAGTCGCGGTACGACTGGGAGCCGAGGCGGGCGGATTTCTGACGCGCGAAATCCGAGATGAGTGCGGCATCCGTCTGGGCTTTGAGATTGTGACCCTGGACGGGCAATGCGCGACGCTGGCGCACGTGGGTATCCGCAGCCGCGTGCGCGTAGGGCGCTACGGCGTGGATTTAGAGGCGCTGGAGCGCGTGGCGGTGACGGCGGTGCGCCAGGCGCTGGCCGGCAAGCGCGTCGCCGTGATTGATGAGATCGGCAAGATGGAGCTGGCCTCGGAGGCCTTCCGCGGCGTGGTGCTGGAGGCTCTGAATTCGAAGTGCGCGGTGGTGGCGGCTATTCACGCCCACCGGCATCCGTTTACCGACGCGATCAAGGCGCGACCGGACGTGCGGGTGATCGAAGTGACGCCCGCGAATCGAGAAAGGCTGGTGCAGATCGTTTCGGAGCTACTGGAATCGGCAACGGGTTCCGGCGCGCGCTAACGTGCCGGCCTTACCAGGCCGTACGCACGGGGTATTGCCGGATCAGCTCGTCTGGGGTAACGATGACCAGCGAGTGGAGAATGGCTTGCGAAACCAGAATGCGGTCGAAAGGATCAGCGTGCAAATCAGGGAGCTTGTAAACTTGCAGGGCGGCCTCTTCCTCCAGCGGCAGTGAAGCAATCTGATTAGCCTCGCGGTACTTCGGGACGAACCTGGCAGGCGGTTCGGGCAAAGCCAGGCGGCCGAGTTTGTACTTGGTGGCGATCTCCCAAGCGGAGGCGACGCTCAGGTAGAGCTCGTTGGACGGGTCCCGGACCATGGCCCAGACGGCATCGGGTACGGCGGCATCCTCCAGTAGCAACCAGAGAAACGTACAGGTATCCAGGAGGAGCTTCACGCCTTGTTCCCGCTGAAGTAGGCGAGCAGTTCACCCGGGAGGGGTTCAAAAAACTCCGGGCCGAGGCTAAACCGGCCTTTGCACTGGCCGAATTGCCGGCGCTTGCCGCTGGGCTTGGGCAGGGGGCGCAATTCGGCGATCGGTTTGTTGTGCCGGCAGAGGATGATGGTCTCACCGCGCTCGGCGCGCTGGAGGTACTTGGAAAGATGGGTCTTAGCCTGGTGAAGATTGACCAGAGTCACCACCAGAGATGATACCAACTTTCTGACCTACATTTCAACCATAATCCGGGCCAACCTCGGCCGGGAACTCGGGCCCCCTCCGGCCAATTCACCGCCTTGCCGCGCGAAGCGCCCCGGGGTCTCAGCCGACCCTACACCTTTTCCGGCACTACGAAGGGCTTGCGGTATTCGCGGCTGAACAGGCGGTTGGCTTCCTCGTCGCCGACGCACTTAAGCGTGGTGGGGTCGAATCGCAGGGTGCGACCCAGCCGGTACGAGATGTTGGCCAGGTGCACCAGCACGGTCGAGACGGCGCCTTCCTCAATCTCGGCGTTCAGGTCCTCGCGCTTGCGGCTGCGCACGCATTCAATGAAGTTAGCCCAATTGTTGCCGCCGCCTTCCGCGGACGGGCCGGGCTCCTGGGCCTTGCCGAGATAGCTACGATAGCCGCCCCGGATCACCATATAACCTTTGGAGCCGTAGAAAATGTTGCCGATGGAATTCTCGCCGGGTTTGCCGATGCCCGCTTCCGGGTTAGTGATCCAGTGGCGCACCTCGAAGACCAGGAATTTCTTCTTGCCGGTTTCGTCAAATTCAAAAGTGGCCACCTGGGTATTAGGAGTTTCCTGGTCGTCGTCGAACATGAAGTGCCCGCCCATGGAGCTGACCTTGACCGGGTACTTGACGCCCAGCCCCCAGCGGGCCACGTCCATCTGGTGAATGCCCTGGTTGCCGATGTCCCCGTTGCCGTACTCCCAGAACCAGTGCCAGTTGTAGTGGAAGCGGTTGCGCGTGAAGGGACGCAGGGGTGCGGGACCCAGCCAGAGATCGTAGTGGACGCCGGCGGGCGTCGGCTCGACCGGAGTCCGCCCGATGGTATCGCGCCATTTGAAACACAGGCCGCGAGCCATGTAAACCTCACCGATCAAACCCTCACGCAACTGGCGGACGCCTTCCTGCGCGCCGCGGTTGGAGCGCGTGTTGGTGCCGTGCTGCACGATGCGGTTGTATTTGCGGGCGGCGGCCACGATCTGCCGGGCCTCGAATATGTTGTGCGTGCAAGGCTTCTCTACATATACGTCCTTGCCGGCCTGGCAAGCCCAAATGGTTTGAAGCGTGTGATGGAAATTCGGCGTGGCAATTGAGACGGCGTCAATGGATTTGTCCTCGAGCAACTTGCGAAAATCCACGAAGGTTGCGGGGCGCTTGTTGCCCATCTGCTCCATTTCCTTGACTCTGGCCGCAAGCACGTTCTCGTCTATGTCGCACAAGGCCGCAATCTCCACCTTTGGCATCGCGGCGTAACTGCGAATGTGCGCCCGGCCCTGGCCTCGGATGCCCACGCAGGCCACGCGCACGGTGTCGTTCGGGCTGGAGAGCGAACTGGCTTTGAGGGCGCCCGTTGCAGGCGCCGCGCTCATGAAGAAGTAACGGCGCGTCATGGCGCCCATCATACGCCCGGCGGGGAGCCGGCGGCAAGATCGTGAGTACTCGTCAGGCGCCGAGGGTGATCGGGCCGCGGTGAGTTCGGCCGCGGCCCGATCTTCAAGCCGGCGTTGAACGAGAACTAAAAGTAGTACTTCATGCCGAGCTGGACGTTGCGGGGCCCAACCTTGACGCCGGTGATCTGCCCGAAGTTGGTGGCGCCGAAGCTGGTGGCCGGATCGCTGAAGACCGGCGTGTTAGTGGCGTTCTGCGCCTCGATGCGGAATTCGAACCGCTGGCCTTCCTTGACGCGGAAGCTCTTGAGCAGGGCGGCGTCCAGGGTCTTGATCGCCGGCCCGCGGTAGTTCAAGTTGCGCGGCGCGGTGCCGGGGACATCCAGCGGGGGCTTGGAAAAAGCGGCCTCGTTGAACCATCGGTTCAGGCGACTGGTCACCGAGCCGGAGGTGCTGGGATCGCCGATCAAATCGGGCCGCTGCGTGCCGTCCCAGATCGAACCGCCGCTTTGGGTGACCTGCAAGGGCATGCCGCTGCGGAAGGTGGCCATGCCGCTGAGCTCCCAGCCGCCCAGAGCCCAGTCCAGCGGGCGGTTCCAGCGCGATCCCCACTTGCGGCCCTTGCCGAAGGGCAACTCCCAGGCGCCGGTCAGGACTCCGACATGCGCCGCGTCGTGCGCCGATAGCGATCGCTCCAGCGCCAGGTTCCAGATGTACTGGATGCTGGTGGACCCGCCAAGCCAGGAGTAATTACCCGAGCCGTGCGAGGAGTTGTCAATCATCTTGGACCAGGTGTAGTGAGCCAGTACCGTCAGGCCCTTGGAGTAGCGCTTTTCCCATTTGAGCTGGAGGGCGTGGTAGTTGGAGTCGGCGCGCGGCGGTTCAGCCGTACCCACGCTGGCGCCGTCGAAATGCGGCATAGGTCGGAGCAGGCGGTACAACTGCACTGTGTTGCGGTTCAAGTTGGTGGCCTTGGGGTCGGTGATGATCCCATAGAAGGGATTAGGCACCGCGCTGGTCAGCGTTGTGCGCCCCAAGCCCCAGTACTGCGGATGCAGGGGCGTCAGTGAAGTGAACGGCAGGAACAGGTGCGTGCCCCGGCTGCCGGTGTAGTTGACTTCCAGCACCGACTGGAAGGGCAATTCATGCTGGACGGACAGATTCCAGGAGTGGTATTCCGGATTGCGGTTGTTGCTGGGCAAAATAGTGCCCACGCCGAGGCCGATGAAGGTCCAGTCGCCTTGGGAGCGGCCGGGCGGCAACAACATGCCGTTGGGGTACGGGTTGTTGAGCCGAGCCCAGAGCGTGGCGTTGGAGTCCAGCGAGAAGGTGGGAGTGGAGTTGACGTTGAAGCCTGCGCCGGTGTGGCCGTAGACGGTCGCCCGGCTCAACTGGTAAAGCAGGCCGTAGGCCGAGCGGATGGCCAGCTTGGGCGTGACCGCGTAAGCGAAGCCCACGCGCGGCGACCAGTTGTTCAGGTCGGAATCGAAAGGCGATCGCCGCTTGCTGTCCACGAAGCGCAAGACCCCACGGGTATCGAAACCGGAAACCTTCACCGGCGACTGGGCGTTCAGATCCCAGTAGCTTTGCCGGTCGTATTTCTCCCAGCGGGGCACGTCGAACTCGTAACGAATGCCCAGATTGAGGGTGAGTTTGGGCGTAATCTTCCAGTCGTCCTGGAGGTAAAAGCCCCAGTACGCCGAGCGAGTGAAGACCTTTGGGTCAATGTGGAAGTCGCCTCCCGTCCCCCAGCCGACCAACATAGTGGCCAGGCCGTTGCCCTCGTTGCCCGGACAAGAGAAGCGGTCCCGGCAGGTGACGCCGCGCCCGAAAGCCACCCGCCCGGAGGGATAGCCGGGCTGCGCGTAATCCAGGAAGTTCCGACGAGTCTCGGCCCCGGCTTTTATGCTATGGCCTTCAAAGCTCTTGCTGTAGAAGCCCGAGAAGTGATGCACGCCTTCCTGGCGGTCCATGATCAGCCAGCCTTCGGTACCGATGTCGGTATAACCGTCCGGAGCGATGGTCGGAAAGACAAAGAAAGTGGCGTTGTCCTTCATGTATTTCGGAAACCCCAGGGTAGTCAGATCGAAAGGCTCCATGGGGTTACGCCAGTACGTCGAGTAAGTCAAACCGTAGCGCACGCTCCACAGCGACGTGGGGCTCTGGATCCTGGTGAAATCCGCGACGATCGAGGTGGAAGTGCTCAGGCTGGGACCGTCGTTGAAGGTATAGGCGGGCGCCAGGTCCTTGAACAGGTTGGGCGGGTTGCCCCGACCGCGGCCATAGCTGTAACGGCCGGTGAAGCGGCTGTTTTCCGTGAAGTTATGGTCGCCTTTTAGGTTCACTTGCTGACTCTTGCCCTGATTGATGCCTTCCTCGTACCAATTGTTGGTCTCGGTGAAGGGGGCGCCCGGCTGGTTGGGCTTTGGGAAGTAGGCCAGGGCCTTCAGCGCCACCGGATCCTGCATGGACTTGGGAATTATGTTGCCCGGAAAGGGCCGGCGCTCTATGTTGCCCTGTGCGTTGGTGAAGGTATCAAAGGGGTTGAAGATGGTCATGAGCTGGCCGGAGGTGTTGCGGGTTTCCGAGAAATTGCCTTCGCGCTGAAGCAGCGTAGGGAAGGTGGCCGTATAGCTGAGCGGACTCTTCGAGCGTGTGTACTCGTAAGTGGCGAAAAAGAATGTCTTGTTCTTGATAACCGGACCGCCTGCGACGCCGCCGAGCTGGTCGCGGCGGTAGTAAGGCCGACTGCGGCCGGCGCGGTTGGAAAACCAGTTGTTTGCGTTCAAGTCCGAATGGCGCAGAAAGTAATAGCCGGTCCCGTGAAACTCATTTGTGCCGGACTTGGTGACCATGTTGACCACCGCTCCGCCAGTCTGACCATATTCGGCGGAGAAGAAGTTGGTCTGCATCTTGAACTCCTGGACCGCGTCCACCGAAGGGGTGAACTTAAGGTCTGTAATGCCGGAGTTCTGCTCTACGGTGACCACCGTAACGCCGTCCAGCAGCACGTCGGAGGTGGAGTTACGTGCGCCGTTAGCCACGAAGTTCGTGTTTGTGTCGCCGCGGCGCCCACCGGATCCGACCACCCCCGGCGTCAGATAGGTCAGCGCCATGGGGGTGCGCCCGATGTTGGGCAAGGAAATGATGTACTTGTTCTCGATCACCTGACCGAGGTTGGCGATAGTGGTGTTCAACAGGGGCGCCTCCGCCTGGACCTCGACGGTAGCGGTCACCTCGCCCACTTCCAGTTGGACATCCACGGTAGCCTGCTGCTGCACGGACAGCGGGAACGGCCCGCGCACGTACTTTTTAAAACCCTTGGCTTCCACCGTCAGGGTGTAGTTGCCCGGAGGCAGCGCAGTCACGACGTAGCGGCCTGCCTCGTCGGTCACCGTCCTGTGCGCCACGTTGCGGTCGGCTTCCACGATGCTCACTGCGGCTCGCGGGACCGAGGCCCCGGTGGCGTCGGTTACCACGCCGCGGACCGCCGCCGTATAGGTTTGCGCCCAAATCGGCAGGGCTAGCAGCCACGCGGTGAGCATAAACACCGAAATCCTTGGCTTTCGCATGGTTCGAAACCTCTCCCTTTCTCCCGTTCTGACCTGCCAGAGGCGGTTTCTGCGGCCGCCGGTACCCCGAACAGCCACTGGCGAGTCCGCTCTGGCGCTGAAGCGCTCTCAAGCCTAGCACTCCCCCTGCCGGCGAGCAAGGGTACTACCGTGATACACGGTGTATTCCGGCACGGGCTTCGCCCAGCCCTGGCCGGGTGTAGACTGTTAAAGGGACTGCGGGGCGTGGGTACAGGCAACTGGTTGAATTCGGGCCGCCAGGGATCAGCCAGAACCGCCGAGGCGGAGCTGCCAGCAAAGCCCTCGCCGGATGTGGTCATCGAGCATCTCCGCAAGATACTGGACAGCGCGGCGTTCCGCGGCAGCAAGCGCAGCCAGGCGTTTCTGAGCTACGTTGTCCGGTCGGCCCTGGAAGGGCGGGCCGCTACGCTCAAGGAGCGGACTCTGGCTGTGGAGATCTTCGGCCGCTCGGAAGATGCCGACCTGGCCGAAGACACCATTGTGCGTGTAGGGGCGCGCGAGGTCCGGCGCCGGCTGGCGCAGTATTACGCGTCCGCGGAGTCCGCGGGCGACACCGTACACATTGACTTGCCTCCCGGTTCTTACACGCCGGAGTTTCGCAATGTGGCGCCCCGGGAGGAGTCACCGCCGGCCTGCCCGACGCGTGCCACCCGGCTTCGATCGCGGCCGTTGGTCTTGGGCTTGGCGGCCGCTTTGGCAGTCGCCGGCGCCTGGGTGGTGCTCATCCGTGGCGGGGCGCTGAGGCAGGGGGACGCATTCTGGGAGCCGTTTCTGGCCTCTCCCGAGCCGGTTCTGCTGGCCGTTGCTCACCCCCTGGTCTACCATCCTTCGGCTCGCGCCAGTCGCCTGAACGCGGAGCGAAACCCAGCGGCGCGGGGTTTGCTACAGCAGCCCATCCAAGTGCCTGCCGAACTGCTGGACGGTTCAGACCTTATCCCGGTTGTTGACCAGTATGTCGGTTATGGAGACTGGTGGCGGCGGTCCAACTGGCATCGTATTTTGCCCCGCTGGGCAAGCCGCCGAGGATTCGGCTGGCCAGCCGACTGGAATTCGCCGATCTCAAAGAGAGCCCCGTGATACTGATCGGGGCATACACGAACCGTTGGACGATTGAACTCACCAAGGACCTGCGCTTTCGCTTCTGGCGCACTCCCGACGGGCGTGCGGCGATCGAAGACAGCCAGCCGCCGGCAACAGCATGGGCTTTGCCGGCTAACCGGCAGGATGGGTTGACCGAAGAGGACTACGTCCTGTTGACGCGGCTGGTCAATTCAACCACAGGCCGGCCGCTGGTCCTGGTGGCCGGGCTGAAGCATTTCGGCACGGAAGCCGGCGCCGGATTCCTGGTGAACCCCGAGCTGCGTGCTCAAGTGCTCAGCCGGCTGCCCTCCGACTGGAGCCGCAGAAACCTGCAAGTCGTGCTGCGGGCCCGGGTCTACGGCAACAGCCCCGCGCGTCCGGAAGTGTTGCGCTGGCACTGTTGGTGAGCTGTCAACCCTCCGGCGCCAAGATGTAGGCTTCTCCGGCCGCAGTCTGGAACTCGACGATGCCGTGCTGGTGGCCGGCAGCCGCCGGTTGGCGGTCGCGTGCGCGCACAACCCGCGCGCGGGCCGCCGGCCACGGATTCACCACGCGCGCCTTGGCCCCTTTCTCACTTAGAATCTCGACGTCGAAAATGCGCTTGCCGTCCCAGGCCGCACTGACCAAGAAGGCCCCCACGGCGCGCAGATTGCGGAAGCGCGCCGCGCCCAGTCCGTTCGTGTTGGGGAACAGCCGGATCACCCCCGCGTAGCTCTGGAGCAAGCACTCGTTCAAGACGGCGGGCAGCGATAGGTTCTCGGTCCAGACGCCCATGCGCATCATGAAATCGAAGTCGGTCGAATCGCGGTAACGGCCGCCGATCTGCCGCACGCGGTCCTGAGCCACGCCGCTGGGCAGCAGCGAGTAGCGCACCTCGCGCTTGAACCACGCCAGGTCGAGCATTCCCAGGCGCGCCCGGATGAGCGGTTGAAAGACCAGATCATTGCCGCCCTCCAGGCGAACCACCCGCGCAGTGCGCCGCGCGATGGGAAGCTGATCCTGGCCCACGTCCAGCCCAACTTGCTCGCCCGGAAACACCGGGGCCAGAGTGACAGGGACGTTGTAAACGTATTCCAGCGGGGCGTCCGTAACGTCCAGCCAAACTTCCCCGAAGGGGCCCTTGCCGCTGGGATAGGGTGCGGTGTGCGCCTCGATTTCGAGCCAGCGGGCGCGCTCTTCGCTGTCGGCGTTGAGGATGCGGGCCGCCTCCGCCGCAGCTTTCAAAGCGAAGCGCGCCAGAGCCAGATCCATGATGCAGTCGCGGTTCAGCCGGAAATCCACCGTGAAGCCCCAGTTCTCCGGTGACACCGTGGGGATTATGTGATAGCGCCCGTCTTCGCCCTTCTGCATGTAAGCCGCCAGGAATCGGGCCGCGGCGCGCAGCAGTGGATAAACTCGGCGCAGAAAGGCTTCGTCCAGCGTGTAGATGTAGTGCCACCAAAGGCTCTGCACGGTCCAGGGCGTTTCGCATACTTCGTAGCCCCAGGGCGGCACCGGGTAAGGAATTGTCCGGCTGGGAACCGGATAGGCCGAGTGCGGGAAGAATGCTCCGGGCATCGAGAACTTCTCCCGCGCGTAGGCTTCCGAAATCGGCAACAGGTTCTCACACAGTTCGACGTAAGGCAGGTGTTGCTCGACGTGGTTGGAGGAGAACACACCCCAGAAGACCTGCTGCGTGTTGTAGTTCATGTGATAGTCGCCGTGCCAGGCGGTGCCGATGCGCCCGCTGGTCCAGTTGCCGAACAAACCGGGCGCAACTTTTCCTTCGCGCAGGCAGCAAGCCAGCCAGTACTGGTTGTGGTACCAGATGCGCTCCAGCTCGCGGTCGGCGAACTGGACCGCCGAGCGCGACCAGAAGCCGCGCCACCACCGGGCCGAGTCGCGCCGGACTTCTTCGACCGGAATGCCGGACAGGCGTTCAGCTTCGCGCGCGGCGTGTGCGACGTTGTCAGGGACGTCGCGCGGAGTGAACAGCGTCAGATCCAAGCGGAACGGTTGAGCTTCTGCCGAGGTCCACAGCACGCGAGGCTGGCCGAGTTGCGCGGCCGGCTCCAGACGCCATCGGCCGGCGAGCCGGCCGCAGAGTGCGAAACTGCGGTCCTTTTCCGAGGGCGGGGGATCGGGCTGGGCGTCTGTCGGGGCGGTGGCCGGGAAGCGCTGGGAACAGGTGAACTCCGCAAAGCCCGGCTCCCAACGCCCGCTCAACTCTGGCGCCGGCAGTCGGGACTCGCGGTCCGTGTTGGGGTAGTAGGCGAGCGAGAGGAACGGCGCCGGGTCGCTGGTTGAAACCGAGACGTGACCGGTGTGCTGATTGACGAAACAGAGCACGCGCAGGCGGCGTTTGGAGCCGCGCAAATCGTCGTGCTCCAGCTCGATCGCCAGCGTGCCGTCCGAGATATCAAGCGTCTGCCGCAACAGCCGAATCATGCGGGCGTCCCAATGAATCCAGACGATGCCGCAAGGCCAGGGACGCGGCCAGAGCTTGGCGTAGGAGGAGCGAACCTTCGCCGTGTACTCCCGGAAGAAGTCGATGTTGGTTTCCAAGTTCAGCATGTCGGGCCGCCCCTGGCGCTTGGCTTCCTCGCCGGCGCGCCGCCACAACTCCAGCAAGTCGCGAAAGTGCAGCACGTGCTGGTAATGATCCTCGCTGACGCGAATGTCCCAGGAGTCTTCTTTGCCGAGATGCAGGCCCAGCGCGTCCGGGCGCACTGTGACGCAGACGCCGATGTCGCCGTTGCCCAGCAGCATCCCCTCGAAGAAGTTCGGCGTGGGCAGATCGCGCACGATGCGGTGGCGGCGGGCGATGCGGAGGGCATCCAGTCCGGGGGGCTGTGCTTTTGGCGCGGCGCCGGCGAGGGCGGCGGTCTTGATGAATCCACGTCGTGTAACAGGCACGGTCTTCTCACCTCTCAAGAACGAGCGCCCGGCATTCCTCCGGGCTCCACTCGGGAATGGCGCCGGGGCGGCCGGCGACCAAGGCGCCCACGCGATTGGCGAAGTCTGCGATCTGCTCCGGCGGCCAAGCCGCGCCCAAGCCGTGCAAGAGGGCTGCGGCGAAGGCGTCGCCGGCGCCCACGGTGTCCGCTACGGCGACCCGATAACCTGGCGCCTCCACCCACGCGCCCCGTAGCCACAACCAGCAGCCGCGAGCGCCGCGCGTGATGGCCACCGCTTCAAAGCCGAATTCCGCGGCGAAGCGGGCCGCGAAGTCCGCCGGATCCCGGCAGACGCGTCCGAGCATCTGCTGAAGCTGCTCGGCCTCGCTGTCGTTGAGCTTCACGACGTCCGCCGCCCGAAGCAGCTCCTCGACCAGCTCCGGCGTGTAGTTTTGCTTGCGCAGGTTGACGTCGTAGAAACGCCGCGTGCCGGGCAGTGCCTCCATCAGCCGCCGAGTGAGCGCGCGCACCCCGGAGTTCATCTGATGCAGCGTGCCGAAGCAGAGCCAGTCCGGGCGCCAGTCGGCCAGCTCGACCAGCTCAGCGTCGCTCAGATCAGCGAAATCGTAAGCCGCCGGGCGGTGGATAGTGAAATCCGGCTGGCCGGCCGCGTCCACCCGCACGGAGACCGTGCCCGTGGCCTGATCGGTCAAGCGCCGCACGAAGCGCGCCGACAGATCCAGCTCGTGAATGCGGGCCAGCGCAATCCGCCCTCGCGCGTCCTCGCCCACTGCGCTCACGAAGTAGACATCGTGCCCCAGGCGCCGGGCGTGCGCCGCAAGGTTGAAGACCGCACCGCCCAGGTGCTCGGAGTCGGGAAAAACGTCCCAGAGAATTTCGCCGATCGCCAGGATTCTCATAGCGCGCGCCAGTCCTACATGATATCCGGAGGCGGCGGCCGGCGGCGAAGTTGACTCCGAGCACTGGGCAAGGATAAAGTGAAAGTGACCTCTTTTTTGGTCCCCATCGTCTAGTACGGCCTAGGACACCGCTCTTTCAAGGCGGCAACGCGGGTTCGAATCCCGCTGGGGACGCCATGCTTTGCCGGGGCTGCCAGTAAAGGATCTCGTACTAAGATGGGTAGGGAGCGCTGGTGGCGAAAGTCCTGATGGTGGCCTCGGAGGCCGCGCCGCTGGCCAAGGTGGGCGGCCTGGCCGACGTCGTCGGCGCGCTCTCGGAGGCCTTGCGCAAACTGGGCGAGGAAGTGGCGGTGGTGCTGCCGCGTTACCGCGGCGTCCCGCTGGACGGCGCCCGCCGGGTCTATGACGACTTGCGCATCTGGCTGGGCCCTGCCTGTCACACCGTCAACATTCATTATCTGGATCACCGCGCTCCGTTCTATCTGGTAGATTGCCCGGCGCTGTTCGATCGCGACGGCGTATACGGGGACGGCGGCGAGGACCATCCCGACAATCACATACGCTTCGCGGTGCTGGCCCGGGCGGCGCTGGCGCTGGTGCGGCACGTTTTCCGCCCGCAGGTTCTCCACTGCCATGACTGGCAGGCGGCCTTGGCGCCGGTCTACCTGCGTACCATCTTTCGTTACGATCCCACCTTTGCGCACTTGAAAACGCTGTTGAGCATTCACAACTTGGGATACCAGGGCATTTACCCGCGCTCCATATTGCCTGAGATCGGTCTGGAGGACTCGCTGGCTTCCGAGGCCGGGTTGGACTTTTACGGCCGCATCAATCTACTGCGGGGCGCGATTTGCTCCAGCGATCTGCTCAGCACGGTCAGCCCCACCTACGCCCGGGAGATACAAACTCCGGAGTTGGGTTTCGGTCTCGACGAGCTGCTGGCGCGGCGCAGCGATGCCCTGGTCGGTATTTTGAACGGAGCGGATTACGGGGAATGGAATCCGGAGACCGATCCCTACATCGCCGCGCGGTACTCGGCGGAAGATTTGAGCGGCAAGCGCGAGGCCAAGCGCGACCTGCTCCGCGAATTCGGTCTGCCGGAGCAAGCGGACCGCCCGCTGATTGCCATGGTCTCACGGTTGGATTCACAGAAAGGCTTCGACCTGGTCGAGCAGGCGGCGCCGGAGTTGCTGAGCGAAGACCTGATGATGGTGATCCTCGGCACGGGCGATCCACGTTATCAGCAGATGCTTGCCGAGCTGGCCGCCGCGCATCCCGACAAACTGGCGGTGCGGATTGCGTTCGACAACCGGCTGGCGCACAAGATCGAGGCGGGTGCAGACATCTTTCTGATGCCCAGCCGGTACGAACCTTGCGGCCTGAACCAGATTTACAGCCTGCGCTACGGCACCGTCCCGGTGGTTCGCGCCACCGGCGGCCTGGATGATACGATTGACGAGAGCACCGGGTTCAAGTTCCGAGACTATTCCGCCGCCGCGCTCATGGCGGCTGTGCGCGAGGCGCTGGCCGCTTACCGGGACCAGGCTCGCTGGAGGAGCATGATGATCACGGGCATGCGCAAGGATTTCTCCTGGGGAGCTTCGGCGGCCGCTTATGCGGAGTTGTACCGGAAGCTGGCCGGGTGAATCCCGCCCGCAAATTCCTGCATCCTTGGGAATGGAGATTATCGAAAGTGAGCGCAAACGTAATTCACCTCACAGATGCGACCTTCGACAGCGAAGTGTTGACGTCCGACGTCCCAGTGCTGGTGGACTTCTGGGCCGAGTGGTGCGGCCCCTGCAAGATGATAGCTCCCGCCGTGGAAGCCATAGCCGCCGAGTACGCCGGCCGGCTGAAGGTGGCCAAGCTGGACGTGGATTCCAACGGCGGTTCCGCCATGCGCTTCAACATCCGCGGCATCCCCACCTTGCTTCTGTTCAAGGGCGGGCGCGTGGTGGACATGCGCGTGGGAGCGGTGCCTAAAGCGGAACTGGTGCGGATGATCAGCCCGCATCTGGCCCCGGCCAACTGAGCAGCGGCGCTTAAGGCCGGTCTTCCGTACCGGCGATATTCCCGGCTAGCGTCCGCGCCCGGTAACGCCGGGCCCTCTGCCGTGGCATCATGGGAACTTGATCGAGCTACGCGGCGTCGGAAAGGTCTTCCGCAACGGCCGGCGCGAGGTCGTTGCGCTCGACGGCATCGAACTTGGCATCCAACGCGGCGAGACGGTGGCTATCGTGGGCCCGTCGGGCTCCGGTAAGTCCACGCTGCTCAATTTGATCGGCGGTCTGGATCGGCCCAGCTCCGGGGAGATACTGATCGAAGGCCGCTCGCTGGCCGGACTCAGCGACGAGGAACTCACGCGTCTCAGGCGCGACAAGATCGGCTTCGTCTTTCAGTTCTTCAATCTGCTTCCCACACTCACCTGCCTTGAGAACGTCGCGCTGCCGCTTCATTTGCGGGGCTGGGCTCGCAAACAAGCGCACCAGCGGGCGCGCCAGTTGCTCGAGCTGGTAGGATTGTCTGCCCGCCTCACCCATCTGCCCGAGGAGCTATCCGGGGGGGAGCGGCAGCGAGTGGCCATCGCCCGGGCCCTCGCCGTGTATCCTCCCATCCTGCTGGCTGACGAGCCGACCGGCAACCTGGATACCGGAACCGGCCAGGAGATCCTCGAGCTGATTCACGACCTGCACCGCCGCCTAGGGACCACGGTGCTGATCGTCACGCATGATCAGAAGGTGGCGGCCGGTTGCGAGCGGGTGATTTCCCTCCGCGACGGTCGCATCGAGAGCGATTCACTGCGCGACAGTTGAGCTATGCTGCTGCGCCTGCTGAGTTGGCCGTATCTGCGGAAGCACCGGCTGCGCTGGGCCTTGACGCTGGCGGGCATAGCGCTGGGTGTGGCGGTGCTGGTGGCCATGAGGGTGGCCAATCGCACGGTCCTGGCCGGCTTCCAGAAAACCGTGGACGGCATCGCAGGCAAGACTCAGCTTCAAGTTCACGCCGGGGATTTCGGGTTCCCGGAGGAGGTGCTTGAGCGGGTGCAGGCGGTCCCCGAAGTGCAAGCTGCCGCGCCCGTCATTGAAGCCGCCTTGGATACAGGCCTGCCCGGACAGGGTCGGCTGCTGGTGCTGGCGGTGGACATGACCGGGGATCGCAGCCTGCGCGATTACGATCTGGAAAGCGGTGAAGACGCCGTCGTGGACGACCCGCTGGTCTTCCTGGCGCAGCCCGATTCCCTCATAATCACCCGCGAGTTCGCCGCCCGCAACCATCTGGGACCGGGCAGTCGCGTCCCACTCGGCACCACTCAGGGGATCAAGTGGTTCACCGTGAGGGGCATCATGCGTTCCGGCGGCCTTTCGCAGGCCTTCGGCGGCAACCTGGCGATCATGGACATCTATGCGGCGCAGTTCGTGCTCGGCCGCGGGCGGCGCTTCGACCGGGTTGACGTCAGGCTAAAGCCCGGCGTGAGCCTTGCCGAAGGGCAGGCGGCGCTGAAGCGGCGCCTGGGCCCGGGTTTTGAAGTAGAGCCGCCCGCCGCGCGCGGCCGGCACTTAGAGGCCGTCCTGCGCAGCTTTTCGATCACGCTGAACCTCACCAGCCTGTTTGCCATGCTGGTGGGAATTTTTATCATTTACAATTCATTCGCAATAGCCGTCACCCAGCGGCGGGCCGAGATCGGAGTACTGCGCGCGCTGGGAGCGACGCGCGGCCAGATTCGCGCTATGTTCCTGACCGAGAGCGCGGCCGCGGGAGCTCTGGGATCGCTTATCGGCGCCGCGGCCGGCCTCGGGATGGCGCGCCTCATCGCCCGCTACATCGGACGCCTCAGCGCGGAGGCCTACGGGGTCGCGGACAGCGCCGAACAGGTCTCGCCGGAGCCAAGCTTGCTGGCCCTTGCGGTGGCGCTGGGCATCACCATCAGCATGATCGCCGCCTGGATTCCTGCGGCCAACGCCGCGCGCGTGGATCCTGTGCAGGCGCTACAAAAAGGGAAGTACCAGGTGCTCTCGGTGGGCGAGAACCGGCTACGGCGACGCTTGGCTTGGGCCGCCGCGGTCTTTGCGGCAGGCTGCCTGATCTGGGGCCGGTCATTGTGGGTTTTCTACACCGGTTACGTGCTCTTCGTACTTGCGGTTCTGCTGCTGGCGCCGACACTGGCGCTGTGGCTGGCGCGCATGTTGCGTCCTGTACTGGCCTGGATCCGGCCGGTCGAGGGCGCTCTGGCCGCCGACAGCCTGATCCAGGCACCGCGCCGGACCTCGGCTACCGTATCCGCCCTGATGCTGTCGCTGTCCATGGTGATCGGCTTCGGCGGGGTGGCTCGTTCGATCTACGTTTCGCTGACCGAATGGGTGGACACAGCGCTTAACCCGGACCTGTTCGTAACACCCAACGCCGAACTCGCCAACCGCACCTATGTTGTGTCTGAGGAAGTGGGACGCGCAATCGAGAAACTGCCCGGCGTGCGCGAAGTCCAGCTCGTGCGCAGCGCGCGGATCCCGTACCGAGGTACGCCGGTCCTGCTGGTGGCCGTAGAAGCTAGAAAGCTCGCCCGGACTGTTCGCCCGCGGATGCTGGAGGGCGACGCACGCCAGATGTACGCCAGGGTGGCGGCAGGGCAAGGTGCGATCGTCTCGGACAGCTTCGCCGAGTTGCGCGGGCTGCACGTGGGCGACGTTGTGGAGTTGCCTGCGCCCGGCGGAATCCTGCGCCTGCCGATCGCGGGCATTACACGCGATTATTCCGACCAACAGGGCTCCGTACTGATTGACCGGACCTTGTACCGACACTGGTGGCAAGACGACTCGGTGAATGTGATACGCGTATACCTGAGGGAGGGCGCCTCCCTGGAAGAGGTCAAGCGCCGTATCCTGGAGCGCTGTGCGGGCCAACGCCTGTTTGTGTTAACCAACGCCGAGGTCCGCCGCTACATCCTTCGCTTAACCGACCAATGGTTCGGGATGACCTACAACCAGATCGCAGTGGCCATTCTGGTGGCCGTGCTCGGCATCGTCAACACCCTGACCGTATCCATCACCGACCGGCGGCGGGAGCTCGGAGTTTTGCAAGCGGTAGGCGGCCTGCGCAATCAAGTTCGTCATACGATCTGGATGGAGGCCGTGGCCATCGGGGTCATCGGATTGGTGCTGGGCGCGGCGGTGGGCGCGGCGAGCCTGTATTATTCACTGGAGATGACGCGACTGGATGTGGCCGGGCTGCGATTGGATTACGTCTTCCCCGCGCCGATGGTGCTTTGGCTGGCGCCTCTGATTCTGGGGGCGGCTTTGGTGGCCGCACTTTGGCCGGGGGAGGCGGCGGTTCGCGGGTCTCTGGTGGAGGCGCTGGAATATGAATAAGTCGGCGGTCGGGTTGCTGGCCGCGGTGATGTTGGTTGCGCCCGAGGAGGCCAGGCAGATTGTGGAGGAAGCCCAGCGGCGCTCGCGGGCCGCCTCGGAGCGTTACGAAGGGATCCTGGAAGTAACAGACGCCCGCGGGCGCGTGAACGCCAAACGTTGGGTGTACCATCGGCTGGGCTCGCACGGCGACAGCAAGGCCGTGATCCGCTTCGTGGCGCCGCCGGAAGTCAAAGGAGTGGCGCTGCTGATTATAAACCATCCGGATCGGGCCTCGGACCAGTGGATGTGGACGCCGGCCACCCAGCGCGAAAGGCGCATCGCGCTGCAAGACCGCTCAACGCGGTTTTTCGGCACCGACTTCAGCTTCGAAGATCTGGAGGAGCGCGACGTCAATCAGTACGATTACCGGATGCTGGGCGAAGAAGCCGTCGAGGGCGCCCCCTGTTGGAAAATCGAGTCCCGGCCTAAGCAGACGCGCGCTTCGCAGTATACGCGCTCCGTTTTGTGGATCCGCAAGGAGAACTATACGTTCGCACGCATTGAGAACTATGTGCGGGAGGAATTGGTGCGGCGCGCCGCCTACCGCGAGGTCCACAACGTACAGGGCATCTGGACGCCGCGCCTCATTGAGATGCACGATCTGCGGCGTAACAGCCGCACCCTGCTAAAGCTGGAGAAGCTTCAGTACAACCTGGCGATGAAGGATAGCGACTTCACGTTGCAGGCCCTGCGCCGGGAGTTCTGATGCGCGCGCCGCTCGCGCTTGTGACCGTGGCGTTGCTTGCGCGGGCCCAGGATTTTTCCCAGCGGGGATTCCTGGAAACGCGTCTGACGGTCTTCCCCCAAGTCGCGCCCAACGACCGTGGGCGCGCGCTGGCGGCGGCGCTGCTGCGTTACGAGGCTTCCTACAAGATCTCCGGCGGCTGGCGGTTGGCCGGGGGATTGGACGCACGCACCGATACTCACCACGAGGTTGAGCGGCGCTGGGCGCTGGGCTGGCAGGACCGCGAGCGGCAGCGCCCGGCGTTAAGCCTGCGCCGGGCCAGTCTGCTCTACTCGCGCGCGCCGCTGACGCTGGAGATCGGCAAGCAGTTCATCCGCTGGGGAAAAGCCGACATCCTGAACCCCACCGACCGATTCGCGCCTCGCGACTTCCTGGCGGTGGTGGACAACGATTTCCTCGCCGTGACGGCGGCGCGCCTGGCGCTAGGGACGCAGAGCAATACCCTCGAGTTGGTTTTCGCGCCGCGCCTCACGCCCAGCCGCATCCCCTTACTCAATCAGCGTTGGGCCCCGTTGCCGCAGGGCCTGGAGATACGCGAAGCAGCGCCGCGGCTGCCCGGCGGGCCGCAGTTCGGCGCCCGTTGGAACCGTGTGGGCGCGGGCTTTGAATACTCGCTTTCGTTTTATGAGGGGCATAATCACTTGCCGTTATTCGAGGCGCTCCAATTGTCCCTTGGCCCCCCGATCCGCGTGGAAGCCCGCCGCTACTATCCCAAGCTGCGCATGTACGGCGGCGACGCCGCAATCCCGCTGGGCTGGCTGACGCTGAAAGGCGAAGCGGCGTGGTTGCGTTCTCCGGCTTCCGAGGCCGATGAGTACTTGCTCTACGTCGTGCAATTGGAGCGGCAGGCGGGCGAATGGTTTCTGGTCGGCGGCTACGCCGGGCAAACAGTGACCAGGGAGCATGCCGCCTTGGGCTTTGCGCCGGATCGCGGTCTGGCGCGAGCTTTCCTGGGCCGCGCCGGCTACACCATTGACGCCAATCGCAGTCTGGCCCTGGAGGCGGCCGCGCGGCAAGACGGCAAGGGGCTATGGCTCAAGCTGGAGTACTCGGAAGCCTTCGGGCAGCACTGGCGCGCGACGGCGGGCTTTACTCTCATCCGCGGAAAGTCGGAAGACTTTCTGGGCCAGTACCGCCGAAACTCGCACCTCGGCTTGGCGCTGCGTTACAGCTTCTGATGCCTGGGCGATGGGCGCAGCCCGCCGTTAAAACAGCAGCTTCAGAGCGAACTGAAGGATCCTGGGGTCGCCCGCGCTCTCGATACGCCCGAAGCGATTGGCGACGTTGACCGCTGCATACGGGCTCCCGAAGTTAGGTTTGTTGAACGCGTTGAACAGCTCGGTGCGAAACTCCAGGCGCCAGCCCTCGGCCAGAGCAAACCTCTTCATGAAGCCCAGGTCGAAGTTGACCGCGCCGGGGCCGCGCAGCAGGTTGCGCGGAGAGGTGCCGAAGGTCCCCAGTGCGGCCAGCGTGAAGGCCGAGGTGTTGAAGTACTGGGCTATCAACTCCGCCCTCGGACGGTTGGGATCCAGGTAGGGGTTGCCGATAAGGTCCGCGAAATCGGAGTTGATGCCGCTCAACGCTCGATCCACTCCGGAGCGCACCGAGAACGGATAACCGCTGCGAACCGTCGTAATGCCGGTGAACTGCCAACTTCCCAGGACCTGCCGTATCCAAGCCGAATGGTTGGTCAGCTTCGGCAGAGCCCAGACGTGCGAGATTACCAGACGTTGCGGCAGATCGAAATCCGACAGGCCGCGGTTCAGATTGCGATTGAGGGGCACCGACTGGGAAGCGTACTGCGGGCTCTGATCCGAGGAGCTTTCGTCAATGGACTTCGAGATCGTGTAATTCAGCTCGACCGAGAAATTCTCGGCGACGCGCCGCTCCACGGAAAGCTGGAATCCGTGGTAGCTGGAAGTCGTATCGGAAGTGCTGACAAAAACCCTGGTGAAATCCTGGTAAGGACGGCGCTGCTGGATATTGCCTGTTGTCGCCCCAGGGGCGTAACGGGCGTAGTTCACGTCGTCGGTAACCGAAAGATGGCGTCCCAGGTTGGCCACGTAGCTGGCCCGCACAATCAGGTTAAGCATCAACTCACGCTCCAGCGTCAGATTCACCATCTGCTGGTAGCTGGGCCGGTAATCGTGAGCAAAGGAGCCCCAGGTTCCCAAAGGAGTGACGAATTTGGAATCCGCCGGCGGCACGAAGGGCGCGAAGCCCGCCGGGAAAGGATTCTCCGTTCCTGCATATGGATCTTCGAAACGGACGCCGTAGCGGGTGATCTGGGGGCTGAAGGGAGCGGCGTTGACGAAGCCGTTATAGAGAATCGTGAACTGCGGATCCCAGAACAGGCCGAAGCCGCCGCGCACCACGCTGCGCCCGCCGCCCGGACGCCAGGCGAAGCCGAACCGCGGGGCGACCTGCCAGGGGTAAGACTCAAATCCGCCCTCCGGGCAGCCGGGATCGCCGGCGTTCAAGTAGCCGGCCGGCGCATTGGGGAAGCGGGTGGAGCGAGCGCCGGGTCGGAAGCACTGCGTGCGGCCCAGCGAGTCGTGAAAGGGGATCATGGGATCCCACCGGAGGCCCAAATTCAGAGTGAAGTTGGCAGTGAGGCGCCAGTTGTCCTGGACAAAGAATCCCCAGCGGGCGCCATAGAGGTCCTTGTACTCTCCGCCGCCCTGGTCGAACTGGTACACCTCGCCCAGCATGAAATCCGCCATCGCGTTGCCGGTGATGCCGCCGGTAAAGTTGAACAGACCCATGGTGCGGAAGTCGTTGCGGATCTTATTGGAGGAGCGCAAGACCTCGGCGCCGAACTTCAGCTCGTGGGCCCCCTGCATCCAGGTGGTGGTGTTGGACCAGTGCAGGTCGTAATCTTGCTTGTCGTAATTCCATCCGGGACGCGCCAGAAATCCTCCGGACACGTTGATGTACACCGAGGGCGGGTCTTTGACCGCGATCCCGCGAACGCCTGCATCACGGAAGTTGATGGGTAGCTTCACTGCCCGCCAGTCGTTAAAGGTGCGGCGACCGCGATAGGCAAAGGTGAAATTGTTCAACCATTGCGGCGAAATAGTAAAAACGTCGCTCCCGGTAAGTTGCATGTACGGTTGCCTGGAAAGACCGGCATCGGCCGCGTACATGGACGCCAGATCATTGACGTTTCCGCCGAATGGGCGGGTTAACTTGTTGCGGAAATAGCGGGCCATGAGCCGGTGGCGGCCGAGGTAATAATCGCCTCGGGCGGTGAATTCATTCAGATTGTTCTTTACCGGGATTCCGACGAAGCGTTCACCGGTGGGGGTCCCCGGGTCCGGCAGGTATTTAAGAAAAGCTTGCGTTACGGAGCTCAGCCGGCTGGCCGGGATCTGGTTGCCCGGGAACGGTTGTCTGGTCTGAGGATCGGTGATGGCGCGCGTGACGGAGGAAAAATCTCCGCGCCGCATGGCCGCGGTTGGCAGGAACTGGCGCGTCAGGCCAGGGTCGCTCCTGAGGCGTGTCCCTTGGTAGGAGGCGAAGAAAAACAGCTTGTCGCGGCGGATGGGGCCGCCAAGCGTCGCTCCGAACTGATTGCGCTTAAGCGAATCCCGGCGTGCGGCGAAGAAGTTGCGGGCGTTGAAGACCGCGTTGCGCACAAACTCGAAAGCGCTGCCGTGGAACTGGTTGGTGCCGGACCGTGTTACGACGTTCACCACCGCGCCCATCGCGTTGCCGTACTCCGCGCTGAAGTTGGTCTTTTGCACGCTGAATTCCTGGATGGCGTCCGGATTCGGGAAGTTGCCGCTGTAATTACGATAGGAGTCCGTATTCATGCCCGAGTCCATCAGCCAGTACACGCCGCTTTGCCGGCTTCCGCTGACTACGAACGCGTCGCCCTCCCCGTAAGAACTGTCGCGCAGAATCACACCGGCCTGGATGGACATCAACTGCGTAATGTTGCGACCGTTCAGGGGCAGGTTGAGAATCCGCTGGTGATCCACCAGCCCGCGGATCGTGCCAACCTGCGTTTCCAGCAGGGGCGCGGCCGCCGTCACGGTCACGGCCTCAGAAGTTGTGCCCAAGGCCAGCGCCACGTCAATCGTGAGGACGTCGTTCACCGCCAGGGTGATGCCTTCCCGCACATACCGCTGGAAGCCGCTTTTCTCCACCTCCAGGCGGTACTGCCCCACTGGGAGCGAAGGCAGCGAATACATGCCTTCCGCGCTGGTCTGTCGCGCCTGGCGCAGCCCCGTCTGTACGTTGATGGCGGTTACCGTGGCCTCCGGGACGGCGGCTCCTGAGGGGTCGCGGACCACTCCCACCAATCCCGCCTGGCCGAAACACAGCCCGGCGGCGAACAGGGCCGCCGTCGCCACCCGGCAGAATCTTGCTGGTTGGGGAATCATTGCAATCTCCTCCTGCCAGCTATGCTACGGCATCGAGCGCCCGCTCACAAGCTGCGGATAAACTCAATAAACAGCCGCGCGCAACGATCTAGGTTCTCCATGCTTCCTCCGCCGGCCAGCGGCGAGCACATCTCATAGGCGACGGTCCCTTCAAAGCCGCCCTCCCGCAGGGCGTTAAGAAAGCCCCGGTAATCAATAAAACCTTCCTCAATGGGAACCGCCAGCACGTAGGGCGTCTGCGGCGTGTAGTTAACCAGCCCGGCTTCCAGGCGGTAGCGCGGCCGGCGCTGATAGTTGGCGATGGTAGTGTGTGCGGTGAGGGCGCCCAGCTTGCGCGCCGCGGCCACGATGTCGGCCCCTTGCAGGGCGGGCGCCCAGGCGTCGAACAGGGCCTTGCAGTTGGGCTCGTCCACGGCCTGCACCAGATCATAGAGGCTCTCGTAGCCGGCGGCGATGTCATGGTGATTCTGCACGCCTATGGTGACGCCCAAAGGCGCCGCCCGCCGTGCGCACTGTTTGATGGCGGCCACTACCAGGTTCCACTGCGCGGCGTATCCGGCTGCCGGATGCTCGTAGCCGGTGAAGATGCGCACCAGCTCGCCGCCCAGATCGCGCGCCAGCCTGGCGAGCTCCACCACATAGTGGATTTGGATTTCCTGGGTGGGTATGTCGGAGTGCTCCAGATCGGCGGTGAAGTTGTTGTAGCCCGCCAGAACCACGCGGCGCAGGCCGCGCTTCTCAATATGTTTGCGCAGACGCGTGCGAGCCCGGCGGTCGAAGTCGAGTAGGGAAACGTGTGGTCGCTTGGCGGCCAGCAGCACGCCGTCGTAGCCCAACTCGGCGGCTTTGTCCACGAACTGCTCGACGCTGAGAAATGCCTGGCCCCAGGTCCCGGCGTAGCTGATCGAATGCAGAAGAGCGTCCATGAGTGGCAATTCTAGCGCGGCCGGCTGCGCTGTGCGGTTGCACGCGGGCCCTGGAACGCCCGCCGTATGCTACGCTCGGAAACGATGTCTGAATTCGACGTGGTGGGCGTGGGGCTGAACGCCACCGACACCCTCCTGGTGGTGCCTCATTTCCCGGCTTACGCCGGGAAGGCGCCGTTTCTGGAGGAGATTGTCAGCCCCGGCGGACAGGTGGCCGGCGCGCTGGTGACTTGCGCCCGGCTGGGATTGAGCGTGAAGTACATCGGCACGGTGGGCGACGACGAGAGGGGACGAATCCAGATAGAGAGCCTGCGGGCGGCCGGCATCAACATTCAACATGTGCAGGTGCGGCGAAACTGCCCCAATCAATCCGGCTACATTTTGATTGATCGCTCGACCGGCGAGCGCACCGTGTTGTGGCGGCGTCCCGAGGGCCTGCGTTTGGATCCGGCCGACATCCGCCCGGAGATGATCGTCTGCGGCCGCCTGCTGCACATTGACGGGCATGACACGCCGGCCGTGGAAAAGGCCGCCCGTATCGCGCGGCAGGCCGGCATTCCCGTCACCGTGGACGTGGATACGATTTATCACGGCTTCGATCGTGTGTTGCCGCACGTGGACTATCTGATCGCCAGTTCCGAATTCCCCGTGCAGTGGACCAACGAACGCGACCCTTTCAAAGCCTTGGAGACCATCCAGCAGGAGTACGGCATGCGGGTGGCAGCCATGACTCTCGGACCTCACGGCGCTTTGGCGCGCGCCGACGGCCGGTTCCTGTACTCCCCGGCCTTCGTAGTTAACTGCGTGGACACCACCGGGGCCGGGGACGTCTTTCACGGCGCCTTCTGTTATGCCGTCCTGAAAGGCATGTCGCTGGAAGAGGCCCTGGATTTCTCCAACGCCATGGCGGCGCTTAACTGCATGGCGCTGGGGGCTCGGGGCGGCATCCGCACGCTGGAGGAGGCCCGGTCCCTGATGAGGCGCGCCGAACGGCGCGTCCACCCGGACTTTCACCTGCGCGCCAATTGCGTCGCCTGACATGATCCCGCTGCGCGACTCACAGCCCAGTTACTCGCCGCCGGTGATGACCATTCTCATCATCGCGACCAACGCCCTGGCGTTCCTTTACGAGCTTTCCCTGGATCCCTTCTCGCTCAATCACTTCCTGGCGGTTTACGGCGTGGTGCCGGCGCGCCTGGATCTGGCCGCCCTGTTTACCTCAATGTTCTTGCACGGCGGCTGGTTGCATTTCCTGGGTAATATGTGGTTTCTCTGGATCTACGGGGATAATGTGGAGGATATTCTTGGCCGCGCGAAGTATCTGGCTTTCTATTTGACCTGCGGCATTGCGGCGGCGCTGGCGCAGGTGGCCGCCAATCCGGATTCGCGCGTACCCATGATCGGAGCCAGCGGGGCGATCGCGGGCGTGATGGGCGCGTATTTGATCAAGTTTCCGCACTCGCGAATCCTTACACTGGTGCCGGTGTTTTTCTTTCTCACTACGCTGGAAGTGCCGGCGGTGCTGATCTTGGGTTACTGGTTTGTAATCCAGTTTTTCAGCGGTGTGGGCTCCATAGGTTACTCTCATCTTTCGCAAGGCGGCGTGGCATGGTTCGCACATGTCGGCGGCTTTCTGGCGGGTATGCTGCTGGTGAATCTCATGCGGCCGCGCCAGCCGCGCCGCCGCCGGCGCGATCTGTACTGGTGAGGCGGGATGCCAACCGAGGAATCGGCTGTAGATGTGCTGGCTGTCGCCGCACACCCGGATGACGTCGAACAGACCTGCGGCGGCACGCTCATCCGGATGGCCGAGATGGGCTACCGCACCGGCGTGCTGGACCTAACGGCCGGGGAGTTGGGCACGCGCGGGGATCCCGAGCTGCGGTTGCGAGAGGCGCAGGCGGCTGCTCGTCTTATGCTCGTGAGCTGGCGGGGAAACCTGGGCCTGCCCGACGGGCGCCTGGAGAATACCCTGGAGGCGCGCTTGAAGCTGGCGGCCCAGATCCGGCAGCTGCGCCCTCGGGTGGTAATATTGCCTTACTGGCAGGCACGCCACCCCGACCACTACCGCGCCTCCCAGTTGGGCTTCGAGGCCTGTTTCCTGGCGGGTTTGCGAAAGCTGGCTGCGGATGCCCCGCCCCACCGGCCCTTCAAGCTGCTCTACGCCTCGCTCTACGCCAATGTGGCGCCCTCGTTCGTGGTGGACATAACGGACCAGTTCGAGCGCCGCATGCAGGCTCTGTTGGCTTACGAGTCTCAGTACGGAGGGCGCGAGGAGGCGCCGGAGCTGTTCCCCGGCCCGGAGGAGATCCACGAGCGGCTGGCGGCGATTGCGCGGTTCTACGGAAACCTGATCGGCGTACGCTATGGCGAGCCGTTCATCGTCAAGGAAACACTGCGCGTGGACGACGTCGTAGCTCTGGACGTGCGTAGCTTCTGAGCCGCGGGTCCCCGGGAGGCCGCTCGGTGCGGTATCATGCATTACCGCCGGGCCGGCTGTAATGCGGCGCGGCAAGGAGAGCCAACGCTGATGTCGTCGGCCTGCGCGCACTCGATATCCCGCCGAGAGTTTCTGCTTTCATCTACGGCGGCCGCCGCTGCTCTGCGCCGCCCGCCCAACATCGTCTTCATTCTGGGTGACGACCTGGGCTGGGGAGATTTGGGCTGTTACGGGCAGCGCTGGATTCGCACTCCCAACATTGACCGGTTGGCGCGGGAGGGAACGCGCTTCACCGACGCCTACGCGGGCTGCACGGTATGCGCGCCCTCGCGCAGCGTGCTGATGACCGGCTATCATATGGGGCACACTTCGGTGCGCGCCAATACCGGCGGCGTCCCTCTGCTGGCCGAGGACTTCACCGTCGCCGAGTTGTTGCGCCAGGCGGGCTACGCCACCGGCTGCTTCGGTAAGTGGGGCCTGGGAGACATAGGCACCGACGGCGTCCCCTGGAAGCAGGGCTTTGATGAATTCTTCGGTTATTTACATCAAATCCATGCGCACTTTTACTATCCTCCGTATCTTTGGGAAAACGATCGTAAATTCTACCTGCCGGGAAACGAAAAAGGGCGGCGCACCACTTACTCGCACGATGTGATCGCCGAGCGCGCCTTGAACTTCATCCGGCGCCGCCGCGAGAAACCCTTCTTCTGCTACATCCCCTTCACGATTCCGCACTGGGAACTGCTGGTCCCGGAGGATTCGCTGGCGGAATATCGCGGCAAGATTCCCGAAGCCGGGCCCTACCTTGACCCGCGGCGGCACTACTCGGACCAGGAGACTCCTCGCGCGGCTTATGCCGCAATGATCACGCGCATGGACCGCGACGTGGGCCGCATTCTGAACTTACTTGCGGAGTTGGAACTCGAGCGGGACACTATCGTATTCTTTTCTAGCGACAACGGAGCCGCCGAGCGGCTGCGCAAAGACGAGTTCTTCCAGAGCTGCGGCCCGTTCCGCGGTCACAAGCAGAACTTGTATGAAGGAGGGATCCGCACGCCGATGATCGTCCGCTGGCCCGGAAAGGTCCCTGCCGGCAGAGTGAGCGACTTCGCCTGGTGCTTCCAGGATTTCCTGCCCACGGCGGCCGAGCTGGCCGGCGTGCCAGCGCCCAAGGGAATTGACGGCATCAGCGTCTTGCCGACGCTGCTCGGCCGGCGGCAAACCGGCCACTCGTACCTTTATTGGGAGCTGCCCCGTTACGACGCCAAGACCGGCACCTTTCCCCAGGAAGTTCCGATGCAGGCCTTGAGGCAAGGGAACTGGAAAGCGGTGCGCCCCCAGCCCGACGGCCCGCTGGAGTTGTATGACCTGAGCCGGGACGCGGGCGAAAGCACGAACCTCGTTTCGCAACGGCCCGATGTGCTGCGCCGCCTGGAGTCGCTGCTGGCGACGGCGCGGACCCCGCCCCGCCCCCAGAGCCAGCCCGCCTCTGAGTGGATCATTCCCATGCCCCGGCCGGCGGGAGCGGCCAAACTGTAGCGCGGCCGGCCGTTACCGCGTTCGCAGCAGACTGTGGTGCCGGCTGTAGGCAAAGTAAATCCAGTAGCCGATCGCCAGCCAGCCGATCAACCTGGCCCAGTTTGGCCAGCCCAGCCCCAGCATCATCGCCAGGCAAGTCAGGATGCCCAGCACCGGAACCAGCGGCACCAGCGGCGTTCGGAAGGGCCTCGGAGCCTCGGGATTGGTGCGGCGCATCACCAGCACGCCCGCGCAGACGATCACAAACGCCAGCAGGGTTCCGATCGAGGTCATTTGGCCGACAAGCGAGATGGGCGCCAGGGCGGAGAACAGGCTCACGAAGACCATCAGCAGCAGGTTCGATTTCCAGGGCGTGCGCCAGCGCGGGTGGATTTCGCTAAAGACCGGCGGCAGCAGGCCGTCGCGCGACATCGAAAAGAACACCCGCGACTGGCCGAGCAACATCACCAGAATCACGGAAGTAAGACCTGCGATGGTAGCCAGCTTTATGGATCCCTTCAGCCACTCGTGCGGCGTGTTGGCGATGGCCAGCGCCACCGGCGCGGCGTTGCCGCGGAAGCGAGTGTAATGCTCCAAGCCGGTCATCACGTAGGCGAACAGAACATAGAGCACCGTACAGATGGCTAGTGAGCCGATGATGCCGATAGGCATGTTGCGCTGCGGATTGCGCGCTTCCTGCGCCGCGGTGGAGACCGCATCGAAGCCGATATAGGCGAAGAAGATGATACCGGCCGCGCGCAGGATGCCGCTCCAGCCGAACTCGCCGAAATGCCCGGTGTTGGGAGGAATGAACGGCACGTAGTTTTGGGGACGTATGAAGGCCCAGCCGGCCAGTATGAAAACCACCACCACGCTGACCTTGATCAGAACCATTATCGAGGTGGCCCGCGCCGACTCCCGGATGCCTGTCATCAGCAGGATCGAAATCGCCACCACGATGAAGACCGCCGGCAGGTTGATCGCGCCGTGCACCAGGCGGCCGTCCGGCAGCATTACCGGCTGCCAGGGTGAAGCGACCAGTTCATACGGTAGGTTAATGCCCCAATCGTGCAGCAACGAGACCATGTAGCTGGACCAGGAAATCGAGACCGTGGCCGCGCCGATGGCGTACTCCAGCACCAGGCTCCAGCCGATAGTCCAGGCCAAAAACTCGCCCATGGTGGCGTAGGCGTAAGTGTAAGCCGAGCCGGCCACCGGAATCATGGTCGCGAATTCGCTATAGCAGAGGCCGGCGAACGCGCAGCCGATGGCGGCGAAAACGAACGACAGCACCACAGCGGGGCCGGCGTACTCAGCGGCCGCAATCCCGGTGAGCGAGAACAAGCCGGCGCCGATGATAGCCCCAATGCCCAGAGAGATCAGACTGCCGGGACCCAGAGCGCGCCGCAGAGTGTGTGCATCGGCCTCGCGCTGCAAATCAGCCAAAGATTTTGTGGCGAACAAGCTCATGGCAACTCCTCGCCCGGCATAACTCAGGCTGCCCGCGGCCGGCCCGACGCTCTGGCTCGCCACAGGGCATAGAAGGGCGCTCCCAGCAATACAATGATGAGGCCGGGCCAGGTGTACTTCGGCTTGTAGATCAGCAATAGGACCTCAATCAGCCCGGCTAGAACGATATACAGCGCGGGAAGCACGGGGTAACCCAGGGCGCGATACGGTCTAAGCATGTCAGGCCGGCTCCGGCGGAGCACGAAAACGCCGGCGATCGTCAGGATATAGAAAAGTAAAACTGCAAATATAACATAGTCCAAAAGGTCGCTATAAGTGCCCGAAAGCGTCAGCAGGCAGGCCCACGCGCACTGCGCGGCCAATGAGACGTTGGGCGTGCGGCGCTCCGGATGCAAGCGGGCTAGAGCGGCGAACAACAACCCGTCCCTCGCCATGGCGTAGTAGACCCGAGCCCCAGCCAGGATCATGCCGTTGGCGCAGCCGAAAGTGGAAATCATGATCGCCGCCGCCATCGCCTGCACGGCCGGCGGCCCGAGCATGCGCTGCGCGGCGGCGGCGGCCACGCGATCCTCGGGAGCCTGCTGAATGGCCTCCAGCGGCAGCACATTCAGATAGACCAGGTTGCAGGCCAGATACAATGCGGACACGATCGAGACGCCCAGGGCCAGCGCCAGCGGAAGATTGCGGCGCGGATTGCGTATCTCTGCGGCCGTGAAAGTCACGTTGTTCCAGGCGTCGGAAGAGAACAGCGCTCCTACCATGGCGACGCCCACCAGCCGGACGGCCGTAAAACTGAAGTCTGTTCCCTGCCAGAAGTCCGAGAAGTTCCGCGCCAGGGCCTCCGGGTTGCGTCCCACCAGTATGCCGAGCGCCACCAATGCGAGCAGGGCCGCGGTCTTGGTGATAGTGAACAGATTCTGCACCGCCGCCCCGGCGCGCAGGCCGCGGGTGTTGATCCAACTGAGCCCCGCCAGTATCGCGATGGCTACAAGTTGCTGGCTGTTGACCCCGACCGGCCCGACGCGCAACAGCCAGCGCTCGCCGGAGATCCAAGGGAAAAACACCCCGGCGAACTTGGCGAAAGCCACGGCGACCGCGGCGATGGTTCCGGTCTGGATCACCAGTAGCAGCGTCCATCCGTATAGAAAGCCGCTCAGCGGACCGAAGGCTTCCCGCAGGTATACGTACTGGCCGCCGGCTTGAGGCATGGCGGCGGCCAGTTCGCCGTAGCTCAGCGCGGCGATCAGCGTCAGCAGCGCCGTGACCGCCCAAGTCATCATCAGCAGGCCGGGCGAGTTCACCTGGCGCGCGATGTCGGCTGAAACGATGAAGATTCCCGAGCCGATCATCGAGCCCATCACCAGGGTTGTAGCGTCCAGCAAGCCGAGGCCCTGTATCAGGCCGCCGTCTGATTTAGTAGTTGGAGCCATTCCTCAATCCGAGCGCGTAGCGATGCGCTGCTCAACGGGTCAGCAAGTAGGTCGCTGATGACGGCCACCGAGTCGGCGCCCGCGGCCAGAACCTCTCGCGCACGGGCGCGCGTGATGCCGCCGATCGCCACTAGCGGCCGCCCGGCGCGGTGCGACTGTTCCGCCAGCGCCGGTAGCAGATCAAGGCCCACCACCGGATCGGGATTCTCCTTTGTGGCGGTGGGAAAAATCGGGCCGAAGGCCACGTAATCCACGGGCTCGCTGAGAGCCGCGGCCAACTGCGCGGAATTGTGCGTGGATAGGCCGAGCACCGGCTGGGCGCCGAGCAGCCGGCGCGCCTCCCCCGGCGGCAGATCGTCCTGACCTATGTGCAGGCCCGCTCCCAGCAGGCAGGCGACATCCGCGCGGTCGTTGACGATGAAGGCCGCACCCGCTTGCCGGCACAGCTCCGCGATGCGTTCAGCGGCCAAAAACGCGGCGCGCGAGAAGTGTCCCTTGTGGCGCAACTGAAGCAGGCGGACCCCGGCCGCCAGCATGGCTTCCGCCGCCGCCTCGACCGGCATGCCCAGGCGCGCCAGCAGAGCCGTATCCAGGATGGGGTACAAAGGCGGAAGGGGGAACGCCAAGCCATTTATGATAGCGTGTTAGAGATGAAGCTGCACATCAAATCACCGGGCGAGGCTCCGGGCGTCTATCCGATTGCGCGCCGGGGCAAGGAACTCAGGCACCTGTCTTTCACCGTGGTTCAGTTGGGAGGGAAGCTGCGCAGCGTGTCACTGGAAAGCGGTGAAGAAGAGCTGGCGCTGGACTCTTACACGGGGCCTGTCCGTGTGGCGGCGGAGTGCCAGACGGGACGCTTGTCGGTCGAGCTGCCTGAGCGCCGTTCCCTGCGTGATGCGGCGCCGATGATTTACGTGCCCGCAGGCTCGAAACTTACGGTGTCAGCCCTGGATGGGGACAGCCGGATCGTCGTGGCGGGAGCATTGGGCAAGCCCGGGGCAAGCCCCGTGTTGGTGGGGACCGGACAGGTGGTGGCCAAGGAAGTAGGCCGCGAGAACTGGACGCGAACCGTCTACACTCACATCGCCGACAATGTGGACGCGGCGCGCCTGATCGCGGGCGAAACCGTCAGCCGGCCGGGCGGCTGGTCCAGTTGTCCGCCCCACAAGCACGATCGGCTGGCGGATGTCGAAGTGCCCATGGAGGAGGTCTACTACTTCCAGGTTGAGCCCCGGCAGGGCTTCGGATTCATCCGTGTCTACACCGACCCGGATGATCCCGAGCCCTTCGACTACGCCTTCGCCGTCGAGCACGGTGACACGGTGCTGATCCCGCGCGGCTACCACCCTGTGGCTTGCTGCCCGGGCTACACGCTGAATTACGCGTGGTTCCTTGCGGGTGAAACCCGTAGTTACGGCGCTTGGAAGGACGACCCGCGTCACGCCTGGATCAAAGGCTGAGTAACGGGAAAGCAGGCGGGCCCGGGGCCAAGACCGGGCCCGCACGGCTGCTGCTCAGAAGTAGATCTTCAGCGAAAGCTGAATGATGCGCGGATCGCGGGCGCTGGTGAAGGCCCCCACGTTGGCGTTCTGGTTGACGCCCTGAGGATCAAAACGGAACGTCGAGTCCAGGCCCGAGAACTGCGTGTGGTTCCAGGTGTTGAACATCTCCGTGCGGAACTGAATGAACCGTTCCTCGGAGAACAGCGGGACGCGCTTGGAAACGGCGATATCCCAGTTGTTCACTCCGGGGCCGTACAGGTAGTTCAGCCCGCCGTTGCCGAAGTCGCGCTGGGGCGTGCGGCGGAAAACATCGGTGTTGAAGTTCCGGTAAAACGTCTTCTCGCTCTTGGACAGGCGCGGATTACCGACCACCGTGATGCGTGCGCCCTCGGTGGAGCCCGTGATGTCCATGCCGTCGGTCGTCGAGAAGCCCGGCGTGAAAGGCGCCCCGGTAACGAAGCTGGTGATCCCGGAGATCTGCCAGTTATCCAGGATCCAGCCCAACGGCCTGACGCCCAGCCGCCGGCCCAGTTTGGGCAGATCCCAGATGTAGTTTAGCACGAAGACATGCGGGCGATCCCAACCTAGCGGCCCGTAATTCCGCCTGCGCGGCGAGAAGTACGGGCTGACGGCGGAGTAGTCGTCGCCCACTATGCCCAGGCTCTTCGAGAAAGTGTAAGCCAGTCCGAACTGGAAGCCGCGCGTGTAGCGGCGATTGGCCGAGATTTGCAACGAGTTGTAGTTAGATGTGGCGGCGAACTCCTGCAAGTTGATGTCTGCGTACCCCTTGATCGGACGGAAGAAGTTATCCGGCAAGGGCCGCCCGGGCTGGGTCGGATCTTCGTTCGCGGGATTGAATCGGCCGTACATGGGAATGGGGTTCAGGTTGCGCCGAATTATCAGATGCCGTCCCAGACCGCCCACATAGGAGACGTCCACCGTGGTGCTCCAGATCTGATGCTGGATTCCAAAACTGTAGTTCATGGTCGTCGCGAGCTTGTTCTGTCCTAGCAGCGTTAACAGGCTTGAGGGACCGATGGCGCCGCCGGAAGTGGCGTAAGTGTCCAGGTTGCCGTAGTACAGCGTGGGCGTGTAAGCCACCGGCGGGTTGCCGTTGGCGTAGAAGGTCGGGTTGCCCTGGGGCCGGTCCTTAAACATCCCGAATCCCCCGCGCAGAGCGGTACGGCCGGTGCCGAACAAATCGTAGGCGAACCCGAACCTGGGACCGAAATGCAGCCAGGAGCAGGTGTACAGTCCGGGCGGGTAGCCGTCTTTGCCGCCCACCTTCATTCCGTTGGCCGGCTCGCCCGAGCCAGGCACAAACATCCCTATCAGCGGAACCGGAGCGAAGGCCTTGGAGATCGGATCCTGCGCCAAACGCCTTCCCTGAGCATCCCGTGCCGGCACGTAAAGCGCGGGGGCCTTCTTGATGTCATAAAAGGCCGGATCCCAGGTGGAGATGGTGCGGTTCAGGTCCTCCATGGGCGGCAGGTGGTAGAAGCGCATTCCGACGTCGAGCGTCAGGCGTTTGTTCACCCGCCAGTTGTCCTGCACGTACCATTCGACGTTCCAGAACCACCAATCGCCGTCAACACGCGCGGTGGCTTCAGAATACGATTGAAAATTCCCCAGCAGCGCGTTGGCATAGCTGTGGTTGGAGTCGAACGGGTTGTTGGTGTCGCGCGAGAAGCTGAGGGCCCCGCGGTAGTTTCCGCCGCCCACCTGGAACTTGCCGGTCCGCTCAATGTAAATGCCGGCCTTAAAGTTATGGGTGCGCCACACCTTGCTCACGTTGTCCACGAAGCTGTAAATGTCGTTGTAGTTCAGATACGGCACGTTGCCCAGGCTGGAATTGACGGGGTTGGCCGGCTGGCCGCCGAAACTGACGTTCGGAATGTAGTTAGCCGATGCCGACGGCAAGTAGGTGGCCGGAGAAGCCTGATCCCGGAACCACTGGGGTGGATTGCCCATCTTGGAGCGGTCCACCAGGCTCTTGTCCACAGGATCGAAGTAAAGGTTGTTGCGGCTCTTGCCGAAAATGAACTCGTTGATCAGGGTCGGCGAAAACATCTTGCTCATGTGCACCACCTGGCCCTTGCCCGGCTGACCGAAGCGGGTCGGAGTCAGGTAGTAGTTGATGTTTCCGTTCACCCACATACCGTAAGGCGTATCCTGCTCGTCGGTATCTTTGATGTAGCGCCAGTAGACCTGGAAGGAAGGCCAGAGGTTCGCGTCAATCCGGATCATATCCTGGCGCTTGGGATAAGCGCCGCTGTAAGCCGACTTATAGTTGCGCTGGTAGCGCAACCGCGGGTCGGGCTCCGTGTAGTTGGGCAGCGGATAGAAGTTCAGAATGGCCTGACCCAGCTTGTTGATGCGGTCCTTGGGAATGATGTTGCCCGGAAACGGCTGACCGGTGAGCGGGTCTCGCACGGGAATCAGTGCGCCGTTGGTGTCGCGGCTGTCGGAGAAGTTGCCTTCGCGCTCCAGGGCGGTGGGCATGTTAACGAACCGGGTGCCGTAATCCTTCTTCATCCCTACGTACTCCTGGGAGAAGAAGAAAAAGAGTTTGTCCTTGTTGGTGTTAAAGCGCTTCGGAATGTACACTGGACCGCCGATAGAGTAACCGCTGATGCGGTAACGGTAAGGCGATTTCGGCGTCGCCGTGCGATTGTTGAAAAAGTTGTTGGCGTTCAGGCTCTCATGGCGGTAGAAGTTATACGCCGTTCCGTGAAAATCCTTGGTTCCCGACTTTGTGATGACCGTTATGACCCCTCCTCCGTTACGGCCGAACTCCGCCTGGTAGTTAGAGGTCATTATTTTTATCTCCGCGATGGAGTCCATGTTCGGCTGGAAATGGACCGTAGAGTTGGAACCGGTGTCCAGGTCGGTAATGCCGTCAATCGCCAGGTTCTTCTGGTTCTCGCGGTTGCCGTTGATGAAGGTGCCGCGGATCGAGTCGGGCGACATGGTTTCGCGGCGCTGGCTGAAGTTGTCCACCACCCCGGGCACCGTCAGCAGCAAGGCAAAGAAGTCGCGGCCCTTGATGGCGATGTTCTGGATCTGATCTGTGGTGATGGTGCCGGATTTCTCCGCGCTGGCCAGTTGGATGGCGGCTGCTTCAGCCGCTACGCTGACGGTTTCACGTACCTCGCCCAATTGCAAGGTCAGGTTGCCAAGAGCTCGTACCTGGCTGGCGGTCACTATGATGTCCTTGGTCTCCAGAGTCTTGAAACCGGAGGCCTCGGCCCTCAAGGTGTAAGTTCCGGCCAGGACGTTAGGGAACACGAACGAACCATCGGCGCCGGAGCTGGCCTTGAGGGCCGCGCCGGTAGCCTGGTTCGTCAGGGTGCATTGCGCTCCGGGGACCGCAGCGCCGGTAGGATCCACCAGCACCCCCCGGACTGAGCTGGAGATGTTCTGCCCGAGGATTGTCGAGCAGATGAGGAGTGACAAAAGCAGGAGCTTTCCCGAACCCTTCACGACTAACCCCCTTTCGGCTGACACTCTTTACGGCGGGGTCCCTGCCCCCGCCGAAAAGAGTCTAGTACAGCCGCTTTGGCGTCGCAAGGGGGCGAATTGGGTCATCGAAAATGTCACCGAAGGCGGGATCGTTGGGTCAGGAAAAAAGTAACCGTAGCGGACGCTCGCCTGCCCTTTTCGCCGAGCAGAATTTTGGGCGGCGCGGCCA
>Ga0272448_1000239_pt1 | contig 84570 bp, 80 predicted proteins | sample YNPCB0191_FD_202220 | JGI IMG/M metagenome (GOLD analysis project Ga0272448, IMG submission 202220) | Hot spring sediment microbial communities from Yellowstone National Park, WY, United States - YNP-CB-019-1 | ecosystem: Environmental > Aquatic > Thermal springs > Hot (42-90C) > Sediment...
TTCCGAGCAGCTCATGCGTCTCAGGCTGCTGGGCGCTGGAGATGATAGGGGCATGAGGCTTCTCGTCGTGGGGTATGGTGACGTGGGACAGAGGCTGGTAAGGCTCCTGTGCGAGCATGGGATCAGGCCTGTGGTTGTGGACAGGCGGGATCTGGCCACAGACCGGTTCGAGCATGTCAAGGGCGATGGCTACTCAGAGGATGTGCTCATCAAGGCCGGCATAAAGGACGCCTCATGCATAATGATCATGCTGAACAACGATCATGATGCGATATACGCGACACTTGTCGCCAGGAACCTGAACCCGGGTGCGTTCATAATATCCAGAGCAAACCATCTCCTCTCCACAGAGAAGCTTTACAGGGCCGGAGCTGACTACGTGGCATCGGTGCCGCTGGTCGCGAGCAAGATGCTTCTCACCATGGTCACACCTGCGAGCGAGGATCTGACGATACTCCACGAGGGGCTGGAGCTCAGGAGGTATGAGGTTCGCAGGAGATCTGCGATGGCCCACAGGACTCTGAGGGAGGTGGCGCTCATAGAGCGCTTCGGCTGCACTGTTGTGGCGATCGATAGGGCAGGTGATCCGGTACTGAGCATCTCAGGAGAGACCGAGATCCTGCCGGGAGATGTGCTGGTGCTCCTCGGACCGCCGGGATCGATGGACAGGTTCAGCAGGACCTTCGGGGATGGAGGATAGATGCAGGCAATTCTTCCGGCGCCTGAACGAGACAAAGCTTTGGGCATGGAGATCTACGTCACAAGGACTCCAGGCATCGGCGGGGTTATACGCGCGGTCCCGGAGGATTTCATTGTGGAGGAGATCTTCGATGATGATCGTTACGAGGGCGGAAGGTATCTTGTCATCGAGGTTGAGAAGCGGGACTGGGATACGCACAAGCTCATAAGAGAGATCTCGAGGGCCCTCAGGATAAGCCAGAGGAGGATCAGCTTCGCAGGCACTAAGGACAAGAGGGCTCTCACGAGGCAGAGAATGGCGATCATGAATATCGATGAGGAGGCCCTGAGTGATCTGAGAATCCCGGATCTCAGGATCTCTGTTCTTGGAAGAACAAACAGGCCTCTCGGCCTTGGCGATCTGAGGGGTAACCGCTTCAGGATTGTGATACGAGACCTAGCTGTCGATACGGATTCAGCGAGGGAGCGCATGGAGCGCATAACCTCTGAGATCTCAGAGACAGGCGGCGTTCCGAACTACTTCGGTGTGCAGAGGTTCGGCGAGACCAGGCCTGTGACGCATCTTGTCGGCGAGGCCATCATAAGGGGAGATCTGGAGCGTGCTGTTTTCACATATCTCGCGATGCCATTTCCTGATGAGCCCGAGGGGACGAGAGCAGCACGCGAGGAGCTCTGGGAGTCAAGGGATGTCAGATCCGCGCTCAGGAGATACCCGAGACATCTCACATACGAGCTGGCAATGCTTAACCATCTGGTATCCAATCCCGGGGATCATGCAGGCGCTTTGAGGGTCCTCCCCGAGAACCTGAGGAGGATGTTCGTTCACGCATACCAGTCGTATCTGTTTAACAGAATGCTAAGCGCTCGCCTGCAGAGATGCCTATCATTCGAGCCGGTGGAGGGAGACATCGTCTGCTTCTCCAGGAACGGGATGCCAGACGTGAGCAGGACGGAGAAAGTGACAGCTGAGAAGGTCGAGGCAGTGAGGAGGCTGTTCGAGAGAAGACGCGCGTTTGTCACCCTCCCTCTCATCGGATACGAGACAGAGCTCGCTGATGGAGAGCAGGGCGAGATCGAGCGCCAGATCCTGGAATCTGAGGGTATATCCAGGGAGAGCTTCTCAGTCGCTCTCTTTCCGGATCTGGGCTCACGCGGCGCAAGAAGACCTGCTCTTTTGCAGGTCGATCCGATGTTTGCTTTAAGAGAGGCGAGCGTATGCATTCAGTTCTCCCTGCCAGCCGGATCCTATGCCACTGTTGTGCTGAGAGAGTACATGAAGGATAAGGGATAGCAATTGATGCATCACATGGGGTGCGGATATCATGATAGATGGAAGACCAGTGCACTTTGATTTAATGCCAGATTTGCTGATCTCACTACGCAAGCCGGACCCGACATCCCGGCTACGCGATAACAAATATTAATATTAGCAGGTAGACCTGATATCTATGTTCAGATGCCACTGGTCTCATGCGGCCCTTCTGCTCGTACTCATGTTTTTCTTCACATGCGGAGGGCTGGCCCAGAACGTAACCGCCGATCAGCCTGCTCTCGAGGGCATATGGAGAGTCTCGCTCGGTCAGAAGGCAGTGACCATGGTCCTCCACCAGTTCGAGGGGCAGCTCTTCGGATCCGCCAGCTCCTCTGAGGAGTCCTGGAACGGCGTTGTTATGGGGTCGGCGAACAGCAGCTCCCTGGAGCTGACGATCACGCTCTTGAGAGAGGGGGGTCTCGCTGAAATAAAACTGATCGGCAGCTGCACAGACGAGGAGATGCGCGGAACATTCTACAGGGCTGACCACATCGGGAACGCGGAGAGCGGTGAGTTTGAGGCGATCCTGATAAATCCGGATACCTCTGGGTACACGCCTGTCAAGGAGGCGCAGCCAGAGATCGGTACCGAGTCCTCAATCACATCTGATAACACATCATCCTCCTCCGGGACGCAGGCAACGGGCGGACAGAGCAGGTACACAGATGTCCACTCCCTGGCGCACCTCGTGCCTCCTGCAGCGGGCGTGATTCCGCCGGGCATCAACATGGGCGGAGCTGGCGGCATGGGGATGATGGGATAGATGCTCTCTCATCTAAGGATTTACGATGTAACACATACGATGAGCAGCAGGCTGCCTGTGTATCCAGGAGATCCGGGATTCTCCAGAGATGTGCTGAAAAGCCTGGAATGGGGAGATCCGTACACGCTCTCAGCTCTCCATCTCAGCGCCCACGCAGGCACGCACATCGACGCCCCTTCACATTTTATCAGAGGCGGCAGATCCGTTCATGAGATACCCATAGAGAGGCTGATCATGATTGTTGATCTCATCGACACCGGGATTGTCGTGGATTACGGGGATCTATCGCATCTGGACCCTCTCGCAGATGGCGTCATCTTCAGAACAGGATCTCTCATGGGACGGATCTCAGAGAGCGCTGCCAGAGCATGTGTGGATCTCAAATTAAAACTGATCGGAACAGATGCGCTCTCAGTGGACAGCTCAGAGGATGGTGCTGTGCACAGGACGCTGTTATCGAATGACATACTGATCCTCGAGGGGCTCTCTCTCGAGGGCGTTCCGGCCGGCATGCACACACTTCTCTGGATGCCGCTCAAGATCGAGGACGCTGAGGCATCTCCGGTGAGAGCCATCCTGGCTCCGGCTGAGTGGCATCAGTGGATCCGCTGAGCTCTCCAAATCTAATTCATGAGGGAATGGTATGGATGCTGATCAACCAGCAGTGTATGTATTTGATGATAAAGGTCGTATCAGATACCTGAGCAGGACCGCTGAAATGCTATCAGGAAGTCTTTCGAGATGCAGATCCATCTATGAGCTCCTGGGGGCATCATGCAGCGACTCCCTTGCCTCTGCAGTTGTATCTGATGCTCCCTCGAGGATCAGGGCGCGGATAGGCAGCTCCAATTCTGAGATGCCCCTCTCTGTTATTCCCCTCAGGGATGCCGACGGCTCCACGGGGCTTATGGTCATCTCAGACATCTCTGGCTCCTTTGAGGAGGGGAGAGAGGAGCGGTGGTACAGGACCGCGCTCGACAGATGCAGCGATGCTATAATTTTTGTGGAGGCTGCAAGCAGAAGGATCCTCGATGCAAATGCGGCCTTCCAGGAGCTGCTGGGGTACCCTCCTGAGGAGGTCCAGTCACTCTCACTCTATGACATAATGGAGCAGGACAGGGAGGAGATCGATGAGCTCCTGAGGCACGCTGTGAGCCGGGAGACCGAGAGCGTCCAGGCATACAGATCCATCGACGGCTCGAGCATCCAGATGAGGGGTAGGTTCAGCCCGGTCGAGGGCGATGGAACTCTGTGCGTGATCCTATCCCCCTGTGAGAAAGAGGAGCAGATCCAGAAGAGGGATGTGCTCCTAGCTGGCGTCGCCATGGCTGCAAACCAGCTCCTCACAGTGGATGGATTCGAGACGGGCCTGATGAACGCGCTCGAGTTCCTCGGGTCTGCAGCGGATGTCGATCGTGTTTACGTATATCAGAACAGCGAGTCCGGGGATGAGGCCGTGCTCAGGTTCAGGTGGGAGAGGGGCAGCGTCCCCGCGAGCCTTGACGATAGGATTCGCTACGATGAGCTGCCGCGGTGGCGCGAGCGTTTCCTGAAAGACAGACCTGTCCATGGGATAGTGGACGAGATGCCTCCACAGGAGAGGGATATGCTGAAATGCCGCGGCGCGCGATCCGTCCTGATCTTTCCCATAACCATCAGCGACAGGTTCTGGGGGTTCATAGGCTTCGAGGACTGCGAGCGCGAGCGATCCTGGAGCTGGAACGAGATATCCATACTCATGCTTGGTGTGGCCAGCATAGGCGGCGCGATAGCGAGAAGCGCAGCTGAGGAGAACCTCCGCAGGAGCGAGGAGAGGTACAGGGAGCTCGTCGAGAGCGTTAACAGCATAATCCTGCGGCTGGACAGAAGAGGTAACGTGAGGTTCATCAACGAGTTCGCCCAGCGGTTCTTCGGCTACTCGGAGAGCGAGATCCTGGGGAAGTGCGTTATGGGCACGCTCGTCCCTGAGATAGAGTCGACGGGAAGGGATCTCAGGGGGATGATCGCGGAGATACTAAAATCCCCGGAGAACTACAGGACGAATGTGAATGAGAATATAAAAAAGAGTGGAGAGCGCGTCTGGGTGGCCTGGACGAACAAGCCGGTCGTCTCTGAGAGCGGAGAGCTCGAGATTCTGTGTGTCGGAAACGACATAACAGAGCTCAGGCTCGCAAAGGAACGGCTTGAATCAACGAACCAGAGGCTTCTCGAGATAATAGAGTTCCTTCCGGATGCAACTCTTGTTATAGATTCAGATGGAAATGTGATGGCGTGGAACAAGGCTATGGAGGAGATGACAGGGATCCCGAAGAGCGAGGTGCTGGGGAAAGGGAATTTCATCTATGCCATGCCATTCCATGGATGCAGGAGACCGATGCTCATAGATCTTGTCATGAGATACGATGAGCGTATCGCATCCCTGTATGAGAATCTTGAGAGAAAGGGCGATACCCTCTACGCCCATGTCTATGTTCCGTCGCTCTACAACGGCCGCGGTGCATATCTCTGGGTTAAATCCTCTCCCCTCCGGGACAGCGATGGCAGGCTTGTGGGCGCGATCGAGTCGATGAGGGACATCACCGAGAGCAGGATGGCCGAGATGGAACTGCTCAGGAGAGACCATCTTCTTGCCGGCTCAGCTCTTGCTATAAGCAGCCTTCTCTCTGGAGATGACTATGAGTCGTCGATAAACGAGGCGATGCAGATTCTGGGCATGATCTCAGATGTGGATCGCGTCTACGTCTTCGAGAACCATGAGGGCGGTGAGCCACAGCTCTGCCTGCGGTTCGAGTGGTGCAGGGACGGAATCAGAAGCTGGATAGACGATCCGATCTTCAGGAGTCTCTCGTACAGCAGGTTCCCAGGATGGTACGAGCTCCTCAGCTCTGGCAAGGTCATAAAGGGCATTGTGCGTGATCTTCCATCCCCTGTGAGAGAGATCCTTGAGCCGTATGGCGTTCTATCCATCCTCATCGTCCCGATCACGGTGGGCGGGAGGTTCTGGGGTTTCGTCGGAATCGATGATACAACTTTCGAAAGAGTATGGACCGATGCCGAGGTCTCGATCCTGGTCGCCTCTGCCAGCACCATAGGCGAGGCGGTGGCGAAAAATGATGCCATTGAGCGAATGCGGCTCCTCGAGTCCGCAGTGGTAAACAGCAACGATGCGATCGTCATAGCCGCACCTGATCCATCTGACGGCATGCCCAAGATCATTTACGTGAACGATGCATTCACCAGGATGACAGGATACGGGAGAGAGGAGGTGCTCGGAAGGTATCCTGATTTTCTTGAGGGGCCAGAGACCGATAGATCGAGGACTCTGGAGATCCTGGAGGCGGTCAGGAAGGAGCTGCCCGTGAACCAGGAGCTCATTAACTACAGGAAGGATGGCTCGATGTTCTGGGTCGAGCTGAACATCTTCCCTGTGAGGGATCAGAGAGGCGAGGTCACCCACTGGGTATCGATACAGAGGGACACGACCGAGAGGAGGCTCGCCGAGGAGCGTCTCAGGCGGAGCGAACTCCTGATGAGATCCATGACGGAGAGCATACCCTTTGGATTCTATGTGCTCGACAGAGCGACAAAGAGGACTCTCTATCTCAACCACAGGTTCTGCGAGCTTCTGGGCGTTGAGGATCTCGAGGAGGATCTCAGAGCTGGAAGGCTGGATGGCAGCGGTCTCTTCTCTCGGATACGTCTGGTGCATCCGGATGCTGGAGAGTCCCTCCAAGAAATATACGATAGCACCGATGATGCTGAGATCGAGATCAGGACATCAGATGACAGGGTGATAAGGGTTTTAGCGACGGATATCAGGGATAGATCCGGGAGGTACTTCGGGAGGCTGGGCATCTTCGAGGATGTGACTGAGGATATGAAGGCGGCTGAGGAGCTCAGAAAAGCGAAGGAGGCTGCTGAGGAGGCTGCGAGATCGAAGGCCGAGTTCCTTGCGAACATGAGCCATGAGATCAGGACCCCCCTGAACGCGATCATAGGCATGTCAGGGCTCCTGCTCAGAACAGGCGTCACCCAGGAGCAGAGGTCGTATGTCAGCGCGATACAGAGCAGCGGAAATGTGTTACTTGAAATGCTCGCTGAAATACTAGACCTCTCGAAGATCGAGGAGGGGAAGCTAGAGCTCGATTCGAGCCCCTTCAACATCATGGAATGCGTTGAGTCATGCATTGATATTCTGTCCGTAAAAGCAAGCGAGAAGCAGATCGAGCTTATCTATCTCATAGATGAGGATGTGCCGGAGCTGGTTCTGGGCGATGTCACAAGGCTCAGACAGGTGCTGATCAACCTTCTTGAGAACGCGATCAAGTTCACAGAGAGGGGAGAGGTCTTCCTGAGGGTGAGCTGCCGGCATATGGATGAAGGTCTGTCGGAGCTCCACTTCTCCGTCAGGGATACCGGCATAGGGATTCCTGCGGAGAAGATGGACCGCCTATTTCATACATTCAGCCAGGTCGACTCCTCGATCACAAGGAGGTACGGCGGAACAGGTCTGGGTCTTGCGATCAGCAAACATCTTGTTGAGATGATGGGCGGCAGGATCTGGGCTGAGAGCTTCCCTGGAAAGGGCTCGACCTTCCACTTCACGATACAAGCAGGGGTCTCAGAGCAATCGCAGGAAAGGAGCGACCTGCTGAAGGGGAGACGCGCCCTGCTGATCTACAGAAACGATACCGCCAGAAATGCGCTCAAAACGCTGCTCCTCTCTTATAATATCGATGTCTTGGATGCGCCCTGCCTCGACGAATCTCTTCTGAAGGGAGAGTTCGATTTTGTGCTTGCAGAATCTGCTGAAGGCAGCGATATCATGAGGATAAAATCTGCTCTGCCAGGCACATGGGTTCTCGCGATCACGGATCTGCTGAATCCAGATATTTCACCGGAGATTCCGGCGATCCCGAAGCCTGTGAAGCACTCGCAGATGATCTCAGCGATGATCAGCGCCATTGCTGGGGAATCAAAGGAGTTGATCGCACCTCAGGAGGTCGGGAGGAGCGACCTGAGGATACTTGTCGCTGAGGATAACCCTGTGAACCTGAAGGTAACACTCATGATGCTCTCACATCTCGGCTACAAGGCAGATACCGCTCGTAACGGTCTTGAGGTTCTCAGCGCCCTCGAGCATCGCGATTACGATCTCGTGTTCATGGACATACAGATGCCTGATATGGACGGCCTGGAGGCGGCCCGGAGAATACGGGAGATGCAGGGATATGAAGGGCCATGTATCGTGGCGATAACAGCCTATGCCCTGGATGGTGATAGGGAGAGGTGCATAGCAGCGGGAATGGACGATTACATAACCAAGCCTGTGACGATGGAGAAGCTGAAGGCAGCGATCGAGAGGGTGGAGGATGGTTGTGCTCTTGACCGTTCGGCTCTCTCCAGGCTCAGAGAGCTCCAGGAGGCTGGCGAGCCGGATGTGGTGGCAGAGCTGGGGGCGATATTCCTAAGCAACGCTCCATCAAGGATCGCATCGATGCACCAGGCCCTTGAGAGGAATGATCCAGACGCTCTTTACAGGGCAGCTCACAGCATGAAGTCGGCAAGCGCGAGCATAGGGGCGCATCGTCTCTCCAGGATGTGCGCGGAGATTGAGGCGCTCGGAAGGGAAGAAAAGCTTGATGGTGTGGGGGAGAAACTGAGAGCTCTGGATGAGGAGTTCGAGAGGGTCAGGAGAGAGCTTGAGAGTATTGCAAAGTGAGATCTATTGCCAGCACAGGTGGAATCGCACGCGCCATCTGTTCAGCATCAGCTCACATGCGGGCTCCTGTACCCAAAGCACCCGTTTGTACGCCTGCTACCTTATCATCACCCTGCCAAGGCTCACCAGAAACAGTGAGAGGAAGAACCAACCCAGGATCCCCTCCAGGATCACAAGGTACCTGTAGATGCCAGAGGGCCTGAAGTCCACGCTGCTTGTGGAGTAGAGATACACCAGCGCGCTGAAGTAAATGCTCTCATGAAGTGATGCTGGTGTTCCCTCAGTTGGCGCGGCCTCCTTAAGATGTTCCGGATTCTCCTCTCGAGCTGCAGGCTGCCGGCGGATTCCCTTTCCGAGGTAGAAGGCCATCCCGAATAATGCCATCAGCACGATCGACCACAGGAAGGGGTAGCTCGGCCTGACCCCATACCCACATGTTATCCATGCGAGGTAATCGATGATCTTTCCCCAGCCGAGAGGCTTTCTGAGCTGCGCCTCCCTCCTGTAATCGTAGTAGCAGTCGTCTGCATCCTCAAACCACTCCAGCCCCTGGTAGTTCTTGACCAGAGCCAGATATGTTGCACCGTCGTAGAGGATATGATCTTTTATGTGGGACCAGGGTGCTGTGAGCCTCCTGAACTCAGCGCCCTTCAGGTTTATCCTCGATGCGCTCCCGAATGTGGTGTTGTCCAGAATCAATGCATCGATGCTCGCGCTGTTCAGGTTGAGATCGCCCATGAAATGAGTGCCTGCGAAGTTTGCGAGACCCTCGAACTGTGCCAGCCCGAAGATCGCATCTCCCTCGAATGTCATATCGCCTAGGTAAACAGCCTTATCAAACCTTGTGAGGGCGAAGTTCGCATCACCTTTGAACACAGACCCATCGAAGGATGTGTATCCCGCAAAGCTCGACATGCCGAAGTTCGCGTCTCCGTTGAACTCCGCATTCATGAAGCCGGCCCCGTCGCCAAATTTTGTGATCAGGCAAAGAAAATCTCCGGAGATCCGGGCTCCGTAAAAATCCGCAAACCCCTGGAATGAGGAGCTGGAAATGTGCAGACCCTCAAGAAACGAGCTGCCGGCAAAGTACCCGTAGTCGTCAAAGACTGTGTGGTTCATCTCAGCAGCTCCTGAGAACGCGGCTCCGGAGAAGCTCGCATCACGCTTGAATTGGGCGCCCTCGAAGCTGGCATCCCCAGAGACCTCGATCAGATCGAAGAACGCGCCCTGGGAGAACACAGATGATGCGAAATTCATATCGCCGATCCGTGTGCCGGTGAGGTTCACATCCCCCTTGAACTCCAGTCCGCTGAGATCTGCATCGCCGATCTCCGAGTTTGTGATAACAAACTCCCTCCTCACAATCCGCGGCTCTATTCCGGAGAGGTTCAGGCATCCCGAGACCGTGACGCCATCAAGCATAACAGGCTCTCCAGATATCACCTTCTGCCTGATCTCATCAGCCGCGACTGTAACTGCCGACGAGTCTGATTGTGTGCTGATCAGCAGAAACAGAAGAATCAAGCTCCTGAGCCGTAAGATCATCTTCTGTAAATTGACAGGCTACATATCTAAATCTGGCGGAATGTGCAGCAGTAACTCGCAGTTTCACATAGATCCGGATGTGCAGTAGCGAAAGATATGGTACTGCGGCTGGCCCGCTCAGATCATCGATGCTGCGGTCATCAGGGCGCCTGATACCAAAGGTATCGTGAAGTTATCGTCCACAGACCTGCCTTTCACGAAAATCGGCACCGAGTCAGCAATGGTCGCGCCTGCAGCTCCTGCCAGATATACATGTGGTGGAAGGTGCGTGACGCCGGAGAAGAGGAAGCCGAGAAGCATGCATACCGAGAGCATTGCCGCTGAAACGATCCTCGGTTTTCTCTTCCTCGGGGTACTGGAATCGCGCACGTTTGATCCCACGACCACAGATCCGACGATGCCGCTGGCTGCATCGCCTATGCAGAGCATGAGTATGGCGAGAGCTGCGATCATCTCGCTGAAGAGAATCACAGTCAGAAGACATCCTGATATGTAGAAGAAATAGCCTGCCACACGCCCCTCTTCGCTCTCCCGAACCTCAGGAAGCCGTATCATCCCTTTGAGCCTGAGCGCTTCCAGAACGACTGCAACAGCAAGAGCTGTGGCGACGAACCCAACCGTTATGCGCCAGCCGACACTGAGGAGGAGGATTGGCACAGACAGGCCGGTGAGATGTATGGACTTCCTTCTGATCTCCTTGATCAGGCAATAGCGCCAGTTCTCAGCGGCCATCATGCTTTTACAGGTGCGCCGGCCTCTGAGAAGCAGAGAGCTCCGGATAGAAGATCCCTGATGACATCAACAGCTCTATCAGCTCCAATCCTGATCTGCTGCATCGTGTCCCTGTCCCGCACTGTGACCGTTCCATCCTCGAGAGTCTGGTAATCGATGGTGATGCAGTACGGAGTCCCGATCTCATCGTTCCGCCTGTACCTCCGCCCGATGGATCCTGATGTGTCGAACTCCGCGAGCATTCCGCATCTCCTGAACGCATCGAAGATCTTCCTTGCAGGCTCGATCAGCTCATCCTTGTCCATGAGGGGGAGAACAGCGACATCCACAGGGGATATGCCGGGCAGGAACCTCAGGACCACCCGGGCCTCATCCTCGAGATGCTCCTCATGATAAGAATGCTCGAGCACTGTGTACAGGATCCTGTCTATCCCGAAGGAGGGCTCGATGACATGCGGCACCACCTCCTCGCCGCGAATCTCCTCCTCGATCTCCTCCACAGATACGAGACTCCTCTCGATCTCGTACGTCTCGCCGTCCACGGTGACCTTTATTGTATCATCTTTAAGATTCGAGAGATCCATCGACTGGAGGGCCTCTGCTATCGCCTTTGCCCTGCCCTTGAACCTCGGCCCCAGCGCCTTCATATCAGGCTTTACAGCGATCCTTTTGCGCCTGACGGGCTCGGGGTAGTGGACGAAAACGCTCAGGTTCGCCTTGCTCAGCGCCATGTGAGACCTGAGATCGTAATCCGTGCGGTCTGCTATGCCGACGATCTCTATCCAGCCGAGACGGTCGAGCAGGACCTCAGCATCCCAGCAGTCAGCGGCATAATGCGCCATCTCATCTGCCTTGTGCTGTCTGAACCGAAGGCGATCTCTGTCAACGCCAACAGCCACCAGGTACTCATAGGTCCTTGCGACGAAGTATGCGAGGATCTCGTGTGCTATGATTCCGCGCTCCACGGCCTCTCCGATGCTCATCTCCTCGACCTGGCCGCGCTCCTGTGCTTCCCGGGAGTAGAGCCTCAGCCGGAGATCCCTCACCTCGGAGAATCGCGGGTGCCGCTTGCTCCTGGGATCTATGAAGACCTCTGCCTCGGCCTGGCTGAACTCCCTGAGCCTTATCACTCCCTGCCTCGGAGATATCTCATTTCTGTAGGACCTCCCGATCTGGACAGCGCCGAACGGCAGAGAATCACGGTAGTACCTGAGAAGCCTCTGGAAGTTTATGAACATCCCCTGCGCCGTCTCAGGCCTGAGGTAGGCAGGATGCCTGTTGCCAGGGCCGATCGCGGTTCTGAACATCAGGTTGAACTCGTATACCTCAGAGAGCTCCCCACCGCACTCTGGGCAGGTGATATCGTTCTCCCTCATCACCCTGTAGATCTCCTCCGCGGAGAGCGCGTCAGGGACCTCCACGATGTGCTTTATGAGATGGTCCGCTCTATAGATCTCCTTGCACTCCTTGCACTCTGTGAGGGGATCTGAGAAGCCGCTGAGGTGGCCGGATGCCTTGAACACCTCCTCGATGCCTATCGTCGGGCACTCGATCTCTGCAAACCCCTCTCCTATTACGAAGAACCTCCTCCAGATGTCCTCTATCCGCCTCTTCAGCCTGGCCCCGAGAGGACCGTAGTCGTAGAAGCCCGCAGCACCACCGTAGAGCTCGAAGGACGGCCACATGAAGCCACGTCTTCTCGCCAGCTCGGTCACCTGCTCGTACCTGTCCATACCAAAATCCTCCGATGGTAGGATCGCACTTGATAATTTAACCTTTATCCTGGGCTAGAGGTTCTCCAGGCTGTTTCCGAGAACAGCGGTCCACCACCATCTCGCCATGTCCACTAGATCCTTGCTGAAGGCTCCTGATAGCCTGTACTCGCCTCCTCTTATGGAGATCAGGCCTGCACCCAGAAGCTTGTTCCTCATGGCATAGAATGCCGACCTGCTTATTCCAAGCTCTCTGATCATGCTCTCCCACTCGTTCGTCTTCAGCGGATTTCCCTCACGCATCCTCTCCTCGACGATGCCCAGGAACCTCCTGCCCCTCATCGCGGTCGTCTCGTCCTTGAATAAACGCAGCATCAGCTCGTGATACGGATCCCTCGATCTGCTTATCATGTACTCCGGCTTCGATCTCACCTTGATCGTGGTCGCGGTTCTCGGCGCATTCTTGATGCTGGTCATGGTCTGAAACCCCTGTTATCTGCATCCATACAAATTCTGCAGTTCTGCAGCCTGATGATATCTCACCATTGAGACAGAAGATGTGGGCCACCATAATTCATACGGTGAACACGCCCGTGAACGTTGATTTTAAGACAACTCGGTTATTTCGAGCCCACTCTCCTGCAGCACGCTTATCTCCTCCGCGGTCTGTATCTTCTTGTGACGAATCTGTGAGCTCTGTAGTCCCTGCCCACAGAATCCCCGACGAACCTCTCAACCCTCATCTCCCTTTCCCTTCTGCTTCTAGCCATGTAGACAACCACCAGGTAGTTCAGGGCAAAGAATGCAGGCAGCATAAGGAGACATATCAGCAGGATCTTCCACATCTCCATGGAATGGTGTATACAACCACCACTATAAAGATGCATGTTGTTGTGCCAGTGAAGATCTGCGCTCTTATCGAACATCTCTCAGAATCGCGGTTGGCTTCTACATGCACGAGCGCGAGTTGAGTGAAGATCTGCGCTCTTATCGAACATCTCTCAGAATGGCCAGCAGCCCCATATTCGCATAAGCATCCTGTAACTCTGATGCACTGCACATATTGCAGTCGGGTTCTGGCACGGTTTTGAGACTGCCTTGCTGCCAAAAGAGTGGGTTGCAGGTCTGCAGAGTGGTCAGCCATGATATCGACCCGCAATGATACACAATGATACAGGCTATGGCCTGTAATTCATAATTGCCCAAAAGCTTAAGTGGATACTGGATAGAGCTGCTCACATGCCTGGGGATCGGCTAGTAATATGGCCGGCTTACTTTGATCTGGAGCGGAGCAGGGATCAGGGCCGAAGGGTCGCCACAGCTGATGCGGTGCGCAATCCGAAGCTGGAGGACATATTCCGAGTCTCCGCGGATCTGGGCCTGGATCCTGTGGTGGAGCGGGAGAAATGCTATCCCAAGAGCTGGTACGACCAGCCCGGCAGGGTGCTCGTCCTGAAGAAGGGCAGCAAAACTAAGACGCTGAGGAGCATAGCGAGGGCGCTGAAGAGGAGGAGATCCTAAGGCTCCTGGCAGGTATCGATCTCCTCCACCATCTCCCTGCCAGCGACGACCTGGTCTATGCTGTGAACTGCGCCGCCGAACTCCTGGATGAGCTTCTCCACGGCGAGGTAGTCTATGTTGTCCCCCTCGATGGTGACCTTCACCGTCTCCGTCTGCCTGTCTACCTCGAAGATGCTCATGTTGACCCCCTTAATGCCTTTGAGATTGCTGAGCACGTTCGCGAGCTCTATGATGGTGGGCTTGTGCGGCTTCAGCACATCTAGAACTATGCGTCTTATCGTAATACCTCCCGAATTCTGGATCGATCGTATACATTAAAAACGTTGCATACTCGGATCGCGATCGTGTAATTGCTTCCACTGACCTTCTGCCTGAGAGACGCTGTTAGCTATATCTGCAAAATTATATAATCGAAACTTGAATATCGGATAGATCTCTCGGATCGCAATCATCCACAAGTACAGATCTCTTCCATTACACATTCCAGGCAGGGGAATGGCAGAGAAATGCTAAACTTTTGCTTCGATCACGCTCTTCGACTCTGCTATGAACCTCTCCACGAGCTCTCTGGCCACCTCGTCCGGGTACTGGACAGGGGGATGCTTCATCGTGTAGGATGAGATCTCCAGCAGGGGTCCGCCGATGCCTCTCTCGATCGCAAGCTTGCATACCCTTATCGCATCGATTGTGCAGCCTGCGCTGTTGGGCGAATCCTCTACAGACAGCCTCAGCTCCAGGTTTATGGGGACGTCCCCGAAGATCCTCCCCTCCATCCGCAGGAAGCAGACCTTGTTGTCCTTCTGCCATGGTATGTAATCACACGGCCCTATGTGTATGTTCTCAGGATCAAGAGGCGCATCCAGGACAGACTGAACAGCCTCCGTCTTGGATATCTTCTTCGATCTCAGACGGTCCCTGCTGAGCATGTTCAGGAAGTCTGTGTTTCCTCCGACGTTGAGCTGGTAGGTCCTGTCGAGCCGGCAGCCTCTGTCCATGAAGAGCTTTGCCAGCGTCCTGTGGACTATTGTGGCACCGATCTGCGATTTTATGTCATCCCCTACAACAGGGATGCCCCTCTCCTGGAACCTCATCGCCCATTCGCGGTCAGACGCTATGAAGACAGGCATGCAATTTATGAAAGCAACGCCAGCATCCAGGGCAGCCTGCGCATAGAACCTCGTCGCTCTCTCAGATCCCACAGGCATGTAGTTTATCAGTATCTCAGCGCCGCTGTCCTCAAGCTCCCTTCGGACATCGCATGGCGGCTGATCAGATACGACGAATGTGCTCTCCTCAGGGTAATCCATCATGTGCGGCGCCACGCCATCGAGCACCGGGCCCATCCTGACCTCGACACCCTTGTACGGAACATCTGGATAGAAAACCTTGGTGCAGTTCGGCCTGGCAAATATGGCCTCGCTTATATCATGACCCACCTTCCTGGCATCGATATCGAAAGCTGCCACGACATCTATGTCGCCTGGTCTGTAACCGCATATGTCGTAGTGCATGAGGCCAACACATTCCTCTGCGCTCCTGTTTTTGTAATATTCAATGCCCTGGATCAGAGAGCTCGCGCAGTTGCCCACCCCTGCTACTGCCAATCTAATCTTTTTCAATACCTATTCCCCTCCTGGAATCCCTGGAAGCTGGAACTCTGAGACCGACTCACGCTATTTAGGTAGACGTATATAACTCTATATGATGTATAGCTTCAGAGATCCTTTTATAGGTTGAGGACCGGCCCCAGAAGATCATTCAGCGCCCTCTCGAGATTCGACCTCATGGACTGCATATCAGACGGGCTGTACGGGAGCGTATGTCCAGGGAGTGCCAGGCGCTCTCCCTCCACGTGGATTATCAGAGCTGGTTTTCCAACAGTCTGTGCCATCCCCAGGCCGTACATGACATCTGCGTCTCTATCTGTGAGATCTGCAATGACCAGTCTTGAACTGCATATCGCACGCCATGCCTGCCTGAGGGCGATCTCTGTCCCTGTTATGCCTCTGAGCAGCACCGGCTGGACCCTGAGGTTATCGAGAGCCTCCGCGACCTCATCGTATACCCCATCCCCTCCCGCGGGAGAAAGGATCGCGCAGCTGTTCTCCAGGACGTATGGCGCGGGTCCGAAGGCCGGCCTCAGTCTGAGCATGCTGAGCATGCCCATGAAGCGGAGAAACTCTGAATCGACATGCTCTTCGGCTATCCTTCTCAGCGCATCTGCGCGATCCGCAGATGGCATATCAAGCATATCCGCAGGGAACTGGAGCAGGAAGGGGTCTTCGAAGCCGAACTCCCAGCTCGCCTTTGAGAGAGCCTGGTCTGCGGCGAGCTCGAGGTGCTCCGCTGAGATGTACATCGATGAGAGGTTGCTGGGCCTGAACTGCGCGATGACAAGAAGCTTGCTGCGGTCCAGAACGACCACGATGCTGCATGGCAGGGATGATCGCGCGATCCCGCGCTGCAGATGTCTCGAATCTGAGATCTCATTGACGAAGCCGACGAACTCGTCGAGAAGAGCATCAACCTTCTCCTGTGTCTCAAGCGGCATCGTGCCGCCCTTAGTTCTCATGCCCCTGTGGATCATAACTCCTAGCAGAGCATTTTAGGTATATGAAGCTGCCACACAGAAGATTGGAGGATGCATCCCCGCATGAATCCTCACGGAGATATGAGTTCACAGCCCGCACATCGCAGAACTGGGGTGATCGGTCTTGGATGTTGAGATCAGGCGTTCAAAACGCAGGCAGAAGACCATCGAGATTAGGCTCAGGGGAGACAAGATAGAGGTCCTTGCTCCGGCTGATATCTCCGATAGGGATCTCGAAGCGCACATCGCCAGGTTCAGTAGCAGGGTGGAGAGGAGGAGATCAAGAGATGAATCCCAGCTGGAGCAGAGGGCCAGGCAGCTCAACATGAAGTACCTTGGAGGTGCAGTCTCCTGGAAGAGCATCTCATACTCAGATAGAATGGAGAGGCGATATGGATCCTGCACACCATCTGATGGCACGATAAGGATAAGCTCCAGACTCAGAAGCATGCCGGTCTGGGTGGAGGATTACGTGATCGTGCACGAGCTCGCGCACATGATCGAGCCGAACCACGGGCCGCGATTCAGGTCGCTGGTGAACAGGTATCCTTTAGCTGAGAGGGCTCGCGGATTCCTTATGGCGATGGATATGTGCAGGGGGAAGAAGGAGGCGTGAATGCGCTTAGGCATGTGCAGCCGGATCGTGAATACCTCAGTGCCATACTGCTGATAAAGCTGGGATGGGCTGACATACAGAATATCAGACCGAGGCGGAAGAATGGTGAATGTGTACCCCCCATCAGAGGATACGTATCTCCTCATGCGTGCTGCGACCTCTGAGGCCAGGCCCGACGACTCTGTCATAGAGATCGGCTGTGGCTCGGGGGTGATATCGGCGTCTCTGATTGGAAGGGTGAGGAGCATACTTGCCACGGATATAAACCCTCATGCTGTAAAGGCTGCGGCATCTCTCGGCTTACCCGCGGTCAGAGCGGATCTGTTTCATGGGATAAGATCGAGATTCGACCTCATTCTCTTCAACCCGCCATACCTGCCGGAGGAGAGCGAGCTTGACCCGGATCTAACGGAGGATCACTGGCTTTCAGCGGCGCTCAATGGCGGAGCTGATGGGAGAGAGGTGATAGCGAGGTTTCTGAAAGGCGTGAGTGATGTAATGAGCCCGCGAGCTAGGATACTCTTGCTCATATCATCCCTCACTGGGCTTGAGGAGGTCATGGAGCTCGCCCGGGCGTCGGGCTTCACCACAGAGATCGTGGCCAGGGAGAGATACTTCTTCGAGGAGCTGTACGTTCTGAAGCTCAGAAGTTCAGCTTTACGATAAAGACATGGGCCTAAGGCCGGTTGAGATTCAATCACACCTGCCAATCTCCAAAAGATATATCACACCTCCCATGTACCCTCAAAGCATGCCCATACTCAGAGATATGTCGATTCTGGTAACTGGCGGCGCAGGGTTCATAGGATCTCATCTTGTCGATGCACTGATAAAACACAACGAGGTTACAGTCATAGACAATCTGAGCACGGGGAAACGGGATTATCTCAGTGCGCACGAATCCAATCCGCGTTTCAGGCTCATAGAGGCAGATCTGCTCGACAGGCTGGAGGTTTATGATGCTGTGAAGGACAAGGACATTGTGTTCCACCTCGCTGCCAACCCATCTGTGGCAGTGGGCGAGACCGATACAAGGGTCCACCTCGAGCAGAACGCCCTCACCACATACAACCTTCTCGAGGCGATGCGCCGGGCGAGGGTCAGGAGAATAGCGTTCACCTCCACATCGACTGTTTATGGTGAGGCGAAGATCATACCGACGCCAGAGGATTACGGCCCGCTGAAGCCGATATCGCTCTACGGGGCGTCGAAGCTCGCATGCGAGGCGATGATATCATCGTACTGTCACACCTTCGATATGCAGGCCTGGATATACCGCTTCGCGAACATAGTGGGAGAGCGCGGGAATCACGGCGTGATCGTGGATTTCATAAGAAAGCTCAGGACAAACCCGAACGAGCTCGAGATCCTCGGATCAGGAGCGCAGCGTAAGTCCTATCTCGATGTCAGGGACTGCGTGGATGCGATGATCCACTGCGTTGAGCATGCGGACGAGCAGGTGAACATATACAACATAGGCTCTCAGGACACTGTAGATGTCAGGGAGATCGCGGATATAGTCGTCAAAGCGATGGGTCTGGACGGCGTGAGGTACAGATTCACAGGCGGGATCGACGGGAGGGGCTGGAAGGGAGATGTGAAGCTTATGTGTCTGTCAACAGACGCGATAAGACAGCTCGGCTGGAGGCCGAGGCTGAGCTCACGAGAGGCCGTGGCCAGGGCCGCAGAATCGCTGCTCAGGGAGATCCGCGAGATGCCGCAGCCAGGAAAAGATGGCCGATCCATGTGATTCAGCGAATCACATTGGCAGAGCCAATTATCGATGTCCAGATGTCACCTGCGCTTGCATATCCGGTCCAACCGTGCTGTGTTGGATAAGTCCTGAAATTCGTAACCGGAAGGCCATTAGGGGTAAAGATGGAAATTAACCAAGAATCGATGCCTAGAGATGGAATTCTGAAAAAGTTATCCAACACAGCAGTTCAACCGTACCAAAAATTTTGTGGATGCCCGCCAAACTTCAGCCGGGCGATGAGATCTACCAGATCCTCTCCCAGCCGCCGTCCTTGGGCCTTATCCTGTATGTCTTGCCCTTGGCAAGAAGATAATTGTGGAGATCTGCCGCATCCCTGAAGAAGCGCTTATCGTGGAGGTTGTTGTATATATCCTCTGATGTAAAACCGCTCAGCTTGCCCCTTCCGTAGATAATCCTCTCGATTGTGTAGTATATATCATCAAACTTCCTGATCGGCCGGGTCCACTCCTTGAACTTCATCAGACCACCATGCGTGATGGGTCGCGGCTGAATATCAAACTTTCGTCCCGTGCGGCGTCAGCGTCTGGATCATCTCTGTTCCCGTGGAATCTGAAAGAGATCGCTGATTCACTTGAAGAGATCAGGCAGAATCGTGAATCCCGTGATACAAACAAAGATCTTCGTGGTCGCATGTTGTTAGAGGTAGCCCAGAGGATCGAGGCCACCATTCGATATGTAAAGGCCAAGATATTTTGCCGATAAACATCCACCACCCAAACATGGGACATGAGCACCTGGAGAGGTACCGCGATATAATACCTGATTTCAGTACATTCCTGGATTTCATGAGCAGGCCGCTGCCTGTGACCGTCAGGATAAATACGCTGAAGACCTCGGTCCAAGAGCTGTTAACCAGGCTTGATCGCGCTGGGATCGGGTATGAGCGCATGCGATGGTATCCGCTCGGGTTGAGGCTCGATATGGAGAGGCCGGGAAGGCTTATGGAGTTTCAGATGGGGCTGATCCACATACAGGAGGAGATCTCAATGCTGCCTCCGCTGGTCCTCGACCCGCAGCCAGGCGAGCGGGTTCTGGATCTCTGTGCAGCGCCCGGAGGAAAAGCGGCGCAGATCAGCATGCAGATGTCGAACAGGGGGATGGTGGTCGCGAACGACAGCTCCTCTGCACGCATCGTGCCGCTGAGAGCAAATCTGGAGCGGCTCGGCTCGGTCAACGCTGTGGTCACATCTTATGATGGAAGGCGCTTCCCTCAGTACACATTCGACAGAGCGCTTGTTGACGCCTCATGCTCGAGCGAGGGCACCGCTCGAAGGTACCCTGGAGTGATCGCGAGATGCTCTGTGAAGAGGAGCATGGATCTCCAGAGCCTACAGGTATCGCTCCTGCGCAGGGCGATAGAGCTCACAAGGCCTGGCGGTGTCATCGTCTACTCGACATGCACATTCGCGCCTGAGGAGAACGAGGGAGTCGTCTCGAGGGTGCTCGATATCGCTGATTTGGAGAGCTTCACAATCCCAGGACTCCAATCAAGCCCGGGTCTTGTATCCTGGAATGGAGTTGATTACGGCGAGGAGCTCTTGAAATGCAGAAGGTACTATCCGCATCAGAACGACACGGGGGGATTCTTTGTCGCGAAGCTCCGCAGAAGGTTTTCAGCTGGTGAATAAAGATACAGTGGTATCGATGTGGGTGGAGAGGTTTGGAATCCCTGAAGATGTCTTCGAGGGATTCAGCTTCTTCAGACGCGGCAGAATGATATGGGCGTTCAGCCTCCCAGAGATCCCGCCGTTCAGATGCGAGAGCATTGGGATGAGGGTTATATCGATGCGCGAGAGCCCGTGGAAGCCAACAACATACGCCCTCCAGCTCTGGGGACGGCATGCGAGAAAGAACGTCATCGATCTGGATGATGAGATGGCGAGACGCTTCTTCGCGGGCGAGAGCCTGGAGCTGAGAGCGCAGGTGGATAGAGGTTACGTGGTCGTCACGCACATGGGCTCTGTGATGGGGTGCGGCCTGTACACGCCCGGAAGGCTGATCTCGCAGCTCCCAAGGGAGCGCAGGATTCTTGAGATCGATGATAGATCCGCATCAAGATATGCACAGCCTGAGGATGCGCATCATGAATGCTCAGAGTGAATCCTACAAATACGAATCTCCAGACCGCGCGATGCTGGACCGCGATCTGATGCGATCCCTCTGGCGCAGCCCGATGAGGCTTTTCTCCCTCTCACGCCGGCTGCAGGAGAAGTGCTGCGGCAGAGAGATAACCTATGTCATAAACAGGAACATCAATTTCACAAACATATGCGTTGGAAGCTGCAGATTCTGCGCATTCAGGAAGGAAGATGGTTACATCCTTACACATGAGGATCTCCTCCGGAAGGCAGAGGAGGCTGAGAGGATGGGCGCCACGGAGATCTGCCTCCAGGGCGGGCTGGCGCCAGGATTGACCCTGGAGGACTACTGCGAGATGCTTGAGGTACTGAAGTCCAGCTATCCCTCGATGCATCTCCATGCCTACTCACCAATGGAGGTACTTCACATGTCGAGGGCCTCCGGCGTGGATATCAGGGACGCGCTCCGCGCTCTGAGAGATTCCGGCCTGGATTCGATGCCAGGAACCGCTGCTGAGCTGCTGGTCGACTCTGTGAGGCGGCAGATATGCCCTGATAAGCTCAGCACAGCAGAATGGTCTTTTATCATAAAATCTGCACACAGGATGGGCATACCAACGACATCGACCATGCTCTACGGTCACATAGAGAATTTCGAGGAGAGGCTGAGCCATCTGGAGATCATCCGCTCCATACAGATGGAGACCGGAGGGTTCACAGAGTTCGTGCTGCTTCCCTTCGTCCCGGGAAACACGGAGCTCAGAGGGGTCGCGAAGACTCCGGATATCCTTGAGAACCTGAAGATGCATGCACTGGCAAGGGTGGCGCTCTATCCGCATATCAAGAACATCCAGGCGAGCTGGGTGAAGCTCGGCAGGGAGGTCGCAGGAGCCGCAATGGAATGGGGAGCCAACGACCTCGGCGGGACGCTCATGGAGGAGAACATATCGAGATGCGCAGGATCCAGCGAGGGGCAGTACATGTCACCGGATGAGTTCAAGGATCTGATAAAGAGGCATGGGAGGATACCTGTCCAGCGGGACACGCTGTACAGGAAGATTTGCTGATATCTGGGCGTGCGCAAAAATCCCTCGAATCTTGGTGCCGACCTCGAGCTCAGTATCCTCTCATTATCTTCACCACGATCCTCGCGATCATGTAGGCGATCAGAAACACTATCACGTAGAAGAGTATCTCAGCGATCTCCAACCACGCAACCTCCTTTTATCATCAGTCGAATCATATCAACTTCTTCTCACAGTGTATGGAAGCAGCCCACCTGCGATGAGTATATCCCTCTGACGCCTGCTGAGCTCCATCCGGAGCGGGATCTCCTGATCTCCAGCAATCGCCTTTACCTGTGACTCCCCGCTCTCCAGGGCCCGCCGGATCTCAGGAATGGTTATGCTCATGCCCTGATAGAGGCTATCGTAATCGGATTCCCTGACGAAGTAGAGCGGCAGTATCCCGAAGTTCACCAGGTTCGCGGCATGTATCCTCTCTATGGACTTCGCTATGACCGCCTTCACCCCAAGATACATCGGACACATCGCAGCATGCTCCCTCGATGATCCCTGGCCGTAGCTCACACCCGCTACAATGATGTTATGCAGTCCCTTATCACGGATCTCCGCCGCCCTCCTCGGGAACTCCTGGTCTAGCGGCTCGAAGACGAACGTCGAGTACTTCGGCACGTTCGACCTGTACTTGAGCCGCGAGCCGGCTGGCATTATGTGATCCGTGGTTATGTTGTCCTCTACCTTTATTGTGACGACCCCTTTTATGCTCTCAGGCATCGGCGTGTTCCTCGGAGGCTCGCCTATGTTCGGACCTCTGAATATCCTTACTTTGGCCCTCTCCTGAGCTGGCTTTGGAGTTATGATCATGCTGTCATCTATCTCAAACCTCTCCGGCATCTCCACCCTCGGAAACTCGATGCCGAGATCTGATGGATCGACAAACTCGCCTGCTATCGCAGCTGCAGCCGCGACCACGGGGCTCGTCAGGTAGACATTTGCGCTCGGAGTTCCTGATCTGCCCTTGAAGTTCCTGTTGCTCGTTCTGACCGAGACAGCATCTGTGCCCGGCGACATGCTGTTGCCTATGCAGAAGCCGCATGCGCTCTCGAGGATTCTAGCGCCGAAGGCTATGAGATCGTCAAGTGCGCCACTCCTGGCCATCATCCTGAGAACCTGTCTCGAGCCGGGGGCGACCCCAAAGCTGACGCCTGGCGGCAGATGCCTTCCCTTGACCATTCGAGAGACGGTCATCATATCAGTGTATGACGAGTTTGTGCAAGAGCCTACGAGCACCTGGTCAACACGCATCCCCTCAACATCGCGCAGTGGGACCACATTCCCAGGGCTGTGTGGAGCGGCAACCAGCGGCTCTAGCTCCGAGAGGTCGATCTCGATGGTCTTATCGTACTCTGCACCTTCATCAGGTGCAAGCGGCATCCAATGCTCAGGCCTGCCCTGTGCCGCCAGGAACCTTCTGGTCTGATCATCGCTCGGGAATATCGATGTCGTGACGCCCGTCTCAGCGCCCATGTTAGTGATCGTCGCCCTGTCAGGCACGGTGAGCCCCTGAATGCCCTCGCCAGTGTACTCGCAAACCCACCCCACATTCCCCTTCGTCGAGAGTATCTGCAGCACCTTCAGTATGACATCCTTCGGGGTGACCCAGGGCTGGAGCTCTCCTGTCAGATGCACCTCCATCACCCTGGGAGCTGTCAGGTAGTAAGGCCCGCCGCCCATGGCCACAGCCACATCGAGCCCACCAGCGCCTATGGCTATCATCCCCAGGCCGCCGCCTGTCGGGGTGTGGCTGTCCGAACCAAGCAGCGTCTTTCCGGGCCGCCCGAACCTCTCAAGATGTACCTGATGGCATATGCCATTGCCAGGGCGTGAGAAGTATATGCCGTAACGCTCAGCGACCGACTGTAGATACCTGTGATCGTCAGCGTTCTCGAACCCGACCTGTATCGTGTTGTGATCAACATAGCTCACAGAGATCTCTGTGGCTATGCTCTCGAGTCCCATCGACTCGAACTGAAGATACGCCATAGTGCCGGTCGCATCCTGTGTCAGGGTCTGGTCTATCCTTATGCCTATCTCGCTTCCCGGCTCATATGTGCCATCCACGAGATGATCCCTCAGGATCTTCTCAGTAAGGGTGTATCCCATCCAGTTGCCCTCCCCAAACAGTGATCTCCAATTCAATCTTCCGTATCAGGGACCTCTTCAGCATCTCACATGCCCCGTAGAGCGTGACGACTTCCCTCCGACGCTGTGTCCCGCCTCGATACGCCATCTGTATGCTGCGTGTCCCATTAATCACACAAACAGCTGGCGCTCTGCATAGCGAATGGATGTGGCGCAGAAATTTCCAGCGCTCACAGAGCTGTTGGATGTCGAAACTGCTGATACATAATTCCGAGCCAATTGATATACACTTTTCTGTTGTAGTCCGGAAACTGAGACCGCGACCATCATGCGCAGTGCAGCATCTACAAACCATAGGCGTACCGATCCGGCTAATAGCCAGCATCTGCAAAGCCCAAATACCCTCTCCCGAGACTCCCTCCGGAGCGATGGAAAGGTAAACTTTCCGGCTCAGTCGAACTGTATGCTCTTGTCCATTCTGTAGGCCATCGCAAGGCATGCGGCCTTCAGCTCACCCTCCGCGTTTCTGACCTCTATGTTGTAGGTGGATATCCTCCGCGTTCTGCTGACCTCTCTCGCCTCTGCGTAGAGCGTCTCATCAGGAGTTGCAGGCCTGAGATAGTCCACTGTCACGCTTATCGCCACAGCGACTGTACCGTGAGAGTTCGCAGCTGCGCCGAATGCCTGGTCTATCAGGGAGAATATCGCCCCGCCATGGACGGTTCCGAAGAAGTTTTTGTTATCATCGGATGGCTCCATCTCGACCTTCGAGTATCCCTCCTTCAGCTCAACCAGCCGCATGCCAAGCCTTCGCGCGAAAGGCTGCTCATCGACCTTTGCATGAAGCCTCTCCAACACCCCAGGTGGTTCCATGGGTGATGCTTGTCCAAGGATGTACATAAAACCCATGTTCTTATGGGCCCTTATCTCCCAGAACGTCATTTTGCGGGGCGATCTGGCCGGCACACCTCAACTAGGGCACCTGCCACATCCGGAAAGCTGAGAAACGGGACGAACAGCAGTTGTAGGGTCGTGACCGCAGAAGAAAAAGAGAAACAGAGAGCTGCAGGGGGCATCAACCCCCTGGGCTTCACTTCGGTGGCCAGTAGCTCTTCATCCAGTCGACTATGCGCCCGGAGTCCTCTGGACCAACCAGAATCTTCACCTTTCCGCCGAAGAGATCCTCGAGCTCGCCGCTGAACTTCGCCGCCATGCCCGGCAGAACAATCGACGGATACTTCATCTTCGTGAGGTCGAAGTCGGCTTCCTTGAACGCATCGACGATCTTCTGCGGGTTCAGCTGGCCGCCAGCGACAGATGCCTGCACGCCGATGCCATCGGTGTTGATGGACATGATGTAGGCGTCGATGTTGTTCGAGGCGACATCCGATTCCACTGTGTAGTATGTGAGGGCGAAGTTGGTCGTGACAAAGACGGGAGACTCCTCCGTCGGGTTCCCGACCTTGTAGATTCCCGGCTTGACCTGGACAGGTCTTCTCGGGTCGGTGTAGATGTTGTACCTGAGATGCATGTCAGGCATCACGCAGTGCGGCTCGATGCAGTGCTTGATCATTATCGAGGCGCCGCGTATGACAAACGTCGCTGTAAGTATCGACTCCCAGTAGGCAGCCCTCACTGGGTCCTTGGTCGTGAACCATGCGTTGATGGGCAGGGCGATCGTCGGGTATGCGATATCCTTCTGCCCCTCCTCCAGCGCCGCTCTTCTCAGCTTGAGAAGGTTGTGCAGCGACTCCTGGAGCTTCTTGCCGTTCGGAGCAGTCCCGAAGTCCAGCACCAGGTCATGGATGCCCATCTGCTCAAAGGTAACAGCCATCGATTTGAGGCCGTCAAGATCGAAGGGCACGCTTAGAACGACCGGCACGTTGAACTCGTGGACGAGCTTTGCTACCTCCTGCCAGTTCTCCTTGTTGGCTGCGTAGACCAGCGGCCTGGTCTTGGCTGCGACCTCGAGGCCTGCCCTCAGGACCTTCGGATCGAATGAGCACAGGATCATCGGATAGTCTGTGGTCTCCATGACCTTCTTCACGCACGCTGCGAACTTCGCGGGATCGCCAGAGGTCGACCGGACGGCGATCATCTCCACGCGTTCCCACTTGCCTATGTAGAACTTCTTCCAGGTGCTTATCTTCTTGACGCGCTCGACGAGCGCTGCCTCCTCCATTGTATCTGTGACATCGTAGGCGAACGGCGGCTTGTTGAAGAACGTCATCTGGTGGCGGTACATGACATCCTCGCCGCCGACCTTCAGCTCCTTATCCCCTGTGCCAACATATACAAGGCGTATCTCAGGAGCGACTATGGACTTGAGCGTCTCGTACTTCTTCGCGTACTTCTTCTCCTCGGCCAGCGGTGTGCACTCCTCAACGCGCTTCGACCTGTCGATCAGAGCTGCTGCAAACGCCATGCATGTCTGCAGCCCGCACTTGCCGCAGTTGGTCTGGGGAAGATGTTTGTAAAGATTCAGGGGGCTCTTTTCCTTCATCGCTATCAGACCTCCATCTTGACCCAGTTGGTAATATCAGGAGTCTGCGCATCTATCAGTCCCATGAGAGTCTGTGTGATCTCCTGGAGGTAAGCGACCGCCATCGGATGCATCATCATGAACAGATCCACACCGGCCATCGCGAGCGAGAAGCCTGTTATGATCTCCCATATCGGGCCTCTGAGCATCCTGTCGCCCCAGTCGGAGTCCTCCTTGTTGGGCGAGCGGACCATCCAGGCCTCCCTCACGCCCCAGGCGTTTGTCGTGCCTGAAGACATCGGGAATGTGAGCTCCTCGTCTCCCTTCAGGGCACCGAGCCTTATGCGCTCCATGTTGGTGTACGCGAAGTCGAGACCGTATGCGAGAGCAGCCGTGGTCGGATCCATCACTATCGACTCCCTGGGAACTCCGGCGACCTTCATCAGCTTCCTGTTGAGCTCCTTCTGGGAGTTGATCTCGAGCTGCGTCCATGCCAGGCAGACATGTCCGTTGTCAACGCACGCCTTCCCGATCTTCTCCCAGTCCATGTTCAGGTTGGCGCTTGCAATGAGCGCGCGCTCGCCCTGGGCGACCTCAGCGGCTGCCTTGAGCACCTCAGGATCCTTGTCCGGGTTGCCCGAGCCGCCGATGCATATCGGGACGTCCACAGCCTGGAGAACCTCCTCAACGGTCTTCGCAGCCTCTCTCGGCGGCGTATCCTTCAGGAGCGGATCTGTGCTGATGAGGTGTATTGTGACGAGATCAGCGCCGAACTTTTTGACAGCCTTCTTCGCCCACTCGCCGGGATCGTTGATGACATCCTCGTAGTGCATCTTGACTGCCTTTGCCATGCCGATGGGCATGTCGAAGACGTCCATCGTGACCACGGGCCTGTGTGGCATTGGCGCATCGTAGAAGAACGGCAGCGCCTTCTCCCCGCCGATCTTTATCGTGTGACCTCTGCTTCCTCCATCAGCCTTCGTGGCTCCAAGCGTGACCTCCTGGATCGGGTACTTCCAGGTATCATCGATTCCGACCTGGAACTTCGCCTGGACCAGGCTGGTGGCAACCTTCCACTCAGGCACCTTGGCTGCCGCCTCCACCACCGCAGCTGGAGCTGGAGATATCGCGTGTGCAACTGCAGCAGGCTGCAGCAGAGCATCGACCGGATATCCCATGCTCCTGGCGAACTTTACGAGCTGCACCGCGATCTGGGCAACCTCCTGACCGAAGTAGTAGGCGAAGAGCGGCCCTATCCCAGCAGCTCCTGTATCTATCTCGATCTCTATATCGCCCTCGATGGATACACCCTCGATGGCCTCAACGCCATATTCCGCCAATGTCTTGTTCAGATCTGATAATTTGATCTTCTTCTCCTCTGCCATATAAATCACCCTTTAAATACCCAGAGCCTTGACGACATGCTCCTCGATCTCCTTCACCGAGGGGGTGTCATCAGGCAGGTTGATCAATGGGTCTCCCACCAGATCGAAGTTGGCTAACCTCTCATCGTAGGGGATCGTGCCGATAACATTGAGGCTCACGGACTTGGCGTTCTCGATGATCTTCTCCCTGTTACCCTCTGTCACCTTGTTCGCGATGACGTAGAGGTTGTTGTACTTGAGACCCAGCTCCGCGGCCAGTTCCCTGATCCGCTCTCCTGTGGTGAGACCACGTCTGGAGGAGTCCGTCACCACGATCAACGAGTCCAGATCCGGGATCACCTTCCTGCTGAAGTGCTCGAGGCCTGCAGCTGTGTCTATTATGGTGATATCGTACTGATCTATCAGCCTGTCCATTATGCCTCTCAGAAGATTGTTGACAAAACAGTAACACCCCGAGCCCTCGGGTTTGCCCATGACCAGGAGATCGTAGCCATTCTCCTCCACAAGGATCTCGAAGATCTTCGCCTCGAAGAGCCTCTCCTTGTCCGTGTCAGGCGGTGTGGTGTACCTGGCCTCCTGCATGAACTCCCTCATGTCCCCGACGGTCTTCGTCACCTCAACGCCAAGAGCATCGGCGAGGTTTGAATCCGGATCTGCATCTATCACAAGAACGCGGTATCTTTTGCCGCTTTTGATCAGATATCTGACCAGAAGAGCGGAGACTGCAGTCTTGCCAGTACCGCCCTTGCCCGTTATCGCTATTACTCTCCCCAAGATCGAGCCTTCCTTACTTCTTCTGCTTTATGACTACTTCCTGAATATGTACACTCGCGCCTCTGAGCTCCAGGATTATGCCCTGAGATCCGCCGGCTGCGGGCATGGCAAACGCCGGGGCTGCAGCGGGTGCAGCAGCCGCAGGAGCTGCAGCAGCGGGAGCAGCCGCGGGCGCAGCCGCCTCCTTCTTCTTAAGCACTAGCTTCGCCATCTTCAAAACCTCCCTCTCTTTCTCCCTCACAAAAATATATGGTAGACAGGTGTTCTACTTTGCCAGAACCACCTTGTCTATTGTTATCTTCGCGTCCTTCAGCACCAGCTTTATGCCAGCACCGCCGGCTGCGGGCATGGCAAACGCCGGGGCTGCAGCGGGTGCAGCAGCCGCAGGAGCTGCAGCAGCGGGAGCGGCCGCGGGCGCAGCCGCCTCCTTCTTCTTCAATACCAGCTTGCCCATTTCAAAATCCTCCAACTCACTCTAGCACGCCATCGGCCTGGAGCGCCTCGACAACCTGCATGAACTGCCCCTCGCTCATCAGGAGCTCGTTCTTCACGTTGTCTGTATCGATCTCGCCTCCATACTTCTCGATGAATGCTATGACCTTCTCCTTAAGCTCGTCGGTGACCTCCTCGAACTTCCAGCCCTCGGTTATCTTCTTGCCATCGACCGGCCTAACGACACCAGTGACGACTGGATGATCTACTTTGAGCAGGAACTTCTTAAGGGACTCGAGATCTTTCGCATCATCCTCTGTGGCGATCTTGTCGTACATCTCCGCGGGTATGCCCTCCTTCACCCTCTCCTTGAGCCTCTTGGACATCCAGACGATCCTGCGCCAGCCGCCGTCCGCCTGGAGGAACTTCGGGGAGAAGTAATACAGCACGCCCATTCCGAGGAAGCCGACTACCTGCTTGCCACCGCCGGTCTGTCCGGCCATGGTCGAGAACGGCAGGCCGTTCGGAGCAGCGCCCTTGAAGTCGCGGTCAGCGATGCCTATGCCGTCGACCTCGGGCATGTAGAATCCGATCGTCTCGAAGCAGCCGCATGATGTGTGGGGCGCATCGAAGAAGGTGTACAGCTTCATCACTGTGTACTCGCCGCCGGACCTCTTCGCGGCCATCTGGTTGATGCTCTCGTACTCTCCAGTGATCGGGTCCTTCAGCCCCTCCTTGGGTATCGGGAACTGCGGGCCCTCGGGGTCGACCTTGGAAGCAGCACGCCCATCGAACCATGTGATGGCGCCGCAGAGCGATGGCCTGTCGGGCGTCACGACGCAAGCGCTTGTCGGAGCGAACGCCTGGCAGAGCGTGCATCCGTAGAAGACATCGACGTCTTCATCGTGCAGACCCTTCGCCCTCTCGTCCCTCGCCTTGTAGACCTGCATCGCCTTCTCCAGCTCCTCCTTTACCTTAGCCGGATCTGTGATGACGGTTACCTCCATCTTCTCGATGAAGGGCATCTCGGCCTTGTACAGGTTGATGACAGGCTTGAAAATCTGCTCCCATGATGTGACACCCTTCTTCTGCAGGCTCTTGCCCAGCCTCATCCAGATATCGTACCTCTGGTTGAGGTGCATGAGGCCGCTTATGTAGGAGAGCAGAGCATGGTTGCGCCTCTCTATGATCGACTCCAGGTCCTTCTCGATCTTCTCGCCCGCGACCTTGAATATCATTCCGAAGGGGATCGTTGAGCCCTCCTTGACATCCTTCAGGTCAGGCCCGATGATCGTGACCTTCCCGTCCTCCACCTCGTCCATCGAGGCTGCAAGGGTCAGCTCGAAACCGTCTGCCTTCGGGCCGCCCATCTCTACCCACAGGTCTTCCTTCCTTATGCGCTCCCCTTCGTACATCGGGGATATGTCCAGTTGAATCTCTTCAGCCATTTCTACACCTCTCCTAATACCAAAATAAATTTTGGAATTATTATTTCACATCACTTCTTCAGTATTGCGATCAGCTCATCGATCGCCTCGTGGTATCCTGCCGAGTCGAACGCCAGGTTCCCGAATGTCATATCCGCGTTGACATGGTAGTACCTGTCGATGGAGATCCTCTTGATGTCCCTGTTGAAGTGCTTCAGAGCAGAGAACATGGCGTTGGCGAACTTGTAGAAGATACCCATGAAGATCACTACGTCATACTGTCCCTGCCCATCAAGGCCCTTCCAGTCCTTGAAGCGCAGGTAGTTCGTCAGCGGATGCAGGCCGATCGTATAGACGTTAGTCATGTACCCCCTCTCGAGAAAGCCCTTCACCGTGTGAGCCGTCGCTGCAATTGGCATGTTCTTCGCCTTGGCGATCTCGATCGCCTTGTCGAACATGATCGGGTCATCGAAGAGCTCTGCTCCCACAACAAGCAGCGGCCTCTTGGCCTTCTTTATGATGGCGCCTATGACCTTTACGGGATAGGTTTTTGCCATCTCGGGCCCGGGGATCTGGGCCATCTCAAAAGGTATGGGGTTTTTGGTTGTGTCGACTGCCATTTCCCTCACTTCCTAACCCTGATCTTCCTCTCGATGTTGGTCGGATCGAAGCTCACGTCTGCCGGCCTGATCGGGCCCTCGACGATCTTCTTCGCCTTCCAGTCGATCTTCCAGCCGTACTTCTCCTCGAGCTCCTTCATCATCTGGTCCTTCCAGGCGAGCGGAAGCTCAGAAGCGTGTCTCACGAAAATGGGCCAGTCATCCGGAAGCTTCCCGAAATATTTCATCGATATATCGCAGTAGTGGGTCAGCTTGATCATTCGTCCAATGGAGTTGTCGCTGGGCCTGAAGCAGAGCTTGGCCATCATCAGCATGGCCTCCTCCTTTGTCTCTGCCACATACAGCATGTGCTCGGGGGCAGGCTCGATCCTGACCTTAGACCCATCTCTGGCATCTATGACGATCCAGTCCTCAGGCACGTCTGTTCTGGAGAGGAACGCCCTGCGGTATATCACAGAGTGCGGCTGCACAACAACGGGTACGCCGATCCTGTTGACTCCGGTTGCGATCGAGGCAGCCTTCTGAGAGTAAGCGCCCCACGCTATGCCGCATGCTCCGACCTTGGAGAGGATGTAATCCGCGATGTCATCGTAGTTTGCACGATGGTTCCTGTGAGCGAATATCGTGGCAACCTTAATCGCAGCTCCGTGTATGTGGGCATTTGCAACACATGATCCGATATTGCATATATTTCTGCCATCGAATGCGCCTGGATACTGCTCCCAGATCGTCTTGCCATCTGCATCAGTGTACAGGGACATATCCATCGCCATGCATCCGGTGGTCACAACAATATATCCTCTGTCGACGAACTCCTTGGCGATATCGTATGCCTCCTTAGTGCCATTCGGATAGTTGCTGCATCCGACAAGCGCAATCACTCCGGGGATTGTGCCGAGAACTATGGGAGCTCCTACTGCCCTGATCTCCGTATCCCTGACAGGTCCTCTGCCAGCCCTCATCTTGAACTTCTGGTTCCTGATGTACTCCCTGTTGGCGTACTCATACATCTTCAGGATCGGCAGATCCTGCCTGCAGACCTGCTCGCATCTGCCGCATCCAACGCAGACCTCGTATGTCGAGGAGAACGGCTCCAGGTTGCCCTTTGCGGCTTCCTCCATGAGATGGCTTATCCTGATGTGCGGCGGGCAAACGAATGCGCACTCGTTGCACTTTGTGCAGCTCGAGACCAGCTTCTTGAACTCATCCTCTGTAAGCACACTCTTGTTCTTGATATCTGCGCGCTTTGGCTTCACCGCAATGGCTGTCTTAACACCGACCTCTCCGGCCTTGACCGGATCCAGTATAACAACACCCGGCACCCTGAAGTTAACAAGATCATCCACGATCTCATCGACCGGGTCATTCGTCCTGTCCTTGAGGCCCAGCATAATCTTATCATTGGTGGCGATCAGGGGGATCTTCCGCTCCTCGCAGTCCTTCAGAGCATCGCACCAGACACACTGCTCATCGATCATCACCGTGTCCATGATGCCTGCCCTGACCATCTTTCTCCACCAGCCGATGGCACCGACAACCTTTGCCTTGGTTCCCACCATATCCGGAACCTTCTTCTCGCCCATACCCTCGCCGATCCTGGTGAGATCTATGGCCGTGCAGCAGACGCCACCTATATCGACCTTGTCCCAGAGGTTGTTTGCCTCGGTGTAGAACATAGCCTCGGCGCCGGCTGCAAGGTTGTGACCGTATGCGATCAGGACCGCCTTGTTCTGATCCAGTGTGCCCATGCCGATCTCGACAAGGGGAGCGTTCGGATCGCCGCGCGGCATGTTGTAGGCCACGATCTGCAGCATATCGCAGATCTCTTTTCCAAGAGAGTCTATCATGCCTGCGTGAAGGGCCTTGGACTCGAAGTCAACGTAGTTGCCCTCCTGGCCGGTGTGCGTGGCCGCCAGGAGCTGTGTGATCTGCTCCTCGCAGTACTCAAGAGCCTTGCCGAAGTCTTTCAGGCTCTTCGGCCTGATGCCGATTATGGTCTCAGTCAGGGGTGCGGTCACAAGTATGTCGGTGCCCATGTCGAATTTCATGTCACCGAACTTGTCAAGCGTCCAGTGGTACAGATGTCTTCCATGAGCCGTATGAGCGCATGTGCCCATCAGGCATGCGACAAGAACGATCTTACCGCACGTTCCAGCCATGTCTATGCCGCATGCTCCGCGCTTGTTGCCGGTGAGATCGCATGGACCGTATGTACAGAGTGTACATGTATCGTCTGCAGGCGCGTAGAATATTCTATAACGATTCAAAATCTTGAAGTCCCAGTCGCGCAGGGTTGCGATCTGCGGCTTCGGGAACGGACCCATCGGCTGGTCCCATTCCTCTTCCTCCTTAACGACAGCCCCTATGTTGATCTGGACATTCTTCATGTCCTCAACTGTAAAGCTGCCCTCGAGCTTTGCCATTGGGTTCTTGGCCTCCTTTCCTGTATATGCAGCTCCCCTTTTGCGCGAAGTACATAAAACCCTTTCGGCGGGCGGTTGTTTTATAAAATTGATAACACTGTTAAATATGTTTTAAGCAATATTTGATAATAAAAATAATAACAAAAAGCACATTAGATGCGATCATAATTCATAACTTTGATAACAAATCTGAATTTTTTGATTTAGAGCAAATTGATGTGATTATTATGATATCCACGCATCTTCGCCTTCCCTAAGAAGATACCGGAAATGGGATGTTGCATAACATGCACGCCCCTCTTTGGAGATATAGATGCATTCGGTGCTACATGCCGGGATCGCGAGTTGATCTGACCTCTAAAAGATCCCATTCGAGGTGAACCCATCGTGAATATCTGAGCGTCGTGAAGACTGAGGGCTTTCCTGCAGCTCAACATTCCTCCTCCAGCGTCCAGCTCGCTGATGTATCGCTAGGTTCAAATCATTGAGGTTCGACGGGCTGTGGATGAGAGTTCGCAGAAGCTTTGCGGCGGTTGAGCCGTGCGAGCATGGAGGCAGGATTCTTGAGCTTTCCCGAAGGCTCGGGGCCCAGATTCTTGACTTCAGCGCCAGCATCAACCCCCTCGGCCCCCCTCCCCTTGAGGATCTCGTGCTGAGCGAGCTGAAAAACATAAGCCATTATCCGGACATCAAATACAGCGATTTCAGAGAGGCTGCAGCATCATTCGTCGGCGTTGATCCTGAGAATATAGTCCCCGGAAACGGCTCATCGGAGATCATAAGGATCTTCTCAGAGGTCTGTCTCGAGGATGATGAGATCGCACTGATTCCCGCGCCCACCTTCGGTGAGTACGAGACCCAGTCGAGGCTTGCTGGCGCGCGCATCGTGAAAACCGACCTGGGCGTCGAGGCTCCAAGAGCTCTCGACTCCGTATTCGATGAACCGCTGCTGAGAGATGCAAAGGCGGCATTCTTCTGCAACCCGAACAATCCCACAGGTAAGCTCACGGAGAGAGAGGAGCTCATCAGGCTTGCCGAGCGTTGTGAGAGCCGCGGGGTCTTTCTTCTCCTCGATGAGGCTTTCATAGAGCTCTCAGATCCCGATCAGAGCCTGGCAGATCTCGCGCCAGATATGGAATCTCTTGTGGTCATGAGATCCCTCACGAAATCATTCGGCGTTCCAGGGCTTAGGCTCGGATTCGCTGTCACGAACAGATGGCTTGCGGATATCATGAACAGGGCGCGCATACCCTGGTCGATAAGCTCGATAGCGTCTGCCGTAGCTGTCCATCTTCTGAAGGATGAGGAGTTTCTGGAGAGGAGCAGAGAGTCGATCATCAAGGAGCTTGAATGGCTGACAGGTGCTCTCAGGAGCATAGGGCTGAGACCGCTCAGGAGCAGCACGAACTTCATACTCGTTGATGTAAAAGACACCGGACTGGGCTCAGGCGAGCTCGCAGATAGGATGCTGAATGAGGGTATCCTAATAAGAGATTGCAGATCGTTCGGCCTGGATGGCTACGTGAGGGTAGCTGTGCGAAGAAGGGATGAGAACGAGAGGCTGATCCTCGCGTTCAAGAATGTCCTGGAGGCGAGATGAGGGAGAGCTGCGATCGTTACCCGTGCCACTTCGAGGGACAGGACTGCACATTCTGTTTCTGTCCGTTCTACCCGTGCCTAGACGAATCTCTGGGGTGCAGGATCGACGGTGTCTGGAGGTGTGACAACTGCACGCTTCTGCACAGGCCTGACGTGGCAGCTGAGGTTGTTGAGGATCTGCTCAGAGGGGATGATATAGCTCTGGTCTGGAGGAGGGTGAGATCGCAGATATGACAGATCCAATATTGGTCCTAATCATAGCGCTTCTGATCGATATACTGCTGGGAGAGCCGCCGTCAGCGCTCCATCCGGTCGTTTTAATGGGGAAGATGGTAGATCTTCTCAGGCGGATGATGCCGCGCAGGAAGCTCTCCGGCCTTATGATCACACTGTTTGTTATCTTTGGAGCCGTGGCTGGAGGCAATGCCCTGATCCGCATCGCCCATGCTCCTGGCGATCTCGCCGGATCCCCTGCGATCGGGGATATCCTGGCCCTTCTCATGGCCTCGTATCTCCTTAAATCCACATTCGCATTCAGAAGTCTGATCGAGACCTCCAGGGAGATCGGCGGTCTCATCGATAAAGATCTCGATGCTGCAAAACGCCTCCTTCCGGCGCTGGTGAGCAGAAATCCTCTTACTCTTACACACGCCCAGGCCAGGTCTGCTGTAATCGAGTCGCTCTCCGAGAACTACGTCGATACGATCGTCTCTCCTCTCTTTTACTACGTGACATTCTCGTACATAGGCCTCGGCGTGGAGGCTGCGCTCGCCTTCAAGGCTGTCAGCACGATGGACAGCATGCTCGGTTACAAGACCGATGAGCTCCGCGAGATCGGGTATGTTCCTGCCCGTCTTGATGATATCATGAACTGGATCCCGGCGAGGCTGAGCCTGCCACTGCTGATGATAGCCTCTCCAGGAAGAGCGGCTGATATACTAAGGGCATGCATGCGATACCGCTCAGCCACACCCAGCCCCAACTCCGGATGGCCGATGGCAGCAGCTGCGGGCGCTCTGGGCACGCGGCTGGAGAAGCCCGGAGTATACAAAATACTTGATGACGGTCGGGAGCCGGAGAGCGAGGACATATCATCTGCCATCTCGCTCATCGGAAGGGCGATGATCCTTGCTGCTTTGTTATCGGTGTTGCTGCTCATCCCGCTCAGATGAGATCGACGTCCAAAAGGCCTCCTGCCGGTGATTCGGAGGATCAGCAATCTCGCAGGAAGATGTTGTGTCGGTTGGATTGGAGTGATTCAACCACATGAGCCCCATAAAATAAGATCGGATCTGTGATCGCTCACAGATCCCTACCATCCTGCCCTGAAGGAGTATGGCGGTTTGAGCCAGGATCTGAACGATGTGTAGTATCCTCCGAAGTCCGGCCTCCACGCCATGAATGAATATCCCTTCTGTATCGTGAAGTCCGCGTCGCTCGTGTCAGATGCCTGGGCGCCGGTATCGTAGATCACCGTGACCTTGACGCGCGCCTGCGTTGTTGCTATGTTCGGCGGTCGCCAGGTGAAGCTCGTCGCAGGTCCCATTATGCTCGCAATCGTGTGCGGGAATGTCTTTCCTCCGTCAGTTGAGTATGATAGCACCACGCCTGAGACTGATGCTGATGACGGCATCGTCCAGGTTATCGTGAATGGAATCTGCCTCTTCAGGACCTCTCCACCATTTGGAGTTATGAGCCTGACCAGAGTGGAGTCCATCGCCTTGACGAACAGCCAGGTCTCGGTTATATCTGGCGCACCAGCTCTCGTGAACCTGAATGTTATGACATGGCTGCCAGCTCCAAGCCTGGCCCATTCATCATCTGTCATCGACCATCCAGGATAGTACCAGCTCTTGGCGTTTATGCCTGTGCTTATTATAGTCCAGTTACCGCCATCGATCTTGTACTCTGCCTTGAGCAGATCCCATATTGACTCCACCTGGAATGTTGTGAGTACAGGCTTGGTCGTATACGGTACAGGGCTCGATGCTGGCTCTATTGTAACACTGTAATCCTTGCCCGCGAGAGCAATCGGAGATCCTGTGAGCAGAGATGCTGAGAATTTTCCGCTAACACGGTTCTCGGCCGCGTTTACAACAGTATCAGTGGCCGCGATCCAGTTATTGCCATCCCAGACGTAGAGGTTGAGCGAGTTCTCGGCAACGTATGCGAGATCTGCATCAGCGTAGGATGTGGTTATTGTGGCCACTCCGCCCGGATTGCCTGTGAGTATGACATCAAAGTACCTGATCGGTATCGCAGGCAGTTTCGATGCGTCGTATGGCTCCTCTCCAGGCATGTATGCAGCGCTGCCCATTATGGTCCCGCTGTACACAATTCCTCTCAGCTCGACCCTGATACCGGCATCTGGATTGTCGAAGACCACAGGAGATGCATTTGTTACCTTTCCGTTTATGGTCCTGGCCGTGAGCCACGGGGCGTAATCCACGGAGCCGATCACGATATTGTTCGGGCTCACAGGCTTGCCTTTATCCCTTCCGACTCCACCATCACCCCAGAAGCATGCCCTCGAGAGAATCGTTGACATCAGGGTATTTCTGAGGCCTACGCCATTTCTCTCTATGTTGTTGTATAGTATCAAGGGGCTTGTGTTTGAAACATCTATGCCGGTGCCGGTCGATGCGCCTGTGATCGTGAATCCGGTCAGAACCACAGAGGATCCGGTGATCGATACAGCGTTTACTGATGGAGTGGCTGCGTTAATTGTGGGATTATTTATGCCTACGAGCTTCAGCGTCTTATCAACCACAACATTCTCGTTATACGTTCCAGAGTATACCACGATGGTGTCTCCCGGGCTGGCATTGTCGATGGCATCCTGAATGCTGCTCTTGGTACAGCCAGATGGACATACAGTATAAGTGGCAGCATCAGCTGATGCAACCAGGATCAAAATCGCCAGCCAGAGAGGCAGAACTGAGCTTACCCCCCTTCTTGAAATCATAGCTACTCACCTATTTGCTTATTGAGTAATGATTATTAGCATGTTATATATATACCTTCCTGCAAAGCAAATCTGTACTTGGTTTAAAAAATATTATAAACTAAAAAAGTTATTAACATTATTATTTTATAGCTTTCCCTGCTGGGTATGGACAACTTTGCAGAGGAGCTGAAGGTGGAATCCGTAAATACACAACCTTTATCACGGGGGGCATGGAGAGAGTCTTATCTGCTGAACAAGCTCGATTTAGGAGTTGCCCTGATGGAGACCCTGGGAGATCTGATCCGCGGGCTCCGGGAGATTTCGCGCGCGGAGCCCGAGAGCGATGATGTTGAGAGAGTATTCGGATGGCGCCCTGAGTCCATACGGCTCCTCGCGCCCTCGGAGGATGAGAGCATCATGCACATCGTCTTTGAGAAGGGCGTGGTGCTCGAGGTCCGGTACTTCCTCAACGACAGCCTGATAGCCCTGGGGGACGATATGGAGATGCGTCTTATGCTCCAGGTGGATATCACCTCCAGGGTGGGATACAATGTCTTCTACTCAAAATACATTCACGGACAGGGATACATAAGGGTATCACTGAGGGATGTTGAGAACAAGATGGTCCAGAAGATCCTGGAGGACTACTATCTTCCAAGACTCAGAAGCATATTCAAGCCTGTAATTATTGAGTTCAGAGGTTTCTCAGACAGGGACTTCTTCGGCGTCGAGGCCGGGAGGGAGCACGGCTACATCTACTATTCCCCTGTGAGGCCAAAGAGCGGAGAGAACGAGGTGAAGATCATTGATGTGATCTCCAGACTCTACCATCTGGACTCTCTCCTGAGAAACAGAGATATCCCGCACCAGCTGGCGGAGCTCGAGCTGCAGATGAGCTTTCTGCCGAGTGTGATGTGGATGTGAGCGCCAGGAGCGACCTGGCCGGATGCACGGGATGCGGGTAACGAGAACTCCGTCAGGCCGGGATAGTGGAGCGCATAACCTGCTTTTCAGCGGGGCCTCTCCATCGCCAGTCTTCTCATGTCCGGAGGCATCTTCTCGATGGCGTAGCGGAGCGTGGTCCTGGGCATCTCGTTCTTTCGGGACATTACGTAGTTGAAGACCTCCTGCTGGTGGCACCTGCTGGCCTCCTTGAGAAGCCAGCCGCAGCCCTTCTGGACCATATCATCAGCGTCTCGGAGCAGCATATCAGCGATCTCGAGCACATCGCTCAGGAACAGACCTCTGCGCGCTGGAAGTATCATGGTCGCGGCTGCAGCCCTGCGCACCCACCGGTTCTCTGATGCAGACCAGCTCTTCAAATTCTGGATGTACGCAGGGTACATCTCAACGAATGTTCCGAGCGAGTGGTTGCAGAATGTATCGCACTTGACCCAGTTGTTGATGTAAGCTGTGACCCAGCGCTCGAAAACCTGAAAATCCGGGGGCTCGTAGCTCCTCCGGAGGGAGTATGCCCAGTCGAATGCCACGATCGCATCCTCTGTGTAATCCGTCTCCAGAAGGTCTTCGCAGAGCTCGAAGATCTCCCTCTTCCTCATGTGGCGGATCACCCTGAAATGACGCCTGGCGATCTCTCTTACCACAGGAGTCCTCACCCCGTAGAGCCTCACAGGCTCCCTGAAGAAGCGCTGCGCAGACTCCCGCGTTTCGTCGTCAGCGTTCTGCAGCAGCTCTGCTCTTATCAGAGATACGAGATCCTCGCACATTTCCTCTATGCTAGAATGTTCATGGGATTCAGGACTGCTGGATCTGCGATCCTCCACCAGCCTTCCTGATCTCCTCGGCAAGCATCGGCAGGAACGTCCCGACATCTGTGACCAGGCCTATCGCCTGGGCTGTGCCCCTGTCCATGAGCTTGGTGACGGTTGCAGGATTGATATCTATACAGAGCGTCTTCACGTAAGAGGGAAGAAGGTTTCCGGTCGCTATGGAGTGCAGCATTGTAGCCATCATCAGTGCCATATCCACTCCCTTCAGTGCCTCTGCCATCGCATCCTTCGCCTTCACCGTATCTGTTATGACCTCGGGAAGCGGCCCGTCATCTCTTATCGAGCCGGCAAGCACGAATGGTATTCCTTTTTTTATGCACTCGTACATTATGCCGCCTCTGATCTTCCCCTCCTTTATCGCGTTCTCTATCGAGCCGCTGGCGATGATCTCGCTTATCGCATACAGATGGTTTCTGTGGCCCCCTGATGTCGCATTTCCCTTCATGTCCATTCCCAGGCTTGTGCCGAAGAGCTGTCTCTCGATGTCATGAACAGCGAGCGCATTTCCTGAGAGGAGGATATCGATGTAGCCGTCTCGGATAAGCTGCGCGAGCGCAGGCGCAGCGCCGGTGTGGACCACCGCCGGGCCGCATATCGCAGCTATCCTTCCGCCCTTTCTCTTTGTCGCAACAATCTCTGCTGCGATCTGCCTCACGATCTCCACGCTCGGACGCTCAGATGAGACCTCATTCCTCATGAAGCCGAAGAAAGATTTCTCGCGGGGCCGCTCGGGTGGCACGACCTTCACGCCGGTGGTCCCCACGACGACCATGTCTCCCTTTTTTATGTGGTGTATCGGAGTGCATCTCGCGCTGCTGCCTGAGACAACTATAAGACAGTCCATCCGGCTCCCCTCAACAGGGATCCAGGTTCCTCTGAGCCTGATATACGTGGGATGGTTTGTGGTCGAGTAGAACCCTCTGGGAACCACCATGTCATTGGGCGCAGGCTCGAGCCTCACATCCTCTGAGTCCACGAGCCTCGCACCCAGCGCGTTCAGAGCCTCCAGGATCTGGTTGAGATGCGCCGGGTCTTTACCTATAAGCGTGAGCCTGACATGGCTCGGCTCGTCCTTTCTCTTGCCAACCTTGAACTCCTTTATCTCGAACTCGCCCCCCATGTCCATGATCTTGTCAAGCGCCTTTGTCAGGATCAGCGAGTCTATCAGATGCCCCTCCATCTCTATATCGCATATCTCACTCATACAAACAACAGCTCCAAAAACTGCGCTCACCAGGGCTGGCCCTCGATGACCGCCAGGGTCTTGTCGTTCGTGGACATCACCTGCTTCAGGATTCTGACCACGTACCTGTCTCCGTCCTGCTCAGGTATATCAAATATGGCCTTCGTCCCCATTCGTCTGAGGTGCTGCTCGAAGTCACGCGCAGTCTGTATCGATCTCACCCTTATCTGCACCTGCTGCACGATCTGCTCGCCCTGCATTCTTCTCCGGATCGTATCGGTGAGCGGCACCAGTATGCTCTCACCAAGCCTTAAAGCTCTTTCTCTCAGTGCCGCTTCATCCTCATTCCATTCTACAGACTGGAACCCCTCACGAACGACCCTTGAGAAGAAGAAGTCCTGCGCGTAATCATTGTAGTACCTGAAGGCGAACTCCAGGTCGCTGCAGTTGCTCTCCGAGGCGGTGTACTTCAACGGGCTCGCCCGATTCTCAGGATCCTTTATGACGACTCCCTCCCGCCCGGCCCTCCCTAGCCTCTTTATTATGCGAAATATCTCATCCGCAGCCCTCTCAACCGGGAACTCGCCGAAGAACGGGACGTGCTTAACGCAGTACTCCTCTGCAAGCGCATGCGTGGCATGAACGCCCATCATCGAGCGGCAGTTCTTCTTTGAGATATCAAAGAGGTAGAAGTCTATGCTCTCAACAGGATAGACTTCCTTAGGCACGTAGGGATTCTCCGGACCGACCATCTCCCCGCACAGTACAACATCTGGATGATCCTCGAAGAGCTCCGGATCCACCCTCTCCCGAACGATCTCTGTAGAGAACGGGCATATGTATCCTCCCCTCGTCAGAGCATACACATCACCGTCGACAGAGACTGCTCTTATGTTGTAGCCATTCATCTTCTCCTCGACAGCCACCCTGTCGAGAAAGTTCCTCCTGATCGCAGGGCCCAGCATCATGGCCCTCCTTATCTTCGGATATCCGTGGACTACATCACCGTTCTCAAATATCACAGTCCCGGGCTCGACGCCGGATATGCCCTTCTCGAAGCGCAGGAGGCGGGGCTCAGGCCAGCTGGAGAGCTTCAGTATGCCTTCCGTCAGAGATTCAAGCCTCTCAACAGGCACACCCAGGCTCCTCGCTGCCCTGCTCAGGTTCATGATGAAGAGCCCCTTAAAAAGAGGATCAGGCGGCCAGGGCCTTTGTCCTGACCAGGTAGTCTATGAGGCACCTCCTGGTGATCATCCCGGCCAGAGATCCGTCCCTGTTGAGCACCGGAAGGCCTCCGCGATTCTCCTCCAGGATGATCCTTCGGACCTCTTCCAGCGGAGTGTCCACGTAGACGTACTTCACATCCTGGGTCATGACATCAGATACCAGAAGGTTCTTTATCCTGCCCTCCTGCTGGCGCCATGAGACCAGATCGCGAAACGCCCTGAACGCTCTTGCTATATCTCTCTCCGTGAGTATGCCGACGAGCTTTCCGCCATCGAGAACAGGAAGCCTCCCGATATCCCTGTCCATCATCATCCTTCTCGCGTGAATGAGCCTGTCGCTGGGGGCTACTGTGAGGGCGGAGCGCATCGCATCCTTGGAGATGCCTGTGAGCTTGACGTTAGCGAGGATCTCCCTCGGCCTAACCCAGCCCAGGATCTCATCGTTCTGGGTGACAACCAGAACAGAGGTCTTCTGGAGCAGCAGTATCGCCTCCTCGATGCCCATCTCGGGGTGTACCGGTATAACGGCATCAAGAGTCGCAGCTGCCACGTGCAGGGATGACGCTGGCATACCAAGCCGCTTCCTTGTGCCGAGAACCCTGGCGATCTGCCTCATCGTTATTATGCCACCGAGCTTGCCGTTGTTTGTCACAAGCAGTCTCCTGGTGCCGTGCTTCTCCATCAGATCGAGCGCATGCCCGAGACGCTCAGATTTGTCTATCGTTATCGGCGGTGTCATTATATCCTTAACCTGCATGCATCACCATCTCCCTATCTCTGCGACAACCTCTCTCGTGGAGAAAAACCCAACCATGCTATCGTTCTCGATGACAGGCATGCCGCATATGCTCTTCTCCACGAGAACCTTCGCATCATCAACCGCTCTGTCATCGACACGCGCAGCTATGATCGGAGACGACATTATGTCCTCTGCGACGAGCGGCACCTGCTTTATGTACCTGTACTGCTTCCTTCCGGCCGTGCTCTCCTTTCTGGTCATCTTTATGCTCTTCATCCTCGGCTGATCGAAGGAATCGAAGATTCCCGCAAATGTCAGGTTCGATCTTGTTATAACTCCTACAGGCCGCATGTTGTCCTCGTAGACCAGAACCCTGCTGACTCCATGGAGATTCATCTGCTCCACGACATGCGCTATCGTGTGATGCCTGTGAACGCTGACCATGCCCTCGGACATGAGGTCCCCCACCTTCGAGTCGAGGTTCTGCTGTGCGAAATACTTGAGCAGATCCCTGGATGTTATTATGCCGACGAGCTCTCCGTCCTTCTCCACAGGGAGACCATCGATCTCGTTCTCCATCATGAGCTCTGCAGCCTGGGTGAGCGTTGCATCCGGGTATATTGTGATCGGGTTCTCTGTCATCACAAGCTGCACAGGGATCCTGTCGATCGGCCTCCTCCTCCATTCAGGCGCCGCCTGAGCGAGCCTGTTCGATATGTCGTACTTTGTGACTATTCCCACAAGCTTCCCCTTGTCCATCACGGGAAGCCTGCTTATGTCATGCTTGAACATCAGGTTCCTGGCCCTCTGGATGGGCTCATTTTTCTCCACTACCCAGACGGGTGTTGCCATGTAATCCTTTACTCTCATCTCGCAACTCCCCTATGCTCCGCCAACGCTCTCAGGAAATCCCTCTCGGTTATGATCCCCACCATTGAGCCGCCCTCCATGACAGGCAGGGAGCCCACATCCTTCTCCACCATCAGGTTAGCAGCGTCATTCAGCCTTGTCCTTGGATCTGTCATGATGAGTGATCTCTTTATGAGGCCCTTTATCGGCTGCTCCATCACATCCTTTATATCGCCTGTTATGATCTTGCTGAACGCCTCTCCCGAAGCCATGTACTTCATGATGTCCGAGGCTGTTATTATCCCTGTCAGAACGCCATCCTGAATTACCGGAAGGCGCCTGAATCCTTTCTGCACCATCATCCTGGAGGTCTTCTCTATGGACATGCTGGCGGGGGCTGTAACCACATTCGGGCTCATGTAGTCCCTGACGGTCTTATCCATCTCAAGGCCTCTCACAACCTCCACGAAGTCCTCCTCTGTGACGATCGCCTTTATTCTCGACCTTTCATCCACGATCGGAAGACCGCCCACGTTACGCTCGTACATGATCTTCAGCGCCTCATCCACCGTAGCGGTATCCGGGGCTGAGATCACCTTTGTGCTCATGATCTCCCTTATCTCGGCATTGATGGCCGCTAGAATATTGCCCTCGTACTTCTTTCTCACAAGGTTGTGCCTTATGCCCCCTCCAAGGAAGTCCACGATATCCACGCAGGTCACGAATCCCAGAAGCCGGTTCGTTCCAGCATCCGCTATTGGCAGCCTCCTGAAGCCGTAGCTGTTCATTATCTTGATCGCGCCGATTATCGTTGTCGTGGGTGGAGCGGTAACAACCTCTGTGCTCGCCATGCTGAGAATGTCTCCCTGGCGTCTCGCCACCCTCGAATCAAACTCGACCGGTCCTCTGTCCATGCTGCCCGGAGGAACTGGTATCCCCTCGACCCTCTGATCCCCAATCCTGTGATCAACTCTCTTCATTCAAACATCACCAAGGACCGCTTTAATAAGATCGTACCTATCGACTATACCTACAAGCACATCATTCTCCACAACAGAGATCCGTCCGATATCGTGCTTTCGCATCACCTCTATTGCCTGCTTGAGCGGGGCGTCTCTCTTAATGCTGTACAGCGGAGTGCTCATCAACTTCTCCACCCTGATCTTGGCGGTGTCCTTCGATCTGTACATATCCTCCTTGCCCAGCCTGGCCCACCCCCTCTTCAGTATATCAAACCTGGTGATGACCCCAATAGGTCTTCCGGATTCGTTCACCACCGGCAGACCCGTGATGTCCTCTTCAAGCATCCTGTCCCATACCTTCGATATCGGGTCGTCGGGCCTGGCTGTGATCACATCTCTGGACATGATGGCATCGACCGGCATATCCGGAACCCTGCTGAGGTCGAGATTCCTGAATACGTCAAGAAGGCTCACAACGCCTCTGAGCATTCTATTGGCAGGCGAGTCCACCACAGGGAGAAGCGTCACCTTCTCCTGAAGCATCACCCTGGCCGCCTCCATCATATCCATATCCTCGGTGATGAGGGGCACGCTGACCGTGAATCCCGCCACAGTGACGTTCGACCTCGTGGAGGTTATCTTGAGCATATCCTGGTTTGTCACGATCCCAATTACCCGGCCCTCTGAGTCGAGGACGGGAAGTCCGCGCACATGATTATCTCTTATGAGCTGGCGCGCCCTGGTCGCAAAATCTGTCTTCTCCACATAAAGTGGATCCCTGGACATAATATCAGCTACTTTCATTGTTGCTCCCCATCCAGAATGCCTGACAATAATCCGAAGCAGAGAATATCATCTGCTGATATCCCGACAGCTCCAACAGAGCATCTCCCCATCAACGGAGACCAGAGAGTCTGAAAGCTGGCCGCAGCGCTCGCATATCCCCCTGACCATCTCTCTCGGCTCATCGAAGTGCACGCTCTCCCTGTGCATCTCGATCAGATCCGCCAGAATGTCATTCAGCCCGAGAGATGCACCGGAGACCAGATCAGTGTCGGTGATAATCCCCACCAGTCTGCCATCATCGGAGATGACCGGAAGCCGCTTCACGCCGGATTTAAGCATGAGCTCGGCAGCATCACGGAGGCTTGCATCCGGGTGGATCTTTATGAGCGGGGAGTTCATGACATCCCCCACCCTAGCCTTTCTGGGGTCCTCAGCTCTGGCGACTACTTTCTTCACAAGATCTCGCTCGGTTATGATTCCTATGGGTTTCCCCTCCCGAACCACTATCAGGCTGCCAACGTTGGCAGATATCATCCTGCTTGCAGCATCCAGCACATCCATATCTGCATCGACGGTCAGCACCGGGCGGCTCATGATCTCTCGCACACGTATCGTAGTCTCCATCGCCTTAACCTCCGTTTCTTCATACTCTATAATTCCGCATTCAAATTCTTAGCGAACTCAACCTATAAAAGAGTCTCTGTGCATCAGCAGATGCGTAAACGCAGCCCCGACTGCAACGGTCGAAAAGCTCTGCTGCTCTGGCCAGCCACGCTGGAACTGATGGCATGGAGGCCGCACGCTCCTCGGAAGATCATCTGCCCCGCGCGTGCTGCAGTATGTGCTCAAGCTCCTGCAGGATGAGCTCGATCCCGAGGGACGCAGCTGCGGGCGATCCCGGTATGGCAAATACCGGCACGCCGCTGATCAGACCTGCAGATGCCCTTGTGAGCATCGCCCTTGTGCCGACCTGCTCCAGGCTCTTCAGCCTGAAGATCTCCCCAAACCCTGGAATGCTCTTCTCAAAAAGCGGCTCGATCGCCTCTATGGTGAGATCGCTCGGTGTTAGGCCTGTGCCCCCGCAGAAAATCACAGCGTCGCTGTTCCGCTCGATGCTCTCGAGCAGAGCAAGGCGCACGGGCATGATGCCATCTGGAATCAGCCGGTATCTGAAATCATGACCTGATGCGGTTATCCCGTCAACCATCCTCCTCCCGGAGACATCCTCCGCATCATCAGGGCTGGATACAGAGCCGTACCGGTTGAAGCGCGAGGTGCTGACTGTGATCGAATCGATGATCATCAGATGGAGGCTGATATTAAAAGATAAAGACGTTTCGATACTCTTGTGATGAAAGTCATGGCCTGCGCCGGTAAAAGCCGGAATAAATTCAGCACGCTGTCCCTCCCAGGTTGTGGAAACGTAGATATACGATCTCCGTGCACCGAATCACATGCTCAGCCAGATGGAGCAGGCGATTGATGGATTCGAAAGGATGAGCGCTGATAAGAGGGCGGCCATGCGTGTGATTCTTCAGAGATACGTGGAGGGAAGCATAGGAATCGACGAGGCGTACTATGAGCTTCTGGATACAGGCCTGATACCGATGCCTAGCAGGTGTGCGATGAAGCCGAAGATCGCGTCTGAGGGCGATGAGGCCAGGCTGAAGGATCTGATACGGACCAGGATACTGCGTTGATGGGGGACGTATGCGAGATCATCCCGGACGGGAGAAGGGGGCCCTCTGTGACTTCAAAGCTGCAACGTGACCAGCAAAGCTGCCCACGCGCCCTCAAATATTTCTGAGCATCAAGAGATGCTCTTTACGGGCTCCTCTCCAGGGCCTTCAGCTTCGTGTCTATTGATATCTCCTTGTCCAGCCTGTAGTCTATTGTCACAGTGGTTATCACCCTCTGCACCTCCATATCCGTCAGTATCTTGTTCGCCCTCTCGATTATCATGCAGACCTGCTCTATCGATTCCGCCTCAATGGTAGTGCACATAGCACCTGGCACGAATCTGATTCCTGAGCTCCTCAACATCTCATGCACCGCACGGATGTACCTGCCAGCGCTTGTGCCTGCCCCCATGGGTATAAGACTGAACTCTGCAACTATCATGATGATAAATGTGAGCTGATCCTATAGAAATATTTTGAAGAGAACGCCAGCAAAAATTGATGTGACGATGGGCCCGACGCGATTCGAACGCGTGATCCCCGCCGTGTAAGGGCGATGTCATGACCACCTAGACCACGGGCCCTCTCGCCACCTCTGAGACATTTTGGTATTAGACGTTATCGCTTGCTCTTCGGGCGAATGTACATGCCGGTCATCGTTGTATCCAGCACATCCACCGGAGGCGATCTGGTCAGAAGGCTCACCACCACCATGGCTGCTATCGATAGAATGAATCCATAGAAGCTGAAGTGCACTGGAAGTGGCGAGACGAACCAGTGGTACCATCCTGCCACAAGCGCCCCTATGAGGCCGAGGGACATAGAGGCGATAGCGCCCTCCCTTGTCGCCCTCCTCCAGTAGAGACCGGCAAGTATCGGCACCACAAACGTGGCGAGCATTATGCCTATCCCCATCCATATCAGGAATGCCAAAAGCTCCGGTGGCTTCCTCCACGCAAGTACCAGCGTCAGTATCACTGAGAAGACTATCGCTATTCTGCTCACCAGGGTTATGCTTCTATCCGAGGCTTTTTTATTGAAGAACATCTTATAGATGTCCCATCCGACATAGCTCCCTATTGTGAGCATGAGCCTGTCGGTGGTCGACATCACTGCGGAGAGCACGATCACAGCGACCAGGGGGCCTGCGATGTTGGGGAAGATGTGCATCGCAGCGACAACAAATGCGTAATCCTGTGGATTGGATACGTTTGTCGGAAGCGCTATCATCCCCTCCGCTACCATCGCCCTCGAGGCGAAACCTGAGATCTTGACCAGGTACATCACAACAAGGTACAGAACAAATGCAGCAAGCGGAGACCACCGGAAGAATTTCTGACTCCTCGCAGAGAGAACGTTGTTTATGACATGCGGAGCGCTCGCAAGCCCGAAGGTCAGGAGGAAGAAGAATGATATCAGATACATTGGTGTCATGAAGGCGTATTTCGCATACGGTGGGTGCATCTGTGGATACCAGATCTTCACGTAGTTCGGATCTATACCTGCCAGGATGTTATTGACATGTGTGAGCCCTCCTGCTGACTGGATTATGAAGGGCGAGACCGCAAGAACTCCGATTATTATAAGAATACCCTGGACAAGTGAGACCCAGGCGATCGCGTAGAGCCCGCCCATTATTGTGTATATCATGACTATTATGGCGCCGATCAGCAGCGCATCTGTGTACGAGATCTTGAGCATCCAGCTCAGGACCATGCTTATGGCGACGTACTGCCCCACCAGGTAAATCAGCGATACAAGTATTCCAGCCACTGCTGAGAGCCCGCGCAGCCCGCGCTGGCTGTAAAATCTCTGAGCGAGGTAGTCCTGTATTGTGATGTATCCCATCCGCTCGGAGATCGCATGGAGCTTCGTTCCGTATACCAGGATGACGAATGCAGCGCTCAGCGGCACGAAGATCTGCTCCCAGATCGTGGGCCATCCTCCGATGTATCCCAGGCCGCTTGTCCCGAGGATCGTCATACCGCTGCATATGCTCGCCACTATCATCAATGTGAGCAGCCAGAAGCCGAGGTTTCTTCCCGCGACAATGAAGTCCTCGGATGATCTGACCTTCCTCGAGGCCCATGCGCCTATGGCGAGAAGCCCCACCAGATACAGGCCGAGAATGATTGCCATATTGAAGTCCATCAGCTCCACCTCAACGCCCAGCCCAGAAGAACAAGAGCTATGATGCCGGGCACCATTGTCACCGCGATGAGAGTTTCAGTCGGCAGACCGAACAAAGATATCTCCTCCCTCTGATGCATGATAGCGTGTTTCATTGTGGCATATAAAGGTGGCGTGTGGATCACTCGATCTTTGAATAAATGCTGTGATTTGCAGGGAAAAACATGAAGAACGATCAGTTTATTAAAATGTCTATTATTATTGGTATTAATGCATTATTTTGATCATCATTACCATCCTTTGAATTTGCCCAGAACAACCTGCTCTCCTCGAGAGGTCGCAGACCATCGATAGCGTCGGCTGTTTTGAACAGTCTCAGGAAACCACGATTCAAAGCTGCATTCGTCATCTCCCCAGGCTCCTCCAGATGTAGATGAAACGCTGTACTGCCGTGATGTGGCTCAGTACCATAGTGATCAGCACCATCCAGCCGAGGATTTGGAGGCCTCCAATCCTGTGGGGGTGTATAGCGTTTGCAAGCGTCGCGACGACCAGAAAAACCAGCCGGTCGGCCCTGCCGAGCATGCCTCCGTAGCATCTCCTGAGATTCACGGCCTGTGCCTGCGTGCCGATGTAGCTGGTCATGAGAACGCCTACGACAGCTAGAAGACCCACCTCCCACCGGACGTATCCGGCGAAGATTACTCCTGACAGCATAAGCACGTCTGAGTATCTGTCGATCACGTGGTCGAGAAGATCTCCTCTGCGATCCGCATATCCCATCTTGCGGGCGAGCGCACCGTCCACAGCATCCGCAATCCCGTTGAGCATGACCATGATCGCAGCTGCAAAGAGCATCCTCTGATCAGAGGCTGATGTGTAGTAGAGCAGGAATGCGAGAGATGAGAAGCAGAGGGAGAGCGCGGAGAGCATGTTCGGGGTCAGACCCGCCCGTTCGACGAGCTCAGCCACCGGCTCGGTGATAGATCTCGATGCCTCTCTGAGATCATCCAAGGTCAATCTCCGGATCCCCCAGCCAGTCGATGCCTCCAGGGGGCATCTCGATCTCTCTCTTTACCACGGCGGTTACGATAGATGCGACCTCCTCCGGGCTCAGATCAGTTGTATCAATCTCATGGACCCTTGAGCACAGCTCAAGCGCCTCAACCAGTATGAGATCGATCGCCTCTGACTCGACGTTCTCCCTGATCTTGCTCTCATTATATCCACGGGCCTCCAGCCGTCTGCGGAGGAGGTTCGGATGCAATCTTAAGACTATCGCCTCGTCTGCGAAGTGATGCGCGAAATGCCCCTCGATTATAAGAATCTCATTCTCACATGACCGCTCGATCTCTCGTATCCTCTCCTCAAGAGCATCCATGTCTGCCTCCAGGCATTCCCTATCAGGGTCGAAGCCTGCGCTCATCCCTGCTCTCACCAGATCATTGAGATCCACCACCCTGAATGGAAGGAGCTTGGAGACAGTGGTCTTTCCTGTCCCGGGAGTGCCTGTCAGCGCTATCCGCATAGCTCTCTGTACGCCTCCAGGAACCGCGCGTTCTGCTCCGGAGTTCCCACAGTCACCCTGATGTGGTGATCGCCAGCATCCCTGAAAGATCTGCAGTCCCTGACTATGATGCCCTTCCGGAGCATCCTCTCTGTGAGGACATCAGATCTCTCAGAGGTCTCTATGTAGAGGAAGTTGCCCCACGAGGGACTCGCCTCGACGATCTCTGAGAGCAGCAGCCCCCTCTCTCTCTTTATAAGCTCCACAGATCGCCGCATGTGCTCCAGGTCGCTCAGCGCTGCAATGCCAGCCGCAACCGCAGGGGTCGTGACTCCAAAGAACGGCGGAGCAGCCTTTCTGTAAGCCTCAGCGATCCATTCGGGGGCAAGCGCATAGCCGAGGCGGACTCCAGCGAGGCCGAACGCCTTCGACATGGTCCTACCGACGACGAGATTATCGTAATCGTTCAACAGATCCACCATGCTCCTCTCCGCGAACTCCACGTATGCCTCGTCCAGGAAGACCACCGCATCTGTGGACTCGATCACCGATCGCAGCAGATCCTCATCGATGACCTCGCCGGTTGGATTGTTCGGAGAGCATATGAAGACCATCCCGATTCTGTCGTCCCTCACACGCTCGATCAGATCTGAAGGATCTGATCGCCTGACAAACACCGGCTCTGCGCCGCAGAGGATGGTCACGATCTCGTAGAAGCTGAATGTCGGGGTGGGGATCAGCGTGCGAACTCCGTGATCCAGGAAGAGTCTGGAGAGAGTATCGATCACACCATCCATTCCAGAACCGATGAGCACCTGGCTTTCCGGAAATCCTGTGTATGATGAGATCGATTTTATGAGATCATCGACCTCCGGATACAGATTCAGAGGTGCCTCAGCTATCGCTTTTTTCACCGCAGGACTCGGTCCGTACGGGTTCTCGTTGCTCCCCAGCTTCACGATCCTCTCCGGAGGTATTCCGTAGATCCTGGAGATCTCCTCGATCCCCCTGCCCGCAACGTACGGCCTGAGGCTGGAAAGCACAGGTCTGAGTCTAGAGCGTCTCTCCAATGACATTCACCACGCGATCTATCTCATCTTTTGTTACAACAAGAGGCGGTACCAGCCGGAGCGTGTGCTCGCCTGTGCTGTTCAGCAGCACCCCCCTCTCGCGGGCGGCATCCACAACAGATCTCGCGTCCCCTTCTATGTCCACACCGACCATGAGACCAAGCCCGCGGAGACTGACAGGCAGCCTGCTCAGCTCTCTCCTGAGGTAAGAACCCATCTCCTCTGATCTCCTTACAAGATTCTCATCCCTTATTGCAGATATCGACGCCAGTGCTGCTGCGCATACCAGGGGCCCGCCGCCAAATGTGGATGCATGATCCCCGCGCTGGAAGCATCCGGAGATGCTCTCTGTGGAGAGCATCGCGCCCATGGGGAGCCCGCCGGCAATCGCCTTCGCAAGGGTCATTACATCGGGCATCACGCCGCTGTGCTCCTTCGCAAACCATCTTCCTGTTCTTCCGAACCCTGTCTGGACCTCGTCGAAGATCAAAAGAGCCCCACAGTCATCGCATATCTCCCTGGCAGCGCGCAGGTACTCGTTCGATGCAGGGTAAACCCCTGCCTCGCCCTGGACCGGCTCCAGGATCACAGCTGCAGTTCTTTTGCTCACCGCCGATTTCAGCGACTCTGTATCATTGTAGGGCACAAATGTGGCCTCGTTGAGGGGGCGGAACGGCTCCCTGTAGTTCACCTTGTATGTCAGCCCCAGAGCACCCAGCGTCCTGCCGTGGAAGCTGCCGGTCGCTGCAACGACCTCATACCTTCCGGTGGCCCGCCGAGTTAGCTTCAGTGCGGCCTCCACGCTCTCGGTGCCTGAGTTGCAGAAGAAGACCTTGTCCATGCCGCTCAGCGATTTCAGCTCCTCTGCGAGCCTGACCTGGTTCTCTGTGTAGTAAAGATTCGATGTGTGTATGAGGATCTCGCACTGCCTCTTTATCGCCTCTACCACCCTCGGATGGCAGTGTCCGACGTTGTTCACAGCTATACCTGCAACGAAGTCTATGTACTCCCTGCCGTCCAAGTCCCAGACCCTGGCCCCTGAGCCGCGAACTATCAGGACTGGCTGTCTCGTATATGTCTGGAATATCGCCCCTGCCTCTCTCCTCACGATCTCATCGATGCTCATAGGAACCTCCTAGCAAACCTCAGGCTCTCTCTTATCTGCGCCTTTACATTATTGCACGTTATCCCCATATGCCCGGGGTACATGCAGCTCACATCCAGCTCCAGCAATTTCTCTATAGATCTCACGAGATCCTCTGTGGATCCTCCGAACAGATCCGTCCTTCCTATATTCCCGTCCGGAAATACAGTATCCCCTGAGAAGAGGATGCCATCACGCCGCTCATAAAGGCATATGCTCCCGGGGGAGTGTCCCGGCGTGTGTATCACCTCAAGCTTCGCATCTCCCAGATCGAGGACCATACCATCTTCCAGGGGCATATCCACCTCAAACTCCGGCGCGGTGTCGCCGAAAAGGTACGCCACTGTCGCCAGATCATCGCCCACAAGACCTATCTCCTCTTTTGATAGCAGGATCCTGGCGCCAGTCCTCTCCTTTATCGCAGGCGCAGCTGCAGAGTGATCGTGATGGCAGTGAGTGAGAATGATCATCTCGAGCTCCTCTGGATCGATGAACCTTCCGATATTTCTGATTGTGGGCTCTGAGAACATCCCTGCATCGATCAGGACCGGCCGCTCGGCCATGACCAGGTATGCGTTGCCGTCGTAGGCCGCACCGCTAACCTTATGCACCTCAACCATCTAAACACCTTCTGGCCAGATAACGTCTGGATATATAATGGTAACATGACTCTGATGGAAGACGCAAAAAAGGGGAAAATACCCGATGCGCTCAGGAGGGCTGCCGAGACTGAGGGAGTGGATCCGGAAGCGCTCAGGAGGCTCCTGGCAGCAGGTCGTGTAGTGGTCCCCATGAACGCCCGGAGGATGAGAGAGAGGGCGGTTGGCATAGGAGAGCTTCTGTGCACAAAGGTCAACGTCAACGTCGGCACATCCCCCTCGCTCTCCGATCTAAGTGGCGAGGTGGAGAAGGCAGTGGCTGCCGTGAACGCCGGAGCTGATACGATAATGGATCTATCGACCGGCGGGAATCTAGATGAGATACGAAGGGCTGTGCTCAAAGCCGTAGATGTCCCCGTTGGAACTGTGCCGATATATCAGGCTGCTGTGGAGGACAAACTAACGTCACAGGGCATGTTCAACGCCCTGGAGCTCCATGCAAAGGATGGGGTCGATTTCGTCACGGTCCATGTCGGCGTGAACAAGGAGTCGATGAGGCGCCTGAGCAGGGATCCGAGGCTCATGGGCGTTGTCTCACGTGGCGGCTCTCTCACAATCAAATACATCACAGAGACCGGAGAGGAGAACCCGTACTACGAGGAGTTCGACTACCTGCTCGAGATCGCGAGGGAGCACGACCTGACCCTGAGCCTGGGCGATGGTCTCAGGCCAGGATGCATAGAGGATGCGAGCGACCGGGCGAAGTACATGGAGTTCATACTCCTCGGCGAGCTTGTCGCGCGGGCCAGGGAGGCGGGCGTCCAGGCCATGGTCGAGGGCCCGGGCCACGTGCCCGCAGATGAGATAGAGACCAGCGTGAAGGCGATGAAGCATCTTACAGACGGAGCTCCCCTGTATCTTCTCGGTCCGATAGTCACAGACATAGCTCCAGGGTATGATCACATCACAGCTGCCATGGGCGGTCTGATCGCTGGCATGGCAGGCGCCGACTTCCTCTGCGCCACCACGCCCAGTGAGCACCTCGATCTCCCCACTTTGGATGACATAGTCGAGGGAACTGTGGTTACCAGGATCGCGGCCCATGCAGCCGATCTCACCAAGCCCGGGGTCAGGGAGCGCGCCAGGGCATGGGACAGGAGGATGGCTGACGCCAGGGCCAGGCTCGACTGGGAGGCTCAGTTCAGAGAGGCGATAGATCCGACAAGAGCGAGAAGGATCCGCCACAGAAGAGGTATCGATGTGGAGACCTGCACGATGTGCAGCGAACTCTGCGCGATACGGATCGCGAGAGAGGCCATGAAGCATGAGCGCCCTGATGAATCTTGAGAGGGCAGCGGAATCTCTCATTAGATATCTCAGTGTGGGGACTGATGATCTCACGCGTCACACCGGGATAGGGGAGAAAGACTTCGTGCCCGTGGAGCCAGAGCCGTTCGAAGGCAGGATCTTCGCTGTTGACGGCTCCAACATCAAGGTCTGCGATCTCTCTGTGGTCAAGGCGAACCACATCCGTGTGGGGTATGTGGTTTACAGGGGCAGGAGACGGGAGAGGACAGAGGTAACATACAATGATATCTTCGTCGCTGACAGGCATACCTACATGGAGTGGTTCAGGGAGCCGCTGGAGAGGCTCGACATTGATATCGATCTGAGCAGCCTCCGCGGGAGCGAGCTCGACAGGATATCAACATACTTCAGAGAGCTGCAGGAGTACCTGGCTCTCGATGCAGCGCTTTCTGAATCAGAGGAGGGCGATCTGCTTCTTTACGACGGCGGCTTCGCCATCTGGAAGGACCGCCCCTTCGGAAGAGTAGTGGCTGATATCATAAAGAGAGCATCTGAGCGCGGGGTGGACCTACTCGGCGTGAGCAAGTCCAGCAGCTTGTCGTGGGGAGACATATCAATGCCTCTGGTCTACCATGTCTCCCGTCTCGGGAAGAGCCTGCTGCCCGGAAGGGCATGGTATCTTGATCTCAGCGGAAAGAACGTCAATCCGGATCCGCTCGAAGAGCGCTGGCACGGGCGCATTTGCATCGTGCTCTTCCATCCGCTGGCCGATCGGGCATTCAGGGTTGATATACCCTCTTATCTGAATGGGCGCATATCCACCGCGCTCTCGAAGGCTGCCGCGTTCTCGGGATCTTCTGAATGTCTCGGCTATCCGCATGCTCTGTTCAGGGCGCACCACGACCTGAAGATATCCGCTCCTGAGGGAGATACGATCTGGATCAAAATGATGGAGTTGATAGCGCAGCGCCAGGGCGTGAGGATGAGGGATCTCAGAAACGTCACAGACTACCACGAGATCCTGGACAGCCTCTGACGCCAGATCATAATATATGGCTCAGAATGGCATGCGGATCTATGAGACCCATCCGATGCCATATGATGTATATCCCCAGAAAGGTGCCCAGGGTTGCACCCAGGTTTGCGAGGGCGGCGACGAGCACCACTCTGAAGAACCGGTTCTCCATCATCTCTTCCATGCTCTCGGCGCTCGCCAGGCGCTTAACATCCCCCACAGTTGGTTTCCTCTTCCAGGCCTCGACCATTCCGGCGAACCATCCTGCAGCGACCAGCGGATTCAGTGTGGTCATCCAGGCTATCATGAATGCTGTGAGGATCGATAAGGGATGGCCCTTTGCAGCCACGACACCCAGCGCTGCAAGCCCGCCGGTCACCAGGAACCATATGCCAAATGCTAGGAGCACCACGCCGCTCGAGTATCCTGCGGCCAGGATGTACACAAACGTGGCGATTATCAGCAGCGTCACCGCGACGCCGAATACCTTCCCCATGCTGAATCTCTTTGCGGAAGGCATCTCGAGGGCCGAGGTCTCTGGTATAAGCGATGGATCTGCCAGGTAGCGCGTTATGCCCTCCCGATGGCCCGCCCCGACGACCGCGAGAACTCTGCCGTGTTTCGAGAGCTCGTAGAGATTCCTGGCGATGTATGCATCCCGCTCATCTACAAGCGCCCTGGCAGCAGACGGCGCGATCTTCCTGAACTCCGCCACGAGCTGGGATACCACATCCGAATCGGTGACGCTGTCCACATCGAGATCCTCCTTGCCGAAGCCGAGTGCGGCTGCGACGAGACTCCAGAGCATCTTCATCTTCTCCCAGATGCCCATCGCCGACCAGAAGCGCTGTATCGTTATGCCGATGTCTCTGTCGACCAGGGCAACCCTTGCATTGACTGCTCTGGCAGCCTCTATGGCTGCGAGCATCTCAGCTCCCGGCTTCACGCCCATCTCAGAGCCTATCTGTCTCTGCAGATATGCGAGCAGCCACTGGACCAGAACCAGGTAGATCTTCCCACCGCTCAGAAGCTCGCTTATTTTTATATCCTCATCCCTCTCCTGGTTGGTGAGGGCGAGATACCGCCTCTGACAGAGCTCGACAGCCACTATATCAGGCCGGGTCTGCTCTATCGCCTCTCGCACCTCAGCAACGCTCTTCTCCGAGACGTGTGCAGTGCCTATGATCACGATCTCGTTTCTTGCATCCGTTACCGATCCTTCCGTGATATCTGCCATTTACAGCCTCACATCCGAGCAGAGCTCGATGGCCCTGAGAAGGTCCTCTCTTGATATTATGCCCACCAGCCTGCCATCCTCGATGACGGGGAGCCTTCTTATCTTCTTATCGCCCATGATCTTTATTGCCGCAGTCGCCTCATCTTCCGGCCCTATGACATATATATTTCTGGTCATGACATCTCCCACTGTGGTGGTATCGCGGAGCGATTCGGGGACGCGCTGGAGGTCGGTGATCGTAACTATACCAACAAGCTCGTCACCGACCATGACCGGGTAGCCTCGGTGCTTCTCGTAGAACATCAAACGCATCAGCTCCGATAAGCTCATCTCCGGAGGCACAACTTTCACATCCTTTGACATTATGTGCCTCACCTTTATGCCACTCAGGCTGTCTGTTATTGTGGTGCTCCTGTCCTCCTCAGATGCTGCGATGTAGAGGAATATGCCTATGATGAGAGTGAGGAAGTTCAGCGTGAAAAGCCCGAGGAATATGAGAAATACCGCAAATATCTTACCAAGGGCTGCTGCGTTCTTTGTCGCGACCACATAGGGCATCCTGGTCGAGAACCACGCCCTGAGCACGCGCCCACCGTCCATGGGAAACGCGGGGATGAGATTGAATATCATCAGGATGATGTTCATTATTCCCAGCGTCCACAGAAGTATTGAGAACGGATGGTTCTTGCCAAGCAGCGATTCCGACTGAGCGTAAAGCAGTATCGAGATCATGCCGAGAGCCCCGCTGACTGCAGGCCCGGCTATCGCCATTCTCAGCTCCATCGATGGGTTTCTGGGGATCTCCTCCATCGAGGCGACGCCGCCGAAGAAGTAGAGGGTGATGCTTCTTATCTCTATGCCATACCTTTTTGCGATAAATGAATGGCCGAGCTCGTGAAGCCCCACGCAGACGAAGAGAAGCACTGCGAAGACGAGGGAGTATACCCATCTGATGATAGGAGGCTCGACAGCGCCGAATCCGTAGAGTTTGCCGAAGACGTTTGCGCTGACGCTCCCGAAGAGATACGCAACCCAGGGAATGATCAGAAGAAATGTGACGTGAAGCCTTATCGGTATCCCCATGACCTTGCCGAGCTGTATGGAGCTTTCCATGTTATAAGCTTGTCAACTGGAGTTAATATCTTTTGGCTTTTCCCTGGACTCATCGGGCTGTCCGATAAGAGTTCGCTTATCGATGTGGTCATCTCAAGATCGTCACACATCGGTTCGGTTTGGTGTATTTTCCACTCACATTCCCTGGCATTGTCTTCTGCTATTTGCAGGACAATGCCGCTGATCTCCGATGATGGGATTCTCTGGCGGAGATTCTTGCTTTATGCTTGGCCTTTATGATTTCGAGCAGAGTTCGATCATCGATCGTTCTTCCTGGGAGGATGACCTCGAGTATCTCCCTGACGTCCTGGACTGTCAGGAGATCAGCATTTGAACAGAGCTCGATCTGCATCATCTAGACAGCGAGCATTGCGAGCAGGACCATCGCGACATGATGTTTGGAGCATTCACCGCCGTGCCACTTCTCTCTTCTCCTGCTGTGTTGAATAATTAAGAGCTTTAAGGTCGATAGCTATTGATTTTTACTAGGATTGCAATTCGTATGAATCCAGCCTATGCTATCGGATTCTCAAACATTATTCAACACAGCATCTTCTCCGATAACTATTTCCGCCCATCCACAAAAAAGAGATCGGTGATTTTCGATGCCTGAGTTTGCCACACCGTTTGCAGGCATGGCCGGCGATAGGAAGCTGACCAAGCAGGAGCTCGTGAGGGCGATAAGGTATGTCATCGCTGCTGAATACGAGGCGATCCAGCTCTACACGCAGCTCGCAGAGTCGATAGACGATGAGCGTGCGAGGGCAGTGCTGATCGATATAGCGGATGAGGAGGTCGTGCACGCCGGGGAGTTTTTGAGGCTTCTAAAGGAGCTCGAGCCGCGTGAGGAGGAGCTGTATAAAGAGGGTTACGAGGAGGTCGAGGAGATACTGGAGAAGCTCAGAAAGTGATCTCTCAATTCAGGCCGCTGAGTCAGTTTGGTCTCGAGGCTCAGACTGTCCTGTCTGCTCGGCTTCACACGATGAAATCGATGTTCTTCGATCCTTAGATGCGCGTCATAAAAAGAAACCTTCGCGGCGATGAGGGCGAGATATCGCTTGTTGCGGAGAGCCTCGACGATCTCTGGCACCTGAAACACCTCGTCTCTCCTGGAGATCTGGTGTTCGCAACAACACAGCGCAAGATCTCAGGCGCCACAGACAAGCTCAGGCCGGAGAAGGCCGAGCGGAGGACTGTGCGGCTTGGAATTGCAGTCGAGGCTGTGGAGTTCCACACGCACTCCAACTGGCTCAGGATCCATGGGGTGATAAAGTCAGGAGTCGATATAGGCTCATATCACACGCTCAACATCGAGGTCGGCTCAGAGCTCTCGATAATAAAGCGATGGCGCCCTGATGAGCTCCAGAGGATCGAGGAGGCTGTTGCGGAATCGAACCGTCCGCGGGTCGTCCTGGCGCTCGTCGAGGAGGGCGAGGCCACGATAGGCGTCCTCCGGCAGTTCGGTGTCCAGACGGTGGCCGATATCAGGGGCGGGAGCGGGAAGGGCGCTGGAGCCGGTGGCAGGGATGAGTTTCTCAGAGAGGTCGCGGATCAGATTGCAAACTCAGCGGGCGATGAGGCATATGTTGTCCTGGCAGGCCCGGGCTTCACGAAGGAGGATCTGAGAAAGGTCATCGAGACGAGACATCCAGATATCCTCAGGCGTCTTATCATGGATGATGCGTCATCAACAGGCAGATCCGGATTCCAGGAGGTTCTGAGAAGGGGTGCTGTTGACAGAATCGTCGAGGCGAGCAGGATATCGCGCGAGACGCGGCTCATGGACGATCTGCTCAAGGAGATAGCGACCGACGGGAGGGCTGCATACGGCCCGAGGGAGGTCAGGGAGGCTGCGAACTACGGAGCCATTGAAACCTTGATGATCACAGACAATCTCGTGCGAAGGGGTGACATGGAGGGCCTGATAAGAGATGTCGCAGCCGGGCGCGGGAGGGTTGTGATATTCAGCTCCGAGTTCGAGCCAGGGGAGAGGCTGGATGCGCTGGGAGGCGTCGCTGCGCTCCTGCGGTTCAAGATCCCGAGATCATGAGGATGAGAGAAACTCAGATTGTGATATGATCTTAGCAACAGAATAGTCCGGAGGCCAGGGGATCATCTACCTGTAGCGATCATGTCTCATTAAATCTTCAGAGGTTTATCTGCTCTGCAGCTGTGTTTCTGGGCATCGTTTCGATCAACAGATTAAAATAGGAGATTCGCAGAAGAGATAACAGTTTAAGTCTGTATCAAATTTAGATGGAGGGAAAGATTTGAAGAGAGCGATACTGCTGCTTGCAGTTATGGTTATTATAACGGGGGTCTCCTCTGCGTATATTGATCCCACTCCAGGGAAATATCCCTACGAGGTCGCGGAGAAGAACGTGACCTTCAACTTCGAGCAGGACGTCCAGGGCAGCGGCTACTTCATGACATACAGGTATGCTAAGGCCGGCGCACTTGCGTTCAAGGACTACGTCCACGGCTCCGGGTCCATCGATAACGAGTTCGTGATGTTCACACAGGAGCTCGACAAGAACACGCACCCGATAGATGCTGACTGGGTCGACGAGAACGTCTCATGTATCTCCGTGAAGGAGGACAACGTGATGGTCTACTCGCCGTACCAGTTCGCGATCGGCAAGGGCTACTACGCTGTTAACCCGCTGGTCTTCGACTCGCTGCTCAAGGAGAAGACCTGGATCAAGAACTACCGCGCTGGAACCTCGATGCACCATGAGATAGAGTATGCGCATGGCATAGACAAGGAGCTTGAGGTCCTTGCGAAGGAGAAGTACTTCCACCAGTACGATCCGGTCTATGAGGGCGTTGGATACACACAGATGAAGATCAACGAGCACGTCGACAACGGCAAGGTCCACTTGGGAGTGCTCCAGGCATCATCCGACTACACCGCAAATTCAAGCGTGCTGGCATATCCAGGCACCGCACTGACCGGCAGCGCGCTGAGCGGTATAAGGGCGTACAAGAACCCGGCGATAGAGATCGATGAGGACTACTTCGGCACATATGACATAACAAAGAACATGACGCTGAACGTGCCGTACAAGCTAACCCAGAAGAGCGAGGACTGGCTCCCCTGCTGCTCAGGCGGATGGGCTGACATCCCGCCTGGACTGAAGAAGGGCTTCGGCTCGAGCGCTGCTGGCATATTCGACTGCTCCTGTCTCAAGACCGCCAGGGCAGGAATGTACGGACCGACAGATGTGAACCCGCCGTTCAAGGCGTGGGCATAGATAGGGTTCACCCCTATCTTCTGTTTTATTAACAAGCTTTTTCTGCCCATCGCTTTTTATTTACGCAAAATGCGCTTCGATGAATGGGAGAGGATCTACGGGAAGATCCTCGAGGATCTCGGATTCTCCCGATCGAGAGATGAGGAGGCGGCCCGCGTCCTCTCCTCGCTTCTCAGATCCGCAGATCAGGTCTCGCTGGAGGAGATCGATCAGATCATCCGCGGGAGGGACGTGGTCGTCTGCGGCAACGCCCCCTGCCTGAGAGATGATATCGGAAAGATAGGGCCATCCGATGTGGTGGTGGCAGCAGATGGCGCCACGTCGGTGCTTCTCGAGCATGCCGTTCTCCCTGATCTCATCGTGACGGATCTCGACGGATACATGCCGGATATCCTCGAAGCCAACAGGCGTGGATCCATGGTGGTTGTACATGCTCACGGCGACAACATCGAGAAGCTCATGGAATACGTCCCGCATCTCAGACGGATCTTGGGAACCACGCAGGCGCATCCCCTCGAGAACGTCCACAACTTCGGAGGGTTCACAGACGGTGACAGGGCAGTCTTCCTGGCGGTGGAGTTCAAACCGAGAAGCATCCGCCTGATCGGCTTCGATCTCGAGGATCAGAACGTAACTCCGAGAAAGATGAAGAAGCTCCAGTGGGCCAGGAGGCTCATCGAGATCGCACTTGGAGCGCCATGATCGATCCCGGACTGCTTTTATACCCGGAGTCCATCTTTCGAAGGGTGAGGTTCCATTGATTCTCAGAACTCATTATTCCGGTGAGATCAGTCCGGATATGGACGGATCAGAGGTCACGCTGGCAGGACATGTGCACGAGATCCGCGACCTTGGAGGCATCTGCTTTCTCGTGCTGAGAGACAGAGAGGGGCTTGCGCAGGTAACAGTTCTCACTAAGAGAGCGGACAAAAAGCTCGTTGAGATCGTGCGCGGAGTGAGCAGGGAGAGCGTGGTTCTAGTTCGCGGGAAGGTCAAGTCGGAGCCGAAGGCGCCCAATGGCTTCGAGATCATACCTGAGGCTGTCGAAGTCCTTTCGAGGGCTGACTCGCCCCTGCCGCTCGATCCCACAGGCAAGGTGGGCGCGGAGCTCGACACAAGGCTCGATGCGAGGTTTCTGGACCTGAGAAGACCCGCGTCCATGGCGGTCTTCAAGATAGAGTCCGCTGTTATGAGAAGCCTGAGGAACACATTCTACGAGAATGGCTTCATCGAGGTCTGCACGCCCAAGATCGTGGCGACCGCCACGGAGGGCGGCACAGCTCTCTTCCCGATAAGCTACTTCGAGCGGGAGGCCTTCCTGAACCAGAGCCCGCAGCTCTACAAGCAGATGCTGATGGCCACCGGGCTCGACAGGGTCTTTGAGATAGGGCCGATATTCAGGGCGGAGGAGCATGATACCAGAAGACACCTGAACGAGGCGATATCTGTGGATGTGGAGGTGAGCTACGCGGATCACGAGGATGTGATGGCGCTTCTCGAGAACGCGGTTGCATCTGCCTACAGATACGTCTCGGAGAACTGCGATAGGGAGCTCCGGATTCTTGGAATTGAGCTTGATGTTCCTAAGACGCCGTTCCGCAGGATCACCTACACAGAGGCGCTGGAGATGGCCAGCGAGTCGGGAAGGAGGAGCATGGAATGGGGAGATGATATCGATACGGAGACGGAGCACTATCTGGGATCCGTCATCGGCGAGCACTACTTCCTCACAGACTGGCCGAGCTCTGTGAAGCCGTACTACACGCAGCCTTATGATGATAAACCTGAGATATGCAAGGGGTTCGATCTCATGCATCCATCGATGGAGCTCGCGAGCGGCGCGCAGCGGGTCCACGATTATGAGCTCCTAGTGAACAGGATACGGGAAAAGGGGCTGAACCCGGAGAGCTTCGAGTTCTATCTCAAGCCATTCAGGTACGGAATGCCGCCCCATGCAGGCTGGGGCCTGGGGCTTGCGCGCCTGGTCCAGACGATGCTCCGGCTGGAGAACATCAGGGACGCGGTGCTCTTCCCGCGGGACAGGAGAAGACTGGTTCCCTGAGCATGACGGTGCACGTTCACCTCTTTGGGATCGGGACGAGTTTGGTCTCAAGACCGCAGCGCCTCTGAGGCCTGGACGGTAGCAGATGCTGCGGCTTCTGAGACCAGATCACTGCTGCGTGGATCTCTGCGATCTCATGCTCTGGAATCCGTCTGCTCCTGGCCGGAAATGCAGATCTCAATGGTATCAAGAGATGCGACAGCTCTGGCTTGCGAACTGCATCCCGATGCATCACCGATCACTCCATGTGTTCGGCGGACCGGCGAAAATATAAATAGGTTCCAGAAGCCCAGTATCCCCATTTAGGAGATCACCAGATGTCCCATGCGGTCAGCGTGCCTGTTCCGCTCAGCATGAGCAGTGGGCGGCAGGAGGTATCTTGCTTGTTCAAGATAGAGTCGAGGAACCTATCGCTATGGTACGGGAGCAAGCAGGCTCTGAAGAACATAACCCTGGGGATTCCTGAGAACAGGATTACAGCTCTAATAGGCCCATCTGGATGCGGAAAATCGACATTCATCAGGTGTATAAACAGGATGAACGATCTCATACCCAACGTCAGGATAGAGGGCGAGATGCTCTACGATGGCAAGAACATCTACGATAAGGCCATGGATGTCGTCTCTCTCAGAAAGAAGATAGGCATGGTCTTCCAGAAGCCAAATCCATTCCCGATGTCGATCTACGATAACGTTGCATACGGGCCGAGGATTCACGGATACAGGAACATCGACAGGATCGTGGAGCAGAGCCTGAAGGACGCCGCTCTCTGGGAGGAGGTGCAGGACAGGCTCGATCAGCCGGCCATGGGCCTGAGCGGTGGGCAGCAGCAGAGGCTCTGCATAGCAAGGGCGCTGGCCATGAGACCGGAGGTCCTGCTATTCGATGAGCCATGCAGCGCTCTCGACCCGATATCGACCTCCCGCATAGAGAGCCTCATGGAATCGCTCAGGGGCAAATACACACAGATCATAGTGACTCATAACATGCAGCAGGCTGCGAGGGTCTCAGATTACACCGCATACTTCTACATGGGGGAGATGATAGAGTTCGGGGAGACGAAGCAGCTCTTCGAGAACCCGAGGGAGAGGAGCACAGAGGATTATATCACAGGGAGGTTTGGTTAGCTCTTGGGAGTGGGGGTTTCATGAGTCCGTACAGGGAGAGGTACCACAGGGATCTGAATGCGCTCAGAGAGATGACCAAGGAACTCTCTGATCTCGTCTCCTCCTCGATAGAGAGATCTGTGGAGGCGCTCTGCAGGAACGATGCCGCCCTGGCCAGGGAGGTCGTTCAGGGTGACTACGTGGTGGACGATCTGAGCGTGAAGATGGAGAGCAAGTGCCTGGAGCTCCTCGCCCTTCAGCAGCCCATGGCGAAGGACCTGAGGATGATAATCGGCATACTGAAGATCGGGATAGATCTCGAGCGCGCAGGAGATCTGGCTGTGGACATAGCGAGGGCTGTGATCCAGACGAAGGACAAGGACCATATAGAGAAGCCTGATGGTCTATCTAAGATGGCCGGCATCGCGGTTGAGATGTTATCAGGGGCGATGGAGGCTCTCGAGAAGGGGGACCCGGAGATGGCGAGGAATGTGACCAAGCACGATTACGAGATCGATTCACTTTATGTAAAGGTGCGTGATGCGCTCATGATAATGACGGCTGAGAACATGGGCATCATGGACCAGACGATCCCTCTGTTGATGGTGAACAGGCACCTTGAGAGGATCGGGGATCACATCTGCAACATCTGCGAGTCCATAGTTTATATGATAGAAGGAAAGAGAGAGCACCTGAATTAAGAGATCGACATGGAGACCAGAAAGGTTCAGAGGACCGGGAAATCGACATTCATAGTCTCGCTCCCGAAGGGCTGGGCGGTGAGAAACGGCATAAAGCCCGGGTCCATAGTGTACATCACACAGGGGGAGAGCGGGGATCTCATACTCTCGCCTGAGCGGACGAGCCAGAATTTGAAGGTGAAGCTGGATATAGGGGAGAAGTCCGGAGAGGCGCTGATCAGGGATATCATCGGGTGTTATTTATCAGGCTACAGAACGATCGAGGTGGTCTCCCCTTACATGACCCCGGAGCAGAAAAGGGACATACACCAGATTGTGAGCAAGCTGATCGGTCCCGAGATACTTGAGGAGACAGGAAACAAGGTTCTGATCCAGGATCTTTTGAACTCTGAGGAGCTCCAGTCGGACAGGGCACTCAGGCGGCTCAGGACCGTTGTGAGATCGATGATACAGGATTCAATCGACTCTCTGATAGGAATGAAGAAAAACCTTGCACAGGATGTCATACAGCGCGATGACGATGTGGATCGTCTGAACTTGCTGGTGTCACGCCAGTTCACCGAGATGCTTAGGACGGGCGCCCTCTCGCAGAGCTCGCTTGATGTCATCACAGCCTTCAACTATGCGCTTGCGGCATCCAACCTGGAGAGGATCGCAGATCACGCACACACCATAGCAACTCTGGTGATCGAGCACAGCATGCCGGTTCCTGATGATATGGCTGTGGAGCTCTCGAGGATATCCGCGATCATAGCTGGTCTCATAGATGAGGCCATATCGGCGCTGCTTAACAGAAACACAGAGATAGCGAACTCGATAATAGAGCGAACAAAGGAGATACGCGATGAGGCGATGAGGAACCTCGAACCCATCATATCCAGCTCATCATCAGTGGTAGACCAGGAGGAGATCATGATGAGGATGGTGGTATCAAGCAGCATCGCGAGATTCCTGGATCACATAAAGAACATCGGCGAGTTCACCATCAATATGACGCATGCTCAGCTGCGTAGCTCGTGATCTTCCATGTAATGTGATCTACCGCGTCCTGAAGCTTCCCACTTAATAGCCAGAACTTGCATCACAGATATGTGGTTGGAGTTTTTGGATCTGTGTGGGTACGGTCTCACAACCATGTGATGAGATGGTTTCTGGAAATTCAGAGATGGTATCATATTCTGGGTTTCATACACACCTAGCTCGATGCCATTCTCTTTTGCTTCGTTCAGCTTCTCGAGAAGCTGGTTTTAGAGCCACCTAAAACATCTGAGCTTCGGCCGACTTTGTATCGCCTTAATGAAATATCGGATACCTCTAGCTGATGAACATCACTTCTCACTCTGGACTCCAAATATTATATGCGAGGCGCGCTGCCTTCCGGGAATGCTCATTTTCCGTATCTCTTTGCCTGATGGAGTTTCTGGACAGATCCGTAGAGATTCTCCTGGTTTTCCTGCTTTTCTGGCGTTTGAGAAATCTGTTTTGCTGCGGAAATTTGCCTTAGCACAGCAATCAGACTTCAACCATGACACCCATACAGATATAATTAAATTACACCCTTACTGGAAATACTTATATCTGATCAGTATCTTAATTACGTATCAAAGGTAGGTGATGCGAATGGATCCCATAAGATGTGTTCTTCTCATTGTTGTGCTCCTCGCGATGCCCGCAGCATATGCAATATCAGTGAGCTACGGCTCCAGCGGTTATGGTGGATCTGTTACGCTCTCTGAGAGCTACGAGCTGGACTCCTCCACAGGGCTCTCGGAGTCGACGAACCTAGGCCAGGGATCGGTGGAACAGACGAAGAGCGTTTCTGGAACAGGGATCAATCGCATCTCTACATCTATATCATCAAAGGGGTACAGTGCTGGAAGCAGCATTGAGAGCACTTCATCCCTCTCACTATCCAGTGCGGTTGCCGGCGATGGCAGTGGCGCGGGCGTCTCGCAGGCCTTCTCAGCCTCAGGCTCTGTATCATCCTCACTGGAAGGAGTCAGCGGTGATCTCAAGGCTGTGCACAGCGCAGGTGTGGAGGCCGGTCTGCTATCATCCGCTCAGAGCATTGGCTTGGGAAAGGACGTTTCAGCGATGGAGAGCATTCAGATCGCCGGCACGAACGGATACATCTCAGCCGGATTTTCGAGCAGAGACGGGACCGGGGAGGTGGCATCCGCATTCTCGCAGGGAGAGATCTGTGGAATCCTCGGGTCAGATAGCGCTGCTGTCCACGGAGATCTCGCCCTTAGCGGCCCTGGAGGTTTGAGTGCGTATGCATCTGATCCGGAGAGCAGCAGCAAGCATGAGATCCTCTTAGAGGATGAGGGAAGCGATGCGGACGAGGGTGCATCCGCACAGCTTCTCGCCTCAGCCAACGGATACGCGCTCTCAGGTGCATCCCTGAGCGCAACCGGGGATAGGGTGAGCATCTGCTCGGTCATATCCAACCCGAAGGGGAGCCTGGTCACGAAAGAGGCGCAGAGCGGAGTGTCGAAGCCGATGAACTCTCAGTCGCTGGGAGTGGCCACCGGAAACAGCGTGACAACAACCTGGAGCAGGTCTGGAAGAGGGAAGATATCTCCGATCTCATCAACCTACACGAGCCAAGATGGTACCAAATACGTATCCAACAGCGTCAGCGGCTCAGGGTATCCGTACAGCGTATCTGGCTCGGCCACGATCAGCCAGAGCAGCGCTGCGATGTACCAGACTTTAGGCAGCACGAATGGGGCGCTCACAACATCCCAGAGCGCGTGGTCGAGGAGCAACGGTGAGGATCTCAGAGCAACCAGCTCTCTCACATCATCCGGCACCATTTCAGGCACACAGATCGCCATCTCGGATCCACTCAAGGTCGTAAGCTCGCAGTCACTCACAGTAACAGGCACAGCAACTGCATCATCATCATCCAGAGCGAGCTCGAATGGCGACAGCTCCTCCGCCTCGGCGAGCGTAAGCGGCGCAAAGACCATGGCTCTAACAACACTCGCTGATGCATCGAACACACTCTACGACAACAAGCTCCACCACAGAACCGGAGCGCTCGCTGATGCCTCAGGGTATGCCTCATCGATAAAGGCTGACAGCTCCGCATTTTATCTCAATAACTTCGCGAGATCTCACGGCGAGTGGACAAAGGCCGGATCAGGAGAGCTCACGGTCAGCGCTGAGACCGTTAAGAGCGCGGTCTCGGATGTGGAGATGAAGACTGGAAGCGATGCCGCCTTGTCATACACACAGTCTGGCACAGGATCTACCGTGAAGAGCGGGCTGTACACATATGCTTCTGCCAGATCAGGCGGTGATGTGTACCTGTATCAGAGCCACCTCTACTCGCATGCGTACCCGAAGAACGACCACCACGAAATGGACGAGCATGTATCCACTGCGTCCTCGGCCATATCAGCGAAGAAATCGGACATGAAGATACAGCAGTGGGAGAACGGAAAGTGGGTTTCATCAAAGAGCTACTACAGCTCTGGGAGCTACACAGCCGCGGTGAGATCCAATGATATAGTGACATCCTCATACAAATGGGACAGGCTCTGGGAGGTGCAGCCCAGAGGCAAGACGCCATACGACAGGGTTCCTTGGGGAGTGGAGTACATGTACAGCAGCTCATCGCTCTCGAAGACCTATGGCGGAAAGGGGATAGATGTTGCGATAATAGACACCGGCGCTGACACGCTCCATCCGGACCTTCTCATGCGTATCGAGGACTTCGCAGATGCATACGGTCCAGGAGAGTACACGCAGTCCGACCCACATGGCCACGGAACCCATGTGGCAGGGACTATAGTCGCTGATGGAGGATTCGATGGGAAGGGCATCTACGGCATGGCGCCTGAGGCCGATCTGAGGGTTTACAGCACCAACTTCCTCTACAGCGATGTCGCCAGCGGAATATACAGGGCCACGGATCTCGGAGCTGAGATAATATCGATGTCACTGGGCGGCTCTGTGGAGTCAAGCACACTCAACAGAGCTCTTGATTACGCAATGGCAAATGGGGTGATGGTTGTGGCCGCGGCCGGAAACGGCCTGCCGTACAATCCAACAATGGCAACGCCTGCACGCTACCCCGGAGTCATAGGCGTCGGCGCCATAGACAGCTCCGGAAATGCGATATGGTGGTCCTCACCCGGCTCGAACGACGGCGATTACATCCCCGAGGGCAACGAGGTCACCTTCGGAGCTCCCGGCGTGAGCGTTTACTCGACGTACCCGACTTACAAAGGATACTACACAACGATGAGCGGCACGAGCATGGCAACTCCACATATCGCAGGGACCGCTGCCAGCCTGTGGTCCAGATACCTGATATACGGAGACGGGGCGAACGATATCAAGAGCCTGATGATGAACAATGCGAGACAGAACGATGTCACCACAGTGAAGATCACCCCTGAGTCAGTGTGGTACAGAAGCTATGCAGAACCGTACTCTAACTCTGGATATTACAGCATGATATACCCGTACATGGACGGCTCAGCGACTTACTACCTGAAGATACTGCAGGGCGATGATGTTCTCACAGGTGTGGGGGTTCCAAGAATAAGTCTGTAGGGGAGTGGCAGCGTCTGCAGGGACAGGATGCTCTGTGCCATCCTGCCCCTGCGGATGTTAATGGCGATGTTCGCTGCAAAGCCTCTGTTCAGATTCGGTACGTTCGGATTCAATATAGTATTTTTTGCATCGAATGAGTCCCAAAAACCGGGCGCCACTTGATGGTGTCATGTGGGTGTCCTGGAAACCAGAGACTCTGCGGGATCCGCTCTCGCATTGGTTGATGATGCGGTTTTTGTAAGTAGTTCATCAAAAGCACGCAGCTCCTATATCTACTGCTCCACCGCATGCGCCTCCCCAGCCAGCCTGGTGCAGATCGAGGCGCATTCCACGAGCGAGGCGGTGTACGGATGCGCAGGTTCTCTGAGGATCTCGCCCGAGGGGCCCTCCTCTACGATGCTCCCCCTGAGCATGACCGCGATCCTGTCGCTCACCTTTCTCGCAAGGGCGATATCGTGCGTGATGAACAGTATCGACAGCCCCATGCGCTCCTGCAGGTCCATGAGCAGCCTCAGGATCTTAGCCTGGACGCTCGGATCCAGCGCTGATGTGGGCTCATCCGCTATGAGCAGCTTTGGATGCATGACCAGAGCCCGCGCGATGGCGACACGCTGCGCCTCACCACCGCTGAGCTGATGCGGGAATCTCCTGAGAAACTCAGGATCTGTGGACAGCTCAGCGCTCTCCAGTGCCCTCATCGCGCTCGCGATCCTCTCCTCCTCGCTTCCGATCTTCTGCACGTCCAGAGGCTCCCTCACAGCCTGAAGGACGTTCAGCCTGTGGCTTATCGACTCCTTCGGGTTCTGGAATATCATCTGCACGCGCCTGTAAAATCCAGAATCCCATCTCGCTTTGTCTCCCTCAAGAAGTATCTCCCCCGAGTCGGGCTCGATGAGCCCCATGATTATCTTCGCAAGCGTCGTCTTCCCGGATCCGCTCTCTCCCACGAGCGCAAGCGTCTCGCCCTCATACAGCGTGAGGCTGACATGCGATATCGCGGAAAAACCGTTGAACTTCTTGCACACATCCCTGATCTCCAGCAGCGGAACTATGCCGCCCCTGTGGCACGCGATCATCCTGCCATTCGATTCTGCAGCTCTCGGGACCTCTCTCTTGCATATCTCCATCCTCTGAGTGCAGCGGGGATGGAAAGGACATCCGCCGATTCCAGGTATCGTCATCCCAGGAATCCCCTGAAGGTCCTTTGTGGTGTTCATGCTCGGGAAAGATCTAAGCAGGCCTCTGGTGTAGGGATGTCTCGGGTTTCTGATCAGATCAGCAGTCGCGCCCATCTCCAGGATCATGCCGGAGTAGAGCACCGCCATTCTTCTGGATAAAGCGGATGCGAGCGATATGTCGTGTGTTATTATTAAAGAGATACGATCCGATGTTGCGGATCTGAGAAGCTCCACGATATCAGCTTTTGTAAGCGCGTCAAGCGAAGCTGTCGGCTCATCCAATATAAGAAGATCCGGGTCGTTGGCGAGCGCCATTGCGATGAGGACCCTCTGCCTCTCTCCCCCGCTCATCTGGTGCGGATACAGCCGGTACCTCATCTCATCCAGACCAACTGCAGTGAGCAGCGCACGTGCTCTCTCCCTTATGCGCGTCCCGCTCCACTTATTGTGAGCTGCTATCGCCTCGCAGACCTGCTCCTCTGCGGTGTAAACAGGATCGAGCGCGTCCTCGACGTTCTGGAAGACCATTGCCATCCTGTCACCGCGCAGACGCCTCATCTCATCCTCTGAGAGCTCCAGGAGACTCATTCCATCAAAAACTACATCCCCCTCGAGCCTGGCGTCGATGAGCCGCATTATCGACAGTCCCAGCGTTGTCTTGCCCGCTCCCGACTCTCCGACGACCGCCAGAGAATCGCCCCTCTCGAGCCTGAGGTCTATGCCCCTCAGAACCTCATGCTCTCCGTAACTGGCTCTGAGCCCAGATATCTCCAGCATCAGATCTCCTCCTGCAGCCTTGGATCCATCGCCCTCTCGAGGGATGCGGCGATCAGGCTCAAACCGACAAGCGTTAACGAGAGCAGGACTCCCGCTGGAATCAACCACCACTTCCACACATCCAGATATGTGAAGGCCATCGCCTGCTTCATCATCCTGCCCCAGCTCACCATCATCGGGTCTGAGACGCCAAGAAACGCCAGGCCGGCCTCCATGAGAACAGCGCGCCTTGCATCCTGTATCATTATAGCCACGAGGATCGGCCCCAGGTCAGGGATGATGTGCCTCCGGAGAAGGTATCTCCGGGATGCTCCAAATGAGCGGGCCGCCACGACATGTAGCCTCTCCTTGAGGGATAGCGTCTGTGATCTCACGATCCTCGCGCCGCCAGGCCAGCTGAAGAGGGATATCAGGACCATCAGTAGTCCAAGACTTGGGCGGAGGTAGGCTGCCACAAGTATCATCACGACCACTGATGGTAAGGATATCACAGCATCCACAGCCCTCATGCAGATCCTGTCATATATGCCGCCGAGCATCGCAGCGCTTCCACCGATGGCCACGCTTATCAGCGCTGAGAGAATAGCCACGCCAACCGCGATCATCAGCGATGTCCTGGCTCCATGTACCAGCTTGGCCGCGATATCCTGACCGAGATCGTCTGTGCCGAGCAGATGATCTCCGGATGGCGGGCTGAAGACCGGCCCGATATCCCGGTATGATGGAGCTATGAGGGGAGCGGATACTGCGAGGCCTGCGATAATCGCAACTATCAGCATCCCCGCAATTCCAGAGGGGCTGGATCTAACCTCTTTCCAGAGATCAACGTGCATATCTCACCCTCGGATCCAGGCGGACGTAGGTCATATCCACCAGAAAGTTCATTGTCAGTACTGTTACTGCGACGATCAGCAGCACGCCCTGTATGAGCGGGTAGTCGCGGGCGCTGAGCGCGGTGTTGAGCAGAGTCCCGACGCCAGGGTACGAGAAGATTATCTCCAGGAAGAGAGCGCCTGTTATCATGTTCGGCACTCGCATGCCTATGGCAGTCACAACCGGCAGGAGAGAGTTCCTGCCGGCGTGTCTGTATCTTATCGCCCCGTCCCTCAAACCCGTGGCCTTCGCTGTCATTATGAACCTCGCCCTGAGGGTGGTGAGCATGGCATTTCTTGTGAGCAGGTATGTTGGCGCGAGCTGGACTAACACAAGAGAGATCATAGGGAGGAGAAGATGGCGCGCAACATCCAGAACCAGATCGATTCCCTCATGCCCTGCGTAGGGACTCATCGCCCCTCCGAGAGGAGACCATCCGAGAGCCACGCCGAAGAGCAATAGGAGAACGATTCCAATGAAGAAGTCGGGCATGCCTCCAAGAAACATCATTCCTGAAAGCATGCAACCATCCAGCTTCGAGCCCCTTCTGTAGCCGGACTCTATGCCCAGAATCACTCCGACGCACGATGAGATTAGGAACGCAAGACCTGTAAGGAGCAGTGTCCAGGGAAGGAAGCCCAGGATCACATCTGAGACGCCGGTTCTGTAGTAGTAAGAGTACCCGAGATCACCGCTTAGCAGTGCTGTTATGTAAGTGATTAGCTGCATGTGCCATGGCTGGTCGAGGGCAAATCTCCTTATTATCTCAGCTTCCATCTCCGGGGTCATCGCTATCAGCGCCTCCTCCCCGTATATGGCATGCAGCGGATCGCCTGGCATCATTCTGGGAAGCACAAAGTTTAGGACGAGTATGAGGAGAAATGATACGGCGTAATTTGATAGCCAGCTTAGATCCATTTTGATGATTGAATCATACCTTTTGATTAAGATTGGCAGATTAACAGCCAAAGTATAATCACCTTATCTAACTTAATTTTATGATTATTAGTTTATTTGGACTTATTATTACCATAATTGATATAGTATTTGCTTGATATCACATGTGTAAATTGAGTTACATGATTTATTAATCTTTTGGAGAAAAACGCTCGTGACCCTGAGAGGAGCACGCCTCCTGCAACTCACCTGGAGGAAAGTGTTTTATCCGCGCGGCTCCTCAGCTCCCGCGAATGAGCTCAGGAATCAAGCATCGCGTCTACAGACTTCTTGAGCCTGGCGACGGTGAGGGTAGATGCTTTGACATCTTCATAATCTGTCTCATAGTCCTCAACGTTACAGCAGTGATACTCGAGACTGTCTGGTGGATAAACGCGCGATTTGAACATCTTTTCGATGCCTTCGAGATCTTCTCGGTCGCTGTCTTCACGCTCGAATACATTCTCAGGGTCTGGTCTTGCACAGCAGATCCTCGCTTCAGCGACCCCATCCGGGGAAGATTCAGATTTATGAGAACTCCGCTTGCAGTCGTTGATCTGCTTGCATTCCTGCCGTTCTACTTTCCGTTCGTGCTCCCGGACATGAGAGTTCTAAGAGCGGTCCGCATCTTCCGGCTGCTCCGGGTCATGAAGCTCGCGAGATACACCGAGTCGGTCGATCTCTTCATCGATGTCCTCAGGATGAAGAAGGATGAGCTTGTGCTGGTCTTGGTATCGTTGATGATACTTCTCCTGGTCTCATCCACGCTTATGTACGAGGTGGAGCATGACGCACAGCCATATAAGTTCTCATCGATACCCGCAGCCATGTGGTGGGGGCTGGTGACGCTGGCAACCGTCGGCTACGGCGACATATTTCCCGTGACGCCCGCTGGCAAGCTCATAGGCTCTGTGGTCGTGATGCTTGGGATAGGTCTCTTCGCGCTGCCAGCTGGCATAATCGCATCCGGCTTCAGCGAGGCCATCCAGAGGAGGAGGGAGCGCGAAGAGATGGTATGCCCTCACTGTGGGAAACCGATAAAAGAGTTGAGGAGAAGGTGAATCTCATCTCATGCGGTCAGTTCGAGCGTGCACGAGGATCCTGTTCTCCTGAGCCGCTGTGCCTTCATCGCCTCGACGAATGCCAGGAAGGGAGGAGATGGCCTGCCCGGTCTCGACCTCATCTCAGGATGGAACTGGCATGCGAAGAAGAAGGGATGTCCCGGGATCTCCAAGATCTCCATCAGATCGCCGTTCCTTCCGGAGAATAGAAGCCCGTGCTTCTCGAGTATCTCGATGTATGCTGGATTCACCTCATACCTGTGCCTGTGCCGCTCCACGATCTCTGTGGCCCCGTAGATCCTGTGTGCGAGGGTGCCCTCGAGGAGATGCGCTGGATAGTTGCCCAGCCGCATCGTCGCACCCATCTGCCTGACCTTCTCCTGCTCGGGAAGCAGCGCGATGACAGGATGAGGCGTCTCGCCGAACTCGGTGCTCGACGCGCCCTCGAGACCGCAGACGTTCCGGGCGAACTCTATAACCGCGAGCTGCATGCCAAAGCATATCCCGAGGTAGGGTATCCCCCACTCCCTCGCATACCTTATGGCGTTCATCTTGCCCTCCGTGCCGCGAACTCCGAATCCGCCCGGTACCAGTATTCCGTCGAACTCCCGCAGCACCTTCTCAGGCTGGACCCTCTCGAGATCCTCGGCATCTATCCAGGAGATCTCAGGCATCGCCCCTGCCTCGATGCCCGCATGCTTCAGAGCCTCGCGTATCGAGAGGTACGCATCCTTCATCGGATCCGTGCACTGTGATCCTGAGGTGTACTTTCCAACAAGAGCCATGCTGACCTTCTCCCTGACTGCGTCCATTCTCTGTACCAGATCGTACCAGTCCCGCCGCTCTTCCAGTGGGAACAACCGCATGGCCTTCATGATATACTTGGTGAGACCCTCAGCCTCGAGCTGGAGCGGAACCCTGTAGATGTCATCTGCATCATGCCCGCTGATCACAGCCTCTATTGGAACATCACAGAAGTGGGCTATCTTCGCCTTTGTCTCCGGCAGCAGTGGCTTCTTGCACCTCACCACTATCATGTCTGGCTGAAGCCCCAGCTCGCGCATCTCCTTGACGCTGTGCTGCGTTGGCTTCGTCTTCTGCTCGCCGTCAGAGGTCATCGGCGCGAGCGTCACATGGACAAAGAATATGTTGCCCGATTCCTCATACTTCAGCTGCCTCATCGCCTCCAGGAACGGCATCGACTCTATGTCGCCCACAGTTCCGCCAACCTCGATGAGACAGATCTCGCTCCCCCCAGTCCTGGAGACCTGGCGTATGCGCCTCTTTATCTCGTCTGTTATGTGCGGTATTATCTGAACGGTCTTTCCCAGATACTCGCCGCGCCGCTCCTTCTCGATGACCGTGCTGTATACCTTTCCGGTTGTGATGTTGTGGTCCCTGGTGAGCTCTATATCGAGAAACCGCTCGTAATTGCCGAGATCGAGATCCACCTCGCCGCCGTCCTTGAGCACGTAGACCTCGCCGTGCTGAAACGGGCTCATGAGCCCTGCGTCTATATTGATATACGGGTCTATCTTTATGGCCGTGACCCTGTAGCCCTTGTTCATCAGCAGCCTGCCTATTGAGGCTGCAGTTATTCCCTTGCCGAGCCCGCTCATCACCCCGCCGGTGACCACGATGTACCTCAAACAGATCACTCTCATCCAGAGCTAAGATCTCAGGATGGTAGCTGTACCATAGATGATAAGGCTGACGATCATCATGGATGTGGCGAGCGCTCCAGGGAAGAGCGGCAGGGTTCTGGTGTGGAATGTCAGCACCATGAGAATGATGGTTGCCCCAAGGATAATGGCGGCTGGAACCAGATCCATGCTGTACCTGCTGTATGCAGGCTCATATCTGTCAATGCTCTCCTCCTCCCGAGCGCCACTCCAGGAGTCATGGCGATAGTACCGATCGCTTTTGTAGTAACCCTCATCGCTCCGGTCTTCTTCATCCTCAGCTTCAGCATCGTATCCATCACTGTAATCATCACGGCTCTCTTTCTCCATCAGATCCCCATCCGCGTCCAAGCTGTCATCTCTGTATCCATCCGCCTCCAGGGTCACCGGAATTTTTTTTGTTGTAATGTCTGTACTGAGCAGCAGATCACCGCTAACCGTCTCAGCGGTCTCCGGCATCCTCACCGAGATCGGGATCGTCTCCTCGAGCACTATGTAATGATTCGTCTTCTCGGGTTTTACGTAGCGTAGGATGCTCTGATCCGTTTTAACAGCAAGGTTGGTCGGCTCGCCGAGGTTGACGACCCGGAGGCGTATCTCATCGCTGCCGCCCGGAGGTAGCCTCAGAGATATCGGTTCCGGCTCGCCCTCACCTGCGCTGTCGTTTATCCTGATCACGTACTCCATCGAGGATAGAGACGTGATCGTATTTTATAAATATTTCTCTAGTATATTAACGCCTCTCGCGAAGCTCCGGCGGGAGCATGTTGGGTATCCCCTCCTCTATCGGATACACTTCTCCGCAGGATCTGCACGTGAGCCTTCCGGTGAGTATCTCCCTCTCGTTCTCCTCGAAGACCTCGAGCTCTAGATCTCCCCTGCAAACGGGGCATACAAGTATCTCCATCAGATCTCGTCTCATGATTCATCAGGAGATGCTCATGGAGATCAAACTTCCTGCTCTGGGGATGCTGTAAAGACGTCTGGATCGGTCGCCTTTCCGCATCGGGATGCAGATGAAGATAACCCTGGAAAATCTGCAGCTTAACTCTTGATGGAGTGCGAAGCCGGAAGCCCTCCAGAGCGCAGGAGTGGTCCACATCCAGCCACTGAGCTCGCAGTTCTCGTTGAATGTCTCACAGCAGGCTGAGCCTGCCGGTCACCCTGTCCATGAGCTCGTCCGGAGCCGGCCCGAGGCCCAGGGCGGTCACGGTTCCGGGAGGTATCTCTGTGAGGCCTGCATCCCTGACGATGGCGGCCGGTATCCCCAGAGATTCCGCCTCTGCCCTGAGCCTGAAGAGGTGCTCCTCATCTCTGCCTCTGAGGGCGATCTTCCTCATACCTTCTTCCTTCCACTGCTCCACGATATCCTTCCTGGCGAGCTCCATCGCCATTATCGAGGCGTGCGCCACCTGGACCGCGAGCTTTCCTGTTGATAGCCTCAGATCATCCCTGACAACTATGCACTGCTTGAGCGGCATGCTGAACCTCAGGCCTTATTCGCTCTCCTCCTGTAGATATAAGCGCCTGCGCCTCCCAGGATCACAAGCAGCACCAGCGCGGGGAGCATCAACGATCTGGACGCAGGCTCCACTCTCACTGGAATCTTCATGCTCTCAGAGATCACGGTATCCCCTCTCACATCGGTGTACTTGATCTCGCTGTTGATGCCGTACTCCTTCGGGGTTGCATCCGAGTCCACATCGAGGCGGAAGACCACGGTCGCCTCCTCGCCCGGCCCGAGATCACCTATGTAAGCCTGGTCGTCGGTGGACGAGAACGGCTTGAATATGCTCAGCCTGGCGATGGCGTCGCTCACACCCTCCTCCCCGATATTCTTGTATGTCACCTGCAGCTCCTCCTTCTTGGCACCAGCACTTAGGACCCCCTTGACATCGGTGATCACGAAGTCCGCCCTCTTCTTTACGACGACCGGCACGATCACCGTCTGATTCGCCTTCTGGTACCAGTAGGCAGCCCTGAACCCTATGAGGTTGTTTGTAGCAGGATCAAACTTGTTCGCATCGACCTGGACATTGTACTGGTAGTCATACTTCAGATTGAGTTTGAGCGGGTACACGCCAGCTGGTGCGTGCTTTCCTATTTTTATCGTGAATTTGAGCGGGCTCTTTGTTTTGTCACCGGATTTGAGAGATTCCACAACCTGATCGCCGGACTTGACCTCGATCTGGTCGCTCTCGGGGACCAGAGTCGCAACTATGCCTATGGCAGTGGTCTTGGCCTGCTCCAGCTCCTGCTCTTTGGCTGCGAGCGCCATCTCCATGGGAGTGTAGGCGGTCTTGTCCTTCTCGAAGCTCATGAACCTGCCGTAGTTTATGAGGTCGATGTAGAGCGTGACCGTATCCCCCCTGTCGAACTCGTTAGTGCCGCTTATCGCAGCGGTCAGGTTGGGGGATCCGTACATGTTCCAGTAGTTCTCACCCTCTATCACAGGAGGGATGTAGTTGCTCTGGCCCATTGCTGGAGCAACGAGGATCAACAGCATTATTAATTCGTATCTCATCAAACTGCACCTGCGCATCTCTTTTTAATTGCATCGATCAGCATCACATTCATCTTCCGTATTCTCTCCCGCTCTCTTTCAAGCTGAACTAGAAGCACGGGAAATACCGTGAATGTTGTGATAAGAGCGAATATCACAGCCAGCACTGTCACTGTGCCGAAGTTGTTGGTTATGACGAATGGAGATGTTATGAGTGCCCCGAATCCGAAGACTGTGGTCATGCCGGATGCAACCAGAGCAGATCCTATGCTCGACGACGCCTTCGATATCGCCTGATCGATCTCGTTGCATCTCTCCAACTCCTCGTAGAACCGCTCCATCATGAGTATGGCGTACTCTGAACCCACGCCCAGGATCAGTGCTCCAAGCGTGGCTGTAAGTGGTGTGTACTTCATTCCGGTGACATACATAACCCCGCCCATCCAGCCTATGACTACGAGCATGGGCAGAACCGGCACAACCGCCTTTATCAGATCCCTGTATATCAGGAGGAGTATGAAGAATATCACAACCAGCCCGAAGAGTGTCATCTCTGTCCTTCCGGTCGTGAGAGCCTCGATCACTGTCGTCATCACAACCAGGTTGCCTGTTATCACAATGCCGGTTCCAGGAGGGACGCCGAACCACTCGATATCCTTGTACATCTCTTTTATAAGACGGTCGACACCCTCCTCTCCGAGGTCCCGCAGCGCGTTGCCTATGTTGATGTCCATCACTGCAGTATCATGCCCGTCGATGTACATGTCTTTCATTGAAGATGGCATCATGCTGAGCAGATATCTTGTTGAGGTCGCGTCCTCTGGTATGGAGCCGTTGTTCAGCATTCTCATATAGCTGGCAACGCTGTTGACGTAATACACCTGCTGCCTCGACTTCGTGATGTAATCTCCGAACTCATTCATCCACTCCAGAATCTTCGGATCTGTTATGTCATCCCCCTGGACGATTATGTTGAGCTCATCGCTCCCTCCGAATATGTCGACCAGGTGCCTGAACTGGACCAGAGGAGGGAGATCCTGCGGCATGTAGTTCTTGAAATCCGTGTCCACAGGAACCATTGTATCTGAGTAAACCCCTGCAAGCGACAGAGCCAGGGCGAGCAGGAGTATCAGAGGGCCACGCCTCAGCGAAAATCTTACGATGGATCTCACAGCTCTGCCGATGGCCGTCTCAGATTGAGTGCTATCAACGGCTGCATCCCCAGCACTTCTGCTGGCTCTGTTTCTTCTGTTGTTTCTGTTCTTCTCCGCGGCGTAGAGCACTGTGATGCCAACAAATAATGCTGAGAGGTAACACATTATGAGCCCTATGAGACAGAGAACTCCGAACGTCCTGATCATTGGCACGCTTGAGGTGAAGAGAGAAAAGAACCCGGCTGCTGTTATCGCCAGCGCGATCAGGACCGCTGGCGCAGTATGGGCCACGGTCTCTACGACCGCTTTTTTCATCGACCCTCCCTTCGAGAACTCCTCCTCGATCCTGTTGTGGAACTGTATCGCATAATCGATGCCGATGCCGATGAGTATCGGAAATGCAGACATCGATATCATCGTCATCGGGATGTGGAGCAGCCCCATTATCCCGAATGTCCAGATGATTCCCAGAAAGACGATCGGCAGTGGCAGAAGCGGCCAGTTGACATGCCGGAAGACGAGCAGAAGCGCAAGGATCATCAGGACTCCGGAGGCGACAAGCAGGCTTGAGTTGCTCTTGGACATCTCGTTCTTTATGGCCACACCAAGCGCCGCATTTCCTGTGACGGTTACTCCCACCCCTGCAGGAAACTCGGCCATGGCCACCGCTCTCTCGGTCTCGTGGAGGACCTCCTCGCGCTCCTCCTCAGTGAGCGTGAGCGGAATCTCTATCGAGAGTATCGTGTGCCTTCTGTCTGGAAGTATGTTCTGGAGCAGCCTGGGATCCCCTTTGAGGAGGAGCGCGTCTATCTGGCTCTGCTCATCTGGGATGTATCCCCTTCCGGTCTCTCTCTCTGCAGCGGTCTTGACGATCTGGGATATGCCCGTGACAGAGATGACATCCGGCACAGATTCCATGTGCACAGCAAGCTTGTCCATCGCCTTCAGGACATCAGGAGCTGTCACATCATCTCCCTCGATCACCACAGTTACCGACTCTGTTGCGAACCGCTCCTTGAAGAGGTGCTCATAGGTCTGGTACAGCATCGATCCCTTATCCACAAAGTCCTCTGTTCTCATCCCGTGCATCTCGATCTGCTGGGCGTAATGAAGCGAGAGAAGTGTGAGAAGAACTGCAGCGATGAGTATGACCTCAGGATTCTTTGCTATCCAGCAACCAAGCCGCTCTTTTCTGTCTATGCGTCTCACCCGCTATGATTTGATGTGTACAGAGGTTTCAGAACATGCAGTTTTTACGAAAAGTATTTAACGCTTCCGGCTCAGGTTCGCATGATGAACCGGGAAGAGATCGAGGATATCAGGAGGTACATCACTGAGGCGTGTGTTCAGATCGCCAGAATGCGTGGATACAGCGATGCGCTTGGAGTGCTGAGGGGAATTCTGATGCTCTCTGAAACACCTCTCTCCCTTGATGATCTGGTCGAGCTCACTGGTTACAGCAAGTCCACCGTGAGCACGAACATGAGCATTCTTGAGGGCATCGGCGTTGCGAAGAGGGTGATAACCCCAGGGGAGAAGAGGTACCGCTACATATCAGTGACCGACACAGAGATGCTCAGAAATGCGATGATGGATCATGTCAGGAGGGAGATCAGCACACTTATGGACGCGCTCGATCGCGCTGAAAGAGCGCTTTCAGACTCTGAGAGCCCGGAGGCAAGTCGGATCAGAGAGAGAATCAACGGGATAAGAAACTTCTACAGCAAGACGGACCGTCTTCTGAACCTCATACAGAAATATGATGTCGATAGGCTCATTGAGATCCTGGAGAGGAGCGGGTAAGACCGCAGAAGATATCTGCACGTAGGTGCGCTTGGATGCGCATCGCAGGGGCGGGAAACGCCAGTCCTTAATTTCGGGAGCTGGACTTGAGGCGATATCACACTCACACCGAGTATTTCTTAACACGCTTCACGTTCCTGGACTTGCAGCTCGGACAGGATGGTATGACACCAAGTCCCTTGAATGTGCTGCCGCAATCCAGGCAGGTGTATTCCTTCGCCAGTATATGCTCCTCATCCCCCACATTGATGAGGCTGAATCCGGGACCGGAACACATGAGGTTCACCTCAAAAAATCATCATTATTATCAATTAAATACTTTTTGTCTTGGCCATGCTGTTTGTACATGCATCGTGCACGTGGAATGCGCCCAAGCTCTTTGGAATCCGTTTGCAGATTTGGCCATCTCATGCGGTTGGGTCACGGGGTCGAGTCGTGAACGGCATTTGAGAAATCGGCATTCACCGACATAAGAGATCACGAATCCGGCGAGATCACATCATTGATCTCATTGATGCGAGTACACGAACGTCCATCGGTTCGATCTATGACCATAATATGAGCCAGATCACAATCTTAATAATTTATCTCCTGTCAATTGATATACATTGTATTTATATTTTCATTTATGCACATCACATGTTCTCAGACAGGTTTGAGAGCCTGTTGATCAGCCAGTTGGTCATGAAACCTGTGAGGAAGCACACGAGCATGGTCGAGAAGACGGTGTCATCTGATTTTACGTTAAATGCTATGAGGCCGCTGCTGAAGAGCAGGTACGCCATGTAGCCGAATATCATGCTGAGCAGCGGTATCGTGGTGTACCAGATCCGCTTGTACCTGACAACCATCCCCTCCCGCTGGAGATCGTCCACAACCCCGGTGAGTATCTGGGCGGATGAGCCGAGCCCCGCGAAGAAGGAGCTCCACAGCGGCACGCCGAGGATCCTGATATCAGAGTAGCCGTATATCAGCGCTCCGAAGAGCACGGCAGAAAGCACTCCGTAGAGCACCGCGTAAAGGCCGTAGAGCTTGAAGAAGAACGAGACAGTTCTGGAGCTGTGAATCCGCAGCCCGCGTATGTTGTGCTTCGCCTCATTGATCGCGCTTGTCAGCTCATACTTCGCCCTGTCGTAGTAGAGAAATGCATCCGCGTAGTTGTTCTTGCTCAGCTCCTTGAAGGCCAGGACGTAGAAGTCATAGCTGTTCTTGACATCTATCGAGCTTCTGTGAGCAGCCTGCAGCATCCGCCTCAGCCTTCGAAGGGCGAGTCCGAGATCCTCAGGCGATACCTCCTCAAGAGTGTCTTTGGCTTCCACAAATAAATTTACTTCAGTAATAAGGATATATAGTTTTCCATCAAAAATTTGATCTATGGATAATAATATTAATAATATTCCAGCTGCATGCATGAATCCCCGGCCGGATCTGGGGGTCCAATGCTATCTTGATATTGTCATGCCGTACTACTATTTAGAGGGCGATGCCACAGATCTTCGGTGATGCGATTCTCCGGCGGATGCTCAGGCTTTATGTTTGGCATTAATGATCTACAGGAGCGTTTGATCATCCTTCTTGTAGGATGACCTGGAGGATTTCCTTGCCGGTCCTATACGGTCTTAGATCGACTTTTGAACCGAGCTCAATCTGTATCATGAGAGCGTTGCGAGCAGCACCATCGCGACGTTATGACGCCAGCTTCTCCACGATCGACTCTCATAATGAGTGATGCGAGATCTTTGCATCTTAAAACGCTCTTTCTATCCATTCGCGGCTTCACGAGATTTTAGCGAGTCGCTCGATATCGGTATTATCTGATTACAAAAAGCAGCATCGATGCCCAGGCTTAAACCAAAATTTTTAAATATAATCAAATTAAGTTGATCAATTAAACATGAAGTAAGTAAAGTAAAAGTTATTTGTGGAGGAGGAAATGCGGCTCTTTATAACACTTGTAGCAACGTTGCTTCTTGTTACCAATTCATGTGCTTCGGTCACTGTGCAGCTCACGGTATTCTGTAACGGCGGTGTAGTTTATGATAATGCGGTAACTCTGGACAAGCCCGGCCCAACAGCATTTGATGCGATCAAAGCCAGTGGCGTGGCATACAACGGCTACGATTCTGAATGGGGGTACTTCTTGACCAGCATCGCTGGATGCAATGGCGCATGGGGGCCCGCGTTTTATGTTAATGGAGCAGAGTCACCTCTGGGTGTCAGCAGCTACCATTTGAACGATGGCGATCAGCTTCAA